>Ga0187784_10003453_pt1 | contig 12767 bp, 10 predicted proteins | sample 1015_SJ02_MP15_2_FD_132964 | JGI IMG/M metagenome (GOLD analysis project Ga0187784, IMG submission 132964) | Tropical peat soil microbial communities from peatlands in Department of Meta, Colombia - 1015_SJ02_MP15_20_MG | ecosystem: Environmental > Terrestrial > Soil > Wetlands > Peat | place... | reverse complement strand
TCGCCGCCGCCAAGGACGCGGCCGAGCGGGTCAAGGTCGAGTGGCAGCCCTTGCCTGCCGTCGCCCGCGCCGGCGATGCGCTGGCGCCGGGAGCGGCGCCGATCTGGGACGAGGCCCCCGGCAACCTCTGCTTCGATTGGGAGATCGGCGACAAAAGCGCCACCGACAAGGCTCTCGCCGCAGCCCCCCACCGGGTCAAGCTCGAGCTCATCAACAATCGCCTCGTGCCCAATCCGATGGAGCCGCGTGCGGCCCTCGGCGCTTACGAGCGCGGCGAGGAGCGCTATGTGCTCTATACCTCGAGCCAGGGCTCGCACTTCGTGCGCGAGCTTCTCGCCAAGAACGTGCTCAAGGTACCCGAGAACCGCATCAGGGTGGTGACGCCCGACGTAGGCGGCGGCTTCGGCGCCAAGATTTTCCTCTACCGCGAGCATGCGCTCGTGCTCTACGCCGCGAGGAAGCTCGGCCGGCCGGTCAAATGGACGGGCGAGCGCTCGGATTGCTTTCTCGCCGACACGCACGGGCGCGACAACTTGACTGTGGCCGAGCTCGGCCTCGACCGCGACGGCCGCTTCCTCGCCATGAGGGTCGCGACCGTCGCCAACCTCGGCGCCTATCTCTCGAACTTCAGCACCTTCATTCCCACGCTGTGCGGCACCCAGCTGCTGGTCGGCGTCTATGTCATGCCCGCGATCCACGTCTCGGTGAAGGGGGTCTTCACCAATACGGCACCCGTCGACGCCTATCGCGGCGCCGGGCGGCCGGAGGCGGCCTACGTCGTCGAGCGCATGGTCGACCACGCCGCGCGCAAGTGCGGTATCCCGCCCGACGAGCTCCGCCGGCGCAACTTCATAGCACCGGGCAAGATGCCCTACGCGACGACGCTCGGCCTCACCTACGACAGCGGCGATTTCGCGCGCAACATGGAGGATGCGCTCAAGCTCGCGGACGTGGCCGGCTTTCCGGCGCGCAAGGCGGCGGCGCTCAAGGCGGGCAAACGGCGCGGGCTCGGCTTCTCGACCTATATCGAGCAGTGCGGCGGCGGGCCGAACGAGGCGGCGGAGGTGCGCTTCGATCCGAGCGGCTCGCTCACACTCCTCATCGGCACGCAGGCCTCGGGCCAGGGCCATGAGACGGCCTACGCCCAGATTCTCGCCGAGGCCCTGGGCGTTCCCTTCGAGGAGATCAGGGTCGTCCAGGGCGACAGCGATCAGGTGGCGTTCGGGCGCGGCACGGGCGGCTCGCGCTCGCTTCCCGTGGGCGGGGCCGCCGTCGATCTCGCGGCCAAGCGCGTGATCGAGCGCGGCAAGCCCGTCGCGGCGCACCTGCTTGAGGCTTCGGCCGCCGACATCGAGTTCTCGGACGGGCGCTATCGCATCGCCGGCACCGACCGCAGCGTCGCCATCGCGCAAGTGGCGGAGGCGGCCTTCGATCCGTTGCGCCTGCCGCCGGAGATCGAGCCGGGCTTCGGTGCCAGCGCGCACTTCACCCCGCCCGCCTCGACCTTCCCCAACGGCTGCCATCTCTGCGAGCTCGAGGTCGACCCCGAGACAGGTAGCACGCGCATCCTGCGCTATCTCGTGGTCGACGACGTGGGCGTGGTGTTGAACCCGCTCCTCCTCGACGGCCAGATCCACGGCGGCGTGGTGCAGGGCATCGGCCAGGCGCTCCTCGAGGCTTGCGTCTACGACGCCGAGAGCGGCCAGCTCGTGACCGGCTCGCTGATGGACTACTGCATGCCACGCGCCGACGACGTGCCGGCGATCGAGAGCCGCTACAACATCGTCCCTTGCCGCAGCAATCCCTTGGGCGTCAAGGGTGCCGGCGAGGCCGGCGCGATCGGCGCACCCCCCGCCGTGATCAACGCGCTCGTCGACGCGCTCGCCGAGTACGGCATCGAGCACATCGACATGCCGGCAACGCCGGAGCGCATCTGGAAGGCGATCCAGGGCGCGCGCGCCGCGGGCTGAAGATCGTGCAATCGCGAGATGGCGCCGCTTTCGATTGGTCGTATTCCTTTGCGCGAGTTGCTGCTATAGTCCGATCGGCTTTTGCGAGAGCAATGATCGGACGATTTCGCCGTCCGGTGGTGCCTGCCGTGAGAGCCGCCCATGGACATCGGGAGTCCTAAGTATGGCCCAGGTCGCATTGCGCAACGTCGTCAAGAAATTCGACCGGACCGAGGCGGTGCGCGGCATCAACCTCGACATCGAGGACAAGGAATTCATCGTGCTGGTGGGCCCGTCCGGCTGCGGCAAGAGCACGACCTTGCGCATGATCGCGGGCCTCGAGGAGACGACCTCGGGCGAGATCTACATCGGCGACGCGCTCGTCAACGACGTGCCGCCCAAGGACCGCGACATCGCCATGGTGTTCCAGAACTACGCGCTCTACCCGCACATGACCGTGTTCGAGAACATGTCGTTCGGGCTGCGGCTCAAGCGATTCCCCAAGGCCGAGATCAAGTCGCGGGTCGAGAACGCGGCGCGCATCCTCGGCATCACGGAGCTGCTCGACCGCCGTCCGCGCCAGCTCTCCGGCGGCCAGCGCCAGCGCGTTGCCATGGGACGCGCCATCGTGCGCGATCCGAAGGTCTTCCTCTTCGACGAGCCGCTCTCGAACCTCGATGCCAAGCTGCGCGTGCAGATGCGCACCGAGATCAAGAAGGTGCACCAGACGGTGAAGACGACGACCGTTTACGTCACTCACGACCAGGTCGAGGCGATGACGCTCGCGGACCGCGTCGTGGTCATGAACGCCGGCACGATCGAGCAGATCGACGCGCCCAACGAGCTCTATCACAATCCGAAGACCCGCTTCGTCGCCGGCTTCATCGGCTCGCCCGCGATGAATTTCTTCACCTGCCGCCTCGTCGAGACCTCGGGTGCCTTGAGCGTGCGCCTCGACGACAGGCTGAGCTTCCCGGTGCCCGCGAGCCGCACCGCGCGCTACAGGCCCTACGCCAATCGGGAGCTCCTCTTCGGCTTGCGCCCCGAGCACATCACCGAGGCGCGCGGCGGCGGCGCACCCGGCCACGCCGAGTTCGAGGTCCCGGTCGACGTGGTCGAGCCCATGGGCATGGAGACGCTCGTCTATTTCATCATCAACGGCCTCGAGGTCTGCGCCCGCGTCAATCCCGCGGCCGCCCCCAACGCCGGCGAGACCGCGCGGCTCTCGGCCGACCTCAACCAGATGCACCTCATCGACCCGACGAACGACCTCGTGATCTGACGGGCGCCACCGTCCCTCACCCTTCCCATCGCTTAGCGATGGGCCCCTTCGTCGATCCGCCTTGCGGCTCGACCCCGCAAGCGGGAGAGGGTGGCGAGCGTAGCGTTTGACGCTTGCCAAGCGTCCACTGGACGCTTGGCCCGAACATGCCGGTGGCATGTTCGGCCAGCGTCAAAGGTGAGGGACAGCTTCAGTGGCTCAGTATCTGGCCGAGGAAGGCGCGCGTGCGCTCGGAGCGCGGGGTCGAGAAGAAGCTCTCGGGCGGCGCCTCCTCGATGATCTCGCCGCGGTCCATGAAGATGACCCGGTCGGCGACGCGCCGGGCGAAGCCCATCTCGTGGGTGACCACGAGCATGGTCATGCCGGAGAGCGCCAACTCGACCATGACGTCGAGCACCTCCTTGACCATCTCGGGGTCAAGCGCCGAGGTCGGCTCGTCGAACAGCATGACCTTCGGGTTCATGCAGAGCGCCCGCGCGATCGCCACGCGCTGCTGCTGGCCGCCCGAGAGCTGGCCGGGATACTTCCGCGCCTGCTCGGGGATGCGCACGCGCTCGAGATAGCCCATGGCGATCTTCTCGGCCGCTCCTTTGTCGAGATTGCGCACCTTCATCGGCGCGAGCGTGCAGTTCTCCAGCACGGTCAGATGGGGAAAGAGGTTGAACTGCTGGAACACCATGCCGACCTCGCGCCGCACCTGCTCGATATGGCGCGTCGTCTCGTCGAGCTCGATGCCGTCGATCACGATGCGGCCCTGGCTGTGCTCCTCGAGGCGGTTGAGACAGCGGATAAGGGTCGATTTGCCCGAGCCGGAGGGGCCGCAGATCACGATGCGCTCGCCCCGGCGCACCACGAGGTCGATGCCGTTCAACGCCTGGAACTTGTCGAACCACTTGCTGACGCCGCTCATCTCGATGATGACGTCGCCGAGCTCGCGGCGCGGCTCGGTGCGCTGTTCGGCCGTCATGGGCGGGTCTCCCTGATGTGGCCCCTCAGAAGGTCGGCAGCTCGGGCAGCGGCTGGCCGAACCACTTGCGGTGGATGGCGTCGAGCTCCCCGTTGTTCTTGACGTAGAAGATGAAGGTATCGATCCACTGGCGCAACTCGCCGTCGGCGCGGCGCAGCGCGATCCCGTTCGGCTGGTGGCGCAGCACCAGCTTGGGCTCGATCTCCATCTCCGGGTGGTTCTTCTGCAGCTGGGCCAGCACCACATTGGCCGCGCCCAGCGCGTCGGACTGGCCCGAGATCATGGCCTGGAGCGCGCTTGCGTCGTCGTCGAAGCGCATGATCCGCGCCTCCTTGGGAGCGAGCGCGGTGATCGCCGTGTCCTGCGTACTCGCGCGCGCGACCGCGATCTTGACGCCTTTCAGGTCCTCGGGCGTCTTGATCGCGAGCTTCTTGGGCGCCAGGAGGAAGACCTCGATGCTGCTGTAGGGGATGGAGAACTGCACCTGCTTGGCGCGCTCCGGCGTGATGCCGAAGGTCGCGACCAGCACGTCGATCTTGTTGGTGAGCAGGTAGGGGATGCGGTTCGGGCCCGTCACCGGCACGAGCTCGAGCTCGACGCCGAGATATTTGGCCATGAGCCGCGCCACGTCCGCGTCATAGCCGTCGGGCTTCTGCTGCGCATCCGTGCCGCCGAAGGGCGGGAAGTCGGTGAGCACGCCCACCACGAGCTTCTTCTTGCTGAGGATGTCGTCGACCGTGGTGGCATTGGCACCCGCCGACGCCGCGAGCGCCACGAGGGCGGCAAGCCCCATGGCACCGAGCCGCAGGCTCAGTCTCTTGATCGCCGGAGACATCGTCATGGGGCATCCTCCCGCTTCATGGCCCTCTCTGGTCGCCTGAGCCTACCTCAACGCGCGCCCACGGCAAGCCTCTGTTCCATGCGCCGGCTCGCGAGCGAGAGCGGCCAGCAGAGCGCGAAATAGATGAGCGCCACCATGCCGAAGATGGTGAAGGGCTGGAAAGTGGCGTTGTTGATGACCTGGGCCGCGCGGGTGAGCTCGACGAAGCCGATGATCGAGGCGAGCGAGGTCGCCTTGATCAGCTGCACGAGAAAGCCGACGGTCGGCGGCAGCGCGATGCGCAAGGCCTGCGGCAGCACCACGTGGCGCATGAGGCTCTTGGTCCTGAGGCCGAGCGCGCGCGAGGCCTCCCACTGGCCCCGGGGAATGGCCTCGATGCAGCCGCGCCAGATCTCGCCCAAGAAGGCGCTCGCATTGAGCGTGAGGCCGAGGCTCGCCGCGGTCCAGGGATCGACGCTCAAGCCGAGGATATTGATGCCGAAGAAGACGAGGAAGAGCTGCATCAGGAGCGGAGTGCCCTGAAAGAGCCGGATGTAGCCGGCGCTCGCCACGCGCAGCCAGGCGAGCCTGCCGGTGCGCGCGAGCGCTATCGCGAGGCCGCCGACCCCGCCGCCCAGGAAGGCGATCGCGGAGAGCGCCAGCGTCCAGCGCGTGGCGAGGAGGATGAAGAGGAGCTCGTTGGGCCCGAGGCTGCGCATCGTCGGCTCAGCGCTCGCCGCGCCGCGCGAGGAAGGCGCGCTCGATGCCGGCGAAGGCGGCGGAGAAGCCGAGCGAGAGCACGAGATAGATTCCGGTCGCGACGAAATAGACCTCGAAGCTGCGGAAGGTGCGCGACTGGATGTCGTTGGCCGCGGCGGTGAGCTCGTCGGCGGCGATCGTCGAGCACACGCTCGAGTTCAGCATCAGCAAAATGAACTGGCTGGTGAGCGCCGGGTAGACCGTGCGGATCGCCGGCAGCAGGATGATGTGGCGGAAGATCTGGAGCGGCCGCAAGCCGAGCGCGCGAGCCGCCTCGATCTGGCCGCGCGAGATGCTCTCGATGCCGGCGCGGACGATCTCGGCGGCATAGGCGCCGACGTTGACCACCATGGCAAGAAGCGCCGCCCAGTCAGCCTCCAGGCGCAGGCCGAGCACGGGCAGGCCGAAGAAGACGATGAAGAGCTGGATGAGGAAGGGCGTGTTGCGGATGAGCTCGACATAAGCGTCGACGAGCGCCCCGAGCAGCTTGGGTCCCGAGGTCTTGGCGAGTGCCAAGCCGATCGCGACGACAAGGCCGAGCACCATGGCGGAGAACGAGAGGCGCACCGTGAGCCAAGCCCCGAGCATGAGCTCGTCCCAGGAGTTCCACACGTCCCCGAACTGGAAGACGTAGCTCACGGCATCCTCGTGGGGCTCAACGCCGCTCCGGCACCCGGCGCCCTTCTCCCGTGGGCATCCGTAAAAAGCAAGCAAAAAGCAGCGTGCTCGGATGCCGCCGGCCCGCTATGATCCGCACCTTTCGCCGACCAACCGACAAGGAGACCTCCATGATCAAGCGCCTGAGAGTAGGCCCCCGCATGAGCCAGATCGTCGTCCACGGGGACACCGTCTATCTCGCCGGTCTCGTCGCCGACGACTTCTCCGCCGACGTAGCGGGCCAGACCCAGCAGACCCTCGCCAAGATCGAGGCCTATCTCAAGGAGGCCGGCAGCGACAAGACGAAGATGCTGTCGGCGACCGTCTGGCTCGCCGACATCAAGACCTTCGATCAGATGAACAAGGTGTGGGACGCCTGGGTGCCGCAGGGCCACACCCCGGCGCGCGCCTGCGTCGAGAGCAAGCTCGCGCGACCCGAGATCAAGGTCGAGATCCGCGTCGTCGCGGGGCTGTGAGAGGCGGTGCACACGAAATCGGAGATTGACCTGCGGGATTTCCGCTACCGCCCCTCGCGCGCGACCACCAGCGCGTCGAGCGCCGTGGCACCCTTCGGCAGCACCACGAAGGGGTTGATGTCGATGCTCTCGATGCGCTCCCGATAGGCGAGCGCCAGGCGGGAGAGGGCCGCGAGCGCCTTGGCGAGGGCCAAGAGATCGAGCCGCGGGCGTCCGCGCGTGCCCGCGAGGAGGGGGTAGCCCTTGAGCTCGCGGATCATGCGCATGGCCTCGCGCTCACCTAGGGGGGCCAAGCGAAGCGCCGTATCGGCAAAGGTCTCGGCGAAGACGCCGCCGAGGCCGAGCATGATCACGAGGCCGAAGATCTCGTCGCGCCGGGCGCCGAGAATGAGCTCGACCCCGCCCTTCAGCATCGGCGCCACGAGCACGCCGTCGAGGCGGGCCTTGGGCTTTCGCCGGGCCGCGCGCGTCATGATCCGCGCGAAGGCGGCACCAGCCGCTACCTCGGTCGCCACGTCGAGGGCGACGCCGCCGATGTCGGACTTGTGCGCGATATCGGGCGACGAGATCTTGAGGGCAACGGGGAAGCCGAGCTCGGCCGCAGCGCGCGCGGCTTCAGCGCGCGAGCGCGCCAGGCGGTGCCGCACGGTTGGAATGCCGGCATTCGCGAGGAAGGCGAGCGCCTCATGCTCGTTCTGCGGCAGGCGCGCCCAAGCGCGCGCGCTGAGCTTCGGTGCCGGCGCGGGCGGGCGCCGGTGCCACGCCTCGGACATGCGTCGAAGTGCCGCGAGTGCAGCCGTGGCGCGCACGGGCTCGTCGAAGACCGCGAAGCCGGCCGCCTCGACGAGCGCGCGCGTCTCGCCCGTCGTCGCCATCACGAAGACGATCGGCCGGCGCGGATAGGCCTGGCGCACGCCTTCGAGGGCCGCGAGCGTCCTCTCCACGAGAGCGGCGTTGAGGCCGAGGGTCGCCAAGAAGACCACGACCGCCCCGTAGCCGCCTGCCGCGAGCGTCTCATCGAGGAAGCGGCGCAGCACGCGCGGCTCGGTGATGATGACCGTGGTCGCGTCGACCGGGTTGCGCACGGCCGAGAACGGCACGATCGCCTTGAGCCTCGCCTGCGCCGCGCGCGGCATGGCCGTCATTCGCAGGCCGCGGGCGAGCGCCTCGTCCGCCATCATCACGCCGACCCCGCCCGACACCGTGACGATGCCGAGGCGGTCGTTCTCGGGATAGAGCCCCTCGGCCGCCGCCTCGGCCACGTCCAAAAGCTCGGAGAAGTTCTCGGCGCGATGGACGGCGTGCGAGCGGAACACGGCCTCGTACACCGCGTCGTTGCCGGCGAGCGTGCCGGTGTGCGAGACGACCGCGGCGGCGCCGATCTCGCTGCGGCCGATCTTGAGCATGATGACGGGCTTCCGCCGTGCGTGCGCGAGGCGGAGCGCTTGGCGCAGCTTCTCCCCGTCCGTGCAGCCCTCGAGCCCGGCCAAAATGACGTCGGTGCCGTCGTCCTCCGCGAGATATGCGAGGCATTCCGAGAAATCCACGTCGCACTGGTTGCCGGTGGTGACCCACAGGCTGACGCCGATGCCGCGGTCGCGCGCAAGCGCAAGGGAAAGCGTGCCGATGGCCCCGCTCTGGCTCAGGATCGCGACACGGCCGCGGACCAGGCCCTCGAGCGTCGCGGGCCCGACGAAGCTGGCAACGATGCCGCCGGCGACGTCCACGAAGCCCATGCAGTTGGGCCCGAGGAGCCGCATGCCGCTCTCCCGGGCCAAGCCGAGGAGCCGCTCCTGGAGCCGCCGCCCCTCGCCTCCGAGCTCGGCGAAGCCCGAGGTGAAGATCACGGCATTCCCGACACCCTTGGCGGCGCAGGCTGCTACGGCCTCGAGGGCCGAGTCGACGGGCACCGAGACGATGGCGAGATCGGGCGCCTCGGGCAGCTCGGCGATGCTGCGGTAGGTGGCGAGACCGTCGATCTCTTGCCCGCGCGCGTTCACCGCGTAGAGCCGGCCGGGATAGCACGCGCGCAGATTGACAAGCGTTCGGGCGCCGAGCTTGCCCGGATCGGCGGAGGCGCCGAGGATGGCAAGCGAGCGCGGCGCGAACAGGGCTCTGAGCGACGCCTCTCGTCCCGCCACCCTCGTATCTCCCCTAAGACCGGCTCACGATCTCGGCGCGACCGTGGTTGATCACCACGACGCCGCGCGGAAGCGCCTTGGCGCGGAACGAGACCACGCCGCCCTCGCGCCACATCTCAGTGCGGATGGTCTCGCCCGGAAACACGGGTGCCGAGAAGCGCAGCCGCATGCTCCTCAAGCGCTCCGGCACATAGGCGCATTGTGTCTTGAGCAAGGCGTGCCCGACGGCGCCGAAGGTGCAGAGGCCGTGAAGGATGGGGCGCGGGAAGCCGGCCGCGGCGGCGACCGCAGGATCGGCATGGAGCGGATTGTAGTCGCCGGAGAGCCGATAGATGAGCGCCGCCTGCGGCAGTGTTGCGAGATCGCAGGCGAGATCGGGCGGCCGCTGCGGGATCGCGTGCGGCTGGGGTGTGGGTCCGTTCGGCCCGCCGAAGCCGCCGTCGCCGCGCAAGACCGTGGTCTGCGCGAGCCGGCAGATGAGCTCGCCGCTCGCCTTGTCGATCACCTCGCGCTCGGAGAAGAGGTAAGCACCCCGCTCCTTCCCCTTGTCGACGAGACCGGTGATGCGCGTCCGCCCGATCACCGTCCCCGCCGCCGGCAGCGGCTTATGGAGCACCAGGCCCTGCTCGCCGTGCAGCGCGCGCCGCCAATCGATCCCGGTGCGCGGGTCCTTGATCCAGAAGCCCGGGTAGGCGAGCACGACCGCCATGGTCGGCAGCGCCTTGAGGCCGGCTTCGTAGACGAAGGCGAGCTGGTCGGGGTCATCCGGCGGATTGCCGAGACCGATGCCGAGCGCATAGAGGATGGTGTCCCGCGCCGTATAGGCATGCTCGAGATCCTCGAAGCGCCAGTTCAAGAGCGCCTTCGGGTCGATCGCCATGGCCGGCTCCCCCGCGCCTGATCACGCGGGCCGCACTCTCGCACAGGGCAAATTCGAGCGTCAATGTGGCGGCGCGGCAGACAGCGCCAGCCCCGCGTTGACGCTTCAGCCGGCGCCATGCCAAAGTCCCGGTCGCGCGCGAAAGCATCAAGGGAAGGACGCCGCGATGGGGGGAAAGAAGTGTCTCGAGGGCAAAGTCGTCGTCGTCACGGGCGCGGGCCGCGGCATCGGCCGCGAGATCGCGCTTCTCGCCGCGGCCGAGGGCGGCAAGGTGGTGGTCAATGACTTGGGCGGCAGCGCCGAGGGCGAGGGCAAGGACGTAGGCCCCGCCGAGGCCGTCGTGCGGGAGATCAAGGGCGCGGGCGGCGAGGCAGTCGCCAGCACGGAGAGTGTCGCCGATCCCAAGGGGGCCGAGAGCATCGTCAAGTCGGCGCTCGACGCCTTCGGGCGCATCGACTGCGTCGTCAACAACGCGGGCATCCTGCGCGACCGCATCTTCCACAAGATGAGCGTCGCCGACTTCGAGGCGGTCATAAGGGTCCATCTCCTCGGCAGCTTCTACGTCTCCAAGGCGGCCAGCCTGCATTTCCGCGAGCAGGAGAGCGGGAGCTACGTCCACTTCACCTCGACCTCGGGGCTCGTCGGCAATTTCGGCCAGGCCAACTACGCGGCGGCCAAGATGGGGATCGTCGGGCTCTCGAAGTCGATCGCCCTCGACATGGCGCGCTTCAACGTGCGCTCGAACTGCATCTCGCCCTTCGCCTGGAGCAGGCTCATCGGCACCATCCCCACGGAGACGCCGGAGGAGAAGGCCAGGGTCGAGCGGCTGAAGAGCATGGGTGCGGAGAAGATCGCACCGCTCGCGGTCTTCCTCGCGAGCGATCTCGCGCGCGAGGTGAGCGGCCAGATCTTCGCCGTGCGCAAGAACGAGGTCTTCCTCATGAGCCAGCCGCGCCCGATGCGCTCGGTCCACCGCTCGGACGGCTGGACGCCCACGACCCTCGCCGAGCAGATGCTGCCGGCGCTCAAGCCGAGCTTCTACCCCCTCGAGCGCTCCGGCGACGTCTTCTCCTGGGACCCGCTGTGAGCGCAAGCGCTCTAGGAGGCCAAGCCATGGACGTCGGCATTCTCGCTTTCGGCGCCTATGTCCCGCGCCTGCGCCTCGCCCGCAAGGCCGTGGCCGAGGCGAACGCCTGGTTCAACCCCGCGCTGCGCGCGCTCGCCAAGGGGGAGCGCGCGATCTGCAATTGGGACGAGGACAGCGTCACCATGGCGGTCGAGGCCGCGCGCGACTGCCTCGCCGGCCGCGACCGCGGCGCGATCAAGGCCGTCTATATGGCCTCCACCAGCTATCCCTTCGACGACCGCCAGAACAGCGGCATCGTGGCCGAGGCCCTCAACCTCGCGAGCGGAATCGCCTCCCTCGACCTCGCCGCCTCGCAGCGCGCCGGCACCTCGGCGCTCCTTGCCGCCCTCCAGGCGGCCGCCGGCGGGGGCGGGCCGGTGCTGCTCGCCGCAAGCGACAAGCGGCGCGCCAAGTCGGCGAGCAGAGAGGAGCTCACCTACGGCGACGGTGCCGCGGCCTTCCTCCTCGGTGCCGGCACGCCCGCGGCACGCCTGATCGCGAGCCACTCCGAGACCGTCGATTTCGTCGACCACTACCGCGGCCACGGCCGCGACTTCGATTACGCCTGGGAGGAGCGCTGGATCCGCGACGAGGGCTACCTCAAGATCGTGCCGCAGGTGCTCTCCGGCCTCTTCGCGAAGTGCGGGCTGGCACCCGGCAGCGTCACGCATTTCTGCATGCCGAGTGCGATCGCGCGCGTGGCCCTTGCGGTCGCCAAGAAAGCCGGGCTTCCCGAGGCGAGCGTGCGCGACAATCTCCAGGCCGTGTGCGGCGAGACCGGGACCGCGCACCCGCTCATCATGCTCGCCCACGTGCTCGAGGAGGCCAAGCCCGGCGAGCGCATCCTGGTGACGAGCTTCGGCCAGGGTGCGGACGCGCTCCTCTTCGAGGCGAGCGATGCCCTTGCCGGGCTGCGGCCGAGCCGCGGTGTCTCGGGCTCGCTCGCGCGGCGCAAGGAGGAGAGCAACTACCAGAAATACCTCGCTTTCAACGACCTCGTCGCGATCGAGCGCGGCCTGCGCGCCGAGCTCGACAAGCAGACGGCGCTCTCGACACTCTACCGCAAGCGCGACATGCTGCTCGGGCTCGTGGGCGGGCGCTGCAAAGTGTGCGGCACGCTCCAGTTCCCCAAGTCCAACATGTGCGTCAACCCCAACTGCAACGCGGTCGGCACGCAAGACGACCAGCCCTTCGCCGATCTCACGGGCCGCGTCATGTCCTTCACCGCCGACCAGCTCACCTACACGCCCGACCCGCCCCAGCTCTACGGCATGGTGACTTTCGCCGAGGGTGGGAGGATGATGCTGGACTTCACCGACGCGGATGCGGCCGGGATCGACGTGGGCCTTGCCATGCGCATGGTGTTCCGCGTCAAGGAACTCGACACGGCGCGCGGCTTCACGCGTTATTTCTGGAAGGCGACGCCGGCGTGACCGGGCAGCAAAGATTGACCACGGAGACACGGAGAGCACGGAGAAAAGGAAAGACTAGTTTTGACTTCTCCGTGTCCTCCGTGTCTCCGTGGTGATGCTTCGCTCCTCCAAGGAGGAAAGTACGATGGCGACGGGAATCAAGGACAAGGTGGCGATCCTCGGCATGGGCTGCTCCAGGTTCGGCGAGCGCTGGGACAAGGAGGCCGACGACCTGATGCTCGAGGCCTTCGCCGAGGCGATCAAGGACGCGGGCATCGAGAAGAACCAGATCCAGGCG
>Ga0187784_10003452_pt1 | contig 12768 bp, 8 predicted proteins | sample 1015_SJ02_MP15_2_FD_132964 | JGI IMG/M metagenome (GOLD analysis project Ga0187784, IMG submission 132964) | Tropical peat soil microbial communities from peatlands in Department of Meta, Colombia - 1015_SJ02_MP15_20_MG | ecosystem: Environmental > Terrestrial > Soil > Wetlands > Peat | place... | reverse complement strand
CGATGGCGCCCATTACCGTGAAGCAGTCATGGACCTCGGCGACGTTTACATCCGCCGGCTTCACGCCCGCCATCTCGTAGGCCCGCTTCATGGCTTTATAAGCGCCCGCCGGCCGCAGCACATCGCGGCCCTCTTTCTTCAGCGCGTCGGTTGCCTGGGCGTAGCCCGCTACCTCGACGCAGTCTGATTTCGCAACCCCCAGCTTGCTTAAACCTTCTTCCGTTGCCAGGATCAGGGCTGCGTAACCGTCGGAAATTTGCGAGCAGTCGTAGGTTTTCAGCGGCAGGCCTTCCACGATGTAGCGGTTGATGCCTTCAATCTTCACCGCCTGATCCAGTGTCAGGTTGACGTTCCGCATCTGCGCGTAGGGATTATAGTGGGCGTTCTCGTATTCCGTGACCGCAATCTGCGCCAGGTCGCGTTCGCTCGCCTGGTGGACCTTCATATAGCATTCCATGACTTCGGCGAACAGGTGCGGGAAGATGTACACCTTGCCGGCGCGTTCGTCGGGGTGGGAGAAGTAACCGAGCGCTTTGCCAATCAACTTGCCGTCCATTTTGCCTTCGGCGTCGCGCATCTTCTCATAGCCGACCGCGATGCCCACATCACCTAAACCGGTCTGGAGTTTCTGGATTACGGAAAGCACGGCTTGGCCGCCGGAGGCGCAGGCGTTTTCGACCGATTCGAGCGGCTTGCCCTCCAGCCCCGGCACCATGGCCATCAGCCCCGCGACTAGGCCCTGCTCATTGAGCGAGAAGTGGCAGGTGGCGCCAATGGACCCCACGTCCAACGCCGAGGGTTCCGCGTGAATCTCCCCGCATACGCCAGCGATAGCGTTCTTCACGATCTCGGGCACCGGCATACCCATCAGCTTCCCGAACTTTGACTGATGATAGGCGGCGATGTAGATGCGGTTCATATTGGCATCTCTCCTTTAGAAAGCCAAATCTCATGGGCTCTATCCTACCACGGCAGTTGGGTGGTTGGCGGCAGGGTAGGGCAGAAGCCGCGCTACTTTGGATGCGGCTTCATGTCGTGCAGATGGTACTCCTCGCCCTCAATGGTAAAGTAGAAGCGCCAAGTTCGGTTGACGCGGGCCTGCCAGAGGCCGATGGCCTCGTTGTACTTCTTCGCACGCAGTGAAGGATGGCTGAGGTTTTCGAGAAGGAAGCTGCTTTGTTTGTCGAAGGCTTTTCGCACTTCCGCTGGTGCGTCCGCATACTGCTGCAAGAACCGCCTCGAGTAGCGGACCCTCATGTCCGCCGGGCCTTCCGAGAAGTCCTCTTTGAACGGAGTTCTGCCGTCTGCTCGTGAAGCGACCTCACGAGCCCCTCGTGGGTTTCAAAGGGCCCGTACGTGCGGCCTTCTCTGAAGTCAGCTAAGCTTTCTGCAATGCCGCGATCCACCAGGAGCTTGGGCGTAAGCGTGATCTTTCCATGCTCTGCCTTCGCCTCCAGGAGGTCGCCGACATTGAGGCCGAGCTTCTCGCGGACGTTCTGAGGAATGACGACCTGATGTTTACTATTGACACAAACTAGTGCCGTGGCCGTTGATCGGTTCAATGATTCAACCCTCCACCTAAAGAGTAGCAGGTCGCTGGGCGCTGTCAAGGAGCTCGGTCCTTGGGTACCTTTTCCGATGGATGCCATAATCTCGAACGGCGGAGGCGGCGAATAAGCCGAGACTGTGCCGCGCGCGGCGGAGGTGAGCATTAATGGGTTTCTTCCTGGATAAGATCGTTGTCTTCTTATTCGGGACCGCGGTTCGGCTCATAAACGAACACCGGAGCTATGCCTGGGCCGCCGCGGGCCGCTGCGAATCACTCCCGCTAAGCGCGGGAGCGGTACCCGCCACGTCAGCCGGGCTCATGACCGTTACTTGGCGGCCCGATGAACCGAGCTGTGTCGGCCAGTACCGCCCGAGACACAAAAGCCGAGTCATCCGAGAGGGAGGGCGGCCTTGCTCGCTGTCCTTGCCAGTTTCCGCTGTATTCGTTCCATGCGCCGGGCAAATCGCGCGCGGTGCGGGGGCGAAGAAAACGGACCGTCCAAATGGCCGAGCGCTGCGAGCGTAAATTCCAGGGCTTTTTCGAGATTGCGCAGTCGATGCTCCGAATGCATGGCAAGCTCCTCGAGCGCTTCCACGGCCAGCGGGGGCTCGCGGCGCGAAAGCTCCAGCCAGAGCTCGACGGCGGATTGGTGCTGCTGCTGGCGCTTGAACTCCGCGGCGAGGTGTTTCAGGGCCAGGCTCTCTATTTGCTGGGGAAGGCCTCCTGCCAGCGCCTGGCGGCAAGTGGTGATGGATTTCTGCTTTGAGCCGGCGCTTCCCAGGATGCGGCTCAGGCTGAAGAGATCGAGGGGGGAGTCGAGCGATTCCGCTCCGCCCTCGCCGAACGCGCGTGCCAACTCCACGGTCAGCGCGGCCAGCGAAACCACGTCCAGAGCGTTATGGTAAAACACTGGCTGTAAGCCGCGCGCATCGCCGGTGCGCAGGTAGTCGAAGTAGATGGCCGGGATCTCCGATCCGGGCACGTCGCCTTCCCGGCTGATTCCCAAGATGGCCTCCTCCAGGACGGTGAGCTTGCAACTTTCGAGGCGCAGTTTCCACAGGCGGCGCGCGGGATGGAGCGCGTCAAAGTGGACCAAGCGCTCCAGAGGGGACTTCATGCGGGCCAGCGCATACCTGGTTTCCAGGAGCGGCACGTCAAACGTCTTTCCGTTGAAGGTGACGAGGCCGTCGCAGTCTGCCAACGCCTCGGCCAGCGACTCGAGCAGCGCTTTCTCCTCCGGATAGTCGCGCAAGAAGAACTGCCGGACCACAAACTTCATCCCTTCAACGTGGCCAATGCCGATTAGGAATGCACAAGTGCCGGTCCCTCCGGCCAGGCCTGTCGTCTCCGTGTCGAGGAAAATCAGCCGAGACGGATCGGGCATCGCTGTGTTGTTCAGCAGCATGTTCAGCGAACTAAGGTCCGCTGACGGAATATCACCGATGCGCAGCTTTCCGTAAGGCCGCCCGAAGGGAAACGCCTCCCGCGCCATGAAGAACTCACCGCTCGAGTTCTTCATCACCTCGCCGGCCACGTATGCTTCGATTCCTTTGGCGAACCTCTGGCCGGGCAACTTGCGGACGGGCTGCGGTTTCTCCAGGCGGCGCAGGTACTCGAGCGTCCGCTCGAGTTCCTTGCTGCGGTCCCGGATCCCGGAGTCGCGTTTAAGCTGGCGGAGCTTGTCTTCCACATTCATATTTGAAAGACGCCCGTGGTCAGTGGTCCGCAGTCCGTTGCCGCGAGTCAGTGTGCACGGGCACAGGAGTCGAAAATTCAGCCCTTTCCCAAGAGACGGTCGATGCCATAACACCGTTTTGCAGGTCATGCCGAGGAGCCACGCGACGAGGAATCTTGCACTGCCTTGAAAACTCTCAGGGCGAGATTCCTCGCTGCGCTCGGAATGACAGCCTGGGTGAGGTTAGCACACATTGCGCTGCGAAGAGGGCTGGCGACTCACCGGAAACGACGGACCGCCTGACCACGGACCAGTGACTACGGACGACCGACCACGGTCAACCTTCGCAGTATTTCCAAAGCCACCTCTTTGCCCTTTTCTCCAATCTCGCCAATCGGCCCTACGCAGGAGGGGCAGCCGTTCTGGCACGGACAGTGTGCAATCAGTCGCTGAGTGTTCTCAAGCAAAGATTCGCTCATGCGAAAGAGCGGCTCGCTAAGCCCTACCCCGCCGGGATACTTATCATACAGATAAATGTTGGGCTCGAAAGCCACTACTTCAACTCTTGGTTCCAAGCCGGGGATTTTGGATTTTAGATTTTGGCTTTTGGACTCGTCCTCTGCTGGCTGTTCCTGCTCTTCCTGAATCCCGAATCCTGACTCCTGACTCCTGCTGTTTTCCCCCACCGCGCGCCCCAAGTCGCGAGCGTCGCACATCACCAGCAGGGTGCCAATGGCTTCGAGCGCGTTCGCCAAGCCATTCACTCCGTCCAGCTTGTCTGTGGAACCGAAAGGCAGGTTTGCCATGAATTCGTGCGGAAGGGTCAGCCAGAAAGCGGTGGTATGCATCTCCTGTTCGGGCAATTCCAATTGTCCGGCGCCGACATTCTCCATGGTGTGGAATTTGATCTTTTTGAAGCCGACGACCTGAGTATTTACCTGCACCTCGCCGTGATTCTTGCTGGCCGGACCGGCGGGCGCCGATTCGAAGCATTCCAGCACTTTGATCTTGGTGTACGAAATCGCGTCCGTGAAATACTCGCTGGACACCTCGTGCACATAAGCCTTCCGGTCGTCGTAGTCGAGGCGCTCGACGTGATACTGCTGGCCGTCCTGGATGTAGATGGCCTTTTCGTGCAACGTGGTCAATGCACTCGTAAAATCCACTTCGCCGATCACTTTGGGTTCCCCGGTATTGTCCACGATCACGAAGTTATCAGAAGAGACGGAACGCAGGCTGATGGCGTCGGCCGGATAACTTTCCGAAACCCAATGCCAGCCGTCGCTGGTGTGGTGCAGGAAGCCGGTCTCCTCGAGGTGCTGACAGAGCCGCCGCAAGTCGAGCGAGCCGAATTTCTCGTCTTCCCGCAAGGGCAACTCAAAGGCAGCGCACTTCAGGTGATTGAGCAGGATAAAGAGGTTGTCCGGATTGACGTAGCCGTGTTCCGGCGAGCGTCCGAAGAAGTAATCGGGGTTCTGCACCATGAACTGGTCGAGCGGCGCGCTCGAGGCCACGAGCACGGCGGCGGAAGCCCCCTCGCGACGGCCCGCCCTGCCCACCCGCTGCCAGGTGGAGGCGATGGTGCCGGGATAGGCAGCGAGCACGGCCACCTCAAGGCTGCCGATATCGATGCCCAGTTCGAGCGCGTTGGTCGCCACCACCCCCAACAAACGGCCGTTGCGGAGATCGCGCTCAATCTCGCGGCGCTCCAGCGGCAGATAACCGCCCCGGTAGCCGCGCACCGCTTCCGGCGCGAGCGGGGCGCGCGAGAAATCCTCTTTCAAATAGGTTACCAAAATCTCCGTGGCCAGGCGGCTGTTGGCGAACACGATGGTCTGCAGGCCGCGCGCCAAAAAGGTGTGTGCGATGCGGCGGGTTTCGTTCAGGTAAGACCGCCGGATACCAAGCTGCGGGTTCACCACCGGCGGGTTGTAAAAAGCCAGGTACTTCTCCGCCGCGGGCGCGCCGTTTTCCTCCACCAGAAAAACGTCTTTTTCGAGAATGCGCGTGGCTAATTCCGCCGGATTGCCGATGGTGGCCGAGGTGCAGATGAATTGCGGTTCACTGCCGTAGAAGCGCGCAATGCGCTTCAGGCGGCGCAGCACGTTGGCCAGGTGGCTGCCGAAAACTCCCCGGTAGTAATGGAGTTCATCGATGACGACATAGCGCAGGTTCTCGAACAGCCGCTGCCACTTGGTGTGGTGAGGAAGAATTCCGGCGTGCAGCATGTCGGGATTGCTGATCACCAGGTTTCCCCGCGCCCGGATGGCCTTGCGGGCATCCTGGGGTGTATCCCCATCGTAGGTGAAGGTGCGAATTTCTTCCCCGAGCTTTTCCGTCCAGCGGTTCAGTTCCACCAGTTGGTCTTGCGAAAGCGCCTTGGTGGGAAACAGGTACAGCGCCCTCGCCTCCGGCCTCTCGATCAACTCTCCCAGGATCGGCAGGTTATAACAGAGAGTTTTACCGGAGGCGGTGGGCGTGACCACGACGACGTTTCTGCCCTCGCGGGCCAATTCGCAGGCGCGCGCCTGATGCGTGTACAGGGAAGCAATGCCCCGCGCCGTCAGGGCGTCGATCAGCCGTGCGGGCAGAAACTGCGGAATCGGTGCGGTCTTTGCCTCACGGGCAGGGAAGTGTTTAAGGACCGTCACTCCGCCACGGGCGGCTGAGCCCTTGAACTTCTCACAAATTTCTTGGAGGGCGCTCGGAATCGGCGCGAGGGCCTCCTCCGCTCCCCGTTTCAAGTTCACTAGTGCTTGGGTTTCCTCGCTCACGATGCCTCGTAAGAACAGGTGTCAGGTTCCAGGTGTCAGGTGCCGGTGATCGAATACCATTTTTCCCTGACACCTGAAACCCGACACCTGGCACCCCTTCATTCGCCTTTTATTCGCTGAATATAGCACAACTGCCGGCCAAAGCTAAAGAATTCGTTCCAGGCGGCCGATGAACTGTTGGGGAGGAGCCGATGCCTGCTGCGACTGCTGTGCTGATTCCTTGGACTGACGCCTATAGCGTCGGGATCGCCGCGTTCGATTGCCAACATAAAGTTCTGGTTGACCTGATCAACGAACTACACCATGCCATGATTGCGCGGAGGGCCAAGGAAAGTATGGGTGGGGTGCTTGCCAGCCTTGTCAAATACACTAAGAGCCACTTTGCGGCGGAAGAAGGTCTGATGCAAGCCCACCAGTATCCGGATCTCGTCAACCATAAAGCTGAACACCAGCGGTTCACACAGACGATTATGGAATTCCAGGGTAGGTTTCAAAGGAACGAAGTGGCGATGACCATTGATTTGATGGATTTCTTAAAAGACTGGCTCATCAAGCACATCATGGGCGTCGACAAGAAGTACACGCCGTACCTGAGCGCCAGAGGAGTGCGCTAGCTCCTAACCCACAGCGAGTTGAGCTGCCACGGACAACTCCCACTCCGCTCCGAAGCCGCCACCCCGCCGCTAACGCCCCCGACTGCTCCGCCCGTGGTCCGCCGCCCTCTGGGGCTGGCAATGGTGGCTGAGTGTAGTAGCGCAGGCGCTCGTGCTACCAGCGATATCTTGACTCGATGAAGTGTCATTCCGAGCGCAGCGAGGAATTTCGCACTGCGCCGAGCTGGTCAAGAAAGGAAGATCGGGACGAGATACCTCGCTTCGTTCGGAGTGCCCGCCTGGGAGCACGACCCTGAGACTCGGCGGCCACAAGGACCGCGCTGCAAGGTTGGCTGCTAACCAAACTCCTGCCCAAGGCGTCAATAGAGACAACACAAGAATATCGTGCCTGACCGCAGCGCTCAGGAGGGGTCATATTTTCGGGAACCCGCGGCCTCGCCCTGACGTAATGATCAGGGAGAACCCACGGTTCCGCCGTGCGGCCAGGAAGCTTGCACTGGCTGACGAGAGTCCGCGTCATGTTGCGGAGTGCCGGGAAGGGCGGGGCTTTAGCCCCCGAGGCAACGTGGCCTCGGGGCCTAAAGGCCCAACTGCTCGGGCTCTCTGAGGCGGCGGGGCTGAAGCCCCGCCCTTACAGGGCGCCACGTTAGGACGGCGATTTCCGCCATTTAGTGCTGGGAGGTCCGGAATGCAAAGACTGCTCAGTAATCTTCGCTACGCGCTGCGACAGTTCAAGCAGTCGCCTGTATTTACAATCGCGGCCATACTCACCCTGGCGCTCGGAATCGGCGGAACCACGGCGATCTTCACGCTGGTTCATGCGGTGATGCTGCGCTCCCTGCCGGTGTCTGATCCTGGAAGCCTCTATCGGATCGGCGAGGGCGACGATTGCTGCGTGGAGGGCGGACCGCAGGACCGCTGGGGATTTTATTCGTTCCCGCTGTACGAACGGCTGAAGGCGAACACCCCGGAATTTAAGGATGTCGCCGCATTCCAGGCCGGTGCCTGGCTGCTCAGCGTGCGGCGTCAAGGCGAAGTGGCGGGCCGGCCGGTGCGCGGGGAGTATGTCACTGGGAACTACTTCACCATGCTGGGCGTGCGGCCCTTCGGCGGAAGGCTGTTTAGTTCTGACGACGACCGGGCGGGCGCGCCGCCGGTGGCGGTGCTCAGCTATCGGATCTGGCAAGCCAACTATGGCGGCGATCCGAAGGTGGTGGGATCAACCTTCGTCGTGGAAGATCACGCCTTCACGGTGATCGGAATTGCTCCGCCGGGATTCTTCGGCGAAACGCTGCGCAGCGACCCGCCCGATCTGTGGCTTCCCGTGCAGCAGGAACCCATGGTTGCCGGGGCGGGCGCGCTTCTGCCTCAGTCCGTAGCCGCGTGGCTACGCGTAATTGGCCGCCTGCGGCCGGGCGCCTCGATCGCCGGGATGGGTCCACGCCTCACCGGCGTGCTGCGCCAATGGCTGCAACACGATTCAGGATATCCGTCGAACTGGATGCCGGAAGTGATTCGGGACCTTCCCAAGCAAGTGATCAACGTGATCCCCGCTGGCGCTGGGGTTGCGGAGATGAAAGAAGAGTACGGGCGCAGTCTTCAAATTCTGCTCTCGGTTTGCGGGCTGGTGCTGCTGATTGCCTGCGCCAACGTGGCGAACCTGCTGCTGGCTCGGGCCGTGACGCGGCGGGGACAAACGGCGGTGCGGCTTGCCCTGGGCGCCAGCGCGCCTCAAATTGTGACGCAGGCGCTCACGGAAAGCGTGCTGCTGGCGATTGGGGGAGGCTTGGTCGGACTGCTGGTAGCCGTGGGCGGGGCGCGCCTGCTGCTCACGCTGGCCTTCCATGGCGCGCACTTCCTGCCCATCACTCCAATGCCGTCGCTGATGGTGCTGGCCTTCGCGTTTGGATTGGCGCTCGTAACCGGAGTTCTGTTCGGCGCTGTTCCGGCCTGGTTTGCTACGCGCACCGATCCCGCGGAGGCGCTGCACGGAGCGAGCCGCAGAACCAGCGATCATGCCTCTTTCACCCGGCAGGGGCTGCTGATCGTACAAGCCACGCTCTCCGTGGTGCTGGTGGCCGGCGCCATGCTGCTGGCGCGGAGCCTGAACAAGCTCGAACACCAGAATTTTGGGTATCAGGTTCACGGGCGCGTGGAGGTGGAGTTGCACAATCCCCCGCCCACCTACACCCAGCCTCAGTTGGCCGCACTCTACCGAGAGCTCGAGACGCGTCTCAACCGCCTGCCCGGCGTGCAGGGTAGCGGCCTCGCGATGTACAACCCCCTCACCAACAACTGGGGCGAGATGATCTACGTGGCCGGTCATCCGGCGCCCAAAATGGACGAGGAATCCGGTTCCTCCTGGGACCGCGTGAGCGCCAACTATCTTCAGAACTGGGGCATACCGGTCTTGCGTGGCCGCGGGTTCACGGCTGCTGACAACGAGACTTCGGAATTGGTGGCGGTGGTGAATCAGGCTTTCGTGAAGCGCTTCTTCAAGGCGGGCGAAAACCCCTTGGACCAGCACTTCGGCCTGGACATGCCCGAAAACGCCGGCACCTTCCGCATTCTCGGCGTGGTGGGTGACGCGAAGTTTGCGAGTTGGGGATTGTACGACCCGGCTCGGCCCATGTTCTACGTGCCGCTTGTTCAACACGTGAACTACAAGCAGGACCTGATGAAGAGTGTTGAATTGCGCTCGCACTTTATCGGCGGCATCATGCTGGTAACCGACACGCCACCGGGCGCGCTGGAGCCGGCGCTGCGCAGGACCTTGGCGGAACTTGATCCGAACCTCACCATCGTCAGCGTCAGGACCATGCAGGAGCAGATCGCTCGCTCCTTCGATCAGGAGCGCGCCGTGGCCGGCCTGGCGGGCCTGTTCGGCATGGTGGCTTTGCTGCTGGCGGCGGTGGGCGTGTACGGGGTGACAGCTTACTCGGTGGCGCAACGCACCAATGAGATCGGCATTCGCATGGCGCTGGGCGCCAATCGCGGGAAAGTGATCCAATTGGTGCTGCACGGAGCGTTCAAGCGTGTGGTGATTGGACTCGTCCTCGGACTGCCGCTGGCCATCGGCGCCGGGCGGCTGATTTCCGCCCAGCTTTATGGCGTCTCCAGTTGGGATCCCTGGGCGCTGAGCGTGGCGGCGAGCGGGCTGGCCGCTTGCGCTTTGGTGGCCACCCTGATTCCGGCCACGCACGCCGCAGCGATTTCGCCCCTGGATGCCTTGAGAGTAGAGTAGCCCAGTTATGTTGGCCTTTCAAGGGGCCGGCCCGGCCCGCGCCCTGCCCCTGCCGCTTCGGTGGCTCGACTTCATTCCCTCAGCGTCCGGAAGTGGCGCGGCTTTCGGCGCCCCTCCCTCAAACCGCAGCCTTCGGCTTCGGAACGAGGCCCTCCACGGAGCCGTCGCCCGGCAGCTCGAGAACGCTCCTGCCGGGCGTAATTAAGGATGTACCGTCCGCGGCGCGACTCACCCCACCCGCGGAGGCGGGCGGTCCGGTGCGGTCGCTGAGCAGCTTGTTCAGCAGCGGTATCTTCTCACGATTCGATTCCACTACATCCACTCCCAGCGCGGTTATGGTGAAGTCGGAGTTGTCGGCGATAGTGATATACTGCTTGCTCTTCAAATACCACATCGTGAAGTCCAGATAATCGCGGGGGAACCCCATCCGGCGTTCGACTTCGGCCAATGGGACCTCGGGAGTGAAGGGTTTGATGCGGCGCTGAATATAGAGCAGCGCCAGCACCGCCACGCGCCGGTTCGACTCGCCGTCGCTGCTGTTCATGAAGTCGACCGAATTGGATAAGGGGACCGGCTCGGGCGCCTGCTTCTTATAATTGGCGTCATACTGGGCGCGGCGCTCCGGATCGGACAATACGTCATAGGCTTCCTTCAAGAGTACGAACTTCTCACGATCACCCGTCCCGGGAATGTCGGGGTGAAAGCGGCTGGCCAGAAACCTATAGACTCGATGGATGGTCGCCGACTCGGCATTAGGGCTGATTTGGAGAAACTCATAATAATCCGGAATCGTCTTGTTAGCTTCGCCGCTCAAAAACAGGCAGATCGCGAACCGTCCCCGTCCCACCGGCAACACCCGCCGCACGTAAGCTTGCCGGTCCAGCGATTGGCGGCCGCCGGGGCGCTCGACGTCTCCGACAATTTCCACGAAGGATCCGTCCGGCAAGCGGTTCCCAGCCTCGACGGTCAGGCATTCCTCGTTGAAGTCGAGGAGCTTGGCCGTCATCATGCTCCGGACTGCACCCTCCTGGCAGATGAGAGTGAGGTCGCGTTGGGCAGACGAAGGCTTGGATCGCGACAGGCGACGGCGTTCCATCTGTGGATTCATCGTGTCACTCCAGGTCAACGGCGGGGCATTCAACTGTGCCCTAGGACTAGAAGGCCAAGCGAGCCGATCATAGTCCGTTTTCCCACACAGGTCAATAGCTTACTAGTTAATTGCATTCAATCTCAATAGGGCGCCTTCAGCCCTCGTCCTCCTCGTTCGGCGCTCCGCACCCGAGCTTCCTCAGACCGCCGTTCTTTGTTTTCAATAAGATTCCCGCTTTTTTTCGTCACAAAACAACTCCTCGCAAGCTAACCTCGGCGGCGCGCTCTCCAGGTGTCAGGCTCCCCGGGTCGTTCTTGCTGACGTTCATTGCTTCTTTTGCGCCTGTGCGCCTTGGCGTGAGTTGTTTTGCTCCGCTCAGCCGTTTGGCGGAGGAGGAGGCTTTGCACCGGGCCGGCGGCTAACCCCACGCCGCAGCATTAGCCCCTACCGGCGCTTCCGTGAGTAGCCTCGGACGTAGTCCGGGACCGCAATCTCCTTCGGAAGCCGGTCGTCGGGGAGAGGCGCCGACGGGGTGAGTTGGAGCGGCAAAACTCCGGCCCAGACAGGGAGTGCGTAATCCTCCTCGTCGTCGAGAGGCGGGCCTGTGCGCACCTTGGCGGAGACTTCGTTGAGCGGGATCGCTAAGACGGTGGTGCTCCGCAGTTCCTTCTCGGAGGGTTGGCGGACCTCCTGCCAGCGCCCGGGCGCCACGTGCTCCGTGAAGAGCTCAAGCGCTTCTCTTTTGGCGACCGGATCTTCGATCAGGCTGGCCTTTCCGAATATGACGACCGAGCGGTAGTTCATCGAGTGATGGAAAGCCGAGCGCGCCATCACCAGGCCATCCACAAGCGTCACGGTGACGCACACGTCCGCGCCTTTTCCCAAGGTTTGAAACATGCGGCTGGCCGGCGAGCCGTGGAAGTAGAGCGTATCGCCCTTGCGGCCGTAGCCGGTGGGAATGACCACCGGTTTGCCCTCCGCCACGAATCCGACGTGGCAGACCAGGCCCTCATCAAGAATGCGATAAACTGCTTCGCGGTCGTATATACCGCGCTTCGGAAGGCGGTGCACTTGCGTACGTTCAGTCGGGATGAAGTCCGTCATCGATGCTCCTCTTAGCTCATATTCCATTATGCGACAAGAGGGGGCCTGGGGGCTAGGGACTAGGGACCAGGGGCTGACGACTGGGGGTTAGGGACTGGGCACTAGCAGGTTGCTGATCAACCTCCCGGGCATGTCGTCCTGAGGAGGCCCGATCTGATCGGGGCGACGAAGGATCGGCGTCTGTTTGATGTCACAAGGTGAGGCGAACTGCGGAGACGCTTCGCCGCGCTCAGGATGAGCCGCCCCTTGTCCTGTCGGGCGTTGGAAACGGCCCAGATTTCCTCTCCGCGCTACCTGTTTGCCCTTTTCGATGGTATCTTTGTGTTCAATGGAAACCACATCCAGGGGCGTTTTGGAGAGCCTTTTTGAGCAGCACTTCCACTCCCCAGTGGTGCGGGTGCAGCCGCTGCAGGGCCAGCTTGGCGGTTCGGGGCGAAATATCATCCGCCTGGCCAACAGCAACTTCAGCGCGGTGGGCATCCTGTATCACGTGCGCGAGGAAAACGCCGCCTTCCTTGAGTTCACCAGGCATTTTCGCCGCTACGGCCTTCCCGTCCCGGAAATCTATGCCCAAGATCCGAGCCACGGCGCTTATCTCGAAGAGGACCTGGGGGACACCACGCTTTTTGAGTTTCTCTTGAAGAATCGAGCCGGCGAGGACATTGCTCCCGGAGTGGTTGAGGCCTATCGCCAGGTGGCGGCCATGCTGCCGCGCTTT
>Ga0187784_10003450_pt1 | contig 12772 bp, 11 predicted proteins | sample 1015_SJ02_MP15_2_FD_132964 | JGI IMG/M metagenome (GOLD analysis project Ga0187784, IMG submission 132964) | Tropical peat soil microbial communities from peatlands in Department of Meta, Colombia - 1015_SJ02_MP15_20_MG | ecosystem: Environmental > Terrestrial > Soil > Wetlands > Peat | place... | reverse complement strand
GTGGTCTCCCAGAATGTGCGGCCGGACGTCGGTCTCGGCGCACCTCTGCATGTCGGGATGGCGAAACTTGAAGACGATTTCCGATGAAAACGAATCACTGGGTAACTGGTAAAACTAGCAGGATGACGGCGAATTAGTTCGGGGTGCGACGTAGCGATCAACTGAACGGTGCGAGGAATTTGTTGATAACGCCCTCGTCTTTTGGCGAAAAGGGGAAAACAGTCACGCTACGTCATTGGAGGAGTGCTTTACAAAATGGTTAGCCCACCAGAGTTGCCAGAACGTGCCAATGCCTCCGGTGAGGTCAGAGTCTCCCAACCACCAAGCCAGTCCCAAACTGCAAATAGACGCTGGGGGGCAATGCCGCTGGGGTTGAAATCGTAGGCCTTCCGGGATTCGCTGCCGGATTGAATTGCGCATCGTCCGATCTCACGGTGACACCCACTTAAATCATTCTTCTGGTTCTTTGGGAATCCACTTTGAGCTGTGTACCGATAACAGATCATTTCTCAATGGAGCCGGGCGATGGCAACTGTTTCCTTGCTGACAATTTCCTTTGGAAGCGGGAGATACCCCAATGCTGCGGCCTGCCGTTGCCCAGGACCTAACATCCAATCCAAAAAACTGAGAAGCGCATTTCGTTTTGCGTCTTCTAGTCCATGCACGGGAACAACAATCCATGTGAAAGAACAGATTGGATAAGAGCCTTCTCCCGGAGTGTCGACGATGGAGACGTTGAAGCCGTCACTATTTTTCAAATGGCCGGCAGCTGCGGCGATGCTTTCCAGACTGGCCGCGACGAACTTGCCGTGCCTGTTGAGAACTCTTCCGTAGCTCAAATGATTCTGCAATGCATAGATAAACTCAACATATCCAATCGAGCCGCTCTGTTCCTTCACCAACTTGGATACACCGTCGTTGCCGGTTGCCTCCAGTCCAATCGGCCACTTCGGATGGAGACTTGCCCCGACCTGCGTCTCCCACGCAGCGCTGGTTTTCGAGAGATAATCGGTCCAGGCATAAGTGCTACCACTTCCGTCAGCACGATGGACAACCACAATTTCGAGATCGGGAAGGTGAAGACCGCGATTGAACTTCATCAGGATCGGATCATTCCATTTTTTTATCTTTCCCAAATAGATACCGGCGAGCGCTTCCGGCGTGAACGCTATGTCGCCGGGAAGTCCTGGCAAGTTGACCACGGGTACTACTGCACCTATGACCGAGGGAAAGAATAGATACTGTTCTTCGTCTCCAGCAGCCAGCTCGTGAATCGCTTCCGGACTATCAGAGGCCCCAAAATCAACCTTCTTTCCCAGCAAACTGCGAACTCCTGCCTCAGACCCGATCGGATCGTAGGTTATCTGCACAGACGGAGCTTCGTGTCGATAGTTAGTGATCCATTTCTCATAGACAGGATACGGAAACGTAGCGCCTGCTCCTTTCAAGATGGTCGCAGGTTGAAGACTAGTGGTAGTCCTCGGCGGCAATTCACCTTTTCGTAGGAATTCCACCAGTTTACTTGCGATCTCGGCCGAGAGATCCTTCGTCACATCCTCCGATGCAACTGGCGGGGTCGCCAAATATGACCAAAGCGTTTCACCATTTTTGTCTCTGAGCTCAATCGACAGGAAGCCGCTATAGATAGCGGTTCCATTGGCGGGTATGTTGCCCAGCTGAGGGTTATGACTGCGGTATCCCTTGATCCAGACTTCACCGCCGCCACCCAATATTGCGTCTGCCCCAGATTCATTGGCAGCGAGCGAGACCAAAACGTGTTTGCCTAATTCGGCGATCAAATCCTGCCGGAACTTCTCAGATCCTGCCTGGGTAGCAAACGGCTCGACGTAAATCTGTTTAATTCGAGTTGTGGAGGAAGTTTGCCAGGAGCGCGCGGATCCCAAAACCGTGCAGAGGACCGCAACGCACAAGAAGAGACGGGATGGGAAAACGTTCATATCAAAATGATCCTCCCACTCGGTCGGCCTGACGCGGCCTACTTATGTCCGAATACCTCCACGCCAAACACAACCCGCCATTGCGCCGCGCCAAAATTTTGTACGAGAGCATGGCCGACTCCCAGTTTGAAACGCAGATTTCGTCCTGCGTGGGCGCTCTCTAGTCGCCCCGTTAGAAGGACCTCCGTACCTGTCTCTCCGCTGAAGAAAGCGCGAAGAGCCGTTTCTCCGAAAATCTCAGGTCCGGCTACGACTGTCCAGCCCTTTGGCACAACGAACTTCCGCGCACCGCTGATGCCATAGAGGAACTCGCTCCCGTTGGGACTGTCGGGCACGGGTGCTTCGTTGAGCGTGCGGACATGAACGCCGAGCTGACCCGCATACGAGTAAGCGCCAGCATCGCCTGCGACAAGAAATCGAAACATCGCGCGGTATCTGGCGTCGGTCACATAGTCAGAGCGGTTTCCCGAAGGGATGAGCAATTGGGCTCCCGCGCCCAAGCGAAGTAGGCTTCCCGGCTTGCCAGATAAGCGGACATCGAGGCCGAGACGAGGATCGGATATCGTGTCCGGGTTGGTGCCCAAGCTCACCGAGGGAGCTGTGAACTGATAGGCGCCAAGCACCCCACTGGTGCCGCTGAGCACCAGCGGTGTCGGCAATTCGAGGTAGCCGCGAAAACGATCGTGGGTGATCGCCGCGCCAATATTGAGGAACGCCTCCTCCGATACCACAGCGAGCTTCTGCTTCCCATCAGGACCCGTAATTACCAGTGGGTGTCGCGAATACCCAGAGGTTGCTGAAAGCGCACCTCCCAGCTCTCCGCTGATGTCCAGATCATCCATGACGAACCAACCTGCACCCGGAGCCGATTGGTACAAGCGCTCGAGCGCAAACCCGGCTGCCTGTTGCTGCGCATAAGCTCGCGGCGGCAGGAAACACAATAGAACAAATCCAGCAAGGAGCGCGTAAGCGCAGCTATGACGCGATTTAGAACTCGCCATGGATTCTGACCGTAAAGACGTTGACCGGGCCCCGCGCCGCATTGAAGCCTGGATTAGAAATGTGCTGGTAGTCGCCCGTCAGCCAGTAGTTTCTGTGGAAGTTGGCGCCATAGAATAAATCAACGGATCGTTCCGCCGCAGCTGTGATGGCGCCGTCACCGACAAACCCATCAATTCCGCCCATTCCCAGATACTTGGCGTGGACGTTCGATATCCATCCCACATTGAGGCCCGCACCTACGACATCTTTAGGCCTCGACCAGGAGGAACCTTTCGCCAGCATTCCCGCGATGAAAGAACGGTCTGTTGAGGTATATGCGTCCACTTCGGTTTTTCCGTCTGCGAACATTCCGCGAGAGAATACGCCAATATCATGTCCGATGTATTGCTCAGCGAATGCTCCCACGCCCATCTTCACGTTCGGCTTTCGAGCCCAGCAAAGATCTGGCGCACCGGAGTTTTGAGATCCGTAATTGAACCCCGTGCAAGTGGTTGCGTTCTCGTTTGGGTTGGCTTCAAACGCTGCGATAGCGTCACTGAAACGCCCGATGAATTCGTGATTCCGAAAAGCCAACAGTCGAAGCATCCCTTCTTGGCTGTGAATCTTTTGTTTGTGTTCAACTTCTATTTGGTCCCCGTAGTATTTGAAGAGCCTGAAGTCCACCGGGAGCTGGTTGGGCTCTTTCGGCGGAGTGATGCGTCCCACACGGGCCGCCCAATCATCCCAATGGAATTCCGCGACCCCACCATATGAGTAACCGCGCGCGTCGGATGCAAAGTCCCAAGCGGCGTAGGTCATAAATCCGAGGCCAAGAAAACCCTGGCGCGGATCGATATCGAACGCGTTGGTATCGAAAAAGTCAAGGATACTAAAGTTGCCGACGGCAAAAACCAGTCTCCTGGAGTCATAGTGCGTCCCAAGTTGCAGGGGCCCCGAATCCTCTACGATCGGCTCGCCGCCCAGTCCGATCGTCTGCTTAACGAAAAGCCGGGAACGATAGATCTCAGGCGTGGATCCGCCGGTTTTTTGCAACTCGAAGTTCTGGATAGCGCCGCCCAAACCCCTCAGTTGAGAGAAGGGGACTTCCGATATGAGTTCCGGAACGAAATACCCTTCTGCGCCGTGCCACAGCCGGACACCCAAGTAGAGAGTCGCCGTGCCCGTAAAGCTTCTCTGTTCTACGGGAAGAAGCGAATTGATGCTGCCGTTCAAATTGGTGTAAGGCGCATCGAACGAGGGGTGCCAGCTCGAAATGTAAGTGAACTGCCCATATGCGTTCCAGCTCTCGTTCTCGATGTTGTGCAGACCTTTGTCTGCCAGCAGTTGCATGAAACTGAATTCATTTTCCGATCGAGGTGCAGGGGTGCCATTCTGTGCATTCAGAGATAATGGGATGGTGAAAACGAGGATCAGAAGCGCACCCGCGTCCGAGCGACGCCACGCCGCACACGGACGGGTAACCCGACCAAAAATTAGGTTCTGAAGGAACGCGGCAAAGTTTGTGCAGCCATAGAACCGTCGCAGAATGTGAATATCCCTGTGTACGATCCGGAACTCCGAAGTGAGACGCTGAGAATCAGTCCGGACGAGATGAAATCAACTTTCGCGCGAGGAAAACTCTTAATGTAATCTTTCGGCTCGTTCTTAACATTACAGTTTGATGAAAATTGCGGGTGGGGCCCTGACAGCCCCCACGAACTGCACCCTTTCGAAACGAGCGTGTCATATATAATACCCCGGTAGGGTATATGTCAACGCGCTAACGATGACGCTCGCCTTCGCTCTCATTTGTAACTATTTGGCCCACAACTTTCACCGCGAAATGTTAGAGTTTGACGCGCCGCGATCCCGCTGTTGTTTCTCTCGCGCCCACCCAATGACGCGCCAACCCTGCGCAGTCTTGCATTCAAGAGGAGAGGAAGGCAGAGGGGGAACCAGTTTCTAGATTTGCCGCTCGAATTCAAGGTTCGCAATTCGGGTGCCGCCCGTCCGGAGTTTTCCTAGTAGTAACAGAGGTGCACTTCTGAAACGCTCTATCTCCCATCCCGCCAAGGTGTTGACAGGGTAGTACCTTTCGGGAAAAACTCGGCTGTCCCCCCCGCGCGTGTTGGGTCAGGGCTTGCGTGTGCGTGAGTGAAAGGTGCGCAAATCGTGTAGCGCGTGACTATACGTAGATTTCGCGGCGGAATTGTGGGCGAAATGCAGTCGTCATTCCGCGCATAGTCGTCAGAATCCGGCATCATCAAGCAGATCTTCCTGAGCCAACTGCGGGGCACACGGGGGGAAGGGAAAGTTGTTACCGCAATGAACTTTAACCCAGCTTGGCCGAGGATTCTTACCCTCCCGAGTCCCCCGATGCCGGCGGGAAACTATTTCTCCAGCAGAGAGAAGATGCGCGTTTGGTTCTTCAGAATCAATTCTTGATTCTGAAGAACAGAGTCGAATTTCTCCTGGTTTTTCTTAATCACTTCCTGATTCTTCAAGATGACTTCCTGGTTCTTCAGAATGAAGCCCAGCTTCTCCTGGTTTTTCAGGATGTCAGCCTGGTTTTGTTTGATCAGTTTCTGGTTGGCTTTCAGGTCTTCTTGATTTTCAAGAATATGGGTCTGGTTGGCGAGAACCGTAGGTTCAGAGAAGACTTCGATTGGAGACATAAAGAAATACCTCATCACAGAGTTTTAACGCAGAGCACTCTAGCTCTTATGTCCGCGAAGCCGATGTGATAATGATCACATTGGCTCCCACAAAACTGGGGCGGGTCATGAACCAGATTGCAGTTGGCGGCGACGAAGCGTTCCGGCCCTCTTGCCAAGATAGTGTATTCGACGGCGTCTTGAGCGACATCGAACACATCGGAATGTGTGCCGTCCGATCAGGCAACCAATGAATGTGGATTCGGCTCTTTAGTTATTTTGCCGGAATGTGTTCTCTCTTCGAATAAGAGTCGCCGCAAGGTACGAAGATCGTTCAGGATTCTGCTGCTCCGCTTCACGTGCAGTTCGAGTTTAACCAAGTTGTACAGGGCGATTCGTAGAGCATCTCGACGGCGCGTATCGGCCGACTCTCTATCAACATCGCCTTCAAGCTCACGTTTTGCCTCGGCTACCGTTTCGGCTAGCAGGGCTACAAAATCATGGGCACTCTCTAGAGTCTGGAATTGATCTTCTATACCTGCATCCATAAACGATTTCCTTCATAGTGTTGATGGTTCATTTGATTTGGGCAACCGATTTCTCGGCTGGCACGCGGGATTGCTCATCAGGTTACTCGTCAGACAATCCAGCACGAAGAGGAAATTTCGGGTTGGCTGCTCAAGACGCCATGCAATCAGATCCAGTAAACCTTCCTCGCCCAGCCCTGCGTTTCAAAAGTGCGATCATCTGCTCCACTGTGATTCCGGCTTGCTGTCCCGCCACAGCCAGCTTCACAATACCCGCCAACAATGTGGCGTTGTCCAGAGGGTCACCTCGAAACAACGTTGTGCAGATGATCACACGGGTTTTGGAGGACAAGATGTGATTACCGTCACAGGAGCGTGTGACTCGCTTTGCCAGTTCAAAACAGTTTGCACGAGAGAATAGCTCAACTCCTCCAAATGTTGTGTGGGGATCGGAATTCATGGCACGCATCCGGCGCCGGTGTACCCCCGGAGGCGAAAGAAAGTCACATTCAAGGAAAGGTCGTACTTGCTCTGGCGATCGACAAGGCCGCTACGAGAGATATTCGCGTGCTCACCTTTCCGGATCAGGCGCTCACAGATTCCGCTGTCGCTGCAGTGAGTCGCTGGCATTACTGACCGTACCAGTTGAACGGTTCCCCCCCGCTGTGGTGATCGTGTTTGGACTGGGAATGGGGTGGAAGGAAACGAACGGCAAAACTGTCACACCTCGTCTCCCACCGAGTCTCAAAAAATGAATTGGTGAACGATTACTCGTACCGCAGTGCCGCCATCGGATCGACCTTTGCGGCGCGGCGTGCTGGGAAATAAGTCGCTAAGAAGCCAGTGATGAGCATGACTGAAGCGCATACGAGGCCCGTTAGGGGATCGGTTGGCGTAACGACCAGTTCATGGCTGACAATTCTTCCCGCACCAATCCCTGCAAGCCAACCTAGCGCAATCCCGACAGCCATCAATATCGCTGCCTCTCCCAGAATCAACGCGAAAATCCCGTGGCGGGTCGCGCCAAGAGCAATGCGAACACCCATTTCGTGGGTCCGGCGTACTGTGGAATGGTGCATAACACCGTACTGTCCTATCAAGGCGAGAACGAGAGCGAGCAGCGCAAATATCTCGAACACATAGATAACGAGTTTCGGCTCCGCGAGTTGCTCGTTTAACGCCTGAGCAACGGTCTTGCAATCCGCTACGGGCTCCCCCGGATTCCAAGCATGAACAGCATGTGTCAAGGAAGGAATCACCGATGCGCCGCTTTCTGTGCGCACCACGACCTCTAACGTGTCTTCGGTCTTCGGGACTGGAAAGTAAACTGTGGGCAATGACTGGCCGCTCTGGCCGTCAGGTAGCCAGTCCCGGACCACGCCCACAATCTCGAAGGAAGGACCGTCCTTTCCTGTTCGGACTGTCAGCCCAACCACATTGCCACCAAACTGTCTCGCAAACATTTCGGACACGATTGCGACCGACGCATCGCTGTTAAGCGGGAGGCGTCCTTGAAGCGCCGGAAGTTGAAGAGCACTGAAGAATCCGGGGTTCACCTCCATCTGGATTGCTGAAGTCTGCTTGTGTGCTGCTTCATCATCCAGTTCCAGAGGATGTTCACTTCTGCGGTTTACGATCAGCGGCAGATCCGACGTTGCCCCCACAGCAGTCACGCCAGGAAGCGCCCCAAGATCGGTCAGCAGTCGATTCCATTCTTGCCTCTGGGCCGAAACCGTGAATGTGATTAGTCTGCGCTCGTCAATTTTCGGAGGGGTATTCCGCTCGATGCCGATGAGCGTTCTTATGAAGAGACCACAAACTACAAGCAGGAGCATTGCCATCGCGATTTCAAATACGACCAGTGGTAAGCGCTTGAGCGTGATTCGCGCACCGGAGCTTGTCCCACCCTGCCGAAGGGCGTCATTCAGATTCGCTTTTGATGCGCGCATTGCCGGACTCAACCCAAAAGCGATAGGGATGAGCAATGCACTTGCCGTTGCGACCACCAGGGTATGCCAGTTCAAGTGGATAGCACTGGCGGCAGAGATCCGAGATTCAAACAGGCGTTGCAAAGCCTTGACGCCCATATACGCAACCAGCACTCCGGCAGATGCGCCTGCGAATGCGAGCATCATGTACTCTGTCAACAATTGCCGAACAATTCGACCGCGCCCAGCTCCCAGTGCTGCCCGAGTCGCAAATTCCATTCGGCGACCGAATCCACGTGCTAAGAGAAGGTTCGTAATGTTCGAGCAAGCGATCAAGAGGACAAGTATGGGTGGTCCAATCCCGAATGCAAGAACCAGTCCGATCCTCTTGTGTTGCTCGCTATCGTAGCTGACTATGCGCATTCCGAACTGGCCAGTTGATGAAGATGAACCAGCGAGTGTCCGGACGAGAACTGTGGCCTCCGCGTTCGCTTCATCGAAGGTGACCGTTTTGCGTCGAATGCCAATGACCATGACCGCACTCGCCGCACCATCAGGCGAACGAGCAAGGACCAGCGGCGTCCACGCCTCTGTATCCTTCGTCGGATACCAGAAGCTTTCCGGCATCACGCCAACAATGGTGTATGGCATGCCGTCGAAATGCACGATCTGGCCAAGAATGTCGGTTTTCTCTCCAAAGTCCTTGTGCCACATTCCCTCGCTGATCACAGCGACGGGAGGTGCTCCTGGCTGATCTTCGTTCTCGTTGAAAGCACGCCCCAGCTTCGGGTAAGCACCCAACGTATGGAAGAAATTGGAGGACACCATCAGTGTCTCGACTCGGCGCGGCTCGGCGAGGCCAGTTAGCAATTGGTCAGACTCGGCAAAGGCAGCGAGTTCCTCGAACGTCGACATATGGCGTCTGAGGTTGAGGAAATCAGGAATGGAGAGACGAGCCCGATCGGCTCCTGTCTGGTAGTTAACCATCCACACATTCGCAAGCCGGTCCAAATCCCGCACCGGAGGACGATTGAGGATAGCGCCCTCGTACACGCTGAACATCGTCAGGGCGCACCCGATTCCTAACGCTAAGGTCAGCACTGCGACTGCTGCGAATCCCGGATTTCTGCGCAGCTGCCGCAACCCGCAATAAAGATCATGGGCTATTCCGGTCATCTCGGGCTCATCCTTCGACTCGCATGGAGCGCTGAAGCAGAGTGTAATCCGTCCATCGCAAAGGACAAGAGAATACCGCTGTCGGAGCTGGGGAGTTCGGTGGAACCGTCGTTCTGCTGGGGGTCTACTTAACCAATCTGAAATCGCTTTGTAATCTTGGCAATAGTCCTGCGACGAACGCTCTCCCCTTTCAAAATCCTTTCCAGAGTGTGATGGCTCACCTTTGTCTCTCGTTCTGGTTTGCGAATTCCGAGCTGGATCAGGATGTAATGAGTTGGGCGTGTTGCCTTTGAGATGTCGATGATTTTGGGATGATGGTCACACGATTTCCTGTTCGCTTTCGGACATTTGGTGTCGTAAGGGGACAGTCGTCGGACACTTTTAACGACAGACGGTTTTTCTTTTCGTCTACAGATCAGTACGGTACGTTTGGCCATAGATTGGTAAGGTTCTTGCCATGAGTGGGTATCCTTTTTTTTCGGCCCCGGAGGGGGCGAGTGGAGCGGGGAGCGCTGAGTGGAGATGGCTTGATTTTGAGATCGCGACAAGCGGAAATGCTTGATGGGCTGGAATTCTTTCCAAATCGAGTTCGGAGTCTTACGCAGCGTAAGAAAAAACAGTAACGATCACGCTGCCTATGCCGATGCGCTCTTTTGATCTCCGCCAGTTTGAGCAGCAATGGGAACGCGAACCTGTATCTGCGTCCCTTCTCCCGGTTTCGATTCGATGGATAGGGTGCCCTTCACAAGGTTAACCCTCTCCCGCATGCTAATCAGGCCAAGCCCCTGGTAATCCATTGTCGTTGAGGGATCAAACCCCACGCCGGGATCGCGAATTGTGAGCTGGAGAGCATCGGCGACTCTCTCCAGCCGAACATCGAAGTGTCGCACACCACTATGCTTCACCGCATTGGCCAACCCCTCCTGCATGATGCGGTACAGACATAATGAAACTTGCGAAGGCAAGGAGCTAGGTACATCGCTGTGCGTGAAATCAATTTCTACATATCGCTGCTCGGCAAACTCTCGGCAAAAACTTTTCATTGTCCCAACCAGCCCGACAAGTTCCAGCCTCGACGTATGCAAACGGTGCGACAACGCGTGGACATCGTTAGTCATCTCCGCAGCGCTCTTCAGTAGTGAGCCAATTCGGTTGCGAGCTTGCGTTTGAGACTCGGGAGATATCCTTGCCAGCTCTTCTAGGCCCACCGTCAGCATTGCAAGTTTTTGGCTGACGTCATCATGCAGCTCTCTAGCGATGCGACGACGTTCCTCCTCTTGTGCTTCAATCAACCTGCCGCCCACGCTTGCGACAATTTCTTCCGACTGCTTGCTCTCCGTGATGTCGATTACCATCCCTACAATCCGCAGCAGCCTGCCTTGCTCGTTGAAGACCCAATAACCGTTCTTCTCCACCCAAATCAGTGTCCCATCTGAACGCGTAAGACGAATCCTGATTCGAAATTGGGGCTTCTCAGGACAAATCCCGGCAACCTCGGCCATTAGTCTCTGGCGATCGTCTGGGTGCATCTTCGCCAACATAAGCTTGCCGGTCGCATATTCTTCTTTTTTTATCCCAAAAATCTCGGGGATCTCCCCCAGAACTTTGAAGACATCGGTGTCAGCATCCCACTCGTAGGCAAACATTTTGCCGACATGTGCAGCCAGGCGAAAACGTTCTTCGCTCCTGCGCAGCACCTCTTCCGCAAGCTTGCGCTCGGTAATGTCGAGCACAACAGCAACCCATCCATTTGCAACTCCATTGGCATCGAGAGTGGGAGTGTAAGTCGCCGAAGTCCACCTTCGTCCGATACCCTGAAAATTCGCTTCTCGTTCGTAATCGACTCTCTCCCCGGTGAGCACCCTCCTGAAATGAGGCAACAAGCCTTCGAATGCCTCCTTGCCTAAGACGTCCACTATCGGGCGACCCACGATTTCGTTTAACGGGCGTTGAATCCAGTTGGCGTATTCTTGATTAGCCCAGAGGTAGCGGAGGTCGTCGCTACAACGACTGACAGCCACTCCCATTTGTTTGGTGACTAGCTCCAGCGTCTCAAGGATGCCTTGCTGCCAGTCGATCTCATGTCGTTCTACCGCTTGCATAATGTCGCAGTTTCCTTATCTGGCACCACGCCAGCGAATGATATACGTCATCCGAGGGAATAAGAAGTCTATTGGTGGAACTGACAGAAGGCAGCGGACAACGCCACGAATTCGCCAGAATCCACGCGCAAGGGATGACGCCGGTTCGCCGTACTCCTCATCACTATTTCGCGCACAATCTCACGGCGAAATGTAAGAGCTTGACGCGCCTTCTGGCGCACGCCGCCCCCCACGCTCCGGGACAAGGAAAGAACCCGCCCTGCTCAGTTGCGACAATTGCCAAGGTGAATTCTGGTTCTCGCCCTTGGGTTCGTTGATCACGGCGGGGGCCCGCTTGATGCTTGCTTTGCTTGACCACTGTGTCCATTCAAGATGCCCGATGGCCGGGCTGCTGTAAGAGCACTGTCATGGAGTGAAGTCGTTGAGATTGTGACGCGTTTTGCAAAACTCAATCCGTATGCGGACAAGTCCCACTCGATTCTCAAGATGTGGGGCATCGCGCTCCATATATTTCGCGGTGAAATATTTCCCCAAATAGTAAGAAAAACGGAGTGGAGCAGGGTAAAGCGTGGTGACGCACCGTTTCGGGGCTGATCTCTCTTGCCGAAACGAAAGTACCGTACTCACCGGCCACTTTGGCGAAATCCTATCGTTCCGCCATGGGAATAAAGGCACCTCAGGAAAAGTTCAAGATCCCGGACCGGATCAATGGAATCGCGACACAATCTGCTGCAGGCGGCCGCGCTGAAGGTATGGTCCGAAGAACACCCCAACCTGTGACCTACGTCGATTTCCATGCGCAGTTCCCGGCGGTGAGCAAGTTGCTGAACTGCCGAGAAATACTGTGCGCAGAAAGTCTGGAGTTCCCCGATTTCACTGCTGAAGCTGAAGAAATGTTGGAGCGTACAACCAAGCAGCCCAACGATCCATCGCGTCGGCTCGTTCACGGTCGTAGACGGCAGCTGAACGGAGTGCCATTGCTATTCGTTTGTTTCGATCAGGTTCAAACGTCAATGAAATTTCTGCCCGCAGGATTTGTTCATGGATGGCGCGATGATGCTTTTGACAGACGTGCGCTTTTAACTGCGAATCATGATGCGCACCCGCAGTATGGTGAGCTTCAATGCATAGGACACACGGCGGAGTTGTAATTCCGCGCATTAGTTGTTCTTCATAGCGCTTCTTGCGACGTGCGGTGTTTGTAGGACGCTGATCTCTCATACGGCACCGCCATTGAGCGCACGATAGAGCGAGAAGTCGGACAGTGCAGGCTCAATTGCAACAAGCGTTCGTCCAGCGGTGACCAGTTGAACGCCAGCGATTGTTTTGCCGTGCCATCCTGCAAGGGCATTTCTGTGGCCACGGAAGAAACGGCCAACATCGCGAAGATATTGGCTCACCTGTGACCGCTCGCTTGAAGAATGGGTTTCGACTGGTAGCCATTTC
>Ga0187784_10003447_pt1 | contig 12774 bp, 9 predicted proteins | sample 1015_SJ02_MP15_2_FD_132964 | JGI IMG/M metagenome (GOLD analysis project Ga0187784, IMG submission 132964) | Tropical peat soil microbial communities from peatlands in Department of Meta, Colombia - 1015_SJ02_MP15_20_MG | ecosystem: Environmental > Terrestrial > Soil > Wetlands > Peat | place... | reverse complement strand
CGCGGCGGCGGCACCTTGAAATACTCTTTCCAGACCTCATCGAAGCCGTTGAAGTTGCGCAGGTCGGTCATGAACACTTGCGCTTTCACCACGTTCTCAAGCGAACTTCCTGCGGCTTCGAATGTCTGCTTTAGATTGTCGAGAATGCAAGCGGTCTGCAGCTTTATGTCGGAGCCGTAATACGGGAAATTAGCGTGTTTGCGCGCCTGCACTCTGCCGCGAGATAAAAGCCCGAGCTATCCGAAAATATGGTGCGAGCGCTCGGGGATCCAGTTTGGCGGTTTGAAGCGATTGGCCTTGAAGCTGGTTGCTCGCCCGTGAAGCCCGTCGCGCTCCACGCGCCACCGTCGCGCGAAGCCCGGCGCCTACGACCGCTCTTTCCAGAGCAGAGCCGTAATGCCGCGTATGTGGCCCAGGAGACGTGTCGAGTGATGGCCCTAAGCGAGCGAAGTCTTTCTGGCGTCGAACAAAATAATCGGCTTCAAGTAATCGTTTCTCTACCGCCAAAATAAAAACGCGGACTAGTTCAGTCCGCCGTCGACCAGAACAGTTCGGCCCGTGACCCAGCGTGCCCCGTCCGTTAACAAGAAGGCTACGACGTCGGCGATATCGTCCGGCATCGCCATCCTCCCGAGCGGGGTTGCTTGCTCGATGCCTCTCCGCAATTCGTCGGTCAGCCAGGCAGTCATGGGGGTAACCGTGGCACCGGGCGCGACTGCGTTCACCGCGATCCTTTTGGGAGCCAACTCCTTTGAAAATGCTTCGGTGAGCGTGGTGACCGCCGCCTTCGACGCGCAATAGATGGCACAACCTTCGATTGGACGAAAAGCGATATTGCTCGAGACATTGACAATACGACCGCCGGACTTGGGGAAATGCGGTACGGCGGCCTGCATCATCAAGACAACGCTCAAGGCGTTGATTGAAAACTGGCGCTCGAACGAGCCGGAATCGATGTCGCCAAAGCGCTGATATTCAAGAATCCCGGCGCAATTGACCAAGATATCAATTTCGTTACACCGCTCGGCGACTGCTTTCACGATGCTTTTTGTGTCATCGACTTTCGCGACATCGCCGCCGACAATGAATGCGGTGCCGCCGGCGGAAGTAATCGCTGACGCGACAGCAGCGGCATTTTCCTCGTGGGTATTGTAATGGACCGCCACGGTTGCGCCGCCGCGGCCGAGTCGAGTCGCGACAGCAGAGCCGATGCCACTAGAGGCCCCGGTGACCAACGCGACCCTGCCTTGGAATTCTGAAGTCGCCATTTTCAAAAACTCCTGTCGGCCGGTGCTAAAAACGACTTTGGGTGCTGGCCCGCTCGCCCAAAAATTAGTGTTGTTTTTTTACCGCCAAGACATATCAGGTCAAGTCGGAGAATCGTCTGCGCTGCGGCTGACGCAAGGACTCAACCATGAAGCGCGATATTTGCCGTCTACATCGATACGGCTGAAATGATCAAAATCCGGCGGGTAGACTTAAATGACAAATCAATCCGAACACGGCGCAACAGGCAAAGTATTTCGCCTAGAAGAGGCCACCATCGATGAACTGCATCGGGCGATTAGAGCGGGCGAAACGACCTGTGTTGAAGTCGTTCAGCACTATATTAATCGCGTTCGGGCGTATAACGGCGTCTGCAGCATGCTCGTGACCGAGGACGGCTCTCCCGTTCCTCAAGCTTTCGGAGTAGTGCGAGCGCAGAAGCCAACCGCATTTCCAAGCACGACTGTGAAGGCCTCCACGCTTCTTCCGAAGCTAGACGAGTATAAGGGGCCGCCACTCGAATACGGACGGATGGAGCCGACCGCGTCCGACCCTTCCGTCCAGCAACAATTTGGCATGATTGTCGGCATTCCGAACGCCGGGCAGGTGAACGCTCTCGGCACCCTCAACATCCGCGGCGAACGGTCCGTAACCTGTCGCGGCGACTTCGATCGGCATCCTTCGCAAGGCCCGCTACCGTCGGGAGCGCCGCCAGTCTGCGAAATGTTTCGCCGGCTTCCGGATGCGATTGAGCGTGCCGCTGAGCTCGATGCCATGTGCGGACGTAACCCCGATCTGGAGAAGATGCCGATGTATGGCGTTGTCTTCTCGTTCAAGGATTCTTTCGACACCCGGGACATGCGCTCGACCGGTGGCGGTGACGCCGGCTATGACATTGATTTCCCAGCGCGCGACCATGTGTTGGTCGAGCAACTGCGCAACAAAGGCGCAATCATTTTCGCCAAAGCGCTTAACACGGAATACAATGGTCGCGCTGGCGATCCGGGAGGCCGCCACAAGCCGGCGAAAGTACTCCCCTCGACGTCGGGATATCAGCGCAGTACCTGGTGCGGCAATCCGTCCAATCCTTACGATACCACGCGCTCGGCCTCGCTCGGCTCGAGTTCAGGGTCCGGCGTATCCGTAAGCACCAACATGGTGATGGCCAGCCTTGGAGAGGAAACGCGCGCATCCTGCCGCGGCCCGTCCAACCACAATGCAATTGCCCTCATACTCCCCCACAAGGCGATGATCGGGTTCACCGGCGGGGCTATAGGTGCAGACATACATTGCGATCGCACCGGTATTCTTGCGCGAACGCTAAAGGACTGCGCCAAGATCCTCGACGCCTTGAAGGATGCGGATGACCGCTACTACGATCCGCGCGATCCCTTCACGACGGTGCCTCGCGCTTCAATCCTGTCCACACGGTATGCCGATCACGTTTCGGCGGCGGTGACCGCCGGTGCGCTATCTGGCAAACGTATTGGGGTGATCTGCGAATCGATGGTTTACCCAAAAGTTTCAAAAACCGAAGAGCCAATAGTCACCGCCGCCGCCAAGGAGATCAAATTAATCCTGGCCGACCATCTCGGTGCAACACTGGTTGAATCGTCAGATCCGCTCTGGCAACCCGACCCAGATATAGAGCAGATGAAGATTGATTTCCGCGCGGCGCTGGCGCGGCTGGTCCCGCTGTTGATGCCCGAACTCCTGTTTCGGCTGGGAACCGGCGGTAAGCCTGTGTTCAAAGAGTTCGCGGACGCAATTGTGCCGACCGAATTCCTGCCAGGCAAAGTGTTCGGCGACGGAACAATGCTGCCGATCGATTACTGCGTCGCAATGGCGGAAGGCCGTATTGCACCACCGCGGAATCTCGACATCGCCACGATTCAACAACAAGAGCTGGCAAACACTTTTAGGTTCCATATTTCTCAATATTTGGCTCGGCGCGCGCGTGATTGGGAAGCCGAAGGGTTTACTGAGACTCTCGCTGATTGGCCAGCCTTAAATTCGCGCTCAAAGTTCTGGGGTGACGATCAACGGGCTGCTTTTAAGAACTGGGAAGAGGTTACCGATTTGCGCAATAGCGCCGACGGCAGGCAAGGCGTGAACGAACGCATCATGCTCCGTGAACTGCTGCGCCGCGTGGATATGATGGTGATTCTCGAAAATAAACTGGACGCGTTGGTGCGGCTACATACGCCCTGGCCACCAGGATTGATTGGGCATCCACACCAATACGATATTCCAAGTAACCTCACGCCAGAGTCGCTATACGGACCTAATGCAGGGCTGACTGAAGTGCTCGTGCCAGCGGGCTACGTCACTACCGTATACGACCCCGTGTTCTCTCTCTCAGAGGACTGCACGCGCTACGTCTCAACTCCTTCGCACACGCCGACCAAGATTGCAGAGCCCGGACTTCCCTTCTCACTTGTATTCAGAGCAGAACCTGGCAGCGAGGATGTCCTCTTGCAAATCGCGTCTGCCTACGAAGCAGCTTCCAAACGCCGCGTCCCGCCTCCGGCATTCGGCGCACTTCCGACTAGCATCGAATGAAATAGACGTGGCGATTGGAGCATCAAGTTTCGCTCGCGCCGTGATGGAGCAAGATCTGCTTGCCATGAGTTTCGACCCCGAGCACGAGGAACGAGAGCGCTACCGGGACCATACAAAAGGCCAGGAATAGGAAAGTGGGTAGCACTGCCGCCGCCGTCTGCTGCTGGGTGATCAAATTGCCAGTACCGGCGACCAGCGCCAGACTGAGCGGTCCGATAATTTTCCCAACTCCGTTCGCCGCCTGACCCAGGCCTGAAGCGCGCGCGCCGAGGCTTACGCCGTATCTTTCGACGGTGTAGGGCGCCAGATTTGCAAATCCTCCTTCAACGCAAAAATTGGCCGCACATAATAAGATCACCATTGACGACACGCCTCCGACGAATGCTGCGTTGTAATATCCGGCGAGCGCCAGGGCCGCCGCGCCGCCGAAGCCCAAAAGAACTCCCAAAAGGCGGCGTTCGGTAAGCGGAACGACAAGCGTCACAATGATTTTGCCGAGAAAACCCGCGCCTGAAACAAACAGAAAATACGTCGCTGCTTTTGGCGCCGGGATGTCCAGTAAGAATGCGACAATGGGTCGGTCCCCACAGAAAAACGCCATAGATAGCGGTTGACGAGCCGCCCCATGTCAGCACGGTTTCGCAGAACATCCGTGGCTGCGACAGAAGATCAAGCAGATTGCCTCGTGGAGGCGCACGCGGCGGCACTTGGTGTGGCGGTGGCACGCGTTCTGGCGGGAGGCCGAGATAACGGGCAGCTTCAACGCGCGCTTCAGCAAACCTTCCTTTGGCCACCAGCCAGCGTACCGACTCGTAAGTGAACTTCCAAACCAACGTTGCAATGATGAGCGCTAGAAAGCCAAGAAGTGCCACTCCGCGCCAACCGTACGTTCCCATGATTACCGCTGAGGTGGCCGGCGCCAGGAAACCGCCGGCGGAAACGAAAACCAGATAGAAACTGGTCATCGTTGTGCGGTGGCGTGTGGGCGTCAATTCGACGACCAGCGCGATCGACGGGGCCAACGCGGCGCTAAGACCGACGCCGACGAAAAAACGCAATGTTGCAAATAGGAGCCACGAACCGGCCGGTAAAACGGCTATTAGTCCGGAAGCCAGCGCGCAAATGACGGTGCCGACGACGACTTGCTGCTTGCGTCCCCAAGCGTCGGCAAGGCCGCCGAACAACATCGCGCCGATGATCGCGCCGATGCCGCCGCTGTAAAGGATCACGGCCGACTGGCCGTAGGTCAAATGCCATTCGCGTGCCACCGCCGCCAAAAGATAACCGACAACAAGAAAATCAAAAAAATCGAACATCACAACGGCGGACATCACGGCAAAAGTGGTCCAATAACGCGAATTGAGCGGCGCGTTATCGAAAAACGCCAAGAGATCTTCCGCAGTGTCGTTCTGCATGGCGCGGTTCCGAGATGGCGGCGGACGTTTGGCTCGGCGGCTCTACAATTCCTGTTTTTGTGCCTGTAAAGAAGGTACCGTGTATTGGACCGACGGACCAATAGCCGAACCCAACCATCGTGCAGCGCTGTCAGGGAAACGGGTAAATCTGAAAAGACATGAGTAGGCGGATGAGTACGCTCACTCCGAGCGTCGACGAGCTCGTAGCTCGCGCGGCCGAAGTCGCGTTGTTCGCCCGCGGAAGGGCGGAACAAACCGAAGCCGAGCGCAAGGTGCCCCGCGAAACCATCGCCCACATGCGCGACGCCGGGCTTTTTCGCATCATGCAGCCGGCGATATATGGCGGCTACGAATACGGCTTTGACGTTTTGGTTCGCGTCGCCGCCGCGATTGCGGCGGGCTGCGGCTCGACTGGCTGGGTGGCCAGCCTGGCGATCGTGCATCAATGGCTGATAGCCGCTTGGCCCAAGCAGGCACAAGACGAGTATTGGTCGAGTGCGGACGCGATTGCGTTCGGCTCGTATGGGCAAGTCGGCAAGGTGATCGCCGTCGATGGCGGCTATCGGCTTTCCGGCACTTGGACCTTCACCAGCGGGTGCGATCACGCGGGCTGGCTTGTGCTCGGGGGGATGATCCCACAGCAAGCGGGGGAGGCGGTGCCGAAACCGGCTTTCTTTCTGTTGCCGATCGACGATGTCAAACTTGAGGACAACTGGTTCACTATGGGTTTGGCCGGCACGGGGAGCAAGAATACGGTCGTGGCCAACGCCTACGTGCCCGAGCACCGAATCGTATTCGTTGCGAATCTTTTGACGGGTTCTGCGCCCGGCGCCAGCGTCCATGCCAACCCGCTATTTCGGCAATCATTGCTTTCGGTTTTGCCATTCGCGCTCATTGCCCCGGTTTTCGGCATGGCGGAAGGCGCCTTGGCCGATTTTCTTGAGATGGCAAAGGTTCGCAAAACCCGCGGCGCGGTCACCGGCGGCAACAATCGCATGGCAGAGTTCGCAACAATTCAGAGCCGCGTCGCTGAAGCAACTGGCGCTATCGAGGCCGCGCGGTTGCTGATGACCGGCGCCTTGGAAAGGGCGCTGATGGCGGCGGAAAATGAAGGACAGGCGGACCTCGATTTGCGGCTGGGTAATCGCCTCAGCCAGGCGTTCGCCGTTCGGCTTATTGTACAGGCCATCGACGCTCTGTTTCAGGCCGCCGGTGGACAAGGCATTTTTACCACCCATCCGATACAGCGCGCTTGGCGCGACATTCATGCGGGTGCTCGACATGTTAGCCTGAACTGGGACGCGGTCAGTACAATGTACGGCCAGCACGCGCTCGGGCTTGATCCCAAAGGACAATACTAGCGGCGGGCGGCCGGCCATTTGCCAACATGTCTGTGTTTTTTCCCGACGTTCCACACACTCCGCAGCAAAGAGCTGACCGCGCCACCCCAACGACCGATCTCGTCACTGCGCGCAGCAGGGAGGCTGTTTGATACGGTTCGTCTTGAATGGAGGCCGATCAGGAAAAAGATGCCGATGAAAATTGAATATGATGTTCCGATCATCATGGACGACGGTGTGGTGTTGCGTGCGGATATTTTTCGTCCGGACGACGCCGGGCGATATGCGGTTATCATGAGTTATGGTCCTTACGGCAAAGGGCTGTCATTCCAGGAAGCTTTTAAGAGTGCGTGGGTGCGCATGATCGCGGCGTTTCCCGAAGTGGCGGAAGGCACCAGCAACCGGTATCAGGTGTGGGAGCTCGTCGACCCGGAAAAATGGGTTCCGGATGGCTATGTGATTGTTCGTGTCGATTCACGCGGCGCGGGCCGTTCGCAAGGCCGGCTCGACATTTGGTCTCCGCGCGAAGCGAAAGATATTTATCACTGCGTGGAATGGGCGGCGAAACAAAGCTGGAGTAATGGCAAGGTCGGGCTCAACGGCATTTCCTATTACGCGATGAACCAGTGGTGGACGGCGATGCTGGCGCCGCCGCACCTGGCCGCGATCTGCGTCTGGGAGGGAGCCGCGGACTATTATCGAGACCTCGCGCGGCACGGCGGTATTTTTTGCCAATTCCTTGAAACCTGGTATCCGCGGCAATGCGCTAGCGTGCAACATGGAGCGGGCGAACGCGGGCCGCGCGATCCGAACACCAACGAGCTCGTTGCCGGACCGGAGACGCTGACCGACGAGGAGCTTGCAAACAATCGCACCAATCCCGCGGCGGAGGCTCTTAAGCGCCCTCTTTGCGATGATTATTACCGGGTCCGTTCCGGCGATCTTTCCAAAATAACCGTGCCGATGTTGTCGGCGGCGAATTGGGGCGGCCAAGGCTTGCATCCGCGCGGAAATTTTGAAGGCTTTGTACAGGCGTCCTCCGAGCAAAAATGGCTCGAAGTGCACGGCAATACGCATTTCTCTCCATTTTATCGGAATAGCGGCGTTGCGCTGCAGAAGCGCTTTTTTGGCCACTTTCTCAAAGGTGAAGCGACCGGTTGGGAAACTCAGCCGCGCGTTCAACTCCAGATCCGACACGTCGGGGAGAAATTCGTGGTGCGCAACGAAAATGACTGGCCATTGGCGCGCACGAGATGGACGAAATTTTATTTGCACCCCGACGGTCTTGGTCTGAGCACCAGCCCAAGTGGCGCGAAGGCGGCGCTGCGCTACGAGACGACCGGGGACGGCCTGACCTTTTCGACCCCGGCGCTTGACGACGCATTAGAGATCACAGGTCCGGTGGCCGCCAGGCTTTATTTGTCATCGGACACCACCGACGCCGACGTTTTTTTGGTTCTGCGGGTCTTTGCGCCGGATGATAAAGAAGTCGTCTTTATCGGCAGCAACGATCCGCGAACGCCAGTCGGATTGGGTTGGCTGCGCGCTTCGCACCGAAAATTAGAGGCAGCGAAAAGCTTGCCATATCGGCCGTATCACACTCATGATGAACTTTGGCCTTTGATCCCGAACGAACCGGTGGAGTTGGACATAGAGATCTGGCCCACCTGCATTGTCGTTCCCAAAGGCTATCGAATCGCGTTGACGGTGCGCGGCAGGGACTATGAGTATGACGGCACTGAGGCGGCCCTGGCGCACGCCCATTATCCGATGAAAGGCGTCGGCCATTTCGTGCATAACAATCCAACGGATCGTCCCTCGGATGTGTTTGGGGGCGTCAACACCCTGCATTTCTCCGGCGATCAGCTGCCGTACGTCCTATTGCCTTTGATTTATTAGATTGAAATGTACGGTAAGAGATCGCCCGCCCGAGCTCTAACGGCCGTCAAAGCTCACCTGATCTTCCTGGCAGCAAGGAGTCGACATGAGGCGCACACTGATCAAAAACGGCTATGTTGTGACCGTGAACGCAGGGCGCGACGTATGGCCCGGCGGCTACGTCGCTCTTGCCGGGCGCGATATCACGTCAGTCGGACCGGCTGCCGATGCGCCGCGTGCCGATGGGTTCGATACCGTCATCGATGCTGAGGGCGGCGTTGTTTTGCCGGGCCTTATCAATATGCACCAGCATCACTGGTACACGCTGTTTAAGGGGTTGGCTGACGGCTACCTGTTGGAAGATTGGGTCTCAAACTTCCTGTTGCCGATCACCACCAAGATTTCGCCCGAGGCTTTGCGCGTCTCGAGCTATATCGCCGGCATGGAAATGCTCGCGACCGGAACGACCTGCTCGCTCAACCACTCGGTGACAACCACGCTTCCCGAGCACGTGGCGGCGACGATTGAACCACAACAAGAACTCGGCATTCGTCAGATATTTGCCAAAGAATTACGTTGCCGCACGGAGGCAAATCCGCGGCACCCGCTCAATCTCGATGAATCGCTTGCGGCGTTTGCCGAGGAGGCGAACCGCTGGGGCGAGCGCGCGGGCGGCACGGTCGGGTTCGCCATGGCAATCGAATCGAATGCCCACTGGGTGGCGGCCGGGATGACGAATGAGACCATCATCTGTCGAGGCTATGAGCTGGCGCGCAAGCTTGGTCTGCGCATTTCCGATCATGTCTCAAGCGGCACGTTCTCCCTCGAGAAGGGCATGCTCCGCTATCTACGCGAGACTGGGCGAACCGATGTCCGATTTCTTCTGACGCTCGGCGTTCTCGATGCGCATTGGATTCTCATTCACGGCATTCACGTCACCGATCTTGATATTGAACATACGGCGCGCATGGGTGCGAGCTTGGTTTATACGCCGACAAGCGAGTCAATCCGCGGTGGCGGCATTGCACCATTTGCCAATGCGCTGCGCGCGGGCGTGAACGTCGCGCTCGGCACTGACGGACCAATGGTCGATTACACCGTGGACATGGTCGAACAGATGAAGGCGTGTTCGATGATGCAGCACGTCCGTCACCTGGATCCTACCGTTATGCCGACAGAGACGACGATCGAAATGGCAACGATCAACGGCGCAAAAGCCCTGGGTCTGTCCAGCGAGATCGGTTCACTTGAACCAGGAAAGCGCGCCGACATCGCCATCTTTGACCTGCGGAAACCACACGTAGGCGTTGTTCATCGGCCGATTTCGAGCCTCGTTTACGCCGGCAAAGGCACGGACGCGCGCGTGGTCATTGTCGATGGCGAAGTCGTTTATCGCGATGGAACGTTCCCGCGATTCTCGAACGAAGCCCTGGTGAGAACCGAGGCGCAGCAGATCGGCCGCGCCATCCTCGAGAGTGCCGGCCTCGGCTTCCGGTTGACTCCGGATTGGCGGCGCGGTGCGAGTGTTGGCGCGCGGCAGTAATAGCCTATGCAACAACTAAGCGCGGAGTGACGCTAGCGATCCGCACGAACGATCCAAGGAGACCATCTTACTCGCCAGCATTCATTCCGCGGCGGCGGGTGCCGCGGCGGCATGAGTCTTGCGGGCCAGGCCCCGGCGGGCAAACCACTCGTTGACCAGGGCGTCTGAGTCCACAACCAGCCCCAGGTGCAGCGAGATGATCATCAGCGCGGCATTCTCGGCCTCGGCCGAGTATCCGGCGACGACGTCGCGCGGGACAATCACCCGGAAGTCCCGATTTGCGGCGTCGAATGCAGTGCTGAGAACGCAGGCATCGGTGTACGTTCCGGTGAGCACGACGTTGTCAACGTCCAGATTTCCGAGCAGAAACTCAAGGTCGGTCGGATAGAACCCGCTCAATCGTTTTTTGGTTCGCACAAAATAATCGCGTTCATCGACATCGACCATGAGGTCGAGCCATTTCGTTCCTTCCCAGCTGTGTTGATCCATTGAAGGATTGGGAGGCAGGTACAATTCATACAACCAGCGCCAGTTCGCCTTCGCCGTCCGCTTGCGCGAGGTGACGTCATCGATGCCTCCGTGCCGCTGCCAATGCTGGCACATAATTACCGGTATGCCGGCGTCGCGGCACGCCTTGTGAAATTCGTTGTGCGCGCCGATGACGGCTCGAGCGCGTGGCGCCGGGCACGTGACGTCCGGCTCGGTGCCGAGATGGCCACGGTGCATGTCGATGCAAACGACCGCCGTGCGGTCGGGGTCGAGCCATGCGTCCATCCGGCCAGGTAGCCGCTTTTTCTCGCGGTTCTCCAGATAGCAGTACATCTCGGTCTTCATTGGCATATCTCCTCTATGCATTAATCCTACTTCAGCGGCGCGGACCTTTACCTCTTTCTTTGCGGGATGATTGGCAGCAGCAGATAGGCTTGCTTGTCGCGGGCAAAATGCAGGCTAGTCACACCGCCGAATACGTCGGCCGGCCGGTCGAGCGGATCATCATGTAGGAACGGACCGCAGCCTTTCAGCTCGTTCTTGAAGTTGGACAGCCGACCGCCGCTCGCACCGCCATATTCGTAATCCTTGCCGCGGATACTGACGGCGATGCGATATCCGGCAGGCACAACGATCGAGGTCGGCCAGATTTCGATGTCGAGCTCCACAACCGCGCCCAGCTTGAGCTTCTGTTCCTCGTCGTGCGTGTGATACGGACGGTAAGGCCGCGAGAGTTTCTTGTCGAGCTTGCGCTGCGAGGCGCGCAACCAGCCTTGCGCGATCGGCGTGTGCGGGTCGATCGCCCCCTGGTAGACGACTTCCTTGAGGTCCGGCGAGAATACCCGGACGATGACGAACAGATCGGCATCGTTTGTCGACGAAGAGACGAACAGCTTGAGCGCCGACGGTCCGGTGATCTCCGTATCGGCCGGCAGCGCCGGCGTGAGAAAGGTGACGCCGTCGCCCATGGCGTCGAAGCTCTGTACGGCGCGCTTCTGCGGCCGGGCGCGCGTCAACGCGCCGTCGGCGGGATCGAGATAGAACTTCGTCCACTTCGTGCGCGCAATCGGCCATTCGTTCTCCGCCCGTTCGACGAAACGGTCGATGTGGCGCACCTGCAGCAAGACCTTCGGCTGCTTTGACCAACTCCGATTCTTGCCGTGCAGGAAGTGGTCGAAAAACCGCTTCTGCAGCTCGCGGCCGTAGTCGGTGTAGAAATGCGTCCAGTGCTCGATGCCGTGCGCCTCCAGCCATTTCTGCTTAGACGCCGCGCGCACGAAGCCCTCGAAGTTGCCGCGCGGATGCAGACCCTGGCCTCCCCAATTGGCCGCAGACAGGAACGGCACGGTGACTTTCGACCAATCGGGCGAGCGCGCGTGGTGGTAGCTATCGTCGAGCGGATGGGCGCGGATGGCGGCGCCAAAATCGACGCGGTTCGCGGCGAGTTCTTGCTCCGATAAGGTCTCTGGTCCGCAGACGAGTTCGCCATGGACGCGGCTGCGCCGGCCGCGCTCGCCGGCGCCGTATTGAACCGTCTTGACCTGCATGTCGTACCAGTTGGCCCAGAAGGTCGACAGGATGCCGCCGTGGTGGGTCATGTCGCGGTACCAATCGGCCGCGCCTTCCCAGATGCACATGGCGGCGAGGTGCGGGGGCTGCAGGCTCGCCACGTGCCACTGATTGATGCCGTAGTAGGAAATGCCGTTCAATCCGACCTTGCCGTTGGACCAGGGCGCGACGCCGGCCCATTCGATGCAATTGTAGAAGTCCTTGGTTTCGCGCGGCGAAAAGTGATCGATGTAACCGGGCGAACAGCCGCAGCCGCGCGAATCGACACGCACGCAGACGTAATCGTGCGGAACCCATTTCTCCGGGTCGACGACTTCCCAACTCTGATATTTGTTGGTCGATCCCGCGGACACGTCCGGATGCTGCTCGACCATGCGGTTCCAAGCACTCGGATAGCCGTCCTGGAATGCAAGGCCCTTGGCATAAGGCCCATAGGTCAGGATGACCGGATAGCGGCCGTCCTTTTCCGGACAGAACACGTCGGCGCGCAGCGCCAGTCCGTCGTCCATCTTGATCGGGACGTCCCAATCGATACGCATGTAGTCGCGGACTTCGCTTCTGGCGTTATCAACCGCCTCCAAGGTGGTCATCCCGGCTTTCCTTTCGCTGCAGCAAACACCTTTCGCCACTCACGCCCGCGCCGGTCACCCGTGCCGCAGCGTGGCTCGGCAATGGCCGAGGCACGCCGCCGAAGACGCGCCCGCGCGGACGG
>Ga0187784_10003446_pt1 | contig 12775 bp, 10 predicted proteins | sample 1015_SJ02_MP15_2_FD_132964 | JGI IMG/M metagenome (GOLD analysis project Ga0187784, IMG submission 132964) | Tropical peat soil microbial communities from peatlands in Department of Meta, Colombia - 1015_SJ02_MP15_20_MG | ecosystem: Environmental > Terrestrial > Soil > Wetlands > Peat | place... | reverse complement strand
CTTGGAGGGGATACCAGTTCGATAGCATAGCCACGGGACCAGACGGAACCATTTACCTCGGGGAGAGCGAGCGACGTTCGCACCTGTTTCTTTACTTGCCCGAGTGAGAATCGCGCTATAGGGCAGCCTCGAGGCGCAACTCGGATACCCCTTAAGAGTGGAAGACCAGGTCACTCGGCAATGGTAGGGCAGGAATTGGAGGGCACAAAGGTCATGTTAAAAAGTATCCGGCGGAGGGATTTCTTGGTTAGTCCTACTGTTCTGGGTCTGATGGGCCAGGGCTCAACCCCCGTACGCGCGGGGGTGCCAGGGCAGCACCTTATTTTTAACGTCCGGGACTATGGGACGGTGGGGGACGGCAAACGAATGGACACACGGCCCATCCAAGCTGCCATTGACGCTTGCGCACGAGCCGGCGGCGGAACAGTTTTCATACCCTCGGGCCAATATCTCACTGGAGCCATCAACCTGCAAAGCCATGTGAATGTTCATCTCGATTCCGGCGCGGTGATTCTTGCCAGCCAAGATCCAGCCGACTATCCCGTTCATCCAAGTCCCTGGCAAGAGGGCAAACGGGTGATTTCTCCGCTGATTCGCGGGGAAAATCTCACCGACTCCAGCCTGACAGGCCGGGGCACGATTGACGGCCAGGGCCAGGCTTGGTGGGTGCGAGAGTATCAGACGAATCCCGAGTACGCTAGGGAGTACGAAGCCCACGTTACTGCGCTCACCGAAACACAGCGGCGTGAGGAACTCGCGAAGTTGCAGTTTGGCATTCCCCACCTGATCCAATGGCTGAACTGCAAGAACGTCTTGCTCGAAGGGTTGACGCTCATAAATTCCCCCTCGGAAGCCGTGTGGCCAATTTTTTGTGACGATATGACAATTACAGGCGTTACCATCGTGAACCCTGTTCCCTCTCCCGATACGGACGGGCTTGATCCGGAATCCTGCCGCAACGTTCATATTTCGGACTGCCACATCGACTGCGGCGACGACTGCATTTCCATTAAGTCGGGCACCGATGCGCCCGGACGGAGGATGGGCAGGCCGTCGGAAAACATCACGATAACCAACCTCACCACCCTCCGGGGCCACGCTGGGGTCGCGCTGGGTAGTGAGATGTCCGGGGATATCCGCAACGTGTCCATTTCGAATTGCACCTTTCAAGGCACTGAGCATGGCATTCGCATCAAATCCCGGCGAGGGCGGGGCGGCGTGGTCGAAGGAGTGGTCGTCAGCAACATCGTGATGCAAGACGTGCGCGAGGCCTTTACCAACAACATGTTTTATGACGCCACCAGCCCCATGTCGCGTGAGGAAAAAGACCTTGAGGGGTTGCGTCCGGTGGATGAAGGCACGCCGCGTTTCCGGAATTTTTACATGAACAATATTACGGCATTCGGCTCGAAATCCGCGGGCCAGATCACCGGACTGCGGGAGATGCCGATAACTGGCGTAGTCCTGAGCAATATTCGCATCAGTGCCGAGAAGGGTTTTTCCTGCCAAAACGCGCGGCAGATCGAGTTTCACAATGTGCGCATTGACAGCGCGAAAGGACCCGCGCTGCGAGCCAAGAATGTCCAGGGCTTGGAACTCGATGGCTTCTACTCAGCGCAACCGCATCCCGAAACTTGCATTGTTGATTTGGAGGACGTAACCGACGTGTTTGCACGCGGATGCTCGGCAGCACCGGGAACGACTACTTTCTTGAGGATCGCGGGAGCAAAAAGTTTCAATCTTGTGCTGAGGGCCAATAATCTTGGCCGGGCGGCCAAGCGGGTCGCCTTTGCCCTTGGTGCCGATCCGGCAATCTTGTCAGAAGACTGAGTAGGCAATCCTGAAAAAGGAACATTCGCAGACCGCGCGTTCGGCCGTAAAGCCTATGCGAGGTACTGGTCCTCCACACTCACTTTGGATGTAGGCCCGATTATTCGAAAATGGTCGATTGCTCCGACGTTCGCATAGGTTTCTTGAGTCCACTGGTAGGCAGATCGCGCGCGTTCGACTTCCACCCGCTCTTTCATGTGATCGACCGGCGACAATAGAACCAGATGCCGGTCTGCAATGGCAGCAGCGATCTGCGGAAGATCGAATTCGGTGAGAATACGAGGGATGAAGACATTGGCCCCGTAAAGATAACGATCCGCGCCAGTCAGCATGCGATAAGACAGCAAGCTGCCTTCACAGACGAGGGAGCGAATGCAAGGGTCGAGGACAGCCGCGTAAAGTGCCCACAACGCCCCCATTCCTTTGCCAATGACCCGCAGGCTCTGTTTGTCGACGTCGGAACGGCTAAGCGTATAATGGACGCTACGAATCACATCTTGAACTCGCATGCCGAACAAGGACTCATCCATGGTCCAAGCCATGTAACTCATTGCTGTATCCACATCGAAGAGCTGCCGAAACTCATAAGGGGCGTCCGAGTCGATGCGGGGCCTGTGCGGCGGCGTTGTCTCTCCTATGCCCCGTACGTCCACGCTGACCACCAAATTTCCTTTTCGAGCGAGCCTTTCGAGCAGACCGGGTTCCATCCCCTCTGCCTCTGATCCGCTAAACTCCATTCCTTGCTCCTGCTTGCCCGCTTCGTCAACGTAAAGGATGGTGGACAGCACGTTGTGTGCTCCCTCGGGAACAAAGACCCAAGTGGGAATGTAGATACCTGGCTCTGACAGGAACTCCAGTTTCTCCACATGGTATCCGTGCCGAGGGGTTGTGACGAGATGTCGAATCGCGAGCGGATTCCCCGTTTCTCGATAATGCAAGAGTCTCACGACCTTGGACTGCGTTTCCCGCTGGAACTCGGCCAACTCTGCGGCATTCCTGGGCGGCTTACGTTCAGGCGGTAGCTTGGCCTGCTTTTTCCAAACTAAAGAGAAAATGGTGTCTCCCACCTGCGAATAACGGAGCGACCCATTAGGCGTGCAGTATAAGGTCGAGGGAGATTCGATCGCAGACTCAGGCTCGCTCGTAGGGCCTGGGCGATTGTAAAGCCAGCGGCAGAGCCAATCCGCCGTCAGCAGCCTCAACTTGTAAGTCCAGGCATGGGGGTCGGTAGCCTCTCCGGTGGCAAACTTCTCTGGCACCCCAAACTGGCGGTAGCGGCTGAGAATGTGTTGAGCCGTCAAGTCGAACTCGGGTGAGTAATTTTCGATTAACGCTAGCAACGGACGGGGTGCAATCGCCACATGAAGGTCACAGAAGTCAATCCCATAAAGCGCGGCAGGGCAAAGGTTGTCCTCGGTGTTCTCGGGTTCGAGGCGGGTTGTCGGCTCGGCCCGAACAGGCCACGCATGTTGTGTTCCTCCCTCACAGACTACGGCACATTTCACCCGCTCGTCCAAGGCGCTGATGAAGAGAGTCTCAGTTCCTCCACCGGAGTGGCCGGCGCAGCCGATTTTCTGTTTGTCGACCTCGGGTCGAGTCTCCAGGTAGTCAATTGCGCGCATGCCATCCCAGATAAAGTACCGAGTTATCGTTTCCCCAATCAGCAGGAACAGTTGACCTGCCATGGCATGTTCGAGGTCGGGATCTTCTCCCATCTCCGCCGTGTTGGTCAGAGGATTCCAATACGGTCGCCGCTCACCTTGGCCGATGGGATCGTATGTGAACACCACAAAACCGTTTCTTACAAGGTTTTGGTAAGCTACCTGGTATATTGGTTGCATTCGCGCCAGCGGGTAGTGGCCGCAAGGAGATATCACTCCGGGGAACGGACCAGGGTGCGAAGTCGGAATGTACAGGTTGCCGGTTACCCAAAAATCCGGTTGGCTCTGGAACAGCACGCTCTCGACTCGGTAGCCTTCACGTTCGTGAATCGCCACGGTGGCGGCGTGGAGAGGTGTTCTCTCGGGAAGGCCGCCGATCATTTCAATGAATTTGCTCCGTACAAACCGGTTGCGAGCCTCGACCTCTTCCGCCGACCTGATCGAATCGCGCTTCTCATCCCAGGTGGCCGAAAGCGAGTTGAGTTTCCTCGCCAGATAGGAAAACATCATGTCTGGCAACTCTGGCTGGTAAGAGCTGGACCCTTGAATAGCGGTTTGCGACGAGGGGGCGTTCAACCCCGCTACGAAGGCCCCGGTGGTTATCAGAAAACCCCGACGATCGAGCTTGAACATGGGCTGTTTCTCCTTAGTGGTTTTAGGGTGTAGATTTCCGCAGATGAATTATGCATCGGTCCAAAAGCAGTGATCCAATGCCGAGTTAGAGTTTTTCAGTCTACTATATGTTTTCCAAGCGCCGTGACTTTACCAACTACATAGTTGCGCGCCGAACACCGCTATACCGAAAAACAGCGGCTTTGTGTACATCATCGCGGTTGACCCGGGGGTGCATGGATTAACACCGCTGGTTGCAAGAGGGGATGTGGGCTGTCGAGAGGATTGATTTTCGCTTTTTCTTCGTTTGGGGCGCGCTCCTGCGCCACCTTTGGATTGAGCCCGAAAGTCTCACGCCGGCCCGCCTGGCAGCGGGCCTTTTGCATTTGTGCTTAGCATTGGCGCAGGCTTATCGCCAGTCCCTTAAGTCCGATTTTTCGGAACCAGAAAATTGTCGGGAATTTGTGGGAGGAATTGCTCAGTTGTCTGCCGTTCAGATTACTACGCCGTTCCGTCACTCGACCCCAAGCAGACGAATCCCTTTCGTACGCCCGACTCCCCAATAGGCTCCCTCGCCAATTCCTGCGACAACTAACACAATATCGCGCCGACTTATGTTGCCAACAATTCCAGATAATAACCAGCCTGATAGCCCTCGGGTGTGCCGCCGAAGACCTGAAAACGGTGCCGCGACCCCAGATTCGCATAGGCTTTCTGAGTCCACCGGTAGGCTGCGCGGGCGCGCGACTCCTCTACGAGAGCTTTCATGGCGTCGACTGGGTGGAGAACCGTGAGAGGCCGGTCGGCTAAAGCCGCCAGTTGCGGAAGATCGAGATGATTCAAGACATTGGGTATAAAAATGTCAGCTCCGTGCGAGTAACGGTCCACCTCCGTGAGGCTGTGGTAGGAGAGTAGTCCGCCCTCACAGACCACAGAAGTAATGCGTTCGTCCAGCGCGGCTGCGTAGAGTGACCAGAGTGCGCCCATTCCCTTGCCGATGAGTCGCACGCCGTCGTGGTCCGCATCAGCACGGGTGAGGACGTAGTCGACGCTTCGAATCACATCCAGCACGCGCATACCGAATAAAGACTCATTCATTTCCCATGTCCAATAGGTCATAACCGTCTCGATATCGTCGAGTTGGGGGAGCTTGCCCGCATGGACCTCCCCGAGATGATCTGGCTTGGTCTCTCCGATGCCTCGCACGTCCACGGCCACTACCAAATCGCCCTGCCGTGCGAACGTTTCGAGAAGGCCTAGTTTTGTGCCCTCGCCTTCCTCTCCGCTGAACTCCATGGCATCGGCTTGCTTCCCCGCTTCGTTGACATAAAGGAGCAGGGGCCACGCTTGGTTCTTTTTTCCCGGGATGAAAACCCAGGTGGGGATGTAAATGCCCAGCTCTGAAAGAAACTCCAGTTTCTCGATCCGGCATCCTCTGCGTGGGGTCGTCGTGAGTTGCCGCACAGCCAGCGGCTGGTCGGTCTTCCGGTAGCGTAGTAGCTTCCGGATCTCTTCCCGTAACGCAGCTCGAAAGGTCTCGAATTCGGCATGGCTGGTTGGCACGCTTCGAGCGGGCGGCAATTGCGCCTGCTTCTTCAGTATCAAGGAGAAGATTGTGTTGCCCTAATGAGAGTGGCGGATGGATCCATTAGGCGTGCAATACAGGTTTTCCACCGGTTCAACCACGAAGTCGGGCTCGCTCAGAGGTGGAGACCCATGCCGTCTGCGATTACAGGCTAGCACCCCCCCCGCAAGCTGTGAATGCCGGGAACCGGAATGGCAATGCCTCTCCCTGATGTATCGGTTTGGGGCCCTCAACCACAGATCAACTGACTTCTCGGAAAACGAATTCTGGGAATCAGTGTGGGTTGGTCGTGGGGCGCGAGATTAGCTCGACCGGTCCGATTAACGCCAGGGTTGGCTAAACGCGGATGTTCAGGCAGCACAAGCGACGCCCGGCAGGCGCAGGCGTGGGCGAGATTTTCGCTAGGGCCGGCTCGGGCTGGCTGGGGTCGCGGTGGCCAGCGGAACTGCGACGGCGGCAGCCGCGCCTGCGGCTGCGCCGATGAGCAGTCCGGCGGACTCTGCCTCGCTGAGCGAACCAATGTGCCAGCCGGGCATTGGCTCCGCCGCCATTCGCCGCTCGGTGTTTGGAGGGGGCACCGCGACCAGGTCGATTAGGCTCTGTAACAATCTGTCGGGTGCAGGCGCGGGCGCGGAAGGGGGCAACCCACGGTCTACTCTCGTGAATTCGCCTGAGTGCAAGGTGACCTGACCGCCAACGGCTGCTTCGATGTTCTGAATGGAGACCGTTCCCTGGACGCAGTAAACCCTTGTGCCTTCGACTTGGGCTTCGACAATGAAGTCTGACCCGGCCGCACGCAACGCCGCCGTCGGAGATTGCACGTTGAAGTTCGTGCTGGGTCGCGTCCAAACACGCACTGCGCCCGAATTCAACTGAACTTGAATCTGCTGCAGATCGGCATCGTGTCTCAAGATCTTGAAGGTTGACGCGGAACCGACATTTAGAAAAGAGCCATCCACGAGCGCCACCCTTAATCTTCCGTTTTGGGAAGTGCGCACGACATCTTGCCAGGTGATACCATCGTCCGCCTTCAAAGCCACTTCCGCACTCTGTCCTCGGCGTTTCACTACGCCATCGGGAACAACGTAAGTGATCGTGCCCGAGCGATCACCACCCAGCTGCCCATCTGGTGCAGCGGATTGATTGGCGTTCTCCAGCGCTCGGGAAGGAATGGACGCATAGGTACCCTCCCTGAGAACATAGCTCCCGCTCCCGTCTCTGGCCGTGATGATCATGTTCCCTTTCATCGCGGCAGCGAGAATCGTTTGCCCCTCCGACAGTTCGACTCTGTATCGAGACTCGGTCTCTTTTGCCGCGTCGAACTGAAGGGTGGGTGTCGTCACGATCATGGTCGGCTTGCCGATACTCTCGGACACTACCGCTCCTGAAAGCAGTTCCGCGCGAACAGTTTCTCCCTCGAGGAGAAGGCGGACAGAGCTATTCTCCGAGATTTTCACCCTTGCTCCCGACTTGAGTTCGATAAGAGCGCTTCCCTCCTCTGAGGTGGTGAGCACATCACCAGGGACAATACTCTCGGACCCGGGGACAGGCACTCCTCTTAGAAATGTAGCGTGGGAATAAAGGACCCGGCCAAGCGGCTTCTCCCCTGCGGCAGGGCTTGGAGACAGGAAGAAAAGCAGGCACCCGACACTTGCTAAGACAATCCGGACTCGAGATTCCGAAAACATGGCGCACTCCATTAAAGGTGTTGCCGTGCAACCTTGCAACGGGTTTCCCCCCTTTTCGGACTGGGCCCACTCCAGCGGGGCGGAGAGGAAGGATCAAATCCCTCGCTATGAGGCAGTGACCCTAATGCTAAAAAATAACCGGGCGGCACTTGGGCCCAAGACCACAGCATGCATCAAACCGACCCAGACTGCCGATTTGCGGCTGGAGTCAGGCGCAATCGGCTAGAGATAAACGGCCTCCGCCTGGCCCCCCGGTAAAGTCAGCTTCAGCGGGCGAGGTGCGAAGTGTTGCCAACGCCGCACAGGCCGCAAACCACGCACCGTTGGCGGGGATGTGCAAGTTAAAATCAACGAAGCTGTGTACGAGCAATCCACAACAGCCGAGTGCAGCGCCGAACTGAATCCACCCGATGGAGTGCCGCAGGCGTTCACCGAGATTCCTAAAGACCAGCCACAAGAACAATCCAAGCGTGAACAAGACCAGGGCTCCGCCAGTGCTACCCGTTTCTGCGAGCGCCTCAGCGTACTCGTTATGGGCGTGGTCCCAGATAAGGTCGCTCGGGAAACTCTGGTACCTGGGCAGGACCGTCTCAAAACTACCAAGGCCGCTCCCTAGCCACGGACGGTCCCGCAGAATCCGAAGGGAGTCTCTGGCGACAGACCAACGGTCACCCCATGTCACCTCGATTGACTGTGTGGCGTTCGCCAGGATCGCCAAGTGTTCCTCGTTTTGACTCGACGCAATCCAAAAGAAAAGGAGAGCGGCGGAAAGAATCAGCGATGCTCCGGTGGTGGCGGCAGTTTTAAGCGCCCGCCAAGGTGCGTAAAGAAAGATAACGGTCGTGGCCACTAGTGCCTCGACGGTAAGGGAGACAAAACCTCCTCGTGAACCCGAGAGCAACAGGGAGGTGATTGGGAACAAAGCGAGGAAGACGAGGAGCCCTCCCTTGGAGCGGAATCTACGGATCGTCGGCACGGCGCCTGCCACTGCGAGTGGTATCAGCATCTCCACCAGGCCTGCGTAATGGTTGCGGTTAACGTAAGTGCCAAAAAGATTGCTGGTAGATCGTAGGGCCCAGTGGATCAGGTTCTGGCGGCAGGAGAACTGGAGAATGGCGAACAGCCCCATAGCAAAAGAATAGCAAGTAATCGCCAGTCCCATTTCGCGCCAGTCGCGCTTGTCAGCCTCCGCGAGAAGCTGCCCGACCAGGAAGAAGAGGACCAGATCCGTCGTGAGTTTGCACAGTGCTTCTTTTGTGGCCGCCTGATCCAGCGTCAGACCGGCACAGCACTGGACACCGGCGATTGCGAGAAAACCCAGAGCGGGCAAATAGATCGGTGACCAGTAAATGCGGACCATTTTGTCGAGGGCACACGCAGCCCCCCAAAGGAGCAGGAGGAAAGCCACAGCAGCCCCCAAAAGACCCCACGCCCAAGGCTGAACTGCGCCGAAGCCTAGCGGAGCAGCAAAGAGAATCACCAACAAGACGATACGAGCGAGGCGCAAAAACATGGAATCGGGCCTCGATTCGGATGAAAGGATCGAGGGATTAGGCACGTGCTTCTCCATAGGCGATGCACAGTTAGGGCTGCTGGCTCCTCCCCGGCCTCTAGCCCGGAGCCCCAGCGGCCGCTTTGACTGCCTTGTCGGGGCGAAGGGCGACCGGCTATTGGCACTTGACCATTAGGTACCGGCAACTGACCGCAGTGAAACCTCGTCGAGCCAGAAACTCCCGGAGATTTCAGTAGGGAAAACGCGACCACGAGGCCGCCAAACCGAAATCCGTACAGCCTGTGTTTCCCCACCCGTTGAAAAACAGACCTGCACGCGATGCCAAGGAGTAGTGCCCACCGTGGTCGCGCTAACCGCGTCGCGAAAGCCGGGTTTTCGCGTATCGCTCACGCGCAACGAGGGGCCAGTGTCAGAGGTAATGTCTTCCGAGCGTACGTACGCCTCCAGACGATACGCATGCTTCGGAAGCACCGGAACGATTTGATAGACGGGTTCGTATTCCTCATTGCGGCTGACCGTAAAGTCGATTCGAAGCGAATGAAAGCTTTGGTAACCGCCAGGTGATGAAAAGTCGACCGCGAGATAAGCTAATTGGTCGGGCCACCGCCAATCAAACCCGGCGTTCAACGGGAATTGTTCGAAGCCGCCATTGAACACTAAATTGTCCTGGCCGCCCTCTGGAGGCTTTGTGAGGGCGCCTCGCTGTTCGAGGTCCAACCAGACCTCGTGGGCTTCCTCAAAGCGTCCTTGACTCAATAGTTGCTCGAGATAAGGTCGAACAGAATCAAACTCAAAGGTTGAGCGACTGGTGGCCGCTTGGTGCCAAGCTTGATGGGCGGCCTCAAATTCGTTATTCGCGCTCATATAGTCGGCATAGGCCAATGCCAGCCCGGCGTTGCTCCCGCCTCCCACGACTTTTTCAAAAACTGTTTCAGGATCACCGCCCACACGGAATGCAAGGCTGAGGGCAGCCAGCAGATAGCTAGGGCTCAGTTCGACCAGATGATGGAAACATGAAAAAGCCGCCTCCTGCTGGTTATTGCGTAAATAGTGGTCCCCAGCAATCCACCAGGTCACGGGCACCATTGGGCAGAGCACCAAGGCGCGCCGGAGCGATTGCTCTGCGCACGAGTCGTCGCGGATAGACTCACACGCGGAAGCGAGGTTCAGCCAGTAGTTGGATTTGTTGGGACTTAGAGCCGTAGCTCGCCGTGCTTCCGTAACACGTTCCGTGAGGTTCGACAATTCCAACGAGTCGCCGTAGAGCTGACTTAATCGATGGTGGAGTTGTGCGTTATTGAGGTCCAGAGCCAGGCCCCTCCGGACCCTAGAAACGTCGGTTGATTCTCCTAACGCTGCGACCGCCGCGATTTTTAAAGCCTCCGCGCCACCTGCCGTTGCCACAAGAACTGACAAAGCAAGAAACAATGCCAAGCGCCAGCGGGATCTGAGAGGCAATTCCACGCAGTTTTGCGAAAGAAGACTCACAGCGAAGGACAAGAGAGTCCCCGAGGACGCGCGGGCACGTTGCACCCGAGGCCGCCGTGAGCCCCCGTAGGGTTCAAGCATAGGATTTCTAATTCGTGTCAAACTCGCCCTCCGGGAGTCTGTCATAGACAGTTGACATCTCCACTCCCTAGCCCAGATCGATAGAGTGGTGAGAGGGCAACCTCCTGGTACGTAAGTGCTGCAACGGTCCCCCTCCGCTGACCTGTAGGAGGAGAGTACCGCGCCCCCGCACGCGCCAACGGTGGGTACCCTTATCACAAAGGCTTATGACCTAGATTTACAGATGCTACAATAGTACTCTGGTACCAAGGTACAATTCCCGACCATTGGGTCGTGCACCTGCTTTGCATTCTTGTTGCCATCTCCGCACTTTCAAGTTTGCTCGAGCCTCCTACTCATGCACCGAGTGCCCCTTGTTGACTCAAACAGAGACCCAATGCCACGACTCGTGCCGGAGCAATGTGTGGAATCTCTTGTCTTTGGTGACCCGCCAAGGCTGGTCATGAGCGAGCAGCAGGTCACACAGCAGGGACAGGTTAGGGGCGGCGGGGGATTTCAGGGTATGGACAACACCGACCACAAGGCGAAGGAATCCGGCAGGCAAGGCAACGGCACTCCCCATTCAAGCGGCCGAAGCCGCCTTTCCACAACAGCGAGGAGGCCTTCAGTCACCCGGCCACGCGCCAGTGGAGTGGGACACCGCATCACCTTGTGGGCCTGCCGGTTCCCCAAACGCCGGAGTTGAGGAGACTCCATCCTGCGCTCTTTCTGAAGGCAGCATCCGCGTGGACGTGGGCTTGAGGGAGAAGCTGATGAACCTGGTCGGGGAGCTGGTACTGGCCCGAAACCAGATCCTGCGATGCTCTGCCATGCAGCAAGACACGAGCTTATCAAATGCCTCGCAGAAGCTGAATCTCATTTCAACCGAACTGCAAGAAGGTGTCATGAAGACGCGAATGCAACCCATCGGGAAAATCTAGAGCAGATTCCCTGGCCTAGTGCTGGACCTGGCAGCGGCGGGCGGCAAGCTGATTTGCCTGGACACGGGGGGCAAGGGTACCCGGAATAGTGGGCAGGATGGCCCATCCTCTGCCTTGTGAGTTCTGCAATCCCGTAGCGACTTGTATTCTAAGAGCCTCTGGTTTGGAATGACCGGAACCGCAGGCACTGAGCCCCGTGTTTGCGCAAAATCGGGGCGCGTTGCGCCCTTGATGGGCAAGTACGGCCACTGGAGTGACCACTACGACAATCAGCACCGTTCATGGGTTGCGAGATGGGGCCAGGCGGCTTCTCTGGTCGAAAGATCCGGCGTTGGTTAGGCGACGGGCCAGGTTAGCAGGTGTGTTCTTCCCCTGCCCCAAACTACCCTGCCACGGGCACTCAAGCGCGAAGCCTTCGACATGTTGATCCAGATTACGCCGTGACAGATCAGCCGGCGGCGGCTCAACGAAGCAGAAATGCTCGTCGACTGCGAGCGATGGCCGACGGAGCGTCGTGCCGTTTGCCACGGAGGCCAAGCTTCTTCTTTTCGGCCGCCTTAGATGGCGGCGCGAGGCTGATTCTTGAAAACCTACAGGTCGATAAGGTCGTGACGGTTGAACAGGTCATAGCCGATGTCGAGAAGTATACTGGCCGGTTGGCAAGGAAGAAGTGGCTTGCGGAAGACTTGGTGTTTCTGCCGACGAGCGCATTGCCTGTGACCGTGATCGAGGGGGCAGCTTATGCGGCAGCGATTCCGGAAGCGAAGAAGCGCATCGGGCAGCGGGACCCGGCTGATATCGAGCACCTGGCTCTCGCCCTCAATCTCGATGTCCCAGTCTGGTCTAACGACAAGGACTTCGAGGACACTGGCATCCAGTGGCTGACGACGGAAGAACTCCTTCGGCACCTAGCCCTCAACGACGCCTTCTGAATCCGCTGGCAGGTGGCAACATTAGTTTGGCCTGTTGGCGGAGTCATCCGACCCACCCGACTGCTACACAACCTCGTGTAGCGGTCCACCTTTTCCTCCTGCGTGCGGAAGTTCTTTGTCAGATAGAGAAATGCACCGGGCAGAAGGAGCCGGCACCGAGTGCCTACGCGGCCGCACTCAAGCGAACGATCGAAGCGCTCTGGCAGAGCGGGCATTGGTGAGGAGTGGTCGCCATCGTCCACTCGTGCTTGCACAGTCCACAGCACCACCGCCACAGGGGAGCTGCGGAAGGCTCGACCGGCTCGGCTTGGGATACCACCGGACCTCCCGCGTCCTGCACCATCCCGGATCGGACCACCTGTTCAACCACCTGTAAGGCGGCCGGCAGGTCTACCTCGAAATACTCCATCCCTTGAACCCGCCGCGGCGCAAGCCTGTTGTGGATTTCCGCCGCATGCTTCTCTG
>Ga0187784_10003445_pt1 | contig 12781 bp, 10 predicted proteins | sample 1015_SJ02_MP15_2_FD_132964 | JGI IMG/M metagenome (GOLD analysis project Ga0187784, IMG submission 132964) | Tropical peat soil microbial communities from peatlands in Department of Meta, Colombia - 1015_SJ02_MP15_20_MG | ecosystem: Environmental > Terrestrial > Soil > Wetlands > Peat | place... | reverse complement strand
TTCTCGACGGCGTGCTTTCCGGCGATTTCTTCGCACCCCTGCCGGGCGAGGCGGCGCTCGCCGCGGGCCTCGCCGCGGCATTGCGCCAGGCCGGCGATTTCGAGGACGTGCTCGACATCACCCGGCGCTGGACCAACGACCGCAAGTTCCAGGTCGGCGAGCAGATGCTGCGCGGCAACCTCGATCCCGAGGCCGCGGGACCTGTGCTCGCAGACATCGCCCAGGCCGTGATCGGCAACCTCGTCGAGCCGGTCACGGCCGAGCTCGCCGAGACGCACGGCCGCATCGCGGCGGGGGCGCTCGCCGTGGTCGCTCTCGGCAAGCTCGGCGGGCGCGAGATGACGATGACGTCGGATCTCGACCTCCTCTTCATCTACGACGTGCCGGAGGAGATCGAGGCCTCCGACGGGCGCCGACCCTTGGCCCCCAGCCACTATTACGTACGGCTCTCGCAGCGCCTGCTGGGCGCCCTCACCTCGCTCACCGGCGAGGGACGGCTCTACGAGGTCGACATGCGCTTGAGACCGTCCGGCGAGAAGGGACCGCTCGCGACCAGCCTCAAGGGCTTCCTCGACTACCAGAGGCAAGACGCCTGGACCTGGGAGCATATGGCGCTCACGCGCGCCCGCGTGGTCTACGGCCCGCCCGCGCTCAAGGCGCGCATCGAGGCCGCCTTGCGCGAGGTGCTGACCGCGCCGCGCGATCCCGACAAGCTCCTCCTCGACGTGGCCGACATGCGCGCGCGCATCGAGCGCACGCATCACACCGACAATATCTGGGAAGGCAAGCGCGTCCGCGGCGGTCTCGTCGATCTCGAGTTCATCGCCCAATATCTCGAGCTGCGCCATGCGGAGCGTCACCCCGGCGTGCTCAGCACCAACACGACGGAGGCCTACGAGCGTCTCGCGGAGCGCGGCTGCCTCGAGAGCAAGGCGGCGCGCGAGCTCGTCGCGGCGACGCGGCTCTGGCGCCGGGTGCAGGGCATCCTGCGCTTGGCCGAGGAGCGCGACTTCGCGGAGGAAAGGGCGCCCGAGGGCCTGCGCCGCGTGATCGCGCGCGCCGCGGGCGCCGCCGACTTCCTCGGGCTCAAGGACCGGCTCACGGCGACCGCAGAGCGCGTGCGGCGGCACTTTGCGGCCCTCATCGAGACGCCGGCGGCCGAGCGCGCGGCTGCTTTGCGCGCGCAGAGCGAGGCTCAACACCCCGCGCAGGGCGACGAGACATCGGAAGCAACGAAGGAGGCCTTGCCATGAGCGTCGGGATCGGAGATCCGGCACCCAACTTCAGCGCACCCATCGACGGCGGCGGCAGGATAGCGCTCGCCAAGCTCAAGGGGCAGAACGTCATCCTCTATTTCTATCCCAAGGACGACACCTCCGGCTGCACGAAAGAGGCCTGCGGCTTCCGCGACGCACTCCCCAAGTTCGGCAAGGCGAACGCCGTCGTGCTCGGCGTCTCGCGCGACAGCGTCGCCTCCCACGACAAGTTCAAGGCCAAATACAGGCTCCCCTTCGCCCTCGTCTCAGACGAGGACGGCAAGATCTGCGAGGCCTACGGCAGCTGGGTCGAGAAAAGCATGTACGGGCGCAAATACATGGGCATCGAGCGCTCGACCTTCCTCATCGACAAGGCCGGCAAGATCCGCGCCGCCTGGCGCAAGGTGAAAATCCCGGGCCACGTCGAGGAGGTGCTCGCCGCGCTCAAGGCGCTGTGACTCCTTGACCTCTCTCATCCCGCCCGAAGGGCCTCGTCCGTTTTCCCCTTGCGCTCAGCGAGGAGAAAGGGCCACACTTATCGGTCGGACAGCACGGGCGTCCGTGGTGAGATGGCCTGTTTTCAGAAGGAGATGAATGAAGCAATAGGCGGTCTCCGTAATGGGATGCACGAGCAGTTCGCCCCCCTGTCGAGGGGCGGCTTTCATTCGGGATCGCGGCAGTCGGAGCCTGCTTGGCAGGCGTCGAGCTTTGAGTAATTGCTTCAGGAAAGCTCAAGAGGGGACTCCTGATGAGCATCTCAAAGGATTTCTTGGACAGGGAGGATCTCCGCTCGCGTCTTTTCGGCGATACGTGGCGGACTCTGATCCCGCAAGTCTTTCGAGACGTGCCGGCCTATTACGATCAGGGCAACGCGGTCGCATCGCTCGGGAATTGCTCACGATGGAGCAATACGTTCGCCGCCGCCATCCAAAGGCATCTGCCGCGCGGATCGAGAGTGCTCGACGTGTGCTCGGGCATGCACGATATCCCGCTGAGGCTTCTTGCAATAGACCCGAGCCTCGAGATCCACGCTGTAGACGGCAGCCTGCACATGACAGCCGAGGGTCAGCGCCGCGCTCGCGAGCGCAATCTGACGATCCGCGCCCATGTCTGCGATGCCCATACGCTGCCGTTTGCCGACGGCTCATTCGATGCCGTGACGCTCCAGTTTGCATCGCGCCATCTCGAGATCGTCAGAGCCTTCAAGGAGATCCATAGGGTTCTCAAACCGGGCGGCATCTTCTGCCATCAAGACATGGTCCGCCCGACGTCGAGGGTCGTCGAGGTGCCGTACCTCGTCTACTTGCGCTTCTCGGTCTGGTTTACAGCCAAGCTTTTCCGGAGCTCCGCCGAGAGCATGAAGTGCGTTGGCTACTTCGCGAATGCCATACGGCACTTCTACACGCCGCACGAATTGACCGCGCTGCTCAAGGAAGTCGGATTCGTCGCTACGGAAAGTCGGAGCTTTCTCACCGGCGTCATATCCTATCACATCTCGCATAAACCGCTCTGCTAGCGCCTATTTCCTCGATATGGAATCAGCATCCTTTAACCGTCATTCCCGCGCAGGCGGGGAGCGGGAATCCAGGCAACTTCTGGAGCCCGCTTTCGCGGGGTGACGATGGTGTTTCCATATCAACGGGACGTGCGCTAGATGTCATGGAGACGTGAAAAGTTCCGGCCGCTGCATCAGCGGCGGCCGCATCTATCTGCCGTCAGTCCGGATGAACATTTAACCGCCTGGCCGTCCCGACTCCCTTCCCTCGGCCGCTTGCGGGCTCGAGCGGCGAGGAAGATCGAGGGCGAGGGCGGGGCCGTGACTTGGCAACAGGCAGACAGCGGCGAAAATAATGAAGCCGATGCTGCCGCGCTCGGCACCGAGCAGCCGTTTCCTTTCTCGGCCATAATCGCACAAGTGTGGCGGATGCCCTTATTCCGCGTCTGCCGCCAACCAGACACAAGTGTTGCAAATCCGCCCGGGATTCGCGACTCTGACAGATCGACGGCATGGGCATCCGGGGAATCTCGGGCAATATCCCTTCGCGAGCCACGAGGGATGGGATGGCCGCATGAGTGAAAACGCATCCGCGCAAGGGTCTTCCGGTCACGCCGGCAGCACGGTGCGCTATGTCGCGGCACTCGCGTGGGGCCGGCTTTCAGCGATGATCCTGCCGCCGCGTCTCGGGAGGAAAGGGCTCGTCCTCCTCGCAGCTCTCGTTTTAGCCGGCTGGCTCGCGACCGGGCTATACAACGTGCAGCCCGATGAGGAGGGCATCGTCTTGCGGTTCGGCCGCTGGGTCGCGACGGAGCAGCCTGGCCTTCATTATCATCTGCCGTACCCGATCGAGACCGTGTTGCTGCCGAAGGTGACCAGCGTCAATGAGATGGGAATTGGCGGGCGGCCCGGACTCGTGGGCGCGAGCCGAATGCTGACCGGCGATGAGAACATCATCCAAGCCAATTACTCCGTGCTTTGGAAGATCAAGGATGCCCAGGCGTACCTCTTCCACGTCTCCGATCCGCAGGGCATGGTGCGAATGGGCGCCGAAGCGGCCGTGCGCGAGGTCATTGGCCGCAACCCGATCCAGTCGGTGTTGTCGGATAAGCGCCAGAAAATCGCCGAGGACGCGCAGACAGAGCTTCAGAGGCTGCTCGATGCCTATCAAGCCGGCATCGCCGTGATCCAAGTGAGATTGCTGGGAGCCGATCCGCCCGGGGCGGTCGTCGAATCCTTCAATGATGTCCAGCGCGCGCGCGCCGACCAGGAGCGCGCACGCAACGAGGCCGAGGCCTACCGCAACGACATCCTCCCCCGTGCACGCGGAGAGGCGGAGCGCATAAAACAGGACGCAGAAGCCTATAAGGCTCAGGTCGTCGATTTGGCCAACGGAGAGATCAGCGCCTATCTCGCCATGTACAAAGTTTATGAACAGGCGCCACCGGTCGTCGCCAGGCGGCTTTACCTCGACAGCATGGACGAGGTGCTGCGCAAGGCAACCCGGGTGATCGTCGATTCCTCCGGCAAGGGCGTCACTGGCCTGGTGCCCTACATGCCGCTTCCCGACCTTCCGGGCGCGTCGAATGCCGCGCCGGCAGCTCCTCCTTCGACCTCTCAAGGAAAGAAGACGCCATGAGCCAAGCCATGCGGATCGGCATGTTGATCGCTTTGGCGCTGCTCGCCGTCGCCCTTTCCTCGGCGTTCTATGCGCTGCCGGAGGCGACGCAGGCATTGCCCCTGCGCTTCGGCCGGCCGCTTGCGATCGAAAGCGAACCCGGCCTCAAGCTTAAGTGGCCGTTCATCGACACCATAATCTATTTCGACGCTCGCCTTCTCTCACTGGAGCCGCCGACGGAGCTGATCATCCTCGGTGATCAAAAGCGTATCGAGGTCGACACCTACACGCAGTTCCGCATTTCCGATCCGCTGCGCTTCAACCAGACGGTTCACACCCTTCAGCAGGCGCGCACGGAACTGAGCCAGATTGTCGGCTCTTCGCTCCGTCGTGTGCTGGGCCAGATTCAGCTGCATGCGCTGCTATCCGACGAAAGAAGGCGCATCACCGAGACCGTTCGAGCCGACGTCGCCGCGAGCGCGCAACCGCTTGGCATCGAGGTGGCGGATGTGAACATTCGCCGTGCCGATCTGCCGCCTGAGACCAGCAGCGCGATCTATGACCGCATGGCCTCCGAGCGTGATCGCGAGGCGAAGGAGCTGCGCGCCCAGGGCTTCGAATGGGCACAACAGATCCAAGCGCGGGCCGATCGGGAGCGCACGATCCTTCTCGCCGAGGCGCAGCGCGAGGCAAAGATCATCCGCGCCGAAGGGGATGCCGAGGCGAACCGTCTCTTCGCCGAGGCCTTCGGGAAAGATCCCCAGTTTTTCGCCTTTTACCGCACGATGCAGAGCTATCGCCAGGCGCTCGCCGAGGCTCATCCAACCCTCGTGCTTTCGCCGAATACCGAGCTTTTGCGCTACTTCAATGGCGACGGCCTCGGCACGGGCACGCCCCGGTGACGGCAGGCCGTGTCCGCATGAGGCCGCTCGCGCGGCAAGGGGGACGGTCGTGGTCGCCTTGATGGAGCTCCGGGAGGGCAGTCCATGACCATTCTGCAATCTCGGGACGCGCGCGTCTTCTGGCGGCAGCTTCTGCTCGCGGCGGGCCCTGGATTGGTCGCCATGCTCGCCGACACCGATGCGGGCAGCGTCATCACCGTCGCGCAAAGCGGTGCGGTATGGGGCTACCGCCTGCTGCTGCCGAACCTGCTGTTCATCCCGTTCATGTTCATGGCCCAGGAGCTGGCCTTGCGCCTCGGGCTCGGCACCGGACAAGGTGCGGCCGAGCTCGTGTTGCGCCATATGGGCCGCGCTCCGGCGATCCTTCTTCTCGTGACGCTCGTGGTGAGCTGCTTCGGCGCCCTGGTGAGCGAGATGAGCGGCCTCGTGGGCGCCGGTGCCGCGTTCGGCGTGCCCGTGTGGGTGACCGTGGGTGGCACGGTCACCGGCCTGATCATCATGGTCACGACGGGTTCCTATCGTTCGGTCGAGCGCATCGCCATCTTCCTCGGCTTGTTCGAGCTGGCATTTTTCGTCATCGCCTGGAAGGCCCAGCCTGACTTCGCGCAGGTCGTGCATGAAACCAAGCAACTGCCGCTCCACGACCATGACTATCTTTACTTGCTCGCCGCCAATCTCGGGACGAGCGTCATCCCATGGGCGCTGCTCTACCAGCAATCTGCCAGCGTCGACAAAGGTCTCGGCCCGGCTCAAATCAACGCCGCGCGAACCGAGACCTTGGCGGGGGTTGTTCTTTGCCAATTGATCACTTCGGCGATTCTCATCGCCGCCGGTGCGACGTTCGGCAGTGGCGGAGGCGGCGCTCCTCTCGAGACCGTGGAACAGATCGGGACGGCCTTTACGGCGACGTTGGGCGCCGCGGTAGGGCGCGTGGTCTTCGTCCTCGGCCTCACCGGCGGCGCGCTGGTTGCCACCATCGTGGTTTGCCTGACGCTCGCGTGGGCGGTGGGCGAAGTGCTCGGCGTGCGCCATTCGCTCGAGCATCATCCCAGGCAGGCACCGTGGTTCTATGGCGCGCTCGCCTTGATGCTGATCGCAGGCGGCTTAGTGGTTGCGTCGGGCATAAATCTGGTCGCTCTTTCGGTCGCCGCCGGCGTGGTCAACGCGCTGCTGCTGCCGGTCGTGCTCGGGTTCCTCTATTGGCTTGCCCGAACCTCTCTGCCGGAGGGCTCACGCCTTCGGGGAGCCTATGGGATGGCGGTGGCCATCGCATTCCTAGTAACGGGCGGCGTCGCGCTCTACTCCGGATTGCTTGGAGCGCTGTGATCGACACATGGTCCCGCCCTCGACACCAAGGTGAACCGCCGGACCATGGAGCTTGACAGCGCCCTCGGACACCTCGGCAGGCCTCTACAGGTCTTCTTCGTCGACCTGATGCTGGCGGGAGACAACGCGCTCATGGTCGCCTTGGTCTGCCATGCCCTGCCGTTGCGATATCAGCGTCGCGCGATGTTCCTCGGTACGGCGGGAGCCGTCGCGTTGCGCTTCGTCATGAGCGCGGGTGCGATGACCATGCTCGCGCTGCCTGCGCTGAAGCTCGTCGGAGCGGCATTGCTCATGATCATTGCGCTCAATCTCGTTCGCCCGGCGGCTGAGGCACCGGAGCCGACCGAGGGCCCTCCGGCGATTGCAGGCTTGTTGTCGGCCGGCATTCTGCTCACCCTCGTTGATTTCATCATGAGCCTCGACAACATCGTGGCCCTCGCGGCGGTCGCGCAGGGCAGCGTTCTTTACCTTGGGCTAGGGCTCTTGCTCAGCATCCCCTTCCTCTTTTTCGGCAACGCTCTGATGGTCGCGCTGCTCCGTCGTCATCCCCGCCTTGTTCTGCTGGGGGCGGGGGTGTTGGGCTGGGTAGCGGGCGGGATGGCGGTGTCCGACGCGCTCGTGAGGGGATGGGTCGCGGCTAAGGCGCCGGCACTCGACACGGTGGTCCCTGCGCTTGCGGCATTTTACGTCGTGGCACTCGGGTGGACGACCGCGATGGTAGCGCCCGCCTTTCCCGCACAAAGGTCCTCCCCGCCCATGTCTCCGGTTCGGAGCGGGCAGCCGCCCGTCGAAGAGGCGGGGACGCGCGTGCGCGCCGTTCAGACGGCCGCACTCGTATCCGCAGACGAATCTGGCTCTCGCGAAAGACGGCGGGACATCATTCTGTTTCTCATCATGGCTGCAATCGCGAGCGGCATGCTCGTGACCGCCGTGATCCTTGGCGGCGGCTTGATCAACTGATCGACGGCCGGACCCCATGAGGGGGCAAGCAATAGGCATTTTCGCCGCCGCGCACGAATCCGGCGACCAAGGCGCGTCATGCCTTCTGTGTTCGTCGCCCGAGGTAGGCGGCGCGAATTTCGTCGTTGTCCCAGAGCGCCTCGGGCCTGCCTTCGGTTACGAGGCGGCCGGTCTCGAGAACGTAGCCCCGATCGGCCACGGAGAGCGCCATGTGCGCATTCTGCTCGACAAGCAGCACGGTGGTTCCTTGCCGGCGGATCTCTGCGATCACCTTGTAGACCTGCTGCACGATGAGCGGTGCCAGGCCGAGCGAGGGCTCGTCGAGCAACAGAAGCTTCGGGCGGGACATGAGCCCGCGGGCGATCGCGACCATCTGCTGCTGTCCGCCCGAGAGAGTCCAGCCGAGCGCATCGGCAAAGGGCTCGATCTCCGGGAATATGGCGAACATGCTCTCGGCGTCGGCCTCGAGTTCGGCGCGCGAGGCCCGTCGCCGGTTCGAGCCGCCGAGCATAATATTCTCGCGCACGGTGAGCCCGGGAAAGACGCGCCGTCCCTCCGGCACATGCGCCACGCCGAGCTTGACGATTGCGTCGGGCGAAAGACCGGTGATCGACCGGCCGTTCACGGCGATCGAGCCCGAGGCCGGCCTCATCAAGCCTGAAATGGCGCGCAACGTGGTGCTCTTGCCCGCGCCATTGGCGCCGAGCAGCGTCACGATTTCGCCTTCCTCCACTTTCAGGCTGAGGCCCTTGAGCGCCTCGACCTTGCCGTAGACGGCGACCAGCTTGTCGAGCTCAAGAAGCGGCATGACTCTCCACCTCGCCGAGATAGGCGGCGACGACGTCGGGATGGCGCAAGACCTCGCTTGGCGAGCCCTCCGCAATCGAGCGGCCGAAGTTGAGCACGGTGATATGGTCGGCCACTTGCTCCACGAGATTCATATCGTGATCGATGATGAAGATGGTGAGTCCGTGGCCCTTGAGACGCTTGAGCAAGTCCACGAGGCCGTCCTTCTCGACGTGATTGAGGCCGGCCCCCGGCTCGTCGAGCAGCAGGAGTTTCGGGCTGCCCGCGAGCGCGCGCGCAATCTCGACGAGGCGCTGATGCCCGTAAGAGAGGCTGCCCACGCGCTCATGGGCGCGCGGGGCGAGGCCGACGAAATCGAGCGCCGCGAGCGCATGGCGCTCGAGCCCAAGGGCACCGCCCTCGACCACGTGGCCAGGCCGCTCCGCCCCCACCATCACATTGTCCAGCACGCTGAGGGCGCCGAAAAGGCGGACGTTCTGGAACGTGCGCCCGATGCCGCTGCCCGCCCGCTCGTGCGGCTTCAAGCGCGTGATGTCATGGCCCTCGAAGGCAACGGAGCCCTTGGTCGGCCGATAGATGCCGCTCAAGACGTTGAGCAAGGTTGTCTTGCCCGAGCCATTGGGCCCGATGAGCGCATGCACGCTATTGCGCACGACCGAAAAATCCACCTCATCGACCGCTTTGAGCCCGCCGAAATGCTTGGAGAGCCTGCTCGCCTCGAGGATGGTGGTGCCGTCCTCGCGCCCGACTTCGCGGGTGAGCGGCAGGGGACTGAGCTCAGCGAGCGCAATAGGCGATCGCGGCCGCAGTTTGCGCCCCATCGAGGACGCGAAGCCCCAGATGCCGTCCGGCATGAACACCATGATGAGAATGACGGCCGAGCCATACACGGCGAGATAGACGGTCTTCAGGAAGCGCAGCCACTCCGGCAGGAGGATGAGGAGCCCTGTGCCGAGCACGCTGCCGACCGGCGAGCGCGCGCCGCCGAGCAGCACCATGGTAAGGAACACCACGGACTCGCTGAAGGTGAACTGGTCGGGGCTGATGTAGGCAAAGCCGCCCGCAAAGAGCGCGCCGCCGAGGCCGCCGAGCAGTGCCGAGAGCGTGAACGCGGTCACTTTGGTGTGATAAGTGTCGACACCCACGACCCCGGCGGCGAGCTCATTGTCGCGCACGGCCTGCATGGCCCGGCCGAGTCGGGTCTTCCTGAGATGCCAGACCAGATAGCCGACGCCATAGAGGGCCGCGATGCAGAGGGCGAGATAGTGCCCGCTGTCGGTGAAATAGCCATGAAAGAGCGAAGGGCGCTTGATGTTGAGGACGCCATCCGGGCCGCGCGTGAGCGAGACCCAGTTGATGAGCACGAGCGCCAGAATGGTCTGAAAGCTGATGGTCACCATCGCGAGATAATGGCCGCCAAGCCGGAGCGAGGTGAGGCCGAGCACGGCGCCCGCCGCGGCAGCAAGCACGATGCCGATGGCGAGGGAGGGGAAGAACGGCAGTTCGAGCGCTGTCGTGCCGAGTGCCACGCTATAGGCGCCGAGCCCGAAGAAGGCCGCCTGGGCGAGGTTTATCTGGCCGGCATAGCCCAACACGATGGTCAGGCCGAGCACCGAGATCGCGTACGTCGACGACTGCATCAAAAGGTTGACGGAATAGGCGGCAAGCGGGGTGAAGTTGGCGAAGCCGACAGTCAGGATGGCGGCTGCGGCGAAAAGAGCGCGGCCCAGCATTCCTTTGGCGTCATCGGCCCTCATGCCTTTTCCGCAACTCGCTCCCCGAAGAGGCCCTGCGGCCGTAACAGGAGAAAGAGGAACAGCATCAGGAAGCCGAAGGCGTCCTTGTAGGGCACGGATATGTAGGCCGCACCGAAGGTTTCGATGACGCCCAGGGCCAAGCCGCCGACGATCGCGCCCGTCACATCCCCGAAACCGCCGATGATGCTGGCCGCGAAGGCTTTGAGTGCGATCGACGAGCCCATGCCGACCGAGACGAAGAGAATGGGGGCGACAAGAATGCCCGCAAGACCGCCGAGTACCGCGCTGTAGATGAAGGTCAGCATGATCATGAGCGCAACCGGGATGCCGAGCAGGCTCGCCATCTCCTTGTCCTGCGATGTCGCCTGCATCTTCTTGCCCAAGAGCGTGCGCTCGAAGAAGAGATACTGGAGCGTCACCATGACCACGGTGACGACGAGGATCACGAGATATTGGCTGTCGAGGAACACCGAGCCAATACTGAATCCCTGGATCGAAAAGACGCTGGGCAGGCTCTGCGGCCGCGGGCCATAGGCGGCGAGCACGCCGTTCTCGAGCAGGATCGAGGCGCCGATCGTACTGATGATGACGGGCAGAAAGGTTCGGTTGCGTAACGGATAGTAGACGCCGAGGTTGAACAAGGCGCCGGCGGCGACCATGGCCCCGATCGTGATCGCGATGCTCAGCCAATATGGCAGCGCGAGATCGATCGCCAACACCACCATCGAAAAAGCGCCGAGCATGGCGAAATCGCCTTGCGCGAAATTGACGACATTCGTCGCGCGGTAGATGAGGACAAAGCCGAGAGCGACGAGAGCATAGATGCTGCCGACGCCGACACCCGTGAAGAAGAGCTGGAGATTGAAGCCCATTGGCAACCTCGGGTGGTGGCGGTGCTCGGACGCCGCCCGAAGGCCGGACCTAATCCTTGAAGTCTATGTGTTTCTCGAAGACGATCGTCCCGTCGTTATTCTTGACAATGTTGTAACCGTGCAGCCCATCGCCGTTCTGGTCGAAGTTGTAGGTCCCTTCGACGCCGCTGTACCCCTTAACGGCGAGGATCGCCTGGCGGATCTTCTCGGGCTCGAGGCTCTTGGCGGTGTTGATGGCGAGCGCGAGGATATGCATGGCATCGTAGGCCCAGGCGCCGAATACGTCCGGCGTCGTCTTGTAGGCCGCCTCGTACTTGGCCGCGAATACCTTGGCCGTCTCGCTCGAATCCTTGTTGAAATCGACGACCGCGTAGGAGCCGTACAGTGCCGGGCCCGCGAGCTTGAGGGCCGTTGTGGTGACGGTGGTGGGCGAGCCCACCCAGGTGAGCGTCACGCCGAGCTGGCGGAGCTGCTTTGCAAAGATGCCCTGATCGGGCTCGAAGGTCATATAGGTTCCCATCACGTCCGCACCGGATTGCTTGACGGCAAGTGCCACCGGCGTGAAATCCTGGGAGTTGTTCGGATATCCCTGAACGAGCACCGGCTCGACGCCGAGCGCCTTGAGTGATTCGACCAGGTTCTTCATGCCATTGGTGCCGAAGGCGTCGGTCGAATGCACGATCGCCCATTTCTTCTTGCCGAGCGTTGTCACGCCGAAGTCGGCGATGACGCGCGCCGAATAGACGTCGTTGGGGCGGAAACGGAAAAACCAGGGATTGCCCATATGGGTAAGCTGCGGATCGGTGCCGCCGATCATGACCGGCTTGCCGAGCTTGAGGACGTCGGGCGCCATGGCGTGGATCTGCGTGCTGCGGATCGAGCCGAGGAACGCGGGAATGTCCTTGTCGCCGGCGAGCTTGCTGAAGGCGAGCACGACACCCGGATTGGTCGTCTGGTCGTCCTCGATGACGAGCTCGATCTGGCGTCCAAGCACGCCACCCGCCTTGTTGACCTCCTCGACCGCGAGCTTGGCACCTTGCGTCTGAAAACGTCCGGATTCGGCACCCGGTCCCGTCGCGGGCGCCACCATGCCGATCTTGAGGGGATCCGCCGCGAAGGTCGCTGAGGCGGCGAGGCTGAGCGCGCCGGCTGCAACGAGTGAGCCGAGGAGAACCAGTGGACGCATCGTCTTCTCCCTAGTCGTCAGTTTGTTGAATTGCCCGCTTCCATTGGGACGCGGTGCGGTGGAGGTTTTGCCTCGAAGGTTCTTAGCCGAGATTGCCCCCGGTGACCGGCCTTGCGCGCTTGAGGATGCGCGTTTTCGGCCTATTCAGCAAGGCGGAAGCGGATCAAAACGGAGGCACGCGGCCGGCCGTCGGTGCCGATGATCATTTAACGGCCTGGCCGTCCCGACTTCCTTCCCTCTCCCGCAAGCGGGCGACGGACTTGGGCGGCGAGGGACGACGCTCGAGAGGCGAGCGGGCTCGCTCAGGTGCTGGCCGCGGCGCCGACGCCGACCGGACAGGCGACCCCGGTGCCGCCGAGCCCGCAGTAGCCGTGCGGGTTCTTGGCGAGGTACTGCTGGTGATACGCCTCGGCGTAATAGAAGGGCGGGGCCTCGCGGATCTCGGTGGTGATGGCGCCGTAGCCGGCGGCAGCGAGCCGCTTCTGATAGGCATCGCGCGAGGCCTCGGCGGCGCTTTTTTGGGCCGCGCCGTAGGTGTAGATCGCCGAGCGGTATTGCGTGCCGACATCGTTGCCCTGGCGCATGCCCTGGGTGGGGTCGTG
>Ga0187784_10003444_pt1 | contig 12781 bp, 10 predicted proteins | sample 1015_SJ02_MP15_2_FD_132964 | JGI IMG/M metagenome (GOLD analysis project Ga0187784, IMG submission 132964) | Tropical peat soil microbial communities from peatlands in Department of Meta, Colombia - 1015_SJ02_MP15_20_MG | ecosystem: Environmental > Terrestrial > Soil > Wetlands > Peat | place... | reverse complement strand
CCGCCCTCGGCAATCGCCGACGCTGACACGTACCCATCCTGCCTGTGCAGTTCCAGAAGCGTGTCCCACACCTCTCGAATTGAACCTGCATCGTAAGCATCGAACAACCGGTCACCGCGCTGCCCACAGCTATCGGCGTACACGCTGCCGCCCAGCGCCGAACAGTCCCACCGTCCCACAAGGACAAGGCGATTTCCGGGCCACTTGAATTCCTTACCGACAGCTTTCCTGACGTCAGGCAAACGCCCCATGGCCGCGACCGCCAGCGTGGGGGGCACATCGAAGCGGCGGCCGGCAGTCACGAATGTCCCGGAACTGGAATCCTTGCCTGAAATGAATGGCACCCCCAGCGCCGCCGTCAAGTCGGCGATGGTCTCGACCATGGCGCGCAAATCCCAGGCGATCTCCGGACGCACGCGCGGCGTGTAGAAGTTATCGCACAGGACCATCTCCCGGTAGCTCGTGCCCGCGGCCACTGCCTTGGTGATAGCCTCAATCGTCATCAGGCGCGCCATCGCCGCCGGATCGATTTCACCGTAAAAAGGATTGAAGGCGAGAGTGGTGATTAGGCCGTAAGGCTTGCCGCGCAAGGGCGCCGAGATATAGACATTGGTGGGCATCGTATGGTTCTTGCCTCCATACGGCCCCACAGCAGTTCGCCCCTGCACGGTCGTATCAAAGCGACATCCCGCAGCACTCTGGTCGGCACAGTGGTAATGTCCAAGCACGCCACGAATCGCGGCAGACCACTCGGCTTCCGTGCGTGGCTGCGGGATGCTCAAGGGCAGGAGTAGGCGTTGTGGCTCGGCCACCTGTAAAGGGTCGATGGGGCAGCCTTCCCAAAGGAAAGCCATCTCGACGTCGACGACCTTCTGGCCGCGCCAGACCGCCTCCAGGCGGCCCGTCGCCGTGAAGTGGCCGAGGATCGAATAACCCATCTCGTACCTCTCGAGAATCGTGCGCGCCTCCGCGAGTTTTTCGGGCGGCACAGCCAGCAGCATCCGCTCCTGCGATTCGGAAAGCAGGATTTCCCAGGCCGTCAGGCTCTTGTCCTTCAAGGGCACGGCATCGAGGTCGATGCGTACGCCCGTCTCCGATCCCATCTCACCCACCGCGCAGGAAATGCCGCCGGCTCCAAGGTCCGTGATGCTGCGGATGCACTCCTGATCGCGCAAAACCGGAATGGCCGAAGTAAACCTGCGCTCCGTAATCGGATGGCCGATTTGCACAGCGGCGGATTCCTTGTGCAGGGTCTCGCCCGTCATCCCGGTGGAACTGGCCGTGGCCCCGTGAATGCCATCGCGGCCCGTCTCCCCGCCGATGAGCAGGGCCACGTCCCCGGGCCGTGGGGCGTCTTTCAGGGCGTATTTCATGGGAATCAATCCCACGGAGTGCCCCAGCGCGAAGCACTTGGCGTAGCCCGGATGGATGCGGTAAACCGGATGCATCATGGGAATGCCCATCGGGTTGGTGTAATAGGAAGTGGCCCGGATGGATTCCGACACGATCAATTGCGGGTGCAGCGCGCCGAGGGGAACCTCCAATATCCTGGGGTCCATAGTTCCCATCACGGTGCTGCCGCCGATGGGGTAGGCGCCCTTGCCGAATCCCAGCGTATCGCGTATCACGCCGCCGTGCTTCGTGGCAATGCCGCCGAAGGGAGCAATCGAGCTGGGGAAATTGTGGGTCTCACCCTTGATGGTCACCACCCAGCCCTCATAGAACTCCATGCCTCCCGCGTTGTCCTTAAAGGAAGAAACAACCAGGGGATGATTGATGCGAGCCGTCGCCTCGCTCAGTCTTCTCAGCAAGCCGAGACTCTTCCAGGTGGTGTGGTAACAATGATCGCTCCACGATTGCACCAGGATTTCGATCTCGGCATCCGTGTGCGGCCGGCCCTGGTCGAGTTCGTGCTCCTGGAGGACTTTCATCTGGGACAGAGGCGCGTACCAGGAACGAGCTTCGGAAAGGGCCATCAGTTCTTCATCACTCAGGCCGCGAAAGGAGATTGTGGAGACGGGATCGGGATTCCCCGTGGGGCGAAGCGTGGTGACGACTTCATTCGGCTCGCGGATGCGCTCCACAACGTGGTTGTACAGGTATCGGGCGGCAATCCCGCGCGCTTCATCCTCATCCACACCCCAGAACTGGTAGCGCCTGCTGAGACGCGCAAATTCCAGGCCGCCTTCGCCTAGCGCCCTCGCTCCAGCCAAGATAGAGGGCGTCTCCGGGTCAGTCACCGCAGGGCGATAAGCGATTTCAATAATCGGCCCAAGCCCCGGATCGAGTTGGGAGTGATCTCCCGGCGACTGATAAAGGGGATTCACCAGAAGTGGCATCAAGCGCTCGAGGTTCACTGATCCTTCCAGCCAAAAAACTCGCTCGATCACCAGATTCTTCAGCTCCGGGTAGCCGTGCCGGTGAAGGAAGCCAAGCCAATTACGCGCTTCAGGGTCATCTTTGGAGAGTGTGTAAACGCTCTGAATTGGCATCGTCGCCTCAGGCCAGATTGGCTTCAGACTAACTGCGCGCTGTCCGGCGCCCGGCAGCTTCAACCTCGGCGAAAACAGGACAGCAGCACACCGTGGGATTCATGAAGAAGCAGACTGCTCATTATAGCCGGGAAGCCGAACATTGTCTCTCCTCAATGACGGCCAGCCGGGAAGTCCGCCGGCTTGTCATTCCCAGCGAAGCGAGGAATCTTGCTCTGCACGGCGGTGTCGGGGGACAAACCTCAGGGCGAGATTCCTCGCTCCGCTCGAAATGACAAGTGAAGTCCGTACTACTCCGACACTGTCACCTCAATCGGGGTGCTGAGCACCAGGTTGCCCCAGGCGATTCGCATCGTGACATGCTTGATTGCATCCTTCGGATAAGACAGTGTGATGGTCAGTTTCTCCACCGGGTTTTCGGTCCTGGCGACATTGGACATGTGAGCTTCGAACTCCACCGGCGCGCGCTCAACCTGGAAGGCGTCGAGGTGTACCTTGCGTGCCTTGGCTGGATCAATGAAGGCCAGGCTCCATTCTGAGCCGTTATCAGAGCGATGCAGGCCGAGGTAGTAGAGACCAGCCGGAACCGTTTTGCCGCCGATGGACAGAGGAAGGTTGGTGTCCAAAATGGTCCAGTAGTTGCTGCCCATGCGCCAGATTTTTCCGCGGGTGATAGCATCGAATTTGGCAGGGTCGTTGTACTCCTTTTTCCAGACGGGCCGGCCGTAATCGATAGCCACTTGTCCGGCGGCGGAATCGGTTTGAGCGTTCCAGTAGAGTACTCGGGCGGAGGCACGGTCGTCTGGCGTGCCGCCCTCCGCCACGACCTTGGGTTTCTGCTGCGCCTCCATCATCAACGTGAACAGGAGCATCCCGCCGGCAAGCATGGCATAGCGTTTCATCGCGTATCTCCTTTTGGTTTGCTGTGGTGTCCGAAGCGTGATTCTAACACGGGTCTCGCCGGATTGTCGCAGCGCGGGAAGTCCGAATCGACCGATGCCACATTCGGATCCGGCCGCCCGGCTAGTACTTGCTGACGAAACTCCGCGTCATATCGCAGAGTGCTGGGAAGGGCGGGCCTTGAGCCCCGCCGTGGGAAACGGCTTATTATGGGAGTCTTTAGCCTCTGAGGCAAAGTGGCTTCAGGGCCTAAAGGCCCAACCCCTTGCGCTCCAGGAGGCGGCGGGGCTGAAGCCCTGCCCTTCCAAAGTGCCACGCTCTGACGAGGAGTTGCGTCATTAAGTGCCAGTCCCGGCACCGGTTTCTTAGACACCGATGGTCTGCCTGCGGCCCACCCGACCGGATGGAAATCGCCTGGTTCATCCTCGTAGGGACACGCCATGGCGCAAGACTGTCCAAACTAGCGGAAGTTCCTTGGGGCTTCGCCCCGTGCTTTGCGGAAAGACTCTGTCTTTCCGGCCGAAATCGCCGGAACATTATTATTTTCCGCCGCGTGCAGGCTGCGCCTTCACGCGGCGGAAAATAGGTTGTATAAAAGGGATCCGATGGTCCGATCCCAATCGGAGCCGAAATCGGACCTCGCTCCGCTCGGAACGACACGGGAAGGGGCCGGCATTCCAACAAATCTCGTTGACTCTGTGCCAAGGTGGGTGCAAAATTTTGGTTTGGGGTTGCAGCACGGCCGGAGGCCTTCAGCACCGGCAGGGGCTCACAAGTCGCAGCGAGCTATGAAAAACCGCAAACTTAAGTTTGGCATTGGTGTAGGTATTATTCTCGTCGTGGTGGGCTGGGAAGCCGTCTCCGGCTTCCAGCAAAGCAAGACTTACTACGTAACTGTCAACGAGCTCATGCAGGGGCGGGCGGCACGCCAGCGTGTGCGCGTGGGCGGAACGGTTAAGCCTGGCTCGGTGGAACGTAGGGCAGGGAAGGTCACTTTCCGCCTCGCTCAGGATGCCAACTCCATTCCTGTGACTTACGTCGGCACTGACACCTTGCCGGACACATTCAAAGACGGCGCGCAGGCCATTATTGACGGAAATTACCTTGCCAGCGGGGAGTTTCAAGCCGAAACGATTCAGGCAAAATGCGCCTCAAAGTATCAGGCCGCGCCGGTATCGCCGGCAGGCAGTGCCAAGGTCGCAGGTTTGTAACCAAGGTAAAAGGCTCACCCCAGAGAGCACAGAGACCAGACTGAAGTAGGGCGGCTCGCGAGCCGCCCTGACGCGGCTTACAGGGTGCTTATGAACCAACTCGGAAGCGTCGGCCTCGTGGCTGCGTTGGCATTTGCCGCCTATGCAGTGGTCGCCGGAGTTGTGGGCGGCAAGTTGCGGAGTGCGCGGCTGACGACCAGTGCGGAGCGCGCTGCCCTGTCTTTCTTCGTCATGCTGACGCTGGCGGTGGCCGCGCTCGAGTACCTGATCCTCACCAACGACTTCCACAATGCCTACGTCGCCGAACACTCCAACCGCGACCTGCAGACTTTTTACAAAGTTGCCGCGCTCTGGGCTGGCCAGGAAGGCTCTCTGCTTTTTTGGACGTGGCTGCTTTCCATTTACAGCGCTTTGGCCATCCTGCTGAACCGCAACAAGAATCGCCAACTGATGCCTTATGTGGTGGCGGTGCTGATGGGGACGGGCGTTTTCTTTTCGTCCCTGGTGCTGTTCATTGCCAACCCCTTTCAAGAGCTTTCGCTCACCTCAGCCGCGGGGACGCAACCCTTTACTCCGCCCGACGGGAACGGGCTGAATCCCGTTTTGCAATACCACTCCATGGTGATCCACCCACCGATGCTCTACCTGGGATACGTGGGGATGGTGGTTCCTTTTGCCTTCGCCATGGGCGCGCTGATCACGCGGCAATTGGGCGACAACTGGATTCGCACCACGCGACGCTGGACTATGGTTCCCTGGATGCTTCTCGGCCTCGGCATTCTGCTGGGCGGCAACTGGGCTTATGCCGTTCTCGGCTGGGGCGGCTACTGGGCTTGGGACCCGGTGGAGAACGCTTCTTTGTTGCCCTGGCTTTCGGGAACCGCGTTTTTGCATTCGGTGATGATCCAGGAAAAGCGCGGGATGCTGAAAGTCTGGAATGTGGTGCTGGTGATCACTACTTTCTTCTTGAGCATTTTCGGGACTTTCCTTACCCGCAGTGGAATTGTTTCTTCGGTCCATGCCTTCGCGCAGTCCAGCATTGGCCCCTTCTTCTCGGTTTTCCTCTGCATCATCCTCTTCTTCTCGCTCACCTTGCTCTTCCTCCGCCTGGACCACCTCAAGAGCGAGAACCGGCTCGATTCCCTGGTTTCCCGGGAAAGTGGATTCCTCTTTAACAATTGGATTCTATTGGCGCTGGTTTTTGCGGTGCTTTGGGGAACGCTGTTTCCGCTGATTTCCAAAGCGGTGCAAGGTGTGACCGTTACCGTGAGCGCTCCATTCTTCAACAAGACGGCCATCCCCATCGGTCTGCTGCTCTTATTCTTGACCGGCGCGGGTCCGCTGCTGGCTTGGCGGAAGACTTCTTTTCAGAGCCTCAGGCGGAATTTCATCGTGCCCTTGATCGTGGCGGGTGCGTCCGGTGCAGTGCTGCTTGTGGCGGGAGTGCGGCATCTTTATGCCTTGATGACCTTGTGCCTCTCCGTCTTCGTGGCGGCTTGCGTGTTGGGCGAATTCTGGAAAGGGGCCCGGACGCGCATGAAAACCGGGGGCGAGAACTTTGCGCAGGCGATCTACAACCTCACCATGCGCAACACCCGGCGTTACGGAGGATACGTCGTGCACTTGGGCATTGTGTTGCTCTTTATCGGGTTTGCAGGCTTGGCCTTCAAGACCAAGGCTAAGGGGCTGATGCAAGAGGGAGACCTGCTGCGCGTCAAAGATTACCTGCTACGTTGCGACGGCCTCACCCGCGGCGACACTCCCAACTACGCATACGCGCGGGCGCTTATTACCGTTACCAAGGACGGCCACGCCTTCGCCTCGATGCATCCGGAAAAACGCTTTTACAAGGCCAGCCAGGAGACGACGAGCTATGTCTCCATTCACCCCACGCTCGCCGAGGATCTCTACGTGGTCCTTTCGGGGCTCGACGAGGACACGGGCAAGCCGGTGATCGAAGTTTTTGTGAACCCCCTCGTGGTGTGGGTGTGGATTGGGGGAGTGGTGGTGTTCCTTGGAACCCTGCTGGCGCTTTTTCCCAGCCGGGTGGAGCGGGAGATGGCGGGAATCCGCCGCACCCAGGACATCGCCGTGTCGGCAAGCGATGCCAATTAGAGACTGGGGGCTGGGGACTGGGGTGTGCGGCTCCGCCGCTTGCTGTGTGGAAAGGCTCCGCCTTTCCGCGGAGCGGGGCGGCCGAGCCGTGGTCCGAACGGGCAGAGGCTGCCGATGTGGGCAGGCCGGCACAAGGGCCGCTCCTACAACTGAAATGCAAGCTGCACATCTTAAATCGCAAAAGGGCAGGGCAAAGCGCACTTGGCGGCCGCCGGTAACGTGGGCCGCTGTTGCATTGGCCTTCAGTCTGGGTGTTGCTTCGTTAATGCGGGCGGACGCCCCCAAGAAGCCGACCCTGGAGTCCATTGGCGACCAGGTGATGTGCCTGTGCGGATGTGTCGCGACTTTGAACCACTGCCCGCATCGCGATTGCGCTACGGTTGCGGAAATGCGTCCCGTCATCGCGCAGGAAATCGCTGCGGGCAAGGACGAGACTACCATTCTCCAGGATCTGGCGATACGATATGGCGTGCAGGTCCTGGCCGCTCCCCCGGCCCGGGGGTTCAGCTTGACGGCGTGGATTCTGCCTGGCGTTGGTTTGCTCGCGGGGTTATCGTTGGTGGTTGCAGTGGTGCGCCGTTGGCGGAAACCGCGGCCGGCGCTGGCCACGCTCCCTGCCAACCCTCCGGACCCGAAGCTGCTCGCGGCGGTGGAAGAAGAAATGAAGGCTTCCGGGATGACGACGCGAGATTGACCCGGAAGCGCGGGGCTTTAGCCCCGCCGTGGGAAACGGCTTATTATTGGGGGCCTTAGCCCCTGAGGCAAAGCGGCTTCAGGGCCTAAAGGCCCAACCCCTTGCGCTCCAGGAGGCGGCGGGGCTGAAGCCCTGCCCTTCCAAAGTGCCACGCTCTGACGGGGAATTGTGTCATTAAGTACTAGTTGATTTCTAAGAACCGTATGTTTGCTTTTATTGGAATTCTGATTGGCCTCGGCATGGCGGTTTTCGTGGCGATGCCTCTGCTTGTCCGGGAAGGTGCCGCGACGTCCAGTCTGCCGGTGGATGTCACGCCGCTCGCCGATTTGAAGCGGCGCCGGTTGGTGGTCTATGAAAATCTCAAGGACCTGGAGTTCGAGTACCAGGCCGGAAAACTCGCCGCCCAAGACTACCAGAGCCTCAAGCAAAACTATCTGGGCGAAGCTGCTACCCTCATGGCCGCCTCCCAGGAGGCCGAACAACTGAAAGAGATGGATGCTTTGCTGGAACGCGAGATCGCCGCGCGCCGTACCTCGCGGAAGAACCGCCCGCCCCAGGATTATGTTTGCCCCAAATGCGGGTTCGAGAATCCCGTGCCCGTGAAGTTTTGCGGGGAGTGCGGAGCGAAGATCACGCATCGCCCAAGCCCTACTTAAAGCGAAAAACGACGCCCAGGCTCGCTACGAGATTGTGACTGGTCCCGGGGAGGATGCTGGGCTGGCCGGTTACGTTATCCCGCAGCTCCATTCGCACGGCGAAGTGCCGCTGGAAGACAATGTCGGCGCCGCCTCCATAGTTCCAGGCGAACTGCCACCCGTTGTCCGCCTTGATGTACCCGTCCTCAACCGCCGAGGCTTTCGAGGGTCCGCTGAAGCGGTTGGTTCCTAGACCAATAGTGAGAAACGGTTGCACACGCGCTTTGACCGGGAGATAGGCGACGTAATTGAAGGAGACCAGGTCAGCGCGATTGTACCCCGCGAGCGCCGACTGCCCTGACGGCTGAGCAACGAAGTGGTAGAGGCTGTAAGAATAACTCGCTTCCAGGGCGCTGTGCCGGGTAAAACGATAGCGAGCCCCGGCCGTAGGGCGTATCGTCTCGGGGAAGGAGCCAGTCATGCTGACTGGAGAGGCTACGCAACCCGACGTTGGACAAGGGCAGTTAGGGCAAGGGTACTTTAGGTTCGCAGTGACGCTGCCACTATTCGAGAAAGAGCTGCCACCCTCGAGAAAAACCTCAAGTCTCGGGGTAGGGCTCTGAGCGAAAGCCCAAGGGAAAAAGAAGAGCAGAGATAGAATCAATGACGGCATGGTTCGAACGGTTCGCATAGGGCTGCCCTCCATGACCATCGCAGGTAATTCGCTTCTGAGTTTGAAAAAGGTCCACGGATTGTCTCCATTGTTTGAACTCCACCGTTGTTGTGGATGCACAACTGCTCCATTGGGATTTCCTCACCAGATTCGCCCTTAACTTTTTTGTATAATACCGAGGACTGATGACTGTTAACCGAAGGCTCTTTTATGCGCAACCTCCGTTTGATCATCTCCTACGACGGGACGGATTTTCATGGCTGGCAGCGTCAGCCGGACGCACTGACCGTGCAGGAGTGTCTGGAGTCGACGATCGAGCGGATCCTCGGCGAGAAGGTCCAAGTCTATGGGTCGGGAAGAACCGATGCCGGAGTTCACGCCCTGAATCAGGTCGCGAACTTCAAAACAGCTTGCAGGATCCCTTGCGAAAACCTTCTGAAAGCCTTGAACAATACTCTGCAATCGACAGTGCGCATTAAAGATATCATCGAGGTTCCGCTGCGCTTTCAGGCTCGACGCGACGCCCGCTCGAAAACCTACCGCTATCGCATTCTCCAGGCGCCCGTCGCCTCGCCTTTCGTGAACCGCTTCGTTTGGCATTATCCGTTTCCGCTGGATGTTGAGCGCATGGCCCAGGCTGCGAGGCTATTTGAAGACGAGCACGATTTCACCAGCTTCGCAGCAGCCGAGGGTTGTGGTAGCACTCGTGTAGCACAGGCACCCTTGCCTGTGCTGCAAGACCAAATAGAGACAACGCTGGTACGAACAATCTTTACCTCCCGCATTCTTCGCCGCGTCCGGACTTGTATCTTGGTCTACCAAGTCACTGGCAACGGGTTTCTTCACCACATGGTGCGCAATATCGTTGGCACGCTGGTCGAGGTTGGGCGGGAGAAGTTGAACCCAACCGACATGACACGAATCCTTGAAGCTCGGGATCGGACGCTGGCAGGCCCCACCGCTCCGGCGCAAGGGCTCTGCCTGGTGAGAGTCGAATACTAGCAGGCTACCGAACAATGGAGTAGAGGCGGCTTAACGCCGCCAGGCGACGTCGAAAACAACACGACAATGGCGGGGTAAACCCGCCGCTACACGGTGAGCTGTTGACTGTCGACTGTCGACTCTGCAATGATCTAGGGGAATCGCGAAGGAACAGCGTGGAGGTCGCCGTGGCTTTCACCATCAAAGAAAAGAAACCGGGCCAGCGGGCCTGTGATCGGAAAGACGCCAAGGGAGAACTCTGCCTCGGTCACCTCAAGCGCTGGTACTACTACGATCGCCACCGTCTCACTTCCACCGCGGACGAAGAGGAAGCCATCAAGGAATTCGGCCAAGGCGCCGAGATCTATCGCTGTGAGCGCTGCCATACGCTCTACCGACCGACCGCAGATGACCATTCGACAGCCGGACAGAAATTCGAGCCGCGTTCCGTGAATCTCTTGGGAGACTTCAGTAGAAGGAGACGAATTGATTCATTAAATCATTGAGTCATTGAGTCACTGGAAAGGCCAACCTGTCGGTGAGCAATGACTCAATCACTCCATGGCTTAATGACTCCATGAGTCAATGACTCAATCCTCTTGGGCACCCGAACAAAGGCCGAGTTTTCTCTGGCGGCAATAACCGCCATCTGGGGATTCACCTTTGTGATCGTCAAAGGTGCTCTTGCCGATGCTTCTCCACTGCCTTTTCTGGCCGTGCGTTTCATGCTGGCGGGGCTTCTCCTCCTGGTAGTTCTGGGCCGAGGCCGGGTGGGGCAGGAAACAATCCTGCCCGGATCGATCATGGGTCTGTTTCTCTTTGGGGGATACCTGTTTCAAACCTGGGGCCTGGTTTATACCACGCCTTCGAAAAGCGCCTTCCTGACGGGCTTCAGCGTGATCCTGGTTCCTCTTATCATGATGCTGTTGGGTCAGAAGTTGGGGCCGGCGACCCTCCTGGGTGCTGGCTTGGGACTTGCCGGGATCTACCTCCTCGTGGCGCCCTCGGGCATGGGCGGAGTGAATCTGGGAGACATTCTCACGCTGGCCGGTGCAACCTCATTTGCGCTTCATATCGTGCTGGTGGGGCACTATACGAAGAGATTCTCCTTTTTGCATCTCGTGCCCGTGCAGATTTTAGCGGTGGGCTTGCTTGCGTCAGCCGCGCTGGTTGTTGTACCGGCGCAAAGGTGGCATTTCAGCGCACGCCTGGTGGTAGCGATCCTGGTGACTGCGGTGCTCGCCACGGGAGTGGCTTTTTCCGTTCAGAATTGGGCGCAACAATACACGCCTGCGGCGCACACGGCCCTGATCTTCGCCCTCGAGCCGGTTTTTGCCGCTATCTCCTCCTGGCTGGTTATGGGAGAACACCTTCGAGGCAGGACACTGGCGGGCGCCAGCTTGATCCTGGCGGGCATGGTGGTCTCGGAGATTTGGGGCACGCGCTTGGCCAGTCCGGTGGAAGGGTAGCTGCGAAAATCGACATTCGAAAATCGAAATTCGCTGCGTCGAAACCGCCCGAACCTAATAAGCTAGATTAATAGCCCTCCCGCTTGGGGAGAGGGCGTTTTTTCCGGTCCTCGCAAGTTTTGTATTTACCAGCCTCTATTTTCCATTTTGGATTTTCGAACTTCGTGCCAGGGCGCGTTCGAAACCGGGCAGGGCGCGCTCGATGGTGCCCGGGGGAACGGTGAGTGACAAGCGAATGTGCCCGCTACGCCCGAATCCCTCGCCGGGCACGGCGAGAATGCCTTCGACCATGAGACTGCGCACGAAGGCCAAGTCATCCGGGATCGGCGCTTTGGGAAACATGTAAAAGGCTCCCTGCGGTTTCGTAACCTCATAGCCCATGCGAGTCAAGCCGGTCCAAAGAAGGTCACGTTTCTCCTGGTACGAGCCGGGGTCAATCTTGAGATCGGCCACTTGCATCATCACGTGTTGCCAGATGGCGGGCGCGTTGATGAAGCCCAGCGTGCGGTTGGCAAACGTGCAGGCGTTACGAAGCGCGTCCACTTCCTCCAGCCTGGGCGAAAGAGCGAGATATCCGATCCGCTCCCCCGGCATCGCCAGGGCTTTGGACCACGAGTACGTGACTACCGAGCGGCGAACGAGGGCGGGAATCTCGGGCAAGGTCAGACCGTCAAAGGTGAGGGATCTGTACGTGTCGTCAGCGATCACGGTTACCGGGTGATCGAGACTGGAGATCAGTATGTCCAGGTCGCGCACGAATTCTGCGGAGTAAACGGCGCCGGTCGGATTGTTGGGCGAGTTGAGGATGATCGCTTTGGTGCGCGCGCTGATGGCGGCCGCGATGCGCTCCAGGTCGGGGCGAAACTCGTTGTCGGTTTCCACCAGAACCATCCGCCCGGAGTGGTTCTCAATGTAGAACTGGTACTCAGGAAAGAAGGGCACCAGGATGATGACCTCGTCTCCGGGGTCGAGCAGGGATTTGAGCACGACGTTGATGGCGCCGGAGGATCCAACCGTCATGAGGATGTGCTCTGCGGTGTAAGCGAGTCCCGTGCGCCTCGAAAGCAGCTCGGCAATCACTCCCCGCACGGCGGCATAGCCAGCGTTGGGCATATAGGCGTGGCTGTGGGGGCGATTCTCGTCAACCACCCGCCGCAACGCCGCAATCACTTCTTGTGGTGGCTCGCCGGCGGGGTTTCCTAAAGTAAAATCGAAAACGTTTTCCTCGCCGCGCTCGCGCTTTATCCGGTCGCCGATCTCGAACATGCGCCGGATCCAGGAAGAATGTTCCATTTGTTCGGAAATAGTTTTGCCGATGCTCATGTTGGATATCTAGGCTTGCGCCTTGTTTCCGGGGCGCTGTCGTGTTTACTTCCCAATGCGAGAATAGACTTCCGAACTTCCCACCACGTTGATTCCCGCGGCTTGAAGCTGCTCGATGGCTGCGTCCGGCTTATCGAAGCGGAAGATCATGACCGCCGTATCTCCGCGGCCAAATGTGAACGCATACATATACTCGATGTTGATGCCGGTCTTGTCGAGGACGGCCAGCAATTCAGCCAGACCTCCGGGCCGGTCGGGCACCTCGACGGCAACCACCTCCGTGACATT
>Ga0187784_10003443_pt1 | contig 12782 bp, 12 predicted proteins | sample 1015_SJ02_MP15_2_FD_132964 | JGI IMG/M metagenome (GOLD analysis project Ga0187784, IMG submission 132964) | Tropical peat soil microbial communities from peatlands in Department of Meta, Colombia - 1015_SJ02_MP15_20_MG | ecosystem: Environmental > Terrestrial > Soil > Wetlands > Peat | place... | reverse complement strand
GTTGGCATCCACGCCCATGAACTGGGCGCCCGACATCTCGTGGCCCTTGTAGCGCGCCGTGGAGGGTGGCAGGCCAAAGTCGCTTATCTCCTTAAATAGGGCCACCGATACCTCTTGGACGTCCGCGCATTGCTCCTTGATGGCCATGCCGTCTTCGTAGCTGAGCGGTTTACGCAGCCGCTCCTCACGGGTCAAGCGGTGCGGGGTGCCCATCTGTAGCTTGTAGATCCAAAGAACATTAGTGCCGTACTGCTCGGCCATCTGCACCAACTGAGTATCCAGACCCGCGATGATGGAAGCCACCGCGATCACCGTGGTGGTGCCGATAAGTACGCCCAAGATGGTGAGGAACGACCGGAACTTGTGCGTGCGCAGAGTGTCGAGGGCCAGCCACAGGTTTTCGCCCACCGCGTGCCAGTAAGTCGCCATGCTATTTCTCCGCCCGTAGCGCCTGAATGGGATCAAGAGCAGCCGCCCGCATTGCCGGGTAGATCCCGAAGAAGAGCCCGACCAGGGTAGAAAGCGCAATCCCCACAAACACTGCGCTCAGCGGCACGGCGGCGGCGAAGACCTGCGCCACCAGCCAGGCAATGAGATACGCCAGAAGCACTCCCACAGCGCCGCCTGTGAAAGCTAGCGTCGCGGCTTCAATCACGAACTGCCAGAGGATGTCGCGGCGGCGCGCCCCCACCGATTTGCGAATCCCGATTTCGTGCGTGCGCTCGGTGACGGTAGCCAGCATGATGTTCATGATCACAATGCCGCCCACCACCATGAACACCGCCACCACGCCGATGGTGACGGCAAAAATGCTGCCGGTAAGGTTTTGCCACGCGCTCATCAACGTTTCGGAGGCGTTGATGCCGAAGGTGTCATCATCGTGGTAAGGAATGTGCCGGCGCGCCCGCATGAGAACTCGAACTTCGTCTTCGAGCTCCATCATGTGTTTGGAGTCGGGCGACTTGATAAAAACCATGAGCTCCAGGCGCGGCATGTAGAGATTGCGAAAAGTGCCCAAAGGGATAAAAACGAAGTTGTCCTGGCTAATACCGAAAGCGGAGCCCACCTTGTCCGCCACCCCGATAATGCGGAAGGTCTGTCCCCCCACCAGCAACTCCTTGTCAAGCGGGTCGACGGAGGGAAAGAGTTTGTCCACGATATCCTGGCCAATGAAGCAGACCCGCTCGTTGTGGCGGTAGTCCTGATCTGTAATGTACCGGCCATAGAGTGCCTTTTCCCGGCCGATGTCCACGTGGCTGGGGGTGATCCCGATCAGACTCACTTCATCGATCGAGTGGCCGCCGTACCGCGCCTCTGGGCTGGGCACTAACTGTGCGATGGCGCTCATGGCCTCGTAGCCGGCCAGCGTTTCCCGAAGATATTCGTACTCTTCGGAACGGATGGGCTTGTTGCGGCGCAGCGCATTCAAGTAGTTGTCGTAACCCTGTGCCCACTTGAACTGATGGAGCACGAAGGTGTTGGTGCCGAGATTGGCAATCTTGGTCGCAATGTAGAGGTTCATTCCGTTCACCACCGACATCACGACAATCAGCGTGGTGGTGGAGATGACGACCCCGAGCAGGGTGAGGAAAGAGCGCAGCTTGTGGCTGCGCAGTTCTGCAAGGGCGTTCCAGAACGCTTCACGAACTGCCACCCAGAAACCGGCCTGCGACCGGGGCTCGGCATGCGGCTTGGCGAGGACAGTTCGGGTTTGGCTGATAACGGCCATGTTGCTGACTTCCTGCTCGTGACGAAGCCTCAGTATGCTTGGACAGGCGCTCTCCCCTGGCGCCTCGCGACACACTCTATACGGATTCTACGAAAGCATCTTCTGCAATGTTCCCGGAAGGCCCCAGGTGCGTATCAATTATTAGTTTACACCATAAAGGAGAGCGATTCACCTTGGCTGGGGGTCACAAAATTCGAAGCTGAAGGCATGTCATTTTAAGGAGTTGCGGTCTTTGCCGCCCGAAGGATCTCCGCGACGCAGGACGAGCCAGAGCGACTGAGCTGGGTACTTGCTGGCTGCTCATCGCTTGTCACCTGTCACTGCTCCCCCGCGTTCTTGCATATAGGCCCGCAACAGAGCATTGATCCTGGTCTGATACCCTGGCCCCTGCCTCCTATACCATTCGAGCACATCGCTGTCGACGCGGATAGTGAGTTGCTTTTTCCGCGGTATAGGCTCTAGACCCCGTCGTACGATAGCACGGGCAAACATCTCCGGCGCCAGTTCCGGGGTGTCAGAGAAGTCGATTCTCTGGTCAGGGAGCATATCCACTCGCTTCCAGCCAGTCCGCGATTTCTTTGAAGTAGCTGGCTTCCTCATTTGTAGCTACATATTGTAGTTACGTCAAGTCCCGGGCGAAGGTTTGGACTTGCAGAGCCGGCCGTTCCGCGGACGGCTTTGGGCGCGGCGGTCAGTCCCGTGGCGGACAACGCGCCTGCGGTGATGGGGCCTCGAGTGGCGCCGCGCCTTAGGGCGTCAGGTATCGCCCCGGGCGCGCGGGCGGGCTCCGATAAGCTGAACCTCAACTGACTTTCAAGCTTCCAATCACTTGCCGCGCTTAGCGGTGAACTTTCTATCGAATCGTTCGCTGTGGATGGTTCCTTCCATCGAGTCTCCGTCCACCGTGGCAGAGTATTCGAGGGTGAACGTGCCGTTGGGAGTTTCGCGCTTGATGGTGAAGCTGATCTTATTGCCCGCAACGGTTCCTTCAAACGGGGTGTCTCCGCGCGGTCCGCTGAGCGTGCCCTTGATCGTCCCCCCGTCCTGCTGGATGGTCAGCGTCTGCGTCATAGGTCCATTGCGACCTTCAGAGGTCATTTGCCAAGTTCCGGCAACGTTGGCGGGCGTCTCCTGCGCAAAGGTCGGCAGGCCCAACATTAGCAGGCCGCCGGCTACTAGCAGCACCAGCAAGAGTGACGTTCGCTTCATACAGTATTCCTCCTTTTACGCCTGCACCGGCGTGTTTATAAACTAGACGATGCAGCCGCCCAAGCGGTTACAGGGTCGTCTTTAGTCTCCCGGCCTCGCGACCACAGTTGGCGCCTCCAGTCCGACGGGGGCAAGCGCCCCGCCGTCCCTCGCGTCCGAGTTGACACTCCTCCCGCGCTGTCCTACTCTCTTCTTAGCTACAGTCCTGAATGGTGAATCGGTAATTGTCCGCTGCGGCTGTGCGGCGCCGTGTCCCGGTCACCTGGAGGTCAAGCTTCGTGAACAGGAAAAACTTTGTCAACCTCGCGCTTTTGGCCATCGTTTGCATGCTGGCCGGCGCGCCACCGATTTATTATGGCGCGCGAAAAGGTGCGAGTTCAGGCGTAGCATATGACCCGGCCGTCCCTCGAGCTTCTGACGCCCTGATGGGTCCAATAGGATTGTTCGAGAGCCATGCTGACATCGGCTCAGTTCTTCATCCCGGCTCAGTCGAACATGACGCAACGAAGAGGAGCTACACGGTCAGTGGGAGCGGAGAGAACATGTGGTTCAAGGAGGACGCCTTCCACTTCGTTTGGAAAAAGGTTTCCTGCGACCGCGTCAGCCTTGCAGCCAACATCAGCTTCATCGGCAGGGGCGGAAATCCGCATCGAAAAGCGGTTTTAATCATCCGCCAGAGCCTGGATCCGGACTCCGCTTACGTTGACGTGGCCTTGCACGGCAACGGCCTGACCTCGCTCCAATACCGCGAGCACAAAGGAGGTCCGACGCAGGAAATCGAATCGAACATTTCCGCGCCCCAGCGGATGCGTCTGGAAACGAAAGGTCAAGTCGCCTATCTGCTGCTCTCGGCTGGCGGCGAAGCGCTGCACTTGGCCGGCGCCTCATTTCGAGTTCCGTTCGTAGCGCCCTTCTACGTCGGCATTGGTGTGTGCTCTCACGATAAAGACGCACTCGAGAAGGCTGTGTTCTCCGAGGTAGAACTCGAGGCGCAGCCCTCTGGCGCGGGCGGCACGCCTGCCCTTTACAGCACGCTCGAAACGGTAGCCGTCGCCTCGACGGACCGACGCGTAGCCTACGTCACGGAGGGGCGCATCGAAGCTCCCAATTGGACGCCCGACGGGCGGCAGTTGATTTTCAATCGCGACGGGCGCCTCTATCGGGTGGCTGTCGCCGGAGGTGAGCCGGAAATGATCGACAGCGGCTTTGCTACGCGCTGTAACAACGATCATGGCATTGCGCCGGACGGCTCCTGGCTCGCGATCAGCGACAGCTCACAAGATAACGACGCTTCCGTCATTTATGTCTTGCCGCTTGCCGGCGGCACGCCCCGTCGCGTCACACGACTCTCGCCCTCCTACTGGCACGGCCGCTCGCCAGACGGGAAGACGCTCTGCTTTTGCGGCGAGCGTGATGGCGCGTTCGACGTCTACACAATTTCCGTGACGGGCGGCGAAGAAACCCAATTGACCCGCGGCGCGGGCCACAACGATGGCCCCGAATATTCCCCCGACGGCAAATACATCTACTTTAATTCCGACCGCAGCGGCAGCATGCAGATCTGGCGCATGCGTTCCGACGGATCCGAGCCGGTCCAGGTGACCGCCGACGAATTCAACAATTGGTTCCCGCACATTTCGCCCGATGGGAAGCAAATGGTGTTTCTCACCTACGAAAAAGGCGTCGCGGGCCACCCCCCGGACAAAAACGTGGCGCTGCGCCTGATGTCCATGAGTGACAGAAAGGTCAGCGTGCTCGCCACCCTCCTGGGCGGCCAAGGCACCATCAACGTTCCCTCCTGGTCTCCTGACAGCCGCCAGTTGGCCTTCGTGAGCTACCAGTATTTCTAAACCGCTTTCACGTGGCGGCGGCTTTACGCCGCCATCAAGCTTGAGCGAGGGCCCGCGACACGGCTATCATAGAAGCGATGAACCCAACCCTGGTGAAAGGCATTCAACTCGCCCTCTTAACTGCTATAGCTTCTCTGCCGCTGCACGCGCAAGGCAACTACGAGATCCAGGTCTACGGATACGACACGGTGGCGCCCGGCCGCACTATGGTCGAGTTGCATAGTAACTTCACGTTTGAGGGTTTCAAGACCGTTAACCAGGGTGTTCTTCCAGATGAACATCAGACGCACGAGACGGTGGAGATTACCCAGGGTTGGACGGAGTGGTTTGAAACGGGATTGTACATCTTCACGAGCTATGGTCCACACCAGGGCTACAAGTGGGTTGGTGATCACATCCGTCCCCGGGTTCGCGTGCCGGAGAAATGGCATTGGCCGGTGGGGGTGAGCCTTTCGACGGAATTGGGCTACCAGCGCCCCATTTTCTCCGCGGATACCTGGACCTGGGAAATTCGCCCCATCGTGGACAAACAGTGGAAGGCTTGGTATCTTTCCTTCAATCCCGCTCTTGAGCGCTCCTTTCACGGGCCCAGTGTTTCTCGAGGCATCGAGTTTTCTCCGAACGTCAAGGCCGCTTATTCCCTCACGCGGAAACTCAGTGCAGGGCTCGAATATTACGGCGCGCTGGGCCCGGTGACGGGTTTTGACCCCCTGTATCTACAGCAACATCAGATCGTGCCCACCATCGATTATGACTTCGGTCCGAACTGGGAATTCAACCTCGGTGTGTGCATGGGGGTGACTCGCAGCACCGATCGTTGGCTGGTCAAGATGATCATCGGCCGGCGCTTCCGGTTCATCACGCCGCGCGTTCCTCACTTTTTGAAACCAAATCCTGCCGGCGGGGAGGGCTGATTGCCGCCCTTATTGAGTTTCGCAAGTAGGGCAACGCTTCTGGCACTGCTCCTCCTCCCCGCCTCCTTGCCCCCGCAAAGCGCGTCAACCAGATCCGCCGACTTCCCAGTTCCTTTAGGCCTCCCGCCCATTCCCTGGCCGGAAGACGACCCTTACTCGCCTGCGCGCGCCGAGCTTGGCAAGGTGCTGTTTTTCGATGGCCGTCTCTCCGCCAATGGCGTGGTGTCCTGCGCCTTTTGTCATGAGCCGGCGCATGCTTTCGCGGCCAACACGCCGCTCTCAAAGGGCGTGAATGGAAAGTCGGGAGTACGGCATGCACCCACACTCATCAATCGCGCCTGGGGCAAATCGCAATTCTGGGATGGCCGGGCGCCCACTCTGGAGTCCCAAATCATTGTTCCCGTGACCAATCCCGATGAGATGGGCATGACTCCGGTGCAAGTAGTCCAGCGGCTGCGCGCCATCCAAGGCTACGCTCCGCTTTTTGCTGCCGCTTTCGGCGACGACGAGATTACCTTCGAGCGAATCGCCGAAGCCATTGCTACCTTCGAGCGCACGATCGTGTCGGGGAATTCCCCCTACGACCGCTACGTTGCCGGGGATAAGTCCGCGCTGACCAAACAGCAGAAGGATGGCCTGGATTTCTTCAACAAGAAAGGTGAATGCGCCGAGTGCCACTCCGGCCCGAACTTTACCACGGAAAAATTCGCTAACCTAGGAGTCGGCATGGATGTAATCAACCCCGATCGCGGCCGCGAAATCATTACGAAGAAGCGGGGCGATTTGGGGAGGTTCAAAGTGCCGACCCTGCGCGACCTTGCCTATCGCGCCCCCTATATGCACGACGGCAGCAACAAATCTCTCGGAGAGGTCCTGGATTTATACGCGAAGGGAGGGTTGCCTAACCCCCACCTGGACACTCGCCTCACGCCCTTTTATATGGATGAACAAACCAAGCAGGACCTGCTGGCTTTTCTCGCTGCGCTCCAGGGTGAAGGCTGGCAGAAAATCACCCCGCCTGCCGCTTTCCCTCAATAGACGTTCTGAATCCCTGCTGGACAGACGGACCAGAATTGCTCAGAATATCCTCTGGCGGGATGCTGACCATTGTCATTCCGAGCGAAGCGAGGAATCTCGTTCTGCCAGAAAACGACTTGCGAGATTCCTCGCCTCGCTCGGAATGACATATTGGAGGGGTTTTTCGGCATGCTGCTGGCAACGCACGGCCCCTGGTTTCGAGCGCAGGGGAGGTGGGATGGTGAAACTTGAGCACTTCGCAAATCCCGGCTCGGGATGGCATTCCTATCAGCGAGTACATCCAAGGGAAATTCATCCCGCTCTCTCATTTGGCCCACGGCTGGGAAATCCACTCCATGATCACCCTGACCCCCGCCGAGGAGCGGACCATGGTGCGAGAACCGGCTCAAGCGGTTCCGGCGAGCATCGCCGAGCGCATCGGTCCGCTTCGCATCCTGATGGTTCCTTACATCGCATGTGCGGAGTCGGGGGACGCAGTCTGCGCGGCTAAACCCGAGGCTGAGACTCACACGGCCGCATGGGTTGAAACAAGTGAACGGATTAATCTCTTGCTCGCCTGCCGCGAAGTCGACGCTCACGACACGGGGTTCGAGCTCCTGGCTAGCGTCGCCGAGCTGCTGCGGCCGCGCCTTAGCATTTCCGAGCTCGCCGCCTACGATGAACTCTTGGATGAGGAGCTTCGCCACGGGGTGCGCGGCGAGATCGATGAAGAATCCCTGACGGCCAAGCAGGCCCTGCTCGCCATTCGCCCCTGGCGCCGAAGTCGCCTTCAGTACGAGCCCTACCGGGACATCTCCCTGGTGAGCACGGTAGCTGAATACATGCATGGCCTGTGGCACGACGTCCAGATCCGCGTGGGACCCGAACACCTGCCCCTGCAACAGTTGCGCCGCCGCATGATGCTGATGTCCAAACTCTTTCCACCTAACCCTGGCTTCGCAGTGTTCGCAAAGGAATTGGAAGAGGAATCGACAACGGAAGAAGGACCAGCCTCTCCCGAAAACTAGAGACTGGAAACTAGAAACTGGAAAACTCCGAGGACACCAGCGGGCAGAGGATTCGTTCCAACTTCACAGAGGCTCATCAGTTGATGGCAAGGGAGACTTCGCTTCTGGAATCTTCTTCCAGGTGAAAGATGGTACGAACCACATCCAGGAATTCCGAGCGGTTCGGGCGGGCGGCGGCGTGCTTGAGCTCGGTGAAGGGCGTATGAAGAATCTTGTTCACCAAACCCTGCGTTAACGTTTCCAGCGCCTTTTCCTGCTCCCTCGTCAGGCTGCCGAACAGGCAGCGTGTGCGCGCCAGTTCCGCCTGGCGGATTTGTTCGATTCGCCGTCGCAGCGACACAATGGTGGGTACGACATGGAGCTGGGCCTGGCGTTCGCCAAAAGTCTCTGTTTCCGCGTTGATGATACGGTCCGCAGCCTCCACCGCTTGTTGCCGTTCTCGGAGATTCTGGTTTGCGGCCTGCTGTAATCCGTCAACGTTAACGAGTTCGCATCCCGGTACTTCGGAAACGCGCGGGTCGATGTCACGCGGCACGGCAATGTCGATCAGGAACAGCGGCCGGCCCTGGCGCTCTGGCATTAGCCGTTGCAGGTCATCTCGGGTGATGATGAAGTGCGGGCAGCCGGTGGAGCAGATGACGATGTCGGCCTGCTTCATGCCTTCCCAGATGCGGCTGAAGTGGATGGCAAGTCCATGCAATTCCTGAGCAAGCGCCACCGCCTGGGCGTGGGTGCGATTGCTGACCAGGATGGTCGAGGCGCCTTTCGCCACCAGGCAGCGCGCGGCCAGTTCACCCATCTGGCCCGCGCCGATGATCATCACGCTCCTGCCGCGTAGATCGCCAAAAGCCTTCTCCGCCAACTCCACTGCCGCCGAGCTCACGGATACAGGTGATTCGGCCACATGCGTCTCCGTTCGAACCCGTTTGGCAACGTAAAAGACGCGGTTAAATATCGACTCCAGGACGCTCCCGCACGTTCCCGCCTCCTGGGCCAGAGAATGTGCTCGCTTAACTTGGCCTAAGACTTGAGGCTCTCCCACCACCATCGAGTCCAGCCCGGAAGCCACTCGAAACAGGTGGCGGACTGCCTCATAATCGCGATGCACATAGAAACAATGCGCGTACTCGTCGTAACGGATCCCCAAAGCAAAGTCGAGGAATCGCCTGAGCGCCCCCAAACCGTCTTGGCCCTCGTAAGACTGGACAATGAACTCCACACGGTTGCAAGTGCAAATTATCGCCGCTTCCTCGACCTCCGGCTCCCCCTGCAACCTCCGCAAGGCCTCCGGGATGCGTTGCTCTGAAAGCGCAAATCTTTCCCGAACCTCGAGCGGGGAGGTCTTGTGGCTAACTCCCGCCAAGATAAGATTCATGGTTGGTTCCTTGCTCCGGTTCAGACTCCTGATGGGAACAGTTGCGGCGAACCTAACCTCGCTTGAACGCTTCCCAGAGGTCATGATGGGGCACGTAACATGCCAGGAATTCAATATTGTTGTGTGGAGAAAATACGCATTTAGGCGGTCGCTCTCTTCCTTTAAGATCAGGCCAATACAACCGTTTTGCTGATAAGCGACGAATAGTCATGGGCATCCAGGAAAGGATCGAATTGAGTCATTTGCCACAAACCCCCTGAATTTTCACGCAACCTATTTGAATGCAAGGTGCTAGCGAGAGCCAGAAAGGTGATAACTTTTGCTATACTCGGGCTGTAAAAAAACTTAACAGGTGAGCAAGCCTGGCAACTAGAATGCTGTTACAATGTCGTCGGTGCTGAAATCGGGGCATAAAATGCGCCTCGACGAAACTAGAGCACTCTTGGGAGGGTCTGATCTGTGAAAATCATTCGGTCACTTTTACTGTTGACTCTTGCTGGTTTCATTGCCGTCTGCATGGGGCTGAGTAAGGCGGAATATGCCAAGAAAGAAGGGAAGGATTGCAAATTCTGCCACCCACCCGGAAAGTTCAAGGAACTTACCGATGCCGGGAAGTACTACAAGGACCACGACCATTCTTTGGAAGGCTACAAGGCCCCAGAGAAGCAGTAATTGGAGAAGTTAGTCGAGGGGGTTGGGCCTGTTACGGCAGGCCCCCTTCTCTCTTGCTTCAGGAAATCTCTTACGCAAAAAGATGCCCGAAAACCAAGAAATACCTGCTGGAAGGCTGGAACAGACACGCACGCGTGGCCTTTGGGGGCCGCTGGCGAACATCCTGCGTCCGATATTCTACCTCAGCAACAATCTCGTTAGCCGCCTGGGCGTGGTGCTGACGACCAGTTCCGGCGTAACCCTGGTACTGGCTTACCTCTTCCAGCTTTTTGGCGTGAACTATAACCCTTACGCAGGCATAATAGTCTTCCTTTTGCTGCCCGCATTGCTTCTTGCCGGTCTGGTCTTGATCCCGCTCGGCATCTACCGCGATTTCCGCAAATACCGGCGACGCGGCACGCTGCCCGTCACTTACCCCACTATCGACTTTCGCGACCCGCGCCTGAAGCGGACGGCGTTCTTCGTGGCAACCATGACCGCTCTCAATGTGCCTCTCTTCGCTGTCGTCACTTACCGGGGCACCATCTATATGGATTCGATCCAGTTCTGCGGGCAGACATGCCATCAGGTGATGCAGCCTGAATACACAGCCTACCAGCGTTCACCGCACGCGCGTGTGGCTTGCATCGAGTGCCATATTGGACCGGGGGCGCCGTGGTTTGTGCGCTCGAAAATCTCCGGCAGCTACCAACTGGTGGCCGTGACCTTTAACCTCTATCCCCGCCCCGTCCCCACCCCAGTCCACAACCTCCGCCCGGCGCGAGAGACCTGCGAAGATTGCCATTGGCCGCAGAAGTTTTCGGGCGACAAGCTGGAGGTCAAAACCAGCTTCGATAACGATGAAAAGAACACCGCCAGCAAGACGGTTTTGTTGGTTCACATCGGCGGTCGCCGTCCGGACAGTCAACTGGTAGGCATTCACGGAAGACACTTGAGTTTGGTGACTTACGAGGCAGCGGATGATAAGCGCCAGGTGATCCCCTCCGTCAATTACAAAAACCCCGATGGCTCTTTCACGCAATATGTTGCCTCGGAGCCGGCGCAGAACGGCTCAGCCCGCCACGAGATGCGCACCATGGATTGCATGGATTGTCACAATCGCCCCACTCACACCTTCGACATGCCGGAATCAGCCGTTAACCACGAGATGGCAGAAGGGCGCATCAGTCCTGCTTTGCCTTTCGTCCACAAAGTCTCGGTTGAGCTCTTGAAGCGGAATTATCCCAGCCGGTTGGCCGCTCAGGCCCAATTGGCGGAAGCTTTCCGCGCCTACTATAAGGCGAATTATTACTCGCTTTACAATTCGCAGCGGGCCCAGATTGAACAAGCCGCCGCTACCTTGCTCGACATTTTCAATGGCAACATTTTCCCCGAGATGAATATCACCTGGGGGACATATCCCAACAACTTGGGTCATACGGATTTCCCCGGTTGCTTCCGCTGCCACGATGGCAATCACAAGTCAAAGGAGGGGCATGAAATTTCGCAAGATTGCAACGCCTGTCATTCGCTTCTGGCCATGGACGAGGCGGACCCCAAGGTGCTGCACGAGCTTTACCCCAGTCAGTAAATGCCCTTGCCCTGGAAGGCGGAATTCGGGCATCATTACAAACGATCCGAAGACGGAATCGAGGGCAGACGAGAAAGAAACGAGGACAATTTCAGAAGGAGAACATTCATGAGGCTTCTAAAGATTCTGATCGCGATGTCAATCTCTTGTGGTTTCCTGCTTACGCTGGCGACGGCGAAGCCGGAATACGCCAAGAAAGAAGGCAAGGCCTGCACATACTGTCATGTAAAGATGGGTTCCAAAGATTTGAATGACGCCGGCAAGTACTACAAAGACCATAACCACTCCCTGGAAGGGTATAAGGAGCCGGAAAAGAAATAGCCTTCAATCGCGGCGCCACTAAGGAGTCGTCAAGAAACAACCATTTCATTGATCGCTGAACGACTCCCTCCCCCCGGCCCTCTCCCGAGGGGGTAGCGCGGACCCCCGGTTTTGGGGTCCGCGGCTCTTCCTTTGGCGCGTGGACAAGCCGCGGACCCCAAAACCGGGGGTCCGCGCTACCCGACCTGGGTGAGGGGGTCGCAATTCGAGAAAGGTGAGTGTTCGTTTGGGAACCCCCGACCCTACTCCGCATGGAACGGTTCAGCCCGGCCGCCGCTGGGTTAATATTCTGCTCGGAAGCGGTGTTGTAGCTTCAATCGTTTCCTTTATCTATCCTGCGGTACGCTACATCATTCCGCCGCCCGTGGCGGAATCGGCCAGCCGTTTTGTAGTGGCGGCAAAGGTGGGCGAGCTCAAGAACAACAGCGGAAAGATCTTCAAATTTGGTTCCAGACCCGCACTGCTGGTCCGTCTGGGGGACGGCAGCTACCGGGCTTTTTCGGCCGTGTGCACGCACTTGAACTGCACGGTGCAGTATCGATCCGATCTGCAACAGATCTGGTGCGCCTGTCACAACGGTCTCTACGACCTCGAGGGGCGCAACGTCAGCGGCCCGCCGCCGCGTCCGCTCGAGACCTACGAGGTCCACACCCAGGGCGAGGACGTGGTGGTGACCCGCACCGCCTGATTATGGCCAATCTCTACCGCAAAACTCTGAGCTGGCTCGACGAAAGGTTCGGCACCGGAAGTGTGGAGGCGTTCTTGCGCCACAAGACCGTTCCGGTGAATCGTGACATTATTTGGTACTACTTGGGCGGCATGACGCTGTTTCTCTTCATCATCCAGGTTCTGACTGGCATCCTGCTGCTGCTTTATTATCGGCCTACTCCCAACGATGCCTTCGAAAGCGTGCAATACATCGTGACTCAAGTGCGCTTCGGCTGGCTCATCCGTTCCGTGCACAGTTGGTCGGCGAACCTGATGATCTTCACCGCCTTTCTTCACATGTTCAGCGTTTATTTTCTGAAGGCTTATCGCAAGCCGCGAGAACTCACCTGGATCAGTGGCATGCTGCTGCTTTTCATCGTGCTGGGTTT
>Ga0187784_10003442_pt1 | contig 12784 bp, 9 predicted proteins | sample 1015_SJ02_MP15_2_FD_132964 | JGI IMG/M metagenome (GOLD analysis project Ga0187784, IMG submission 132964) | Tropical peat soil microbial communities from peatlands in Department of Meta, Colombia - 1015_SJ02_MP15_20_MG | ecosystem: Environmental > Terrestrial > Soil > Wetlands > Peat | place... | reverse complement strand
CGCGGCATCGGGCTCGCGATCGGACTGCGTGCCGCGCGCGACGGCGCCAATATCGCCATCGCCGCCAAGACGGCCGAGCCGCATCCGAAGCTGTCCGGCACCATCTACACGGCGGCGGAAGACATCGAGCGTGCCGGCGGCAAGGCGCTGCCGCTCGTGGTCGACGTGCGCGACGAGCGGATGGTCAAAGAGGCGCTGGACAAGACGGCAGCGCATTTCGGCGGCATCGACATCGTGGTTAACAATGCCAGCGCCATCTCGCTGACCTCCACAACCGCGACCGATATGAAGCGCTTTGATCTCATGCACCAGATCAACGCGCGCGGCACGTTCGTCGTCTCGAAATGGGCGATTGGGCACCTGGAAAAGGCGAAAAATCCGCACATCCTGATGATTTCGCCTCCGCTCGACATGAAGGAGAAATGGTTTGCGCCGCACACCGCCTACACCATGGCCAAATTCGGCATGAGCCTGGTGGTGCTTGGGCTTGCCGGCGAGCTTCGTCGCAAAGGCATCGCGGTGAACGCACTTTGGCCGCGCACGGTCATCGCCACGGCGGCGGTGCAGAATTTGCTGGGCGGCGACGCGGTCATGCGTCAGTCGCGCAAGCCGGAGATCATGGCGGACGCAGCCTACGTCATCTTCAATAAGCCGGCGCGCGAGTTCTCCGGCAAATTTCTCATTGACGACAATTTCCTCGCTGAAAACGGCGTGACGGATTTCGAGCAATACCGGATCGATCCCGCGCAAAAACTGGCGCAGGACTTTTTCGTGCCGGAGAATATCCCGCCGCCGAAGGGCGTGACTATCGAGGCCGGGTTGCGCTGATCCAATCGCCGGCGGGGAGGATTTGCTCTTGCGTGCGCTGCCGTACCCACCTTCGGCGGCGACGTCATCAGCTTCGACGATCGAAACATTTCTCTCATAACTGTCGCCGTCAATTACAAATTCGGTGGCTCGCCGATATGGCTATCCCAATAGAAAAGCTCTGGTATCCTGGCTATGATGACAAGAGATAATATGCAAACAGCCACCGTGCAGAACAGTTCGCGGGCCGACCCACGGCGCCGACCAAGAAAGGCAATCGCGCTGATCCTAGCCGGCCTGTTGATCGGCTCGGCGCTTGCTCCCGTGGCGATGGCTCAGACCGCCACGACACCCGCCGAGCAGCCGGCTCCGGCCAATCCGGGGGCCGCCTCCCCGCCCGCGGCTGCGCCCCTCCCCGCCGCCCCGCAAGCCGCCGAACCGACAATCGGCGGAGCACTATTGCCCCGCGACCTATCGCCGCTCGGCATGTTTCTGCATGCCGATATGGTGGTGAAGGCGGTCCTGATCGGGCTCGCGTTTGCGTCTTTCGTCACCTGGACCGTCTTCGTCGCCAAGAGTGTGGAATTGCGCAATGCGCGCAGCAAAGTGCGCCGGGCGCTCCGCATCCTCGCCGGCGCCGCCACACTCGGGCAAGCCGCCGAACAACTGCATAAACGAACCGATGCCGCCGCGCAGCTCGTAGGCGCCGCAGTTACGGAAATACGGCTGTCGGCGAACATGCCCGCCGACGGGCTCAAGGAGCGCATCGTGTTGCAGCTCGAGCGCATCGAAGTCGCCTACAGTCGCAAAATTTCGCTTGGCACCGGCGTGCTCGCGACCATCGGCTCCACCGCGCCGTTTGTCGGATTGTTCGGCACGGTATGGGGAATCATGGATAGCTTCATCGGCATCTCCAACGCGCACACCACCAATCTGGCGGTGGTGGCGCCCGGCATCGCCGAAGCGCTGCTGGCGACGGCTTTCGGCCTCATCGCCGCCATCCCTGCCGTCGTAATCTACAACGCCTTGGCGCGCGCGACCGCGCACTACCGCATCTTGCTTGGCGACGTGTCGGCGCAGGTGATGCGCCTCGTCAGCCGCGACCTCGATCGGGTCAAGCTTAAGCTTGGGTTGGCCGCCGAATAGCTCGTGCCGCTCACGCCAGCCAGCGCTTGCGCCGCTTGTAGTGCTTGCCCTCGCGGAACGATTTGCGCCGGCCTTCGGCGATGCCGAGATAAAACTCCTTGACGTCCTCGTTCTCGGCAAGCGCTGTGGCGGTGCCGTCGAGCACGACGCGTCCATTCTCGAGAATGTAGCCGTAGCCGGCATATTTGAGCGCCAGGTGCGTGTTCTGCTCTGCCAACAAGAACGAGACCCTCTCGCTTTGGTTGAGATTTTTCATGATGCTGAAAATCTCTTCGACGATTTGCGGCGCAAGTCCCATCGACGGTTCGTCGAGCAGAATCATCTTCGGATGCGACATCAGCGCCCGGCCGATGGCACACATCTGCTGCTCGCCGCCTGAGGTGTAGCCGGCCAGCGACTGGCGCCGTTCACGAAGTCGAGGAAAATAGGCGTAGACTTTTTCGAGATCGGCGCGGATTGCCGCCGCCCCTTCGCGCCGGGTGAACGCGCCGGTGAGAAGATTCTCCTCAACGGTCAGGTGTCCGAAGCAATAGCGGCCTTGCATCACCTGAATGCAGCCGCGCCGAACGAGATCGTTGGGCGACAGCGACTGCACCTCGGCGCCGTCGAACACAATCGAACCTTTAGTCACCTCCCCGCGCTCCGAGCGCAGCAAATTGGATATGGCCTTGAGCGTCGTGGTCTTGCCGGCGCCGTTTGCGCCAAGGAGCGCAACAATGCCGCCCCCGGGCACCGACAGCGATACCCCCTTGAGAACAAGGATGACGCGGTCGTAGACGACCTCGATGTTATTGAGGGAAAGGATGGCCGCCGGGACCGGCGCTAGCGCCGGCACGGACCGCAGCGGCGTGACGCCAGTCATGCGTTCTCCCGCGCAAAATCCGCTCACTCCCGCGTTGGGCGCGGGAATGAGCACTGTGAACGTTCAAACGCTTACGACGACTTGTCGCAAGGCTCGGTCCGCTTCGGCCAGCCGGCGTTGGCCTTCACGTAGTCCTCGGCGGCGCTGTTGATCAGCGGCAGCACCTTGTCCTTGATCGGCTGCAGCGACGGATTGACGGTGTTCCATTTGCTGCCGTCCCACTGCACCAGCGAGATGCCGCCATGGCCGTTGTGGTCGGCGCAGCTCAGCTTCACCGGAGCGGCAAAGCCCTCCATGCCCAGTTCCTTGAGCCGCGCCGGGGTGATGTTGAGCGACTCGAAGCCGCGGCGCACATCCTCGCCGCCAACCTGCTTCTTGCCGGTCAACTGCTGCGCGGTGCGGATCGCCTCGCCGACCAGGACGGAGTTCCAGACGGCGCGATTATAGAAGTTTTCGCCCACCTTGTCCTTCGAGGCGACCTGGCTCTTGCCCTTGTCGACCACGTATTTGAGGATGTCCTGAATAACGGGGAAGTTGGTGCCGACGGCGTTGAGGTCGAGCGAGGAGTAGCCTTTGGCCTCGGCGCCAGCCGGTCGCGCATCGTCATCGCTGCCGGACCACCATACGCCGACGAGCCGATCCGTGGGGAAGCCGATTTTGGTCGCTTCCTTGACCGCGGTCGGGTTCATGGCGCCCCAGCCCTGCAGATAAATCCAGTCGGGCTTGTCGCGGCGGATGTCGAGCCAGAGCGATGACTGATTCTGCATCTGGGCGGCCGGGACCGGATAGAGCTTCAGCTCAAAGCCATAGTCCTGAGCAAGCGCTTGCAGCAACGGAATCGGCTCCTTGCCGTACGGCGCGTCGAGATGGACGAGGCCGATCTTCTTGCCTTTGAGCTTATCGAAGCCGCCTTCGACATCAGCGACGTGGCGGATGAAGGCGGAGGCACCGTCCCAATAGGTCGCCGGCGGATTGAAGATCCACGGGAACAGATTGCCGTCGGCCGAGGCGGAGAGGCCGTAGGCCATCGACAGGATCGGAATCTTGTCCACCGCCGCCTTCGGGATCAGCTGCAGCGTGATGCCGGTCGAATAGGGATTGATGACGACGGGATTTTTGCCTTTCACCGAGTCATAGCATTCGACGCCCTTCTTGGTGTCGTAGCCGGTCTCGCATTCCTCAATGATGAGCTTGACGCCGCCGATGCCGCCGTCGCGCTCGTTGAGCATGGTGAGATAGTCCGACATGCCGTTGGCGATCGGGATTCCGGAGCCGGCAAAGGGTCCGGTGCGATAGGTAAACAGCGGAACGTAAATTCCGTCCGCCGCCTGCGCAGTTGCGGCCGCGGCTGGCGCCGCAATGACGACCGCCAGGCCGAGCGCAACGTGTTTCAAATGCATGGCCGTTTCTCCCTTGTCTTGCGCCGAAGTGCCTCGGCCGGCGCATCAATAGCCCCTCGAACCCGACAGCGAAGTCCGACCGGCTCATCGGCCGGAGGGGCTATAAGTCTGCCCCATCGCGACAAAAATGGCCACACCCGGACGTTCTCGGGGTTAAGGCGGAGATCACGAAATACCGCTTAGGGCCCGGCATCTGCCGTGCCCTTGTGCGGCGCACACGCCTGAAGAGATGGCGCGCGGAGAGCTTAGGACGATTTGTCGCAAGCCTCCGTCCGCTTTGGCCAACCGGCATTGCCGGCGACATAGCTATTAGCGGCACTGTCGATGAGCGGCAGGACTTTGTCCTTGATCGGCTCGATCCAGCCCGACGACTTCACCCACGTCGTGCCGCTCCACTGGGTCAAGTAAATGCCGTTGTGACCGTTGTGGTCGGCGCAACTCAGATGGATCGGCGCGGCAAAATCCGGAAGACCCATTTGCTTCCATCGCTCATTGCTGATGTTGAGCGCCTCCAAACCACGGCGCACGTCTTCGCCGTTGACTTGCTTGTGTCCAGTCAGCTCCTGCGCCGCGCGAATCGCTTCGGCCACGAGTACGGAGTTCATGACGCCACGATTGTACAGAGCTTCGCCGACTTTGTCCTTTGACGGGACTTGGCTCTTTCCTTTGTCGACCACGTATTTGAGGATGTCTTGAATCGCCGGATATTGCTGACCGACACCGCTGATGCTGAGCGCTGAATAGCCTTTTGCTTCAGCGCCCGCCGGGCGCACATCATCCTCGCCGCCCGCCCACCACACGCCGATAAAATGGTCCATGGGAAAACCGACCTTAACCGCTTCTTTCAGCGCGGTCGGGTTCATGGCGCCCCAGCCCTGCATGTAAATCCAGTCAGGCCGGTCACGCCGCACATCGAGCCAAAGCGAGGTTTGGTTCTGCATCTGCGACGGCGGCACTGGGTAGAGCTTCAGCTCGAAACCGTAGTCCTGAGCGAGCGCCTGCAGCAACGGGATGGGCTCTTTGCCGTAGGGAGCGTCGAGATGGACCAGGCCAATGGTCTTGCCCTTGAGCCTATCAAAGCCGCCTTCGACATCGGCCACGTGCCGGATGAACGCCGACGCGCCATCCCAATAAGTCGCCGGCGGATTAAAGACCCACGGGAAGTCGTTGCCGTCGGCCGAAGCCGATAGGCCGTAAGCCATCGACAATATCGGAATCTTGTCGACCGCCGCCTTGGGAATCAATTGCAGCGTGATCCCGGTCGAATACGGAGTGCTGACAACGGGACCCTTGCCCTTCGTGGACTCGTAGCACTCGACACCCTTCTTGGTGTCGTAGCCGGTCTCGCACTCCTCGACGAGCAGGCGGACACCGCCAATGCCGCCGTCGCGCGCGTTGAGCATGTTGAGATAATCGGACATGCCATTGAAAATGGCCGCGCCCGCACCCGAATACGGGCCGGTCCGATAGCTCATTAGCGGAATGTAAATTCCATCCTCCGCCTGCGCCGTAGTGATCGCGGTTGGCGCCGCTGTCGCCACCGCCAAGCCAAGAGCAAGATACTTTATACGCATGGCAGTTCCTCCCTGATGTTGCGCCGATCTTTGCGCCGGCGGGCCTTCGTCTTTTATTTTCAAGAAATGAGGCTACGCAATCCCGTCCCTGCCGGGATGAATGGCCTCAGTGTGCACCATCAGTAGGGGAATGGCCACACCCTCAGCTTTTGCTTACCGATCTGCCACAGCCGCGCCAAACCATTTGGCTCGAGCACCAGAAAGACAATAATGAGTATGCCGACAATGAGGAATCTCAGCTGCTCAACGGTCGCTGGATGGAGTGGCAAGCCCAAATTCTCAGGAATCAGGCGCAATGCGATTGGCAGAATGTAGATTAAGGCGGCACCAAAGAACGATCCAATGAGCGTGCCCAGTCCGCCGATGATGACCATGAAGAGTTCAAGGAAGCTCTGGTCAATATTGAACACTTCGGCTTCGGCGCCGCCATACCAGAGAAACACCAGCATCGCACCGGCGACCCCGCAGTAGAACGAAGAGACTGCAAACGCAAGCAGCTTGGCGCGCAGCAGCCTAATACCGATCAATTCGGCGGCAAGGTCCATGTCGCGGACCGACATCCACATGCGCCCGATGCGGCCATGAACGAGGTTTGACGCGAGCCACGTCATGAGAACGACAACGCTGAGAACGGTGAGATAGCGGGTCACCGAGGTCGCTGTCGGCCCGGTCAGTGGCACGCCCATGAAGGTGCGCCGCGGGACTTCGATCGCTCCGGACACACTGTGATTATAAAGCCACGGGATGCGGATGAAGCACCATTCGAGAAAAAACTGCGCCGCCAGCGTCGCCACCGCCAGATAAAAACCCTTGATGCGCAGCGACGGCAGACCGAACAGGACGCCGACGGCCGCCGAAACAAATCCGGAAGCAAGAATCCAGATGACGATGTTCACCTGCGGGAAATAGGTCGTGAGTTTCAGGCAGGCATAGGCGCCCACCCCCATGAACGCCCCGGTGCCGAGCGAGAGAAGGCCGCAATATCCTGTCAACAGGTTGAGCCCGATAGCAGCAAGCGAAAAAATCAGGAACGGTATAAGGACGGCGTTGAGCAGAAAGTCGTTGCCGAAAAGCGGAAACACGACAAACGCAACGAAAAGGATAACCGCGATCCCGATTCGATCCTGCAGGATCGGAAACACCGCCATATCGGCGGCGTAGCTGGTCTTGTACTGGCCGACTTCGCGATAGAGCATCGTTTAAATCCGTTCGATGATCTTTTCGCCGAACAGGCCTTGCGGCCGAAACACGAGAAAACCAAGTGCAATGACGTAGGCGAACCACGACTCGATCCCGCCGCCAAGGAGTGGGCCCCAGTAGAATTCCGCGATTTTTTCGCCGATGCCGATGATCAATCCGCCGACGATGGCGCCTGGGATCGAGGTCAGCCCGCCGAGGATCAATACTGGAAGCGCCTTCAAGGCGATAATTTGCAGCGAGAAGGAGACCTCAGAGCGGGCACCCCACATGATGCCGGTGGTCAGCGCCACGACGCCCGCGGCAAACCACACGATCACCCAGATTTGCTCGAGCGAAATGCCGACCGACAACGCCGCCTGATGGCTGTCGGCAACCGCGCGCAGCGCCCGTCCGATCCGGGTGCGCTGGAAAAACACCGCGAGCACCGCGACCATGATCGAGGTAATGATCACGGCAGCGATGTCGATCTTTTGAAACGAGACGAAGCCGCCAAGCCCTTTGAACCGGATCTCCCCGCTCGGCAGGTATAGATCATTGGCGATCATCACTTTTGGATTGCCGCCGAACACGAGTTGGCCGAAGCCGATTAGCACATAGGTCAGCCCGAACGTGGCCATGAACAGTATGACGTCGGATTGGTTGACCAGCGGCCGCAGCATCAGGCGCTCGACGCCGAAGGCGAGCACGAACATGACTACGACGGTGAGCGCGAGCGCGAGAAACGCTGGAACGCCGTGCTCATGCAGCCCGACCAGCGTCAGTGCGGCGAACACCACCATGATGCCCTGGGCAAAATTGAACACGCCGGACGCCTTGAAAATCAGCACGAAGCCGAGGGCAATCAGAGCGTAAAGCACGCCGGCGACCAGCCCGTCCCACAGCGTTTGCGCCAGCAGATCCGGCGCTGCGCCCATCTGCACGAATGGATCGGCGAAGATTTGGTAGAGGAGGTGCATCAGCTCGCCCCCTCCTCCCCCACAAAGCGGGGAGGAAGATAAGATGCGGCCAATTCCGGAGTGGCGTTCACGCGCTCGCTCCATGCGGCTGGCCGAGATAGGCGCGGATCACGTTCTCGTCTCGCTTGACCTCATCGGGCGTGGAGTCGGCGATCTTGCGGCCGTAATCGAGCACGACCACGCGATCAGACAGATCCATCACCACGCCCATGTCATGCTCGATCAGCGCGATGGTCGTGCCGTATTGCTGATTGACGTCGATGATGAAGCGCGACATGTCCTCCTTTTCTTCAAGATTCATGCCCGCCATTGGCTCGTCGAGCAGCAGCAAGTCCGGCTCCATGGCGAGCGCCCGGCCGAGCTCGACACGCTTCTGCAAGCCGTAGGGCAGGCGCCCGACCGCAATTTTGCGGATGGCGGCGATTTCCAGAAAATCGATGATCTCCTCGACCCGGCGCCGGTGCTCGACCTCCTCCGCCAGCGCCGGCCCGTGGCGGATGAGCTGCCAAAAAAAACCGCGGCGCATTTTCAACGCCCGCCCGGCAAGAATATTGTCGAGCGTGGTCATGCCGCGAAACAGCGCCAGATTCTGGAAGGTGCGGGCAATACCGCCGCGCGCGGCAGCATAGGGCCGCATGCTGGTGCGGACTTCGCCCTTGAAAGTGATGCGGCCCGATTGCGCGTGGTAGAAGCCGTTGACAACGTTGAGCATCGACGTCTTGCCGGCGCCGTTGGGGCCGATGATGGCGCGGATTTCGCCCTTGCGGATATCGAATGACACCCCGGTGAGGGCGCGGACGCCGCCGAACGAGAGCGAAACGTCTTCGACCGCGAGCAAAACCTCGCCGAGCGCCGTCTCGCCCGAAGACGGTGCCCTCATGCAGCGCGCACCATTCCCGCCGCGCGGACCGGATAGGTTTTTATGTCGCGGATTTCGAGCCGCGCGGTTATCGTACCCTTGTGCCCGTCCTCGAACGTCACCTCTGTCGAGATCTCCGCGAACTTGGCGCCTTCGTAGAAAGCTTTGATCAGGGCCGCATAACGATCGCCGATGTGCCTGCGGCGCAGCTTTTGCGTGCGGGTCAGTTCGCCATCGTCCGGGTCGAGTTCCTTGTGCAGGATCAGGAAGCGGCGGATCTGCGCGCCGGCCATCACCTCCTCCTCCGAAAGCGAGCGATTCACTTCGTCGATGTGGCCGGTGATCATCTCGTAGACGCGCGGGTTGGCGGCGAGCTCTTGATACGAGGCATAAACGACATTGTTGCGCTCGGCCCAGCTGCCAACGGCGGTGAGGTCGATATTGATCATGGCGCAGACGAAATCGCGGTCGGCGCCGACCGCCACCGCTTCGCGGATGTTGGGATAGAATTTGAGTTTGTTCTCAATGTATTTCGGCGCAAACAGCGTGCCGTCCTTGAGCCGGCCGACATCCTTGGCGCGATCGATGATCTTCAGATGGCCGGTCTTGCTATCGAAGAAGCCGGCATCGCCGCTATGCACCCAGCCGTCGGGCGTACGTACCTCGGCGGTCTTTTCCGGATCCTTGTAATAACCGATGAAAACGCCCGGCGAACGATACAGCACCTCGCCGGAGTCGGAAATTTTCACTTCCACGTCGGGCGAGGGACGGCCGACGGTCTCGGCCTCGATCTCGCCGTCCGGCTGCGCGGTGACGTAGACTGAGGCTTCGGTTTGCCCATAAAGCTGCTTCAGGTTGAGGCCGACGGCGCGCCAGAAGCGGAAAATCTCCGGGCCGATGGCCTCTCCGGCGGTATAGGCAACGCGGAGCCTTGAAATTCCAAAGCGGTTCTTCAGCGGCCCGTATACCAAAAGGTCGCCTATGCCGTAGAGAAGCCGCGCATGCAGCGGCACCCTCTCGCCGTTGAGGATTTTTTCACCCCAGCGCCGGGCGATCATCATAAAATAATCGAACATCCTGCGCTTGAATGCGCCAGCGTCCGCCATGCGCACCATGGTGATCGTCAAATTATTTTCGTACACGCGCGGCGGTGCCAAGGCGTAAGTGGTGCCGATCTCACGGCGGTCCTCGACCACCGTATCGAGCGTTTCCGGACAATTGACGCAAAAGCCGCCGACATAAGACTGCGCATAAGATAAGATATGATCGCCGACCCACGCTATCGGGAGATAGGCGATAACATTGTCATCCGGGCCAAGACCGTCGAAAGCGTTGCCGTTGCGCGAGGACACGATGGCGTTCTGATGGCTCAGCATCACGCCTTTGGGATTGCCCGTGGTGCCCGATGTGTAGAGGATGACGGCAAGATCGCTGCTCTTACCCGCGGCTACGCCGGCGTTCCATTGTTCCAAGCACTGATGATCATTCGCGAGTTTTTTGCGGCCGAGGCTCTGCACGTCCGCGAACGCGATTAAGCGGCTATGATCGTAGTCCTTCAGTCCACGCGGCTCGTCGTAAATCACCCGCTGAAGCGCCGGCAGCCGCTCGGACACAGAGATGACCTTGTCGACTTGTTCCTGATCCTCGACCACGGCAAGCGTGACTTCGGCGTGCGCTAGCACGAACGCCATCTCGTCCGCGACCGCGTCGGCGTAGACCGGCACTGGCACTGCGCCCAGCGCCTGGCCCGCGCACATCGCCCAATAGAGTCGCGGGCGATTGCTTCCGATGATGGAAAATTTGTCGCCGCGCTTGACGCCAAGTTCAGCAAGCCCGACCGAGAACGCGCGAATTTCGTCGCGCATCTGCGCCCAGGTCCAGGACTGCCAGATGCCGAAATCCTTATGGCGCATCGCCGGCCGCGATCCGAGCGCGACGGCGTTGTGCAGCAAAAGCTTGGGCACCGTATCTAAGCTGGGATCAAGTGACTGCAATGCGCTCCTCCGCCCCCTTTTTATAGCGCGCCGTCACGGCGCGCCTTGTTGGCAATCCGGGGACTGGAACCGTCTTGTACCGCGCTCGCTCTCAGAATTCACCACCGCGGATGGGCGCTCTGGCCCCAAACAGGCGGCGAGGCGGAAACCGCAGATCCCCCAATCCATGGTCACCGGCGTATCAATTTCAACCCAAATCAGCGCGTGAATTCTCGCATTGCCGCATTAAAACGACAATGCTATTTCCAGGTCAAAACCTAGGCATTTTGACGCAAAATCCCTTCGCCCTCATCGATTCAAGGGGCGATTGGGCCGGGTCATGCTTGATGCTTGATGTATCGACAGGCGCTTCCCCGCGGTTTTCTCTTGGTGAAGATCAGATAGCCGTCCGCGAGATGGCGCGGACCTTTGCCGCCGAGGTCTTTGCGCCGCACGCGCTGGCCTGGGATGAAGCCAAGCATTTTCCCGTCGCCGAAATGCGCCAGGCGGCCGCTCTTGGCATGGGCGGCGTCTACGTCGCCGCCGATGTCGGCGGCTCGGCGCTCTCGCGCTTTGACGCGACTTTGATTTTCGAAGCGCTGGCGACCGGCTGTCCGACGGTCTCAGCCTACATGTCCATTCACAACATGGCGGCCTGGATGATCGACGCCTTTGGCGCGTCGGCGCAACGGAGCAGGTGGCTGCCGAAACTCTGCACCATGGAATTCTTGGCGAGTTATTGCCTGACCGAGCCGGGGGCGGGTTCCGATGCCGCAGCGCTCGCCACCCGCGCGGCACGCGACGGCGAGCACTACATTCTCAACGGTCAAAAACAATTCATCTCCGGCGCCGGAGACGGCGATCTCTACGTGGTGATGGCGCGGACCGGCGGCGAAGGCCCGGCCGGTATTTCCACCTTCGTGGTTCCGGGCGACACACCAGGCATTTCGCTCGGCACCAACGAACGAAAGATGGGCTGGAACGCGCAGCCGACGCGTGCCGTCGTTTTCCAGGACGTGCGGGTGCCAGTGGAAAACCGTCTCGGCGCGGAAGGTGAAGGTTTTAAAATCGCCATGGCGGGACTCGACGGCGGACGGCTCAATATCGCCGCTTGCTCGCTCGGCGGAGCGCAGATCGCGCTGGAAAAGTCGCTCGCCTACATGAAGGAGCGCAAAGCCTTTGGCCGGCGGCTCGACGAATTCCAAGCGCTGCAATTCCGACTGGCCGACATGGCGACCGGGCTAGAAGCCTCGCGCACGCTGTTGTGGCGCGCCGCGGCGGCGCTTGACCGCAAGGATGCCGACGCAACGCAGCTTTGCGCCATGGCCAAGCGTTTCGTCACCGACACTTGCTTCGAGATCGCCAATCAGGCGCTGCAGCTGCACGGCGGTTACGGCTATTTGTCCGAATTCGGCATCGAGAAACTCGTGCGCGATCTGCGCGTGCATCAAATCCTCGAAGGCACCAACGAGATCATGCGCGTTATCGTGGCGCGCAGCCTGGTCGGACGATAGCATCGGACCGATAAAATAATGCGCGACGGTTGACTCCCTCTCCCCGCTTGCGGGGAGAGGGTTGGGGTGAGGGGGCGCACACATAGTGCAAAGCTGTGAGGTCACACGAAGCGGCCAGACCCCCTCACCCGGCTCGCATCTGCGATGCTTGCCGACCTCTCCCCGCCCGGCGGGGAGAGGTGAATCATCCGGCGAAAGGCGATATCCGCGCCATGGCTGACGGCGACATCATTGTTCGCCAGGAGCGCGCGCTGCGCCGGATCACGCTCAACCGGCCGAAGGCGCTCAACGCGCTGACGCTCGGCATGGCCGTCGACATCGCGGCTCATTTGCGCGCCTGGGCGAGCGATCCCGATGTCGGCGTCGTGCTCCTCGACGGCGCCGGCGACCGCGGCTTTTGCGCCGGCGGCGATATCAGGGCGCTTTACGACGCGGCAAAGACCGGCAGCCCCCTCCCCGCGCAATTCTGGTCCACCGAATATTATCTCGACGT
>Ga0187784_10003441_pt1 | contig 12784 bp, 14 predicted proteins | sample 1015_SJ02_MP15_2_FD_132964 | JGI IMG/M metagenome (GOLD analysis project Ga0187784, IMG submission 132964) | Tropical peat soil microbial communities from peatlands in Department of Meta, Colombia - 1015_SJ02_MP15_20_MG | ecosystem: Environmental > Terrestrial > Soil > Wetlands > Peat | place... | reverse complement strand
GACGAGCCCGACATGTGGGCGCAGGCCAAGCGCATCGCCAAGGACACGCTCGACGGCAAGATCTGGCTCGCCGAAGTCGGCCATGCCACGCACTATCATGCCTACTGGGTGCACCCGAGCTGGGTCCATGAGATGGCGAAACTGTATAAGCTCGGCGTCCACACCTTCTATCGGCCGCGCAACTGGGGCGACGGCGACGACGAGCCGGTCTGGGGCAAAGCTGCCAGTACTGTGCCCAATACCGGCAAGGTCGATACTGCGGCGGACAAACCCCAAGCCACGGTAGCGCCCGAGCCGGCAGCTGGTAACAACGCGCCAACTTCGAAACTGTGATTAAGGACGACGCCTACATCTCAATATCGAGCCCGATATCGAGATTTTGCACCGAATGGGTGAGCGCCCCCGAGGAGAGATAATCGACGCCGGTTTCGGCGATCGCCGCGGCGCTGTCGAGCGTGATGCCGCCCGACGCTTCGATGACGAGGCGGCCGGCGACCAAGGCCACCGCGTTACGCATCGATTGCAGATCGAAATTGTCGATCAGCATCACGTCGGCCAAGCCCACGTCGAGCACTTCCTTAAGCTGATCGAGCGAATCGACCTCGATCTCGATCTTGACCAGATGGCCGGCGGCCGCTTTGGCGCGCTTGAGCACCGCCGCGATGCCGCCGGCGACCGCGATGTGGTTGTCCTTGATCAGCATCGCATCGTAGAGGCCGAAGCGGTGATTGTGGCCGCCGCCGCAGCGCACCGCGTATTTCTCTAGCGCCCGAAGTCCCGGTGTGGTCTTGCGCGTGCAGACGACGCGCGCCTTGGTATGCGCGATGCGCTCGACGAACGCTGAAGTCGCGGTCGCGATGCCGGACAGGTGGCCGAGAAAGTTGAGCGCGGTGCGCTCGGCGCCGAGAATAACGCGCGCATTGCCGGAAATCGTCATCAGTTTGGTGCCGGCCTCGACCGCGGCGCCGTCGCGCGCCTGCGGCGCGATCGCGATTTCCGGCGACAGCCGGCGGAATGCCGCGGCAACGAGCGGCAGGCCGGCGATGACCCCTGGTTGGCGCGCGACGACGACGGCGCGACCGCTGGTCGCCTCGGGCACCGTCGCGATCGAGGTGATATCGCCGGCGCGGCCGAGGTCTTCCTCGAGCGCGCGCGTCACTGCCGCTTCGATCTCGAGCGGGGACAGGAAGGCTTCGGAGCGCAGAAGCGACATCGGTGCGAAACCCATAATGACTGCCGATGAAGATGGCAAACCCATGCGACCGAGCGCTATACCATCGTCATGGCCGGGACAGGCCGGACATGACGGAGTGTGGCATGGCGACCTTCAAGGCGATCGTCATCGATAAAGCGGAGGCCGGCCAGACGGTGCGGCTCACCGATTTCGACGATAAGGACTTGATGGACGGCGACGTCACCGTCCGCGTCGAATACTCGACGGTGAATTACAAGGACGGGCTTGCCGTCACCGGCAAGGCGCCGGTGGTGCGCCGCTTCCCGATGATCCCCGGCGTCGATTTCGCTGGCACGGTGGCAACCTCCTCGCATCCCGGCTGGCAGCCGGGCGACAAGGTGATCCTCAACGGCTGGGGCCTGGGCGAGACCCATCTCGGCGCCTACGCGCAGAAGGCGCGGGTCAAGGGCGACTGGCTGGTGCGGCTGCCGGCGAGCATCAGCGCGCGCGATGCCATGGCGATCGGTACCGCCGGCTACACTGCGATGCTTGCGGTGATGGCGCTGGAGCACGCCGGCCTTGATCCGGCGCGCGGTGCGGTGGTCGTGACCGGCGCCGCGGGCGGTGTCGGTTCGGTCGCGGTCGCGCTTCTTGCCAGGCTCGGCTATGCGGTCATAGCCTCGACCGGCCGGCCGGAAGAGGCGAGCTATCTCAAGGGGCTCGGCGCCACCGAGGTGATCGAGCGCAAGGAATTGAGCGGTCCCGTCCGCCCGCTCGCCAAGGAGCGCTGGGCCGGCGGCATCGACGCCGTAGGCTCGACCACGCTCGCCAATGTGCTGTCGATGACGCGCTATGGCGGGGCGGTCGCCGCCTGTGGACTTGCCGGCGGAATGGACTTGCCGACTTTTGTCGCTCCGTTCATTCTAAGGCGGGTCTCGCTGCTTGGCATCGACTCCGTCAGGTGTCCGTTGTCGTTGCGGCAAGCGGCGTGGCGCCGCCTGGAGACTGACCTCGACCGCTCCAAGATCGCGGCGATGGTCGGCGAAATCGGTCTCGAAGACGTTGTCGCGGCGGGCCGCCGCATTGTCGAGGGGCAGGTGCGCGGGCGCATCGTGGTAAAAATCGGATAAACGTTGCAGAATTTGGCGACAAATTTCGACCATGATGCGAGGGCGCTATGGTAAGGGGACGGTTAAGGAATTTTGTTAACATCCCCCTAGTGCCAAGAGTGAAAGTGGCGAGAATAAAAGTATCCGGAGTGGAGTCTTCGATGTTGCTGCGTGTCGCTGTTGTCTGTGCGGGTCTTTTAGGCGCCGGCGCATTGGTGGCCGGCACGGCCATCGCCGAAGAGCTTGGGCCGGAGCAGGCCCGCGCCTTTGTGGTCGGCAAACTGTTCGCCTATACCTGCTTCGAAGGCACGGCGGGCGTCGGCCGCATTTTCCCCGACGGTTCCGTGGTCGGCACCATACGAATTCGCGGCGAGGGGCAGCCGCGCTTTGCGGCATTGCCCGCTGGCACGATCAAGGTGGACGGCGCGTCGATGTGCGCGCATCTGTCCGGCTTGCCGATCACGCCGTGCTTTCGGGTGGAAAAACTCGATTACAAGAGCTTCCGCGGTTCGCTCGCCGGACTGGGCTTCGCCTATTGCGATTTCTACCAGCGTAATCCGCGCACCCAGCTCATCAGCGGCCCGACCGAGCCGCCGGCGGCAACGCCGATCGCGAATACGCGGCCGGCCTTGCGGTCGTCGCTGGCCGAGTAATTACCGTCCGCGCCAACGTCACTCCAGGTCGAGCCGGAACGGCGCCGCCTCCGCGGTGATGATGCCGCGGCCGATGGTTTCGATCGCGGCGACCATGCGGCCGTCGCGGCCAAGCAGCCGGTCGGCGAGCGCGACGATCCGGATATTCGGCGTCGCCGTCGGCGACGCCGCCCGCAACGCCTGCGCGATGCCGTCCTCGTCGCGGCGCGGGTTGAGCGCGCAGACGGCCGCGAATGCGCTCGCGGTCGAGCGGCTGATGCCCATGTAGCAATGCACCACCAGCGGCGCGCGGCGGTCCCACACGCGCACGAAATCGATAAGCTCGGCGACGTGCTCTTCGCCCGGCATGATGTAACCGTCGAGCGGGTCGGAAATGTCGTGCAGGCGCAGCCACAGATGGTTCTGTGGCGCAATACAGGCCGGCCGTTCAAGACGGGCCTCGTCGCCGATCAGCGACACGACATGCCGCGCCCCGGTATCCTCGACCGTTTCTTGCAGACGCGACAGCGAACAGACGTGAATCATGGAATCAATCGATCATTGCCGGTGTCTTTTCATATAAATATCGCAAGCGGCGCAAGTGTGACGTTCGCGGTTACCCGCCGGCAAGCTTTCTGAACCGTTCAAAATAGCGCGTCTGCGCCGTCTCCGCGGGCCACGGCTTTAGGTAATCGCGCTCCATCGCCGCCGAGAATTTCGGCGGACGGCCGAAGAAACGCCGCGCTTCGGCGGCATCGAAGCCGGCAAGGCGGGTCGCTTCGAGGTAGGCCGCTTGTCGATCGGCGGCTTTGATCAGGGCCTCGACTTGCGGCGCCGATTGCGCCGGCAGGCCGAAGCGCAAATGGATCGCCGTCAGCAAACGGCGCTCGACCGCCTTGTAAGCGTCGCCAATCACCGCTTTGAACGGCGAGATCATGTCGCCGATCACGTATTCGGGCGCGTCATGCAGCAGCACCGCGAGGCGAAGGCGGCGGTCGAGCCGCGGCGAGCGGGCGCGCGCCAAGGCCTCAACCAGAAGACAATGCTGCGCCACCGAATAAATGTGGGCGCCGTTGGTCTGCCCGTTCCAGCGCGCCACGCGAGCGAGCCCATGCGCGATGTCTTCGATCTCGATATCGAGCGGCGAGGGATCGAGCAGATCGAGGCGGCGCCCCGACAGCATGCGCTGCCAGGCGCGCTTGTTCTTCGACCTGCCGCTGACTGCACTGTTTCTCACGGGGCGCGTCGAGCTGCTCCTTCCCCTTTGGCGGGAAAGGATGGGGGACTAACAGCATATCATCGCGGAAACTACCTGCCTTCCGATCATTCGCAGGCGCGTCCGCGCAGGGTCGGCCTCCGGGCGAAGGGGAGGCAACGAAGAATCGGCCCGATTGCCTGCGCTACGCCGCCTTTCGTCCCCAAAGTCGCGCTGAGGCAATATCGGCGCCCTGTCGTGAGGCATTGAGCTTCAACCACACCACGTCCTCGGCGACCCATTCCCAGCCGGCGAAAGTGCCGAAGCCGCAATCGCAACTGGCAATAACGCGTTCGCGATCGCCGACGGCGGCGACCGCCGTTTCAATGCGCTGTGCAACGACCTCAGGGTGCTCGACCACGTTGCTCTTAGTGTCAATAACGCCGGGCAGCAGGACCATGTGATCGGGTAGCTTGTACTTGCGCAGCGCTCCGTATTCATGTTGCCGGCGCGCATTGGCGAATTCGATGCTCAAGCCTCCGACATTGGCCTGATAGAACGCTGGCAGGAGCGGCTCGAGACCGATGTCGAAGATGTGCGGCCCTTCCCAATTGCCCCAGCAGACGTGGAGCCGCACGCGGTCACGTGGAATTCCCTCGAGCGCCTTATTGAGCGCCGCGATGTGCTGCTCGACGATCTTGACGTATTCCTTTTCGGTCTTGTCCTGGAATAGCAGCACGCGTTCCATCGCCAAATCTGGTGCGTCGATCTGCAGCACGAATCCGGCGTCGACGACGGCCTTGTATTCGTAATGCATCTCGCGGGCGATCGCATCGAGATAAGCCTCGTAGCTCGGGTAATAGGCGTTGAGCATCGTCGTTGCGATGATGCCCGGCGACGGTTCGGCGAAGAATAATTCGGCAAACGGCGGCTTTACCGCCGCCGCGAGGCGCTTCAAGCGAGAGAGTTCGGTCTGGATGGCAGCCTTGTCGTGGTATTTGAGTTCACCGACGCATTCGGGGCAGCCGAACACTTTGCCGGTCTTCGGCAGACGCGCCATGAATTTTTGCGCAAAGAGCGGAAATCGAATCCATTCTTGGCCGTATGGTCGCTTGGATTCCCCGCCGAAGCCCGACATGCGCTGCGGCACGTAAGTTTGAAATCCAACCCGACCCTGCTCGCCGTCATTGGCGACATCGACGCCGGCCTCGTGCTGCTTTTCCAGCACGTGCGCGACGCGCTTCTCGACGAGCTCGGCGATTTTACTTTTGTCGACTTTCTCGCCGGCCTCGTCCGCGATCAATAGCTCATTGAGCTCTTGGCCGCGCGGCAGACTGCCGACATGAGTGATCAGTATCCGGTCGATGCTCTTTTTCATGATCTCCTCCCGGGGGTGGACTTATTGGCCGCGACAATCGTCTCGCGCCGGACGCAATAGCCATCGCTAAGAGTAATCTTATCCGTGGTTCTGCCAAGGCGGTATTGCGAGCCCGGCAGGAAATCCGACCCCGGGGATGGGCGGCGGCCCATGAGCAAATAATACGACTCGCGCTTGCTTGACCGCTGCGTCACCGCCCGCTGCGCGGCCCGAGCGCTTGAACCGCCTCGTAGCGATGGCAGCTGACGAGATGGTCGTTGACCATGCCGACGGCCTGCATGAAGGCGTAGACGATGGTCGCGCCGCAGAACTTGAAACCGCGGCGGCTCAGTTCCTTGGACATGGCGCGCGAGGTCGCGGTTTCCGCCGGCACCTGCTTCATGGAGCGATAATTGTTGAGTTTCGGCACCCCGTCGACGAAGTCCCACAACAGTTGCGAAAAACCGGGACCGTTCTCCATCACCTCGAGCCAGGCGCGCGCCGAGAGCACCGCGCCCTCGATCTTGGCGCGATTGCGCACGATGCCGGCGTCCGCCATCAGCCGCTCGATCTTGTGCGGCCGGTAGCGGGCGATTTTTTCCGGCACAAAACCATCGAAGGCACGGCGGAAATTTTCGCGTTTGCGCAGAATGGTGATCCACGACAGACCGGCCTGGAAGCCGTCGAGCACGAGCTTTTCGTAAAGCGCGCGATCGTCGTATTCCGGCACACCCCATTCCTCGTCGTGATAGCCGAGGTAAAGCGGATCCATCTTGGGCCATGGACAGCGCGTCATGCCGTCCGCGTGAGTAAGGTCGATGGCGTGCCCAAGAGCAGTCATTCGGCGGCCTTTGTTCCGTGCGCGGCGGGCTTTGTCTTGCCTGCGGCGGGCTTTGTCTCGCCTGCGGCGGGCTTGGTTTCGCCGCGGAAGGCAAATCGCGCCCAATCCGGCTTGACCAGGCGGATCGGTCGGCCGCCGGCGGTGAGCGGCACGCCATGCGCCATCGCCTCGGCCACCCGGTCAAGCCGTAACAGCGCCAGTCCGTGCCCGCCCGCGGCCGAGCCCGTGATCCCCACGGTGCGCCCGCCGGCCATAACCGCGACGCCGGCTTCCGGCGCGTCGTCGTCGTAGCGGAACGGGACGGCACGGGTGCGCGCGGTGCCGCGATGCTCGATCCGCGATACTACCTCCTGGCCGACATAGCAGCCTTTGGCGAAATCAACGCCGCCGAGCAGGTCCATGTCGGTTTCGTGAGGAAAGGCGTGGCCGTAACTGAAATCGATGCCGCCGCGCGGCACGCCGAGCGCGATGCGGTGGGCTTCGTATTCACGCGCATCGACGAGGGTCGCGCCGAGATCGGCCACCGCGTCCGCGGCAAGGCGCGGCGGCAGCATCGCGCGCAGCCCGAGCGCCGGCAGCCGCGGATCGCCATAGCACAAACCAACCCCCTCCCAAGCTCCGCCACAGGATTCGCCACAAGTTCCGTCCCAAGCCGCGAGCACGCCGAGCCCCTCGGACAAATTCTCGATCACGACTTTGGCGCGCAATTTGTAGAGATTGAGTTTGTCGACGAGCGTCGTGCCGCGCGCGCGCGGAATGTCGAGAAAGAAGCCGCCGCCTCCCAATGCGGGCTGCGCCGCGGGCGCCTCGACTGCGATGAAATCGGCAATGATTTTGCCCTGCGGCGTCAGTAGCGCACAGAAACGCGCGGCACCTGGCGCAAGCTTGAGGAGATCGGCGGTGACCAGCCCATGGAGAAAATTCCGGGCGCCGTCGCCGCTGACCCTGAGCACGCCGCGGTCCGGGAGCAGGGCAGCCTTCATGCGGTCCAAGCCTCTATAGGTCAATGCCTAAGCCGGCCGCGATGTGACCGCAAGAGGCTTAATCTCGGCAGTAAACCCTCCTTCAGAATCTGAGAAATCTTTGCTATCATGCGCAATAGGCGGGTCGTGCCGGTGTTCTGATTTGTTGGAACATATCCAGACTTGGAAGTATTTCCCGCGTCGGGAAATTTGCGTCACTGCGCCATCCGGCGGAACGATTATCCGGAATCAAGAGTTACGCCGGCGCGGTCGGGGGATTCGCGCCAGGCGTCCAACGGGATCGCATGATCGACGACTTGTTGTCCTTGCGCGCGCTCGTCGTATCGCCGGAGGAAGGGCTTCGCGGCCTGTTTCGGCAAGCATCATCGTATTCAACCGTGCCGATCGAAATCATTGAAACCGCCGATGCCGATAGTGCCTGCGCTGCGTCCGCCGATGGCGCCGATCTCGCTTATCTCGACGGGGCATTGCCGCCGGTGCAAATTACACGTGTAACTTCGGCGCTGCGCACCACGGCGAAGCCCGCCTTTACCATTCACCTTGCGGTAGGCGCCGCAGTGCAATCGTTCGAAACCGACGGCCTTGCCGGCAAGCCGTCGCGGCCGGAACAGGCGAACTGGCTGCTCGAGCGTTCGATGCGGGTGCGATTGCCGAGCCGCGTGCTCGTGGTCGACGATTCGGCGACGATGCGCAGCATCGTGCGCAAAACTCTTGCCGCGACGCGCTTCCCGCTCGAGGTCAGCGAAGTGGGCGAGGGCTTTGCCGCGCTCAAGCTGGTGCGCGAAAGCGACTTCCACATCGTGTTCCTCGATTACAACATGCCGGACTTCAACGGCTTGGAGACATTGGCCGAGTTCAAGCGCGAGAAGCGGCGCGTCAGCGTGGTGATGATGACATCGACGCCGCATGAAGAGCTCGCCGACCGCGCTCGCGCGGCAGGCGCGGCGTTTCTTAAGAAGCCGTTTTTTCCTGCGGATATCGAGACCGTGCTGTGCGGCTTCTACGGCCTGCGCGCGCTCAATCCGAAGCGCGGCTAAGCGGCAAATCGTTACTGCCGCGACCGATCGATGGAAAATTCGCCGTTACGAATGCGTGCGCCGAGGTTATCCGCGTAGCGGGCGGCCGCTTCTTCGCCATAGGTCGAGATCAACTCGGCCAGCGCCAAAAACAAAGCGGTCTGCGCCAAGCAGTCGCCGTCGATGCCGTCGTGACAGGCTTCGGTCCACGCGTCCTGAAGATAGCCGAGCGCCAGCCGCTTCTGCTCGGGTTCGGTCAACGGCTCGCGGACCGCAAGATTTTGCGTTTCCATTCTCGTCGCTATCTCGTTTTCGCCGCAGCCCGGCGACGTCCCTACCGGCAGCCAACTTAGCACGCCGGCTGCAGGCTTTTGAGTGCGAACCTTGGGGCAGGGTTAATGCTGAAATTTCCGTGCAAATCGAGAGTCGACGATGCCGGCGACCCGCGCCGGCATGAGGGAAAAGAACAACTAATTGGCGTAGCGGGCGGTGATGTCGCGGGCGATCTTGGCGCCTTCTTCGAGATAGCGGCGGATGACGACGTCGGCCGCGGGCGTGCAGGTCCGGTAGCTTTGCTGGAAGCCGCGGTAGCCGCGGTTGAAGCTCGCGACCATCTGCTCGTGGCGATCGCCGCTCGGCGCTTCGGCATCGATCAGCGCTTGCGCCTCATTGCGCCATTTCTGGCCTTCATTGCTGTTGCAAATGCCGCGCAGGAAATGCAGCGCACCCAATATTTCCGATAGCCGCTGCAGGTCGTGATCGTAGGGCGCGGGTGGTTGCCGCGCCGGAGGCTGCGGCGGGCCAGCCGGCTGGGCCGGCGCGGCCGCTTGCGCGGGCGACTTTGCCGGAGCCGGTGCGGGCGGTCGCGCCGCCGGTACAGGAGACATCGGCGCAGGAGACGTCGGCGCAGGCGACATCGGTTCAGGAGATACGGGCGCGCCCCAGAACTGGGCGCGTGCCGGAACGGCAAGACAATAGGTCAGCACGATAACGGTCAAAATTCGCAGCATGTTCGGCGCCAACATAATGTCCAAGCGGAAACTACGGCAAGCATGACAACGCGGCATGGTTGAGGCGGCTCTCAGGGAAGTGCGGCAATGCGGGCGTCGGCCGTGGCGACGATTTGGGCCAGTCCCTCGGTGGTCTTTAGGCCGGCTAGCTCGGATGGTAGAAGCCAGCGCGCTTCGGCCAATTCCTCGTTCAGCGAAACCTCGCCGGCGATCCAGCGCGCCGCGAACGGCAGAATGACGAAATGCCGTTCGACCCGTCCGGCATCGTCGCGCGCGATGGCCTGCCGAAAGCCGACCAGCTCGATCGGCTCTATGTCGAGCGCGGTCTCCTCGCGGACTTCGCGGATGACCGCCTGTTCCAAGGTCTCGCCAAGCTCGACGCCGCCGCCGGGGAGCGTATAGAGGCCATGGGCCGGCGGCCGTGCCCGGCGCACGATCAGCACCCGGCCGTCGCGGAATATCGCCGCGCTCACCGCGAGATAAGGCCGCGTCGGATAAGTTCGTGCGCCGTCGTTGCCGCTCATTAAATTCGGTTCCAATTCGTCCTATATCGGCATCGGTCGGAATTACCGGACTGTGCTTAGCCATGTGCGGACGCTATGTCATCATCTCGGCGCCGGCGGCGATCCGGGCGCTGTTCGGCTATGGCGAGCAGCCGAATTTTCCGCCGCGCTATAATGTGGCGCCGACGCAGCCGATCCCCGTCGTGCGGATTGTCGACGGCAAGCGCTCGTTCACACTGATGCGCTGGGGCTTGCTGCCGTCCTGGGTCAAGGACCCAAAAACCTTTCCGCTCCTCATCAATGCCCGCGGCGAGTCGGTGCTAGAGAAACCGGCATTCCGCAACGCCATGCGGCGGCGGCGCTGCCTCATTCCGACCGACGGTTTTTACGAATGGCAGGTTCTGGGAAAAGCCGGCGCGCCGAAGCGTCCTTTTTTCGTGCGCGCCAAAAGGAACGCCGACGGCAGTGCGCCGCCGCTCGCATTCGCCGGGCTGTGGGAGACCTGGACCGGGCCGAACGGCGAAGAACTCGACACCGCCGCCATCATCACCACCAACGCGAACCGCATTTTGGCCGCCATCCACGACCGCATGCCGGTGTTCGTGCCGCCGGAGGCTTTCGATCTGTGGCTCGACTGCGCCAATGTCGAAGCCGATGTGGCCGCAGCCCTGATCAAGCCCGCCGCCGATCGGTTGCTCGAAGCCTACGAGGTCGGAATGGCGGTCAATCGCGTGGCCAACGATTCGGCAGCCCTCATCGCGCCTTCGTCCGCCGCGGCGACGGCGCGTGCGCAAGCGGTGGCCGGCGTGCCGGTCAAAAAAGAAAAACCGAAAAAGGCGAATGAGCCGGACGGTCAGGCCTCATTATTTTAGGGCCGGGCGGTGCTAAGTTATCGCCAAAAGCCGGGGAGGGACCGATGACCGGGGCGGATTTCACGCGACGTGCGCTGATTGCGGGGGCGGCCGTCGTACCGTTTGCCGGCAAAGCTCAAGTGCAGATTGCGTACGCGCAAACAAGTTGGCCGGACCGGCCGGTGCGGGTCATGGTGCCCTATCCGCCGGCCGGCGGCGCCGACACCACGGCGCGGATTCTTTATGCCAAACTGAGCGGGGATCTCGGCCAGCAATTCGCCATCGAAAATCGCGGCGGCGCCGGCGGCACGATTGGCGAAGCCGTCGTCGCCAAGGCCACGCCCGACGGCTACACGATCTTGCATGACGCCACCGCGTTCTCGGTGAACGGGTCGCTCTACGCCAATTTGCCGTTCGATTACGGCCGGGATTTCGACCCGGTTGTGCTGGTTGGGCAGGTGCCGAACATCCTCGTCGTCACGCCATCGGTGCCGGTAAACACGGTTGCCGATGTCATCGCCTTCGCCAAGGCCTCCCCCGACGGCATCGACATGGCCTCGTCCGGCAACGGCACGCTGCAGCATCTCTTGCTCGAATTGTTCGCGCGCAGGGCCGGCATCAAGATCAATCATGTGCCCTACCGAGGCGGCGGCCTCGCAGTAACCGACGTGATGGCGGGCCAGTTGAAATTCGTCTTTTCCAATGGGTCGGCAGTGGTCGGATTGATCAAAGGCGGCAAGGTCAAGGCGATTGCGCACACCGGCAAGGGCCGGCTCGCCAATCTGCCGGATATCCCGGCAATGTCCGATGCCTTGCCGGGATTTGAAGGCTACGACTGGAACGGCGTCTTCGCACCGCACGGCACGCCGGTTACCGTCGTGCGCAAGCTCAATGCCGCGGTCAACCAAGCTCTTGTCTCGCCGCAAGTGAGCGCGCGGTTCGCCGAGCTCAACGTCGAATCGCACCCGAATACGCCCGAGGAATTTGGCGCTTACATCGAAGCCCAAATGGCGCTGTGGAGCCGCGTCGTGAAGGAAGCCAATATCAAGCTGGGTTGATGCCAAGCCGCAACTAACCGCCGCGCGTCGCCAAGCCGCTGCCGCAGCCGAAACGGCCGCGCGTCGCCCCGCCGCCCGACCGGGCAACGCGCCGTCGCATTTTGGTCGATACGCCGGCGCGGCTGTTCGGAGCGTGAGAGCGGCTAAAGCACTTTGCCGGGATTGAGGATGTTGTTGGGATCGAGCAGGCGCTTTAGCCCGCGCATCAGATCGAGCGCCACCGGATCCTTTACTGACGGCAACAGATCGCGCTTCATCACGCCGACGCCGTGCTCGGCCGAAATCGAGCCGCGGTATTTTTTCACCACCGCGAACACCACCGCGTTCACCTCGTCCCAGCGCTTGAGATAGTCCGCCGTGTCGGCGCCGACCGGCTGGTTCACGTTGTAATGGATATTGCCGTCGCCGAGATGGCCGAACGGCAGCGGCCGGGCGCCGGGGATGAGCGCGGCGACGGCGGCGTCGGCTTCGGCGATGAAGGCCGGCACCGCGGCGACCGGCACCGAGACGTCGTGCTTGATCGAGCCGCCGGCGTAACGCTGCACTTCGCCGAACATTTCGCGGATGCGCCAGAACGCTTTGGCCTGTTCAAGGCTCTCGGCGATGGCGGCGTCGGCGACGAGGCCGCGTTCCATGCCGCATTCCAAAAGCTCTTCAAGCAGCAGGCGTAGACCCTCACGCCGTTGCGAGCAGAGCTCCATCAGGACGTACCAGTCGTGCGGCGCGGCGAGCGGATCGCGGCAGCCCGCGGCATGCTCCAAGACCAGTTCGACGCCGCGCCGCGTCATGATCTCGAAGCTGGTGACGTCATTGCCGGCGCGCTCTTGCGCCAGACCCAAAAGTTCGAGCGCCGCTTGCGCGGAAGCGACGCCGGCAAAGGCGGTCTCGATCGCGCGCGGCCGCGGCACCAGGCGCAGCACCGCGGCGGTGATGATGCCGAGCGTGCCTTCGGCGCCGATGAACAGGTTTTTCAGATCGTAGCCGGTATTGTCCTTTTTCAGCTTGTTGAGATTCTCCAGCACGCGGCCGTCGGCGAGCACCACCTCCAGCCCGAG
>Ga0187784_10003440_pt1 | contig 12786 bp, 15 predicted proteins | sample 1015_SJ02_MP15_2_FD_132964 | JGI IMG/M metagenome (GOLD analysis project Ga0187784, IMG submission 132964) | Tropical peat soil microbial communities from peatlands in Department of Meta, Colombia - 1015_SJ02_MP15_20_MG | ecosystem: Environmental > Terrestrial > Soil > Wetlands > Peat | place... | reverse complement strand
GGCACGGTGCGCATACCGCCCGGCGTCAAGCGCGGCGCCAACCGCCGCCGCGCCGGCGAGGACATCAAATCCGGCACCACCGTCCTCGGTGCCGGACAACGGCTGCGTCCGCAGGAAATCGGCCTCGCTGCCTCGCTCGGTTTCGCCGCGCTCAGAGTTCATCGCCGGCTGCGCGTGGCCCTTTTCTCCACCGGCGACGAGCTGCGCGATCCCGGCAGCGCGCTGCCGCCGGGTGCGATCTACGACGCCAACCGCTATGCGCTGCTGGCGCTGCTCGAGGGCCTCGGCGCGGTGGTCACCGATCTCGGCATCCTGCCCGACGAGAGGGCCGGCATCCATCGGGCGATTGCCGCCGCGGCGGACGGTCACGATCTGATCCTGACCTCGGGCGGCATGTCGACCGGCGAGGAGGACCACGTCAAAGCCGCAGTCGAAGCGCAAGGCAGGCTGCATTTCTGGCGGCTCGCGATCAAACCGGGCCGCCCTGTGGCACTCGGCCAGATAGGCCGCGTCCCCTTTCTCGGCCTGCCCGGGAATCCGGCGGCAATGATGGTCACCTTCCTCCTCCTGGCGCGGCCGCTGGTGCTGTGCCTTTCCGGCGCGCGACATGCCGCACCGCGCCGCTTCCGCGTCAGCGCGGGCTTCGACTATAAGAAGCGCAGCAACCGCTGCGACTATCTGCGCGCGCGGCTCGAACGCGGCGAAGCCGGCGGGTGGGTGGCGCGCAAATTCCCGCGCGACGGCGCCGGGATCCTGTCCCCGATGGTCGAAGCCGACGGCTTCGCCGAGATCGGCGAAGGAATCAGCCGTATCGAGCCCGGCATGAGCATCGATTTCATCCCGTTCAGCGAGGTGCTGGAATGAGCGGCGGCCTCGATCTCGCCGATCCCCTCGCCGCCTTCCGCCTCGACGGCGAGGTGGCAATCGTCACCGGCGCCGCCAGCGGCATCGGCGCCGCCGTCGCGCAGGGTCTCGCCCGGGTGGGCGGGCGCGTGGCGCTGCTCGACCGCGACCTCGCAGGGGCTTCCGCCCGCGCCCGCGAGATCGGCGGCGAGGCACGGGCTTGGCCGCTCGAAGTGAGCGACGCCACCGCCGTCGAGCGCGTCTTCGCCGAGATCGCCTCGCGCTGGGGACGCCTCGATGTCCTCGTCAACAGCGCCGGCATCGCCATCCGCAAGCCCGCAACCGAGCTGGCGCCGGCGGATTGGGAGCGGGTGATGGCCGTCAATGTCACCGGCTCTTTCCTTTGCGCGCGGGAAGCGGCACGGCACATGCTGGGGCGGGGCGGCGGCCGCATTGTCAACATCGGCTCGATCATGGGCTTTTCCGGCGGCATCTATCCCAACGTCGCCTACCAGACCTCGAAAGGCGCGGTGGTCAATCTGACGCGCGCCCTCGCCGTCGAATGGGCGCGCCAGGGCATCCGCGTCAACGCCGTGGCGCCGACCTATATCCGCACGCCGCTCACCGCCGCGCTGCTGCAGCAGCCGGAGGCGGTAGCGGAGATCGAGCGGCGCACGCCCATGGGCCGCATCGGCGAGCCCGCCGACGTCGTCGGCGCCGTGCTCTATCTCGCCAGCCGCGCGTCGGCGCTGGTGACCGGGCATACCTTGCCGGTCGACGGCGGGTTCCTGGCGCAATAATGGTTGAAATGGCTCGCGCCGTGCCATAGGTCAGAAACCATGAAACTGCTCTATTTCGCTTGGCTGCGCACCAAGATCGGCATCGCCGAGGAGAGGGTCGACCCGCCGGCGGGTGTCGCCACCGTGGCGGCGCTGCTCGACTGGCTCAGGACCCGCGGCCCGGGCTTCGCCGAGGCGCTCAAGGACGTCAAGATCGTGCGCGTGGCGGTCAACCAGGAATATGTCGGCTGGGAACACCCGGTGCGGCCCGGCGACGAGGTGGCGCTGTTCCCGCCGGTGACGGGAGGCTGAGCCATGATCCGCGTGCAGCGCGAGGATTTCGATGTCGGCGCCGAGCTCGAGGCGCTCACCCGCGGCAAGACCGGCATCGGCGGGGTCACCAGCTTTCTGGGCCTGGTGCGCGACCTCGCCGGCGAGCGGCGCATCGGCGCCATGACGCTGGAGCATTATCCCGGCATGACCGAGCGCGCGCTGACCGAGATCGAAGCCGAGGCACGCCGGCGCTGGCCGCTCGACGCGGTTCTGATCATCCACCGCTACGGCCGGCTCGAGCCGGGCGAGCGCATCGTGCTGGTCGCCACCGCCTCGGCGCATCGCCAGGCCGCTTTCGACAGTTGCCAGTTCCTGATCGATTGGCTCAAGACCAAGGCGCCGTTCTGGAAACTCGAGGAGACGCCGGAAGGTCCCCGCTGGGTCGAGGCCCAGGTCAGCGACGACGAAGCCACCAAGCGCTGGGCCGGCGAGTAGCTATCCGCGGCTGCTCAGCGAGAATCGGGCGCGCCGTGGCGTCCAGCGCCCTTGGCGAAGCGCATGGCGCCCTCGCGCGATTCGCCGCTGGCCTTCACCGCATCGCCAAGCTTGAACTCGTTGGCCATCGCCGCGGCGAAATCATGGTCCCACTGTTGATAGGAGGAGAGCCGGTCGCTTCTGAGGCAGAGCTGCGGCAGCGCGGCAAGCTCGCGGGCGAGCGCTTCGGCCGCTTCGCGCGCCGTGCCTCCGGGCACGACGCGGTTGGCGAGGCCCATGGTGAGCGCCTCGACCGCGCCCACCGGCCGGCCGGTGAGAATCATGTCGAGGGCGCGGCTGTGGCCGATGAGCCGCGGCAGCCGCACTGTGCCGCCGTCGCGCAGCGGCACGCCCCAGCGCCGGCAGAACACGCCGAAAATCGCATTCTCCTCGGCGACGCGCAGATCGCACCAGAGCGCAAGTTCCAGCCCGCCGGCCACGGCGTAGCCCGCGACCGCGGCGATCACCGGCTTCTTCAGCAGCAGCCGCGTCGGACCCATCGGCCCGATATTTCCCTCGGCTTTGGCCCAGCCGGTTCCGGCTTCCGTCGAGGCGACCTTGAGATCGAAGCCGGCGCAGAACACGCCATGCTCGCCATAGAGCACGCCAACTTTGGCCGTGTCGTCGGCATCGAAGGCGAGAAAGGCCTCGGCGAGAGCCATCGCCATCGTCGGGTTCACGGCGTTGCGCGCTTCGGGCCGATCGATGATCACCGTGGTGACCGGCCCGTCCTTCTCCACACGAATGCTCATGAACGCTCCTTGCGAGGCGGCCCGCGCCTAGCCGATGGGCATCGTCCAGCCGTAGCGGTCGGCGATCGTGCCATAGCGGATGCCCTGGATCTCGTCATAGAGCCGCTGCAGTGTCTTGCCCGGCTTGTCCTCCGACCCGAAATGCAGCGTCTTGTCGCCGCGCGTGATCGAGGAGATCGGCGTGATCACCGCAGCGGTGCCGCAGGCGCCGACCTCGACGAAATCCTCCAGCTCGTCCCAGCGCACCGCCCGATGCTCGACCTTGAGGCCAAGATCGCGGGCGATGACCATGAGGCTGTCATTGGTGATGCTTTCCAGGATCGAGTCCGATTTCGGCGTGACATAGCGGCCGTCGCCGGTGATGCCGATGAAGTTCGAGGTGCCGAACTCGTCGATCAGGGTGTGCGTCGCGGAATCGAGATAGAGCGAGACGGGATAGCCCTTCTCCTTGACCTCGATCTCGCCGACCATCCCGGCGGCGTAATTGCCGGCGGCCTTGACGTGGCCCACGCCATGCGGCGCGGCGCGGTCATACGCTTCCTGGACATAGGCGCACACCGGCACCATGCCGGCCTTGTAATAAGGACCGACCGGCATGGCGAAGATGATGAACGCGAAATCGTCGCTGGGATGAACGCCGATGACTGGGCTGGTGCCGATGAGCAGCGGCCGGACATAGAGCGTCGCGCCGGTCTCGTAAGGCGGAACATAGGCGTCGTTCTGCGCGACGATCTTGCGCACGGTGTCGATGAACAGCTCCTTGGGTGGCGGCACCATGGCCAGCCGCTCGGCCGTCCTGGTCATGCGCCGCGCATGGGCATCGGGACGGAAGCAGACGACCCGACCGCTGGTCTGGCGGAACGCCTTCATCCCTTCGAAGCATGCCTGGCCGTAATGCAGGCAGGTCGCGGCAATGTGCAGCGACAGGCTCGCGCCGGTGCACAGCTCGGCCGCCGACCACACGCCGCGGCGGAAATCAGCCCGCGCGTAAACGCCGGTATCGAGGTAGCGAAATCCCAGCTCTTTCCACGAGATCGTCGTATCCATCTCGGCCTCTTCCACTCGCTCCGGTCAGGGTTCTGGTCCATTATATGGCCCCGACGAACCGTCGGTGTAACCGTTTCGATGAAAATAAGTCAACATGCCTGACGTAAAATCTGCCGCTACCCTGTTATTTCTTCGCGAGGAGGAGCTGCGCCAAGGGATCGAGCTCCTCTATTACGCTTATCGCGATTTCACCGCCGAGCCCGACGCCATGCTGGCGCGTTATGGCTTCGGCCGTGCCCATCACCGCGTCATCTACTTCGTCGGCCGGTATCCGCAGATGAGCGTCAGCGATCTGCTGGGCATCCTGCGCATCACCAAGCAAAGCCTGAGCCGCGTGCTGGGCCAGCTCGTGCGCCAGGGCTTCATCCAGCAGCGGCCCGGAAGCCGCGACCGGCGGCAGCGTCTGCTCGAGCTTACCGAAAAGGGCATCGAACTCGAGCGGCAGCTCTCGGAGAACCAGCGCCAGCGTATCGCCAAGGCCTATCGCGAAGCCGGCGCGCAGGCGGTTGAAGGTTTCCGCAAGGTCATGCTCGGCATCATCGGCGGCGAGGCCGACCGCCGTCGCTTCGAACGCGGCCCGCCGACGCGCTGAAGGCTTCAGTGTATAGTGGCGGCCATGGATGGCACCGAGCCGCATCTTTTGGTGGTCGATGACGATGCGCGGCTGCGCGAGCTGCTTCGCCGCTATCTCACCGAGCAGGGTTTCCGCGTCACCGTCGCCGGCGACGCCGCCGAGGCGCGCGCCAGGCTGGCCAGCATCGCCTTCGACTTGATGGTGCTCGATGTGATGATGCCCGGCGAGAGCGGGCTCGACCTCACCCGGAGCCTGCGCGCGACGAGCCGCGTTCCGATCCTGCTGCTCACGGCGATGGCTGAACCGGAGGATCGCATCAACGGGCTCGAGCGCGGCGCCGACGATTACCTCGCCAAGCCCTTCGAGCCGCGCGAGCTGGTCCTGCGCGTGCGCAACATCCTCCAGCGCGTGCCGCAGCCGCAGCTCGCCGCCACCGAGTTCCGCCTCGGCGCTTGCCGCCTCGATCTCGCGCGCGGCGAGCTTTATCGCGGCGGCGATGCCGTGCATCTCACCGCGGCGGAGACGGCGCTGCTGTTGGCGCTCGCCCGCCGCGCCGGCGAACCGGTGTCGCGCGAGGCCCTGTCCGAGGAGGCGCAGTTCAGCGGCAATGTGCGCACGGTCGACGTGCAGATGACCCGGCTTCGGCGCAAGATCGAGCGTGATCCGAAATTTCCGCGCTATCTGCAGACGGTGCGGGGCACCGGCTATGTCCTCAAGCCGGATTGACCGTGCCGCGCTGCTGGCCGACGCCAAGGCGCCGGAGGCGGACAGCCACCGCCGCTGGTGGAAGCGCGTGCTGCCGCGCTCCCTCTTCGGCCGCTCGCTGATCATCATCATCCTGCCGCTGGTGCTGGCGCAGCTCATCGCCACCTGGATCTTTTACGACCGCCATTGGGACACCGTCGAGCGGCGGCTCGCCACCGGCGTCGCCGGCGACATCGCGCTGACGCTCGGGGCGCTGCGCTATGCCGATACCCCCGACGAGATCGACGCATTGCTGTCGCGCGCCGCCGACACCACCGAGCTTTATTTCATCTTCCGCCCCGGCGAGACCCTGCCGCGCGGCGTGCGCGAGGCCGGCGACAGCCGCATCGAGGAACAACTCGCCGCCGCGATCGAAGAGCGGGTGAGCCGCCCCTTCCAGATTGATGCCGATTTCGATCCCCGCGACATTCTCATCTCGATCGAGCTGCGCGACGGGGTGATGCAGGTGGCGGCGCCGCGCAAGCGGCTGTTCACGCCGACCACCTATATCTTCGTGCTGTGGATGGCCGGCTCCTCGCTGGTGTTGCTCGCGGTGGCATCGCTGTTCATGCGCAATCAGGTCAAGGCGCTGCGCCGGCTGGCGGCGGCGGCGGAGAGCTTCGGCAAGGGACGCGAGGTCCCCAATTTCAAGCTCGAGGGCGCGACCGAGGTGCGCCAGGCGGCCTCTGCCTTCCTCAAGATGCGCGACCGCATTCGCCGCCAGATCACGCAGCGAACCGAAATGCTGGCGGGGGTATCGCATGATTTGCGAACCCCGCTCACCCGGATGCGGCTGGCGCTCGAATTCCTTGGCCAGGAGGGGCCGGAGGTGACGGAACTCAAGGACGACGTCATCATCATGGAACGCATGGTGCAGGGCTATCTCGACTTCGCCCGCGGCGAAGGGCCGGAGCAGCCGCGCGACACCGATCTGGGGCTGCTCCTGGAGGAGGCCGCGGCAGCGGCGCGGCGCGACGGCGTCGACATTTCGCTGACGCTGCCGGAGGATTACGTGCTGCCGCTGCGCCCCGACGCGATGCGCCGCTGCATCGCCAATCTGCTCAGCAATGCGCGACGCTACGGCAGCCACATCTGGGTGACGGCGCTGCCCGTCGCCGACGGCGTCGATATCCTCATCGACGACGACGGGCCGGGCATTCCCGTGGCGCAGCGCGAGAACGTGTTCCGTCCCTTCGTCCGCCTCGACGGCGTGCGCAATCCCACCACCGGCGGCGTCGGGTTGGGCCTCACCATCGCCCGCGACGTGGCCCGCGGCCATGGCGGCGAGCTCACCCTCGAGGACTCGCCGCAGCATGGGCTTCGCGTACGCTTGCACTTGCCGCAATGAGCAAAAAAAGAGAGGCCGCCCGAAGGGCGGCCTCATTGCGTCGCACAGGGGGGATGTCGGCGACGCGGAGGACCGTTAGCGAGCGACCTTCTGCTTGGCGTATTCGCGCAGCTCCTCGAAACCCTCGGTGACGCGCTTCTGGATGACGCCGAAGGCCTCGGTATTGGCCTTGGTGACGAGCTCGGCGAGTTCGCGGGCGTTGGCGACGCCCTTTTCGAACACGAGCTTGGCGTATTCGGCATTCTTGGCGATGCGCTCCTCGGGCGCGCCGGGTTGCGTCCACTCGCGCAACAGGCTCGACGCCTCGTCGACCGCCTGGCGGGCGAGTTCGACCTGACGGCGGGCGACCGCTTGGACGCCTTCTACCGCCAATTGATTGGCCTGGGTCAGCGCCTCGAGATTCTTGCGCTGGGACGCCATGATCGACTCGACATCGAGGCCGGGAAAGGCGAAGCCGGCAAACGCCTTGCCGACATCCATGTCAAGGAAAGTGTGCTTGCCGTTGGTGGTCATGTCTCGTTCCTTCGCGGGGTAGGCAGTGCTATGTTGCGCTGCACAATGACCCAAATATGGCGCGAGTCCCCGACAAAGTCAAGGGAAAGGGATAAAAAATATTGCAATGCAAAAGCACCCTCATCCGGGCGCCGTCGACGACCTTGCGCCGAGCCAAGATTCCACCCGGCGGAGCCCCCGGTCAAGCGCCGCCATGGTCTTGGCAAGGTCGGTGCTGTCATCGTCCAGGAACACCCGAAACATCGAAAAATAGAGACAGGCCAACACATTCACGCGCATTCGGCCGCGCCAGCCGGCGGCGGAAAGACCTGCTGCTTCAAGCATCCAGGCCATGGAACAGAGCAGCGCCGGGACCCCCAACAGCGCAACCGGATCGCTCAGGCTGTCCCGCAGGATGGCGCGCAGCGCAGCGCGATGCGGGGCCAGCGCGTCGAAACGCCGCATCAGCGTGTCGAATAGCCGATCGCGCGACGGCTCGCCGGCATCGCCGGCACCGGTCAGCGCGATTCGGTCGATACGGCGGTGGAAGGCGGCCAGCAAGGCGAGCTTGGAGGGACAGGCGGCACAGGCTTCCGCGAGCGGCAGTCCAGCCTCGCCAGCAATTTCGGCGAGGCCCGTGCGGCGCCAGCCCTGGCGCGCCGCCAAGCTCAGCGCCGCGTCGACGAGCCGGTCTTCGATGCTGGCCGTGGGCGCCGCCGCGGCGGTGCCTCCGGCCTTCCTGGCGCCGGCCCGTTTCGCCATGGCAGCCCTCCCGGAAATCGCCATGTTCGCCTCAGCATAGGCGATGGCAGCGCCGGGGCGCCAGCGCCGCCGCCAAAACCCGGGCGGCGCGGCAGAGCCGGCGGCCGGGCATCAATCGGCAAGCTCACGCGAGCGCTTGGCCGCGGCAAGCACGGCGCGGCGCAGCAACGGTTCCAGCCCGTCCTTGGCCATCAGCACGTCGAGCGCGGCGCGCGTCGTGCCCCCGGGGCTGGTGACCGCCTCGCGCAGCGCTGCCGCGCTTTCCGGCGAAAGCCGCGCCAACTCGCCCGACCCCGCGACCGTGGCGCGGGCTAGGCGGGAGGCGAGGTCGGCGGGCAGGCCCGCCGCCGCGCCGGCCTTGGCGAGACATTCGATGAGCAGGAAGACGTAGGCCGGACCGCTGCCGGAGACCGCGGTCACGGCATCGATCAACGGCTCCTCGGCGACCCAGCATACCTCGCCCACCGCTCCGAGAAGGCGTTCGGCGAGCGTGCGCTGCGCTGGGGTCACCCGCGCGTTGGCACAGGCCACCGCAATCCCGCGGCCGATTGCCGCCGGCGTATTGGGCATGGCGCGTATTACGGCGGCCTCGGCGCCGAGCGCACGGGCGAAGAACCCCAAGGTCTTGCCCGCCGCGATCGACAAGACCAGGACGCCGCCCTCGGCGAAGCGGCGATAAGCGGGCAGCGCCTCGGCCATCACCTGCGGCTTGACGGCGAGCACGATGACGCCGGGGATGAAATCGGCGGGAAGAGCGTCGGCGGAGGCTAGCAGCTCGACCCCCGGCGCGCCGGCAAAGGCGGTGGCGGCAGGTCCCGGTTCCACCACCACCAGACGCTGCGCCAAGCTGCGATCGAGCCAGCCGCGCAGCAGCGCGCCTCCCATCTTGCCGCAGCCGACCAGCAACAGCGCCGGCACGGCCTCGGCGTTCACGCCTCGCCCACGGGATCGATCATCGCCGCGGCGATCGCTTCCTCCGGCGGCTTGCCGCCCCAGACGACGAGCTGGAAGGCCGGATAGAACCGCTCGCACTCGCTCACGGCAATGTCGACGAGATCCTCGATCTGCTCGACGCTGGCGCCGCTGGCGCCGCGCAGCAGCACACCTTGGCGGAAAGAAGGCGACTGGGTGTCGGCGGCGACGTCAAAATGGCCGAGCCAAAGGCGCTCGTTGACCACGGCCAGCAGTTCGAAGACGGCGGTGCGGCGCGCCTTTGGCACCTTCATTTCGAACGCGCAGGTGAAATGCAGCGCGTTGATCTCGCGCTGCCACACGAACAACAGGCGGTAGTCGCACCAGCGTCCGGCGATCTCGACCACCATCTCCTCGTCGCTGGCGCGGTCATGCACCCACTCATTCGCTTGAACGATCTCTTCGACGAGATCGATCGGATTGGCGATGGAAACGGCGGTCTCAAGGGATAGAGAGGTCATTCACCCTCCTGCGAGCCGTCGCGGCACGGTCGGCCACCGAAAGGGCGATTCCTCGGTATTTTGTGTGAACCACCCTCGGCCACTACAACATATAGCCTGCCAAAGCTCGGAGGATGGTGCAAGCTTTGAGTTATCCACAACCGCCGGAGAAAGCTCCGTCACGAAGCTTCGACGCGCTTTGCCCTGCGCATTGTCGGGCGCGAGCGCAGCGGGCGGGGCGGCACGTCCGTGGCAGCCGGGCCGAGCCGCGCCTCGAGCGCGGCGACCCGCGCCGCCAGCGCCTCTTGCTCGGCGCGCGCCTTGGCGACCATCGCTTGGACGGCATCGAATTCCTCGCGCTGGACCAAGTTCATGCGTGCCAGAATACGCTCGAACTGCTCGCGCAAGCGAGTTTCAAGCTCATCGCGCACCCCGGTGAGTGCGCCCAGCGCGCCGGTAGCGACGCGGGCGAGGTCGTCGAGCAGGCGGTTTTCGGTTTGCATGGCGGTGATACGCTCCTCTCGGCAAGGCGTGTCCGGTAGGTGCCGGCCCCGCATGGATAGATATGGGCAGCGCCGGAGGCGAATTCGACCGCCGGCCCTCCCGCGCCTCTTTGACGCGACGCCGGCAATGCTTATAACACCGGCGCGACAGGATAAAGGCTGCGTTGGGATGATCGTCATCACCGGCGGCGCCGGCTTCATCGGCTCGAACCTCGTGGCGGCGCTGGAGGAGCGCAACGAGCGCGACCTCGTCGTCTGCGACCGTCTCGGACACGAGGAGAAATGGCGCAACCTCGGCAAACGCGAGCTCGCGGCGCTGCTGGCGCCGGAGGCGTTGTTCGACTTCCTTGCGCAGCATTCGCGCGAGATCAACACCGTCTTTCACCTGGCTGCGGTGTCGTCCACCACCGAAACCGACGCCGATCTCGTCATCGCCGCCAACTTCACCCTGTCGCAGCGGCTTTGGGAGTGGTGCGCCGAGACCGAAACGCGCTTCTTCTATGCTTCGTCGGCGGCCACTTATGGCGATGGCGGCGGCGGCTTCGACGATGACGGTAGCCCGGCAGCGTTGGCGCGGCTGCGGCCGCTCAACGCCTACGGCTGGTCGAAGCATCTCTTCGACCGCCGCGTCGCGCGCCTGATCGAGCAGCACGCCAAGCGGCCTTCGCAATGGGCGGGGCTCAAATTCTTCAACGTCTATGGCCCCAACGAGTACCACAAGGGGGCGATGAAGAGCGTCGCGGCGCAGATCCAGCCGCGCGCGGCCAAGGGCGAGGCGGCGCGGCTTTTCCGTTCGCATCGCGCCGGCGTGCCCGATGGCGGACAAAAGCGCGACTTCGTTTATGTTCGCGACTGCGTCGACATGATGCTGTGGCTCTACGATCATCCTGCGGTGAGCGGGCTCTTCAACATCGGCAGCGGCACCGCGCGCAGCTTCGCCGAGCTGGCCGCCGCCGTCTATCGGGCGCTCGGCCGCGAGCCACGGCTCGAATTCGTCGACACGCCGGCGGAGATCCGCGAGAAATACCAATATTTCACCGAGGCGCGGATGGAGCGCCTGCGCGCCGCCGGCTACGACAAGCCGGCGACGTCCCTCGAGGAAGGCGTGCGCGACTACGTGCAGCGCTATCTCGCCGCGCCCGATCCCTATCGCTGAAGGCCGCCGTGCCGACGCTGGTCATTCCATTTCCCGCCATCGACCCCGAGATCTTTTCCTTCGGCCCCTATCTCCTCGGCCACTGGTCGGTCGGCCCTTTTGCCGTCCGCTGGTACGCGCTCGCCTATATCGCCGGGCTGATCATCGGCTGGCGTTATTGCCTGGCGCTCGCCACGCGGCCGCCGCAGGTGGCGCGGGCGCAGGATGTCGACGATTTCCTCGTCTGGGCGACGCTCGGCGTCGTGCTCGGCGGCCGTACCGGCTATGTCCTGTTCTACAATTTACCCTACTACCTGCAGCATCCGATCGAGGTCTTCTTTCTCTGGCGCGGCGGCATGTCGTTCCATGGCGGCGCGCTTGGCGTCTTCATCGCCATCCTGCTGTTCTGCCGCCAGCGCAAGATCAGGCTGCTGGCCTTCGCCGACATCATCACCGCCGCGGTGCCGGTCGGGCTGTTCTTCGGCCGCATTGCCAATTTCATCAACGGCGAATTGTGGGGGAGGCCGACGGATGTCCCGTGGGCGATGATCTTTCCCGGCGACCCCGACCATCTGCCGCGCCATCCGAGCCAGCTTTACGAGGCCGGTCTCGAAGGGATCGTGCTGTTCATCGTGCTCTGGACGCTGCAGCGAAGCGGCGCGCGACAAAAGCCCGGTCGGCTCGCCGGCTCCTTTCTCATCGGCTATGGCCTCGCGCGCATCGTCGTCGAGTTCTTCCGTCAGCCCGACCCCCAACTCGGCTATCTCCTCGGCAACGCCATTCTCGGCCTTACCATGGGCCAATTGCTGTCGCTGCCGCTGATCATTGCCGGCCTCTGGCTCGTGCTGCACGCCAAGCCCGTCGCCGCGCCGGCGTGAACCGGCTCTCCCGCCTCCTGGCGCGGCGGATCCACGCCACCGGTCCGCTCACCATCGCCGATTTCATGACCGAGGCGCTGCTCCACCCGCGATTCGGCTATTACGCGACGCGCGATCCGCTCGGCGCGCGCGGCGATTTCACGACCGCCCCCGAAATCAGCCAGATCTTCGGCGAGCTTCTCGGCCTCTGGTGCGCCGATGCCTGGGAAAAGATGGGACGGCCCGCGCCGGTGGTCCTGGCCGAACTCGGCCCAGGCCGCGGCACGCTGATGGCCGACGCGCTGCGGGCGCTCAAGATCGCGCCCGAGTTCCGCCGCGCCCTCAGCCTGCACCTCGTCGAGGCGAGTCCGATCCTGCGCTCGGCACAACAGGCGGCGCTTGGCGCGGCGACTCCCACTTGGCACGACAGCATCGCCACGCTGCCCGACGGTCCCCTCATCCTGCTCGCCAACGAGTTCATCGACGCGCTGCCGATCCGGCAGGTGCTGCGCGGCGAACGGTCCTGGCACGAGCGGCTGGTGGCGCTCGAGGCCGATGGCGAGACGCTGGTCTTCGCCATCGATCCCGCGCCGAGCAGCTTGGCGGCACTGGTGCCGCCGAGCTTGCGCGATGCAGCGCCCGGCAGCCCGTTCGAGATCCGCCCGGCCGCGCTGGCGCTCGCCGCCGATCTTGGCGCCCGACTGACGCGGCAAGGCGGCATGGCGCTCTTC
>Ga0187784_10003439_pt1 | contig 12788 bp, 6 predicted proteins | sample 1015_SJ02_MP15_2_FD_132964 | JGI IMG/M metagenome (GOLD analysis project Ga0187784, IMG submission 132964) | Tropical peat soil microbial communities from peatlands in Department of Meta, Colombia - 1015_SJ02_MP15_20_MG | ecosystem: Environmental > Terrestrial > Soil > Wetlands > Peat | place... | reverse complement strand
CTTACAGGTTGAAGTCGCGGGGATACTGAAGGACTTCGCCCGACAAGCCAAGATCGACGTCAAAGGGCACCAAGACGTCACTATTGCCACGGGTCGCGCCGATGCGGTCTACGGCGGCGTGATTATCGAGTACAAGAAGCCGGGCACTCTCTCGCCCAACAAAGATGCAGCGCCCAATAGGGCCGTCGTCGATCAGCTCAAGCGGCGTTTCTACGACTTGAATCGGGAGGAGCACCGCAATTGGCGGAGCATGTTCGGCGTGGGCACGGACGGAAAGTACTTCATCTTTCTCCGGTTTCGCGACGATAAGTGGACGGACCAGGAGCCCCTGGAAGTCAACCGCCACTCCACCGAGCGTTTCCTTTGGGCGCTCTACAACCTTGGGCAAAAAGGAAAACCCTATCAGCCCGAATACCTACACGGAGATTTCGGGTCCGAAAGCACAGTTGCGCAGGAGGGCGTGCGGACGCTCTATGAAGAGATTCTGGGTACAGAGAACGCCAAGGCCCAGGTCTTCTTCAACCAGTGGAAGATTCTCTTCGGGGAGGTCTGCGGGTACGATGTCGATAACCTTTCTGAGAAGCTGAAGAAGCTGGCGGAATTCTATGTGGTAAAGGGGAAGCCCCAGCCCGCCTCATTGCTCTTTGCCGTTCACACGTATTACGCGATTCTGATCAAACTGTTGGCGGCGGAGATTGTGAGCTTTTTCAATCCCTGGATGCCCCGACAGGTGGAAAAGCTCCAGAGCGCCACGACGCCCGGGAAGCTCAAAAAGGAACTGGAGGACCTGGAGCGCGGTGGCATCTTTCACCAGATGGGGATCACGAATTTCCTGGAGGGCGACCTCTTCTCCTGGTACCTCGCGGTCTGGAGCGAACCGATACAGGCCCTGGCCCGCAGGATGATATCGAAGCTCGACGAATATAATCCCGGCACGTTTTCGGAAGAGCCCGCGCAGTCCCGAGACTTGCTCAAGAAGCTTTACCAGCAATTGTTTCCCAAGTCCGTCCGGCACGATCTCGGCGAATATTACACGCCCGATTGGCTGGCCGAGCATGTGCTCAATGAACTTGGCTACGAGGGCGACCCCGACAAGCGCTTGCTCGACCCGGCGTGTGGTTCCGGTACATTCCTGGTGATGGCCATCAATCGCGTCCGGCGCTGGTACGACGACAACCGCGAGAAATGTGCTTACGATGAAGGCGAGTTGCTCAGGAAGATCTTGGCCAACGTCATCGGATTCGACCTGAATCCCTTGGCCGTGATGGCGGCACGGACGAATTACCTGGTTGCGATTAAAGACCTCATCCGCCACGTGGACAGCGTCGAGATACCGGTTTATTTGTGCGACTCTATCATGACCCCGGCGGAGTACGGAGACCTGTTTGCCGGTGCGGGCAAGGTGGCCAAGGTGCCGTGCAGCGCCATGAAACCACCTCACTTGCTGGTTCCGAAAGAAATCGCCCAAAGCCCCAAGGAAGTTGCCAAGTATGCCAATGTACTGGAAAAGTGCGTTAAGAATGGGTACCCGCCGGATGAATTTCTGTCGCGCTGCAACGATGAAGGCTTGGATATTACCGCGGCCGATGCCCACATTGCGCTTTACAAGGAACTGGTGCACCTAGACAAAGAAAACAAGAACGGCATCTGGGCAAGAATCATCAAGAACAATTTCGCGCCTCTATTCGTGGGTCGGGTCGATTATGTCGTCGGAAATCCGCCTTGGATCAATTGGGAAAGTCTCCCCCCGGAGTACCGGGAATCAACCCTTCCAGTTTGGGACTACTACAACCTGCGCCCCGAAAAGGGTCAACTCGGGAAGATGCGAGGCGGCAAGAAGGACCTGTCCATGCTTTTTGTCTATGTAGCTGTCGACAACTACCTAGCCGACGGCGGCCAACTTGGCTTTGTTATTACCCAGACGATTTTCAAGACAGTCGGCGCGGCGGATGGATTTCGACAGTTCCGCTTCAGCCGTGACAACCAAACCATTCTTGTGAAGCCTAAAACGGTCGATGACCTTAGCGGTATGCAAGTCTTCGAAGGGGCTACGAACCGAACTGCCGTTTTCGTGTGCCAGAGGGTGAGAACGGCGGACTTTGACTACCCGATTCGATACGTGGCGTGGAGGGGGCCGTCCTACATAGAACAGGATGAGTTGTTGCAGCATGTCCTTGTGAATACCGACCGCGTGGTGCTACAAGCCGCCCCGGTAGAGAAGCATCGCAACAATTCGCCTTGGCTTACAGCCCCTACATCGGCGCTGAATGGAATTCGCAAAGTCGTCGGAAAGAGCAGGTACGCGGCACATGAAGGGGTTAATACGGGCGGTCTCAACGGATGTTACTGGATTCGCATACTAAGAAAGCTACAGAGTGGAGACCTGGTTGTAGAAAACCTGTATGATGTCGGAAAGATCAAACTTGCTCCGTTCCAAGCAACAGTCGAGCCTGAATTGGTGTACCCCCTCTTGCGTGGGCGCGAAGTTGGACGATGGCGGACCGATTCATCGTCATTCATTGTCGCACCGCAGGATCCCATCAAGGAACGGGAAGGCATTCCAGAGAAAGACCTGAGGCGGACACACCCTAAGACATATGCTTATCTCAAAAGGTTCGAGAAGGAACTTGCGTCGCGCCGAGACCGGAAATACTATCCCGAAGGGTCACCTTTCTATACGATGCGGAATATGGCGGGATACTCGCTTGCCCCCTGGAAGACCGTCTGGCCAGAGGTAGGTCATACGGTACGCGCAGCAGTCTGCGGTCCAAAACAGGTTGGTTCGCGGAAACCAGTGTTACCGGATCACACGATTGTCGGTGTTTCCTGCGAGACAAAGGAGGAGGCCCACTTCATCTGTGCGCTGCTAAACTCCTCGCCCGCTCAATGCGCAGCTTCAAGTTACATCGTGCTCCATCCTTCCCCCCACATCATGGAGCACGTCGCAATACCTGCATTCGATCGGAAGGATGCGACGCACATCGACCTGTCCGAGCTTTCAGAAAAGTGCCATTCTGCGGCGGCTCGGCAGGACCTGAAGACGGTCACAGCGCTTGAGGCCGAAGTTGACAAGGCTGGCGCGAAGCTCTGGGCCATTACGGATGACGAGCTGAAAGCCATTCAGGAAGCGCTGGCGGAAAGCGGCACAACCAAGCAGCACACCAGCGACGACGAAGACTGACGTGGCGGCGCGCTGATGCCACAGCTGGGACCGAGCGCCAAGTCCTGGCTGGGCAGGTGTATAATCCCAATTGTGGCGAGCCCCACTGGCGTCAATCACGAGATAGCGGGTGCCAAATCCGGCACGCACGTTCGGAGTCGTAACTCACTCTACCGGGCCTTCGGTGTCGGCAGGATCCTGAAGGTCAAAGACCGCCTCTGCAAGGTTGAATTCAATCCCTCGGTTTTCTCCCGCCCGCCTTTCCGCTCGCAGAACTACATTCTTGGGATGGAAGAGGTTGAGGTCTGTCCCACGCCGCTCGAACTCGCCAAAGGCGGAAATTGGGACGAAGCCTGGAAATTCGACTTGCGCCAGATGGCGGCTCGCTTCCTGACCCTGAACAAAGGCGGCCAGTTGTCGAACGCGCGTACCGAGATTCTCCCTCACCAAATCTTCACGTCTTTTACGGTTGTTTCGAGTCCGCGCCGGCGATTTATGCTCGCCGACGAAGTTGGCCTCGGGAAAACCATTGAAGCGGGCATGGTGTGGCAGGCGCTGGCGCAGCGCGGCTACGCCAGCCGGACACTTGTCGTCTGCCCGGCCGGACTCACCCGCCAATGGCAGGAAGAGCTGCAGGATAAGTTTCAGACTACTTTCGAAATCTTTGGCCGCGACTTCACTGCCGTGAACCCACGCATCTGGGATCTGAAAGCAGCGGCGGTAGCGTCACTCGACCGACTGAAGCGCAAAGAGCACAAGCGGACCTTGCTCGAAAACCGCAAGTGGGACCTGATTATCTTCGATGAAGCCCAGCACCTGAGCGCCCGCCAGTGGCCCGCCAAAATAGAAAAGACGCAGAACTACCAGCTTGCGGAAGCGCTGCGCGGCTACACGGATGCCTTGCTGCTCCTCACCGCCACACCCCACGCGGGCGATCCAAACCACGGACGGTTCATTAACCTGGTAAGGCTGCTCGAGACTAACGTGGATTTCAGGCCTCTGGTTGATGAAGGCCTTTTCCGAGTGCAGGCGGGCATTCCGTATTCAAAGCTGATCCTTCGCACCCCCAAATTGAAAGTAACCGATGCCCAGGGCAGGGCGGTGTTCAAAGGCCGCCGCACAGTGCAGTTGGCCTACAAGATGTACTCTGAAGAGGAGACATTCTACAAAGCGGTGGAGGACTACATCCGCACGGGCTACAACTCCCTGGAACAAATTGAGGACCCTACCCGAAAGCGGGCGGTCGGATTCATTCTGACGAGTTTTCAGAAGTTGAATGCCAGCTCGGTGCGCGCCATCAAAGCTGCCCTACGAGGCCGCCTTGGACGGTTGGAAGAGAAGCTGGCGGAGTTGCCGGAAGAGGAGGAAGAAGAACGCGACGACCGGTATCTGGGCGAATTCGAAGAGAAGGCGGCCCTAAAGAGCGACCGCGAGCTTTTGGGCGATGAGATCGGTGTGCTCAAAAAGCTCCTGGCCAAACCGGTAAAGGCGGAGAAGAAAATCGACCGGCTTTACGAACTCCTCGAACAGGTGGACAAGGAGACACCGGGCGCCAAGGTCCTGATTTTCACGGAATACCGCCGCACGCAGGAGTTCTTGAAAGAGCAGTTGGAGAGCTGGTACGGCGCGGGCAGCGTGGTGCTTATCAATGGTGACATGGAACTGGAAGGCAAGACTCCCGAGGCCGACAGCAAGCGGCGCAGCCAGCGGCTTTTCCGAGACGAGCCTTCCGTGCGGTTCCTCGTCTCGACCGAGGCAGGCGGGGAAGGCATCAACCTTCAATGGTGCTATATCGTGGTGAATTACGACTTGCCCTGGAATCCTATGCGCTATGAACAGCGCATCGGGCGCGTGTACCGGTATGGGCAGGATAAGGTGGTGCAGATTTACAACCTGCGCGCCAAAGAGACCATTGAGGACACGGTCCGTTCGTATTTCGACAAGCGTTTGTGGTCCGCCGCCGAAGCTCTGAGCAAGGTGACGGGAGAAAGTGTGGAAGAGTTGGTGGGGAGCTTGAATGGGCAGTTGGAGGCGGAGATCGAGCCGGAAGACATTTACAAGAGAGCGTTGGTCGAAGGGACGCTGAATAAGCAGAGCAAAGAAGACATCCAGGAAGCCGTGCGGCGCGCACAGAAGGCCTATGAGATCGCCACGCAAAGCCTCTTCAAAGACGTCTCTAGCTACAGTTTCGACAGCTACCAGAAGGCTCTGGCCAGTCCAGTAAGTCTGAGGGACCTAGAAGACTTTACGCTGAAGTTTTTATCGCGCGAACGGCGGCAGGTGCAACGCAAAGACGGGTTCTACGAGTTTCTGACGCCCGATTCGCTGAGCGATGAGAGGTTGCCGGAGCGATATAAGACCGTTACGTTTGACCGCGCAACAGCCATCCGCAATTCTCAGGTGGAGTTCTTGGCCCTCGGCCACCCGTTTGTGGATGCGATGTTCCGGCGTGTGGGAGACTATACCTTTGGCGGGCACACGGCGGTCAGGGTGATTCAGGCTGATGGTTTTGATTCTGCTGCACCAAAGGCAGGCTATCAATTCAATTTCACCGTGCGCTCGCGTGTCCAGCGAGAAGACGGCGATGAGTACCTCTTTGACCTGTTCACTTTCGTTGTGCTGGCCGACGGAAATATCGACCCAAGGCTGGCTGAGATCGCGGCACGTCAGTTCAGCCAGGAGGACGGCATGCCGGCCTCCGCATCCCCGACCCTTCACGAATTGGACTCGCTCGACCTCGATAATGCCTACCAAATAGCTAAGGCAGCCCTCGAAAAGCAGGCGGAGTTTTGGGATTGGGACGAGGACGTGGACCTAATCGGTGTGGCAAAACTACTTGTACTCCCGGCCCAATCGTCCTAGATGACCCCCAACGGGGCTGGCGCAGAGCGAAGCTCTGCGGTGGGTGCAGTCTCAGTTCCCGAAGGCCACAGAGATTCGCTCTGCGCCAGCCCTGCGGATCAGGGTCGGATTATGCAGCCAGAGGCGCGTAAAGGCAGGGCGCAGTTTTTGCATACTGCGGGGTATTTGCCAGGCCTCGGCCCCGGCGCGCGGTGGGCCGCGCTGCTCAAGCCATCGTTCAGCTTAGGCCACGCAAAGCGACGAGATTGTAGCTTCCGCCGGGCTCCGTGCTGAATCTCACGACGCCGCGCTCAGGCGAGGAAACCTCGATTGCTTTGCCGTGCGAGGTTACCCGGACCTGCAACGACGTGCGCAGCTTGCATTCTCTTCCGAGCTTGGAACGAATTGAGGCACGAGTAAGATTGCCGCCCTTCCATGCGATATCCACTTCAAAGCCGCCGCGTGCGCACAAACCCCTAACTGAACCCGTGGGCCATGCCTTCGGCAGCGCCGGCAACAGGTGCAATTCCCCATTATGAGACTGGAGCAGCATCTCGGCGATACCTGCCGCGCCACCCAGATTGCCGTCCACCTGGAGCGCCTTGCCATCTCGGGAGAAGAGGTTGGGAAACATGGCCTCCCCAATCAGTTTCTTGAGGGTGAAGTGGGCGCGCTCCCCATCAAGAAGACGGGCCCAGAGGTTGACTTTCCAGGCCATGGAGAAACTCATGCCGCCTTCTCCCCGCATGATGATCGCCTGTTTGGCTCCTTCCGCAAGCTTGGGAGTTCGGCTAAGTGAGATTTGATTGCCAGGGTAAAGTCCCCAGAGGTGCGAAAGGTGGCGGTGGTGCGGCTCAATGTCTTCCCAATCTTCCAGCCATTCCTGCAAGTTTCCACGCTTTCCAACTTGCATGGGTGGCAAGCGGCGGCTGGCATCGAGAACTCGCAGGCGAAAATCGGAGTCGATACCCAGCAGTTCCGCAGCCTCTACGCAGTGGCCGAACAAGTCGCGCAGGATCTGGATATCGATCGTTGAGCCAGCACAGATGGTGGTTCCGGGAAGGTAGATGCCGGTAGTTTCATCAAGGTATCGCTCATTGCCTTCGCGCTTCGGAAAATTTTCCGGCGACATCGACGGACAGGTCACGAGCCAGCCGTACTTTGGGTGCTCAACGAGCGTGTCAAGAAAGAACTGCGCCGATCCCTTGAGGATGGGGTAAATCTTTTCGAGGAAGACATGATCGCCGTTGAATAAATAGTGGTCCCACAAATGGCTGCAAAGCCAGGCGCCACCCACCGCGAAAGTACCCCAAGTTGGACCATCCATGGGCGCTGTGGCAAGCCAGAGGTCGGTGTTCTGATGCAACACCCAACCTTTCACGCCATACATAACCTTGGCAGTGCGTTCGCCCGGCTCCACAATTTCTTCCACCATCTTCAGCAACGGCTCGGCACAGTCCGCAAGGTTGGTTACTTCGGCTGGCCAATAGTTCATTTGCAGGTTGATGTTGGTGGTGTATTTGGATCCCCACCAGGGATTCATGTCCTGGTTCCAGATGCCCTGGAGGTTGGCAGGCAGGGTTCCCGGACGCGAACTGGAGATCAGGAGGTATCTCCCATACTGGAAAAACAGCGTCGCGAGGTGAGGGTCGTTCGTGGTTGCAAATGCTTTCAGGCGCACGTCGGTTGGTTGCTGGGCAGATTCCGTGGCGCCCAGATCGAGCGACACACGATTGAATAGCCGCTGATGCTCGGCCACGTGGGCCCGGCGGATATCAGCGTAAGACTTGCCGGCAACATCGGCCAAGTACTTCGCGGCCCTTGTTTCCGGGTCGGCGCTTACGTCCTTGGCGTTTACGAAACTGGTGGCGGCGGAAATGAGCAAGGTTGCCGCGTCCGCGTGACTGACGATCAATTCTTGGTAACCGGTAGAAACTTCGCCACCCTCAACGGCGGCCCGAACCCGCGCCTGATAATCCAATTTACCTTTGACGCCTTGATCGGAAGAGTTGTGACCGCGCAACACGAGCCCGTCTGGCGGAGCGCTGTCCGACATATAGTATTCGTCGCCGTTATAATCCGTCCTTTTGCCTCCGCTAATGCGTGCCCTTACGGAGATGCTGCCGGGTTTGCTGGCGGTCAGGCGAACCACGATGACCTGATCAACTGGACTGGACAGAATCTCACGCTCGAATCGCACGTCCCCCACACGATACGTCACTCGTACGATGGCCTCGTCCATGTCCAGCGCGCGGCGATATTCGCTGACTTTGGCGTGTCCCAGAAAACTGAGCCACAGATTACCCAATGGCTGGTACATCATCTGATCCGCTGGATATCCCATCATCTTGCGCCCGAATAGGTCGTGGGCTTGCAAGTATTTCCCTTCGAACACCAGGCGGCGTATCTCCGGCAATGCTTCCGGACCGCCGGAAGTGGTGGGATCGTAAGGCGCACCGGTCCACAGGGTCTCTTCGTTGAGTTGAATACGCTCTTCCTCAGTTCCGCCCATGACCATGGCGCCAAGCCTGCCGTTGCCTACGGGAAGCGCTTCTGTCCATTCCTTCGCAGGCTGCCGGTACCACAATTCCACCTTCGGCGGCTTGATTGAAGCTCCCGTGGCCGTCGCCACCAACCGCGCCTTTGCCGCAAAGAGGGTCGACGAACCGGCGAGCAGAACTTTACCGACATCGCGGCGTGACATGTTTCTCACGGTATCCTCCCCAGAACCGGCTGGCGCGGGCCTGCACTACCTGCCCTCGACCTGCCAGGGCCAGTCCAAGGTTGAAATGCGGGTCATGATAAGCGGGATCGTTTGTCGCTGCCTCGTGAAATAATGGGATGGCTTGCGACGTGTCGCCTTGCCGGCCACATGGAACGCCGAGGCTTTATTAGGGCTCGGCAAACTTGGGATTGGTCCGCAGAGCCTTCCGGAGCTCGCTTTCGGCTTCAATGAGTTGCCCTTACTTGGAGAAAAGCAAACCCAACTGGTTGTGCGCCAAAGGCGCCCGCAGACCGCAAGGGACCCTGCCCGCCTACTCGCTCGGGATGATCTCCTCCGTGAAGACGCCTCTCAAGATGCTCCCACGGTCAGTGCAGGTGTGCCCAGCACTTCAAGGCGTGGCGTGACTCCAAGGCCAGGACCTGTTGGCGCTGCGAGCCGACCGTTGAGACGTTGCGGGGATCCATCAGCAAAGCTCACAGTGACGTAACTGTTGAAATCCGTAGATGAAAAGAGCAATTCCGGGGGAGTGCTGTGAGCCAGGTGAGCTATTGCCGCTGTGATGATGTCCCCACCCCAGGTGTCTTCGATCGTCAGCGCAATACCGAGAGAAACGCACAAATCCCGAATCTGACGAGCCTTAGTCAGCCCTCCCACCTTTGAAATCTTGAGGTTGATGATGTCCATGGCGTGATCGGCCGCGCCGCGCAACACCATTGATAGGTCGTCGATCACCTCGTCCAAAATTAAAGGCCGGTTCGTGTGATGTCGAACCGCAAGGCATTCCTCGTAGCTCGCGCAAGGTTGCTCCAGATAGACGTCGACGTCACGAACCGCATCTGCAAGACGGATCGCCTGGTGTTGAGTCCACCCCGTGTTGGCGTCTGCGACCAACACATCCCCCGGTTGCAACCGGGCGGCCGCGGCATGAATGCGAGCGATATCAACATCCGGATTTCCGCCCACCTTGAGTTGAAACTTGGTATACCCTTCGCCGCGATACTTCTCAACCATCGCCGCCATAGCGTCGGGACTCTCCTGGGAAATAGCGCGATAAAGGGCAAAGTCTTCGCCAAACCGCCCCCCGAACAGTTTCACCAACGGTTGGCCGCTGGCCTTGCCGAGAATGTCCCAGCAAGCCATGTCCAGTGCAGACTTTACGTAGGGATGACCGCGCATCGCATGGTCCATGCGCCGGTTGAGAACGCTGATTTCCGTGGGATCAAGCCCGATCAAAGATGGCGCGAGCTCGGCAATCCCTGTCCTGGCGCCAGCAGCATAGGCGGGAAGATATGCCGGGCCCAACGGGCAGACCTCCCCATAGCCAGTGATCCCGGCGTCCGTTTCAATGGAGACAATAGTGGAATCGAACACCCTTACGGAGTGACCACCCGACCATTTATAGCTGCCCTCGTTGAGCGGTAGATCGATTCGGTAGGCGGTAATACGTGTAATTTTCATGATGGTTACTTAAATCGTGTCGCTTGATGCTATCGCCGCGTATCGGCAGGCGATGTCAATGCTCCGAGCGAGGTCAGTCCAGTCCCCGAGGTAACGATGGACCCTCCAATCTTTGTCACTGTCGTCGACAATGAATAGGTCGCCGCCCTGTGGCTTGGATTGGGGCATCTTCTCCAACCACCCAGGTGGAGGTTCACGAGCGAAAGTTTAGCGCAATTGGAAAGGAGAATATAGGGCGATTCGGCTGCCCGAATTCTACACAGATCCCGTATCTATCCAGGCGAGTCCGCGTCAAAGCATCCTCAATGGCCGGTTAGCGCATTCGTAGCCGCTATGGCCCATCCGCTCGCGAAGGGATACGGAGCGCGGCTACTTCGCATAAAGGCCTTCCGCGGTGTCAAGGGTTGGCTTCCCGTTGAAACTGCCGTAGGTTAAGCCTTCTCCCGAGGCAATGTACTCCTTCAGCTTGGCCGACATCTGCCTCGCGACAACGGGGTACTTGTCCGCCACATCGGTCAGTTCGTTCGGGTCATTTTCGAGGTTGTAAAGTTGCGACTGATAGATGGCGGGAGAGGCACCTGGATATTTGCAAAACTTCGTCTGAGGCGCTTCGGGCTTCCAAATCTCGCTATAGCTCCACTCATGATTACGTACTACGCCAACCCAACCATAGGTCTGCACCACGTAGTCGTGGACGCGGCTGATGGCGCCGGAAACTAAAGGCCAGAAATCCTTTCCAGTTACTCGAGACGGAGGCTTCAACCCCAAGAGACCCAATAGGGTGGGCATCACGTCTGGAAATTGGACGAACCCCTCAACCTTCTTGCCTGCGTGTTGACTTCCGGGCACGCGTATCACCAGCGGCACGTGCGTTACCTGACCACGCAGTTTGTCTGGTCCCTTCAGGAATTGCCCGTGTTCGCCGAGCATCGCGCCATGGTCGGCCATGAAGACGACGACGGAATTCTCGAACAAACTGAATTGTTCGATCGAATCCAGCAGGCAGCCAACCCAATAATCCACGCAACTCACGGCACCTGCGTAGTTCGCTCGCAAGCGCCTCTGGATTTCCTCAGAGAGAGGAACGGTATCGTAGGGCGGCTCGATGTAACTGGGAGGAGCGGCGTCGGGCAGGTACTTTTCCAGGAATCGGCGGGGCGGGTCCCAAGGCTCGTGCGGGTCGAAAAACTCCACATGAAGGTAAAAGGGCCGCTCTTGATGGTTTTCGTTCAGCCAACGGATGGCGGCTTGAGAGGTAATCTGGCTGACGGATTCTCCCTCCTGTAGCCAAAGATTCCGGTTGGCCTTGTATTGGCTCAGCAAGTTATGGAGGCCTGGAAACCTGGCCAAGAATTCCTTGGATGCCAGGTCGCTGACATCCAGCGGGTGGTGGGGCGCAGTACCGTAATAATCAAACTCCAGGCCCCGAATCCATCGCCAGGTATGGAACCCGCGGTGAAAATTCCTACCAGGCTTGAACTGATGATAGACGCTGCTGATTAGGGCATTAACATATCCGGCCTCGAGCAGCGTTTCCCCGAGGGTGACGTCTTCATGATAGAGCTGATGCCAGCCGGGCAACTGCACGCTCTCGTGCTGTGGGAAGTAGTAACAAGGGATGGCGCGCCGCCCGGTGTATAGCGTGCGGCGAATGGGGATGGTGGGCATGACCTCAGGATAGGCGTCTGCGAAGACGGTCGAGTTCCGAGCAAAGCGGTCGAGGTTCGGGGTTTCAAGCTGCTCCAGCCATTTTGCGCGATAGCATGCTAAGTTGTCGAAACGGAAGGTGTCGACGACAATCACAATCAAGTTCAGGCCGTTGCCGCTTTGCTTCTGCGGCCTCTCCCATTTCGACCCGCAAGCCTGGTCGTCATGGTCGTGCCCCTCAGCAGCGAGCGGAAAGCCGGCTGCGCTCGCCGCTGCACCCATTGCTGCGCTTCTTAACATGCTCCTTCGAGAAAACTCCGCCTTTGCCATCTGGGCCTCCTCTGGCAAAATGCGCCATTGACCCCGCGACGTACCAGGCCGCCCTTATTCACCCACTACCAAAATGGAGGTCTCCTGACATCACAAACGCCGGTCGTGGAGACTCCACTCGAATGCCCACGAGCAACGCGGGCATGAAGGCCCATGCCGCTAGCGATGCGGAGCAATCATTTTGCCGCCCTTGGCGAGTTTCTTGGATACTCCCATCCTTGGCCCAAGCCGAACCTGTGGTTTTCTCTCCAGCGGCTGCGGACCAAGCCTCGAATGCTCGCTTTCAGGCCGAGCAAACCAAGGATGTTTTTCGTGTTTCATGGGATAAGTCTACCACCCGGGTGAGCGGGAATAAATGGCCTTGAACCTGATCAACGGGTGTGTCTTTCAGCAGGTAGTGCAGACCCGCCATTGTGATTGGCGGGTCTGCGGTTTTTCTGGTGGGAACATGGGAAGAGCCACAGACCCGCAAAAGATGCAGGTCTGCGCTTGTATCTACCCGCTGCCGGTGGTTTGGCCGCAATTCATGCAGCGATACGCGGCGCCATTGCGCACCATGATGGCGCCGCAGTCGGAGCAACTGGGAGCGTCGTCGGAGTGCTCTACATTCGCCAGGCTGGGCTGCAT
>Ga0187784_10003438_pt1 | contig 12789 bp, 9 predicted proteins | sample 1015_SJ02_MP15_2_FD_132964 | JGI IMG/M metagenome (GOLD analysis project Ga0187784, IMG submission 132964) | Tropical peat soil microbial communities from peatlands in Department of Meta, Colombia - 1015_SJ02_MP15_20_MG | ecosystem: Environmental > Terrestrial > Soil > Wetlands > Peat | place... | reverse complement strand
GGTGCTTAGTGCCCTGTGCGTTCGTTTTTTCCCAGTAAGGGCTAGACACGGAGATCCCTGAAACTCCCTGTCTAGCCACTAAGCACTAGGTACTAGCCACTAGGCACTAGCCACTGCTTCTAAGGCTCTTGCCAATCCCTTGCGACTGAGTTAACTTTGCGGGTGCAATGAGAAAAGCATGGGTCTTCTGGGTGGCGGATTATGCTGCCGGCATCGCGGCCGCGCTCGTTGTGTTGCTGGTGTTGTTGCTGATCGGGGGTTGGGTGAACGTTTTCAGCTCGCACCTCCTTCTGGGCATCTTGAGCACGCTTTTGGGCGCTCTTATCATTGTAATGCTGGTTCGCGCCGTCCCTTATGTTCGCAGGAAGGCGGACGATCTGCGGCGGGAATCCCCCGATGAGTCCCTGTCCGGCCTGCTCCGGGAGTTGAAGGAGGCGCGCACAGAACGCGAGCTGCGAGAGAAACGGAAAGCCCGCAGAAGGTAGAGTGATGAAGAAGCCATTCGTCGTCTGGTCTGTTTTGTTTGCGCTGATTAGCTGGCTACCGGCGCAACAGCCAGCGACGAATTCCGAACAGGCGGCTCCCAATCCCGCGGAGAATATCAAGGTACGGGTTGACTTGGTCAACGTCCTCTTGACGGTAACCAACAAGAAGAATCGCCTGGAGAGCGGTCTGGCGAAGGAGGACTTCCGCGTCTTTGAGGATAACAAGCCGCAGACGATCCGGTATTTCAGCCGCGAAACCGACCTTCCGCTGCGCATCGGCGTGCTGGTTGACACCAGCGCCAGCATTCGCGATCGGCTGCGTTTCGAGCAGGAAGCCGCCGTCGACTTCCTGGAGACCACGCTGCGTCCGGGCAAGGACCTGGCTTTCGTTGAGGCCTTCGACGTGAAACCGCAAACGGTGCAGGATTATACAGACGACTTGGAGAAACTCTCAACGGCGATTCGGAGCCTGATGGCAGGCGGAGTAACCACCCTCTATGACGCGATCCATCTCGCCTGCCGTAACAAGATGCTGGTTTTTCCGCCCCCGGAGCCCTACCTGCGCCGCGTGATGATCGTGATCAGCGACGGCGAGGATAACCAGAGCGAACACACACGCGAGGAAGCGTTGGCGATGGCGCAACACGCCGAGGTGACCATCTACGCAGTCAGCACCAGCGCTGCGGGCATACAAGGACACGGTGACAAGGTTTTGCAGCGCCTGGCCCAGCAGACAGGGGGCCGGGCCTTTTTCCCTTTCCAGGCCAATGACACTGCCGCCGATTTCCGCGAGATCGCCCGCGAGCTTCGCAGCCAATATAGCTTGGCTTACGTCTCCACCAATCAGGCTCACGACGGAACATTCCGCAATATCACCATCGAACCTGTGCAAAAGGGCTTACAGGTACGCGCCAAGCCCGGGTATTACGCACCCTCCGAATAGCCGAAGACTCGAAAATCGAAATTCGATCCAGGGAGCAGCTTTGGCCCTGCACCGACCTCACGCTTTGCGGCTGTGGAACGCGGAAGGCTTACGGTCGGAAGTATCTTAATCGGAATGTAGCGCCGACCTTCAGGTCGGCACCTACCGTTTCCTAAGCTGCTGACCTGAAGGTTAGCGCTACGAGTCGAATTCGGACACTGCCCGATGGTCGCTGAACTTCCCAAGGGACCATGAGTTGGTGTATGGTGTTTTGTCGCCGGGAACGAGTTATGGCATCCCGGTTGCACCTCGAAATTCTGGATTGGAGATTTCAGATTAGAGAATCCGCAGAAATACAAGGAGAACATTTGCTATGCCACTAGTATCTATGCGTCAACTACTTGACGAGGCGGCGCGGGGCGGGTATGGAGTTGGCGCTTTTAACGTCAATAATATGGAGCAAATCCAGGCGATCATGCAGGCGGCTCGCGAGACCAACTCGCCCGTGATCGTCCAGGCCAGCCGTGGGGCACGCGCCTATTCCCAGGACCGCTTCCTCTATCACCTGATGCTGGCTGCCAACGAACTTTATCCCGAGATTCCCACCGTGTTGCACTTGGACCACGGCAACAGCGTGGATACCTGCAAATCGGCGATTGCCATGGGGTTCACCAGCGTGATGATGGACGGCTCGCTGATGCCGGACGGCAAAACGCCTTCGACGTTCGAGTACAACGTTTCGACGACGCGCGAAGTTGTGGAAATGGCGCATGCCAAAGGCATCACCGTAGAAGGTGAGATCGGCTGCCTGGGAGGCATCGAGGATGGCCATGGCGCGGGACTGGACGGACTCAGCCACCTCACTGACCCCGATCAGGCAGTCGAGTTCGTTCGGCAGACCGGAGTGGACGCGCTGGCTATCGCTATCGGCACCAGTCACGGCGCCTACAAATTCGCCAAGAAGCCCACGGGAGAAACGCTCAAGATGGACCGCCTTATCGAAATCCACAAGAGGCTGCCCAACACCCACCTCGTCATGCATGGTTCGTCCAGCGTCCCGAAAGAGTTGCAGGACATCATCAACCGGTACGGAGGCAAGCTGAAGCCCACCTGGGGCGTGCCCATCGAGGAAATCCAGCTTGGCATCAAGAACGGGGTGCGCAAGATCAATGTGGACACCGACTGCCGGCTTGCGATGACGGGCGCTATCCGCAAAGTCCTTTGGGAGAAGCCGGAAGAGTTCGATCCCCGCAGTTACCTGAAGCCCGCGCGGGAAGCAATGGAGAAGGTCGTGGCAACCCGAATGACGCAATTTGGCCAGTCGGGCCACGCCGGCGACTATGCTCCCATCCCACTTGAAGAGATGGCCCAGCGCTATAAAGGGGACGGCGCGCCACCGGTTGAGAGCGCCGCTTAGTGACGAGTGGTTGGAAAAACTGGTAGCGCAGACCTGCTTTCCCAGGTCTGCGCTCCTCCGCCGAGCCTACTGAAAAGCCGCGGACCTAAAGGCCAGGTTCGCGTTACCCCCCTAAAGGCTGCCCCGCTTGCGCGGGGACGACGTTCGTGGCTTTCTGGTCCATACGACCAAGGGCACCACCGCAACCTTGGCCCGCCGCGCCGCTTCGAGAACAGGGGAGGGACTGCACCCTCCACAGAGCCCTCCTCGTCCACCGCAAACGACTGCTCCGCTCAGGACAGGCTCTGCCTGCGCCACATCAGCGGGACTGCCCCTGGCGCCGTTTCCAGATACTCCAAACGAAGTACGCAGGGATGCCGCTGCCAACCAATGCCACGCTCCACACTGCTTCAGACCATTGATGATGCAAGGTGTTCACCAGCACCACCACCGAGAGGCCGACAAAAACTGCCGGGATGATTGGGTACCCCCAGGTGCGGTAGGGCCGCTCGAGGCCAGGCTCGCGGCGGCGCAAGATGAAGATTCCCCCGGTCACCAGGGCGTAAAAGAGATATTCGGCGAAGATCACTTTGGTGAAGAGGCCTTCGTACTGGCCGGTCAGGGCGAAGAGTCCGGCGACGACGCTTTGGGCTGCAATGGCAGCCGGGGGTGCGAAAACGAGGATGCACGCCGGCCAGGAATTGCGGGAAGAGCCCGTCGCGCGCCTGGGCGAAGGGGACGCGCGATCCCGATAGGATGGAGCCATTCAGCGCCGCAAAGCTCGAAATCATGACGCCGATGGCAATGAAGGCGCCGCCGGCTCTGCCCATAAACTGCCGCGCGGTATCGGCCGCGACGGTATTCGTAGAGGCGATATGATCAGGAGTCAAAACATAGAAGTAAGCAATATTACCTAATAGATAAACAGCGATGACCAGCAGCGTGCCCAGGATCAGAGCCATGGGCATATTCCGCTGCGGGCGCTCGACTTCGCCCGCCACCATGCTCAGATTGTTCCAGCCGTCGTAAGCCCACAGCGCGGCCACCGTGGCTGCGCCGAAAGCCGCAAGCAGGCCTCCCGGAGCTCCCACCTGCGCGTGGGTCCGGAAGTGCGCGAACGAACCGTGGCCAAGCGCCAGCCCGAACACGATGATGATGAAAAGCACGAGCAGTTTGGCGGCCGTAAAGAAGGTCTGGGTTCGCCCGCTACGGCGCACTCCCAGAATGTTCAACCCGGAAAGCAGCAGCACCAGGATCGCCGCGCCAACTTGCGCGCCCGTCAATTGCAACTTCACGGAGTGACCTGCGGTCTGCAGTGGCGCCTGCCAAAGCACTTCCTTCAAGCCGGGGAAGAAGTACGCCAGGTACAGAAAGAAGCCGGCGGCGATGGTGGCGATTGATCCGCTCTTGGCGACGACAAACTGCGTCCAACCGTACAGGAAGCCCGCCGCCGGTCCATAAGCTCGATGCATGTAAACGTATTCGCCGCCTGCCTCCGGAAGCGCCGCCCCCAGTTCCGCATAGCCCAGCGCCCCGAACAGGCTGAGCGCGCCGGCAAGAACGTACACGAGGAGCACAAGCATGGGGGCGCCGACCTGGCGGAGCATGACGCTGGGCACCACGAAAATCCCCCCGCCGATCATCGTCCCGGCCACAACCGACGTGGCACCGTAGATGCTCAGCCCTTTGACCAGTTCCTGCCGTCGTTCCATTAGTTGACTTCCTTTGTTTTCATAGACATTCTGGCTTTGTTCCGTCAATTCTCGTTGCGCCAGCCTTCAGGCCGGCGTCTTTCGTTATCCGACCTGCTGACCTGAAACTCAGCGCTACGGCGATTCGGAGCAGGGGGCAGGCCGGTGCGCTCGACTGCGCCGTATGGCCTAGCGCCATTAGAACAGTAGCCTATGATTTTGAGTTTGTCAAGAGACAAAAAGCCCCGAAGGCCCCCTATTCCCTATTCCCTATTCCCTATTCCCTGTTCCCTGTTCCCTCTCCCCCGCTCCGCTCGCCGCCCACCCCACCGTGAACGTCACCACCGTTCCGACTGCAACATACCACGTCCAGGCAAGGGGCGTGTAATCCACCACAAAAACCATCGCGGCGAGTGCGACCAACGCGCCGGTCAAGGCCCCGCGGCCGGTGGCGCGCTTGGTCAGCACCCCCAGCAGAAAGATTCCCAACATGCTGCCGTAGGGAACGCTGGCGATGGTGAGGGCTAATTCCAATGCACTGCGGTGCAGATGCTGGGCCACCGACGCGATTAGTACCAGCACGGCGCCCCAGGCCAAGATCATCGCACGGGAGACGGCAAGGTAATGCTTCTCGTCGGCGTTGGGGCGAATAAACGGCTTATAGAAATCCATCACCGAACTCGAGGCCAGGGAATTAAACGCCGCACTGAGATTCGCCATGCCGGCGGCGATGATGGCCGCGATCAACAAACCGGCCAGCCCGCGGGGCAACCGCGTCACCACAAAGGTGGGAAATATCTGGTCCGCGCGGGCAAAGGTGTGCGCAGGCGGGAAGTGCCTGTAGAAAGCAAAAAGCGCTGCGCCCGCCACCAGGAAAAGAGTGAATTGCAGCAGGATGACCAAACCGCTCGCCAGCAGGGCCGCCTGGCTATCGCGTTTCTTACGCGCGGCCAGCAGAAGTTGAACGATCAACTGATCGGTGCCGTGGCTGGCGGTATTCAGAAACGCTCCGCCCACCAGGCCCGACCAGAACAAGTAAGGCTCGTGCCAATTGAAATGGAAGTTGAAGACCGCGAACTTGTTCCCTTCGAGATGCGCCAGCCGGCTCACCTCTGCCCAGCCGCCGGGGATGGCATGCACGGCCAGGACCAGCGCCACCACGCTCCCGGCGAGATAAATGAACAACTGGGCAACCTCGGTCCAGATCACCGCCGTCAGTCCGCCTTCAAACGTGTAGAAAAGAGTCAACGCGGTGACCATGAGCAGAGAGGGAAATACGCCGCTCTTGAAGACAACTCCGATGACGATCGCAATCGCGAAGACCCGCACGCCTTCCGCCAGGGCGCGGGTGGTAAGGAAAAGCCCGCTGGTGAAGATCTTCAGCATCCGGCCGAAACGCTGCTCGATGAGCTGATAGGCGGTGAACATCTCGCCCGCGAAGTAGCGGGGAATGAGCGCGAAGCTCACCACAACCCTTCCCACCAGGTAACCGAAGACCAATTGTAAGAACCCGAGGTTCGTCGCGTAGGCGATGCCGGGCGTGCTGATGATGGTCAGAATGCTGGTTTCGGCGGTGACCACCGCAAAGGAAATTGCCCACCAGGGCAGGCGGCGCCCGCCCAGAAAATACTCGCGCAGGGTCGGGTGGCTCTTGCGGAAACGCGCCCCAAAGATGGTTATGGCGGCGAGATAGGCGATCACCACCAGCAGGTCAGGCCAGGTAATTGCCACTTGGCTCCTCAGAAGAAGCCATCAGCCGTCAGCTTTAAGCTATCAGCGGACAGACTTCAAACCATTTAACATATCAGTGACGAGGGAGGAGTGACAAGGGCAGGAGTCCGGATTCAGGAGTCAGAGGTCAGAAGACAGAAAACAGAATGCAGAAGGCAGAAGGCAGAAAGCAGAAGGCGGGATGCAGAAGGCAGAAACAGATCTGGAACGCCAGTGACGAGTGACGATTGGCAAGTGACCAGCGGGCACGGATGAATCGACGGCCCTCTCCCGAGGGGAGAGGGCTATCGATCTATTTCCTATGGGAATACATTATCAACGAAGTGGTATTAGCAGAATGAGAGGCCAGAACGCGCCGGCGGACGTATAATAGCTGCTCAGAGGCAACAGGCTACCGAATGAACCCTCAAGAGTGTCATCCTGAGGAGTCCCGATCTGATCGGGACGATGAAGGATCTCCGCAGTGGGTTGAAACCACAATTGCGGCGGTTCCTTGCCTAAAATGGCGGTGGAAGGGCGGGGCTTCAGCCCCGCCGTGAGTGGCAACTCCCTCTCCCCCGGCCCCTCTCCCGCGAGCGGGAGAGGGGGGACCACGAAGTGGTGGGAGAGGGCCCTGACGGCGGGGCTAAAGCCCCGCCCTTCCGAGCCTTGGAGACCGACTTGTTCTTTCGTCCCAAGGTCCGTGTGGAGGACTTCGAAGCGGCGGCGATGGGGCATTTCCCTGCCCTTTACCGGACCGCCCGGCTGCTGGCGCAGGAGACTGCGGAGGCGGAGGACCTGGTGCAGGAAGTTTATCTCGAGGCGTGGAAGTCATTTCACCGCTTCGAGACGGGAACGAACTGCCGCGCCTGGCTCTTCAAGATTCTGTTTCATCGCCTGCATCATTTCCGGCGGCGTTGGGCGAAAGCAGCCAAAGTGGAGGGCTTCGAGAGGCCCGAGGATCAGGAGAGCATCGCCGCGGAGCCTGCGGTTGCGCATGAAATCCGTGACGAAGAGGTGCTGGGGGCGCTCGAGAAAGTGCCGGTCGAATTCCGCGAAGTGGTGCTGCTGGCGGACGTGCAGGAGTTCTCGTATAAGGAGATCGCCGATACGCTGAAGCTGCCTCTGGGCACGGTGATGTCGCGGTTGAGCCGGGGCAGGAAGCTGTTGCGGCGAGAGCTGGCCGCAGTCGCGAGCAGCTACGGAATCAAGCCAGGTAAAGAGCAGGCAAGCACGGGTGAATCCGCATGAACGTCCTCACATTCGACTCGAAGCAGTGCGAACGAATACGCCGCCACCTCGACGCGTATCTGAGCAACGAACTCCTGGTGGAAACCACCAGCGAGATCCTGCGGCATTTGGAGACCTGTGCGGCCTGCACGCGGGAACTGGAAACCCGCACTCAGGTACGCGACCTATTGCGCCGCGCGGCGATGAGCCAGATGCCGCCTGAAGGACTGCGGCTGTCAATCGAGCGGCGGCTGAGGGAAACCCGGCCCGGCTTCTGGGGAGGATCGCGACAGCTTAACTGGGCCGTAGCGCTGGCGGGGATAGCCGTCATCGTGCTGGGAGGCATGGTGGCGCAGGAATGGGTTCGCGCGCAGCGGGGAAGGAGAATCGTGGCCGGCGTGCTTGCCCTGGGCGTCTCGGACCATATCCAGTGCGCCATCAAAGGGCACAACTACCCACAGGTCGCCAACCCGCCGGAAGTCCTCCGCAAGAAACTCGGGCCACAGTACGCGGGACTGCTCGAAGTTGTGCACCAAAACCTCCCGGGGTTCGAGGTTCTCGAGGCCCATATCTGCTCAATTCCAGGAAGCTCGCGGAAGTATGTGCATTTCATTACGCGGGGCCGTGGCACCATTCTCTCTGTGATACTCACCAAGAACGATGGCGCGCAACTGCCAAGCGGCGGGGCGTTCCGCTCAGTGGTTGCGGGCAATGTCAATCTGTATGAGGCTCATGAGCAGGGCATGAACGTGGCGGGGTTTGAGTCCCGGGGATACTTGGGGTTTGTGGTCTCTGACCTCGACCGAGAGGTGACGTTGCAGATTGCCGATCAGCTTGTTCCCCCCTTGAATGCCGCGCTGCAGGCAGCCGGTTAGTGTCTCGTTGCTCAATCAGGTCAAGTACTTGGGTGGCGCAGACGTGCCGCTCTTTGGCATGTCTGCGCCTCCCCAATTCGAGAGGGCGCATACATCCCGACAGAAACCGTCGGGACGTATGCGCCACCCTCGATTATGGGATTTTTTTGCAGTGGGGAATAGAACCGAACCCAAATGGTATTTCCAGAGTGTGGAAGGAGCCGCTCGACAACGGGGCAGCTCCACCGGTCAATCAGGGTATTTCAAATTCAAAGAAAAGGAGACGCGTACAGTGAAAATCAATCTGTGTCGCGCCGGCGGCGCGCTGGCGGCCCTACTTCTCGCCACCGCCTGGGCGGCGGCGGGCGACTGGGGGCAAAGCGTGTTCGTGCTGACCAGCACGAACAATCCTAGCGGCAACGATGTCGTCGTGTTCGAGCTCAACACGCAAGGGATGCCATCGTTAAACATGGTGAACACATTACCGACGGGCGGTAACGGCGGTGCCAGCACCAATGCTGGAATTCTGCAGTTCAACTACAATCTTGGGGCGGTAGCCAATTACGGCTCAAACACCGTCACCCAATTGGTGCGGGAAGGCAACTTCATCGGCATCGGCCAAACCATCAACCTGGCGCCGGGCTGCCTGAAACCCGATTCCGTAGCGCTCACCAGGAAGCAGCTTTTCGTGGTCGGAACCACGTGCGCGGAGACTCATGCCTGGCCAAGCGGCCAAGTGGATGGGATGATAGTAAATCTCGGCGATCCGTCCGCAGCGCAAATCGCGGTCGGATACACTTGGGCAGCTGTAACCCAGTCTTCAGGGTCGCTTCTTCAACTGCCACTCACGGGAGGCGGGACGCTCAGCGGAACGATCACTTCAATACCGCTTTACGGCTATGCCGACTCCGTCCCACTCGGGGAGGCGTTCTGGGGAGACGTACTAGGCTTCACCCCTGCCCACAGCGAGGAGAACTTTGCCATCGTGAACAATGGGGTTGAGTACCCAATACCCGGAACCCCCTTTTCCAGCGGCCAGGCCCCCTGCTGGGTGGCGAAGGGAGCGGGAAACATTTGGTATACGGGGAATTCCCCCGGCCACGCCATCTCGATATTCTTCAGCGACGGCCAAGGCGGGGCATTTTACAAGTCGGTACCCTTGCCGGGAGCGCCGACCGACATCACGGTATCACCCGACGGCAAATTGCTGGCGGTCATCTACAGCGCCGACGGTGAAGCCTATGTGGCTGTCTTCTCGATCGACAGGTATGGCGATCTGACGCCCGTGGCGACTTCAAGCTCCATCGGCGTTGCTTCCTTTAACGGGGTGGCCATCAGCGAATAGGCTGTGCTGGTCCGGTAAGCCTGGTCGCGGCGTCAGGGCGGTCCTTCTGGCCGCCCTGAGGCTTCCGCCCCGCGAAAGTGGGGCAGCGCATGCGGCCCGCCCGATCCAAGTCTCTCCCGCCAAACGTCTACGATTCCGGCCAAGAGCGGCGGCAAGCTGCCGACTAGCCTTGGACAATGACTCCCCACTCGCTGGAGCTTGTGCGAAAACCTCATTTAGGCTGTCATTCCGAGCGAAGCGAGGAATCTTGCCCTGAGTGTTTTCGACGGTCGCAACCCAGCCGAAAAATGCTATGATAGGGACGTCAGGGGGGAGGTTACTCCTGTCCTGTCCCAGCAGCCAAGTGAATAGACGAGGAACGTGCACGAGCGGGTGAGGGGTAGCTAAGATTTTGCTTGAATTGTTCCTCAATCCTTGATATTGAAATGCATCATCTCTTCGGACTTTATTCGTGCATCAAACCTCTAGGGTGTGCGCGCACCCTAGAGTTTGACGGAGGGTAAGAATTGAAGCGCGCCCGGACTCTCAAGAGAGTCACAACCCAAACACTGAGGTAGCTTCCCCATGAGGAAAACAACCGCATTTTGGAGCTTCACCCTGCTCGCCAGCCTTCTGGTGTCGGCATCTTTGGCGCAAGCAGCGGTCCGAGTGCAGAAAGTCGAGGGGCGAATATTCGCTCGGCAATTGAGCGCGCCTCCGCAAGCCGCAAAGGCCCCGAGTTGGAAGAGCAGGGACGAATACGACGCGTACATGGCCATGGCGAACGAAAAGGATCCCAATAAGAGACTCCAACTGGCCGAGGCGTTTCTCCAGAAGTACGCCAACTCGGATTTCAAGGAAGGCGCCTACGTCATCGAGATGCAGACTTACCGGCAGCAGCAACAGACGGACAAGGCGATTGACGCGGCCCACAAGGTTCTACAGGCAAACCCTGACAACCCCGACGCCTTAAGCTACTTGTGCTTCGTATTTCCATTTATGTACAAGGCCGATGCGCCTGACCATGACGCGCAGCTGAGTGAGGCGGAGGCCAATGCCAAGCACGGACTCGAAGTAGTCCAGAAGCTCCAAAAGCCCGCCAACGCCCCCCAAGACCAGTTCAACCAGGCAGTGAAGGGCCTGCGGGATATCTTCAACGGGAGCATCGGGTTTGTGGACCTGCAACGTAAAGACTACGCCGGCGCCATCACTGCCGACAAAGCCGCCGCTGAAGATAACCCCAGCGACGAATACGTTTTCTACCGCATGGGTCTGGCTTACCTGTATTCGAATCCTCATGATTACGATAATGGGATCTGGTACCTTGCCCGCGCCGTTGCCTTGGCGAAGGCGGCCGGCGACACGAATGCCGCCGAGTTCGAGAAATACCTGAAGCAAACTTATGTTGGTTACCACGGCAATGACCAGGGATTGCAAGACATCGAGACTCAAGCCGCGACTTCCCCGAACCCGCCCAGCGGGTTCAAAGTAGCCGCGATGGAAGCGCCCAAGCACACCGGGAACCCCTTGGTGGATCAATTCAACGACATGACCTATCCTCTCAAATTCGGGGGTGAGACCGCGCAAAAACAGTGGGACGCGCTGAAAGGACAACCCCTGGAGTTTGGCGGGAGCGTGGATAGCGTAGAGAAAGGGACCGATCCCGGCACTTACGTGGTGCGGATCGACATCCTAGACCAGTCCAAGGCCACGCCGGGTGTCTACGACGTTGAGCTGAAAGACTCGAAGCAGCCGAACGTGAAGAACCTTCAAGCGGGCGACCTGATCCGATTCAAGGGAACGATGGATTCGTATACGGCCACGCCCAATTTGTACATCACCGTGCTGGGCGAAGTCACGGACCCCGATCCGCTGCCGGATAAACCTCCGGCTAAAGAGAAGCCCGCGCCAACTCGCCGCCGCAGCACTACAAAGAAGCCTACGAACTAGGGCCGCGTTTTCCTGTCGAAGGAGCCAGCGCCAAGCCAGGAGGCTTGGCGCTGGCTCTTTCTTTAGTTTCCCGCAGGCGCAAAGCCGCCTCTACGTCAAAGTGAGCCGCTTCGAATTCCTGTGTGCCATGATGATTTCACTCGTAGCGCTGGCCTTCTGTCCAGCAAGTGTTGGCCTAACCCGGACTTCTCACCATGCCTTGGGAAGGGCGGGGGCTTTAGCCCCGCCGCTCGAAGGTCACGCTAGTCTTTTCCCTGTCCCGCGCCCCGCGCCGCCCCGAGGCCCCGGGGCTGCGCGGGGCGCGGGACAGAACGAGGCACTGGAGCGACGATTTCGGCGGGGCTGAAGCCCCGCCCTTCCGATCTTCTCCATTCGCGGTGAGAAACGGCCTGAAGGCCGGCGGGGCGCATCAATCAGAAGAGCGCCCACTGCTGGCGTTGCCTTGACCGGGTTGTTGAGAGTGTGTTAGGTTGAGTTGTCTTACGTTAACAGGTTATGTCGCTTGAGAGAGAGAGTTTGGCGCCGGCGCGAGTGGCGCTAAAGCGCACGGCGCTTAACGGACTGCACAAATCGCTCGGGGCCAAGATGGTGGAGTTTGGCGGGTGGGAGATGCCGGTCGAGTATTCCGGCATCATCCAGGAGCACCTCGCCGTGCGCAGGGCGGCCGGGCTTTTCGATGTCAGTCACATGGGGGAGATTGAAATCAGCGGACCTCAGGCTCTATCGCTTCTCCAGCACATCACCTCGAATGACGCATCCCGCCTGGGAGATTTTCAGGCTCAATACAGCGCTTTGATGCACCCGCAGGGCAGCGCCGTCGATGACTGCGTGGTGCACCGCTTGACGCAGGAGCGGTATCTCCTCTGCGTCAACGCGGCGAACACCGACAAGGATTTCGATTGGATTGTTGGGCATAACCGCGTCGGGGCAGAGGTGCGCAACGTTTCGAGTGATTATTCACAACTGGCCTTGCAGGGACCGCGCGCTGCGGCGATCGTCTCCAAGGTAAGCAGCGTCGACGTCACCGGGCTCAAGTACTACTGGTTCCGCCGCGGCGGGTTCTGCGGTGTGGAAGGTCTCCTGGCGCGCACCGGCTACACCGGCGAAGACGGATTTGAATTCTATTTCACGCCGGGCGACTCGGAGCAGGTGTGGAGCAGGCTGACGGATGCAGGCAAGCCCGAAGGATTGGTTCCCGCGGGGCTGGGCGCCAGGAACACGTTGCGG
>Ga0187784_10003437_pt1 | contig 12790 bp, 8 predicted proteins | sample 1015_SJ02_MP15_2_FD_132964 | JGI IMG/M metagenome (GOLD analysis project Ga0187784, IMG submission 132964) | Tropical peat soil microbial communities from peatlands in Department of Meta, Colombia - 1015_SJ02_MP15_20_MG | ecosystem: Environmental > Terrestrial > Soil > Wetlands > Peat | place... | reverse complement strand
GCCACGCTCAGCGCCACACCAGCCACTCCAATCAGTGCGATCTTTATGATGAAGCGTTTTCGGTCTTGTAGCACCTTGCTCCTCCAATGCCTTGTCTAACCCTTGCGTTCCTGCACGCGCAATGTGAACAAATCTGGCAGCAAGTGGAAAAAGCGAAGCTACTACAAACTGGGAATAGCCGCAAATCCCGAGACCGGTTTGCGCCTGAGTGAGCGGAGCAATTTGGGACGTCGGAGGCCGAGCAAGCGAATGGGGGAGTCGCCGCAGCACAGTGATCGCGCCGGGCTGTCCCTCAGGGGCTAAAGCCCGCATTTTTTGGGGGCGCTGAGCGGCGCGGCTGAAAGCCGCGCCCTTTCAAGACCGATTTGTGAGATGGCTTCTAGGGTTTCATCGGATCGCCATAAACGACTCCACGTCCGTGGGTGCCAACGTATACGCGGCCATACAGTTTCGGATCCCCGGTGACGTGCAGGATGAGACCCCACTGATGCTGAACGTCATTGATTCGCACCCAACTTCGGGCGATATTGTCCGATCGGAAGATGCCGCGGGTGCCGTCAACTGTGCCGACCAAGTACAGTGCCGGGAAATCCGCGCCGGGAGCAGCTTTTCCGAATCCGAAGGCGTGAATCTGCTGCACATTCGCCAAACCGACGAACGTGCTCCCGTCAGTTGAGTGGAAGAGTCCGTCAAAAGACGCAATCCACAAATCTCTTTCCCGGCCCGGTGTGGAATAGATTCGATCTTGCCCACCACGATCGTCGCCACGCTCGCCGAATTCGCGGGCGGCTCTTGGCAGTCCTCCCGGCAGCGTGAACGGCTGGGTGGAGAAGGTAGCCCCGCCGTCGGCACTCACAAATAGTTTTCCGGAAAAAAGATCTAGCCCGTAGAACTTTTGCGGATTCCTGCGATCAGCGATGACACGTGTGTTCGCGGGAATGCCTTGCGCCGCGGTCCAGCTTGCGCCACGATCGCGAGTGAGATAAACGGGACTGCGTTCTGGCGCCCATACCCATGTAGCACCGTCTGCTGAGACGGCGATATGTCCGAGAGCGCTGTCTGGCTGCGGCATAGACGCGGTGGGCTGCCACGTCTTGCCACCATCGAGCGAGTAGCCAATGTTCTTGCCGGGATGGTGAATGGAAGCCCGCCCGACGCGCACGATCACCCCCGGCTTGTTCTCGGCGCAGGCAATCCCATTGGTGTTGCCGAACAGCGGCGGCTGCGAGCTGTGTTCCGGGGCCGGCTCGTCGAGACTCCAGTGCACGAAGCCGCCGTAATCGCCGATCGCAGAAATCAGAGGAGCGCCAGCGGGCGGACTGAAAAGATCCAGAGCGACGGCTTCCTCGATGCCTCGGCTCATCACGCTCCATTTAGTGGGCCGCAGGCGATCCATGTCCGTCAAATCGAAGGTCTCCCAGCCTCCATAGCCAGTTGTGAAGATCGCGTGATCGGAGTCGAAAGGATCAATCTCGATGTCGAACATCCAATGAAGCGGCGTATCGGCGACGTAGGGAGCGAGCGACGCATCGAGCGTGCCGCCTCCACCGAAAACCGGCCTCCAGGTCTTGCCGCTGTCGGTTGAGCGGAATATGTCGTCGTTGCCGCGCCCGCTGTGCCATCGGTCAAACGTGCTGGCGATGATCACTTGCGGATTGCGCGCATCCACCGAAACGCCGACATATCCGAATCCTTTCGCACCGGCTTCGGGCTTTTCGGGAGTGACGTCGGTCCACTGTCCGGTCGTTGTACTGAACTTCCAAACCGCGCCATCGGACATGCGCCATGGTCCCGGAAGCGTGCCGTAGGCAATGTAGAGACTCCCGTCCGAAGCCAGCGCCGCGCGATGCGGACGGTACTGGACGGGCTGACCGGGAACGGGCTGCCAACTCTTGCCGGCATCGACGCTGCGGAACAGGTTCTGCCTGCCGAGCAGGGATACACCGACGTAAATGGTCGAACTGCCCCCGCCTCTGGAGCCGCTGGCAGGGTCAAAGATGACAAAAACAATTCCAGCCCCGCGCTGTTGGGCGCGCACCCACTCGTTGCCTTCGGTTGTAGTATCGGGCGGTTCGGTCACGTCGGGAAAACTCTCGACGCGGCGCCATGTAGCTGCCGCGTCGCTGCTGGCCCACAACCCGGCCTCGCGAGTACCGAGGTAGAGCATGCTTCCGTTGTTCGGGTCCACGGCCAGGCGCTCGCCGTTGCCGCGTCCGGTCTCATTGGCGCCGAACTTGAAGGGCACATTCGTGTGCTCGAAGGTTCGTCCGCGATCGTGAGAGCGCAGGATCGCGCCATTGGGAGCGTTCGCATTTGTGTAGGTGCCGCACGCTAGATAGACGCGATCCGGATCGGATGGATCTACAGCGATGCTTTCCACGCCCATCCAGTTCAGGTCAGAGTATGGAACCCAATCGAGAAGAGGTTCCCAGCGTTTGTCGTTATCATTCCATCGGTAAGCGCCGCCAATATCAGTGCGGGCATAACGCAGGCCTTTTTCTTTCGGATGAAAGATGATGCCGTCAACAAATCCGCCGCCCACAATCTGCACGTTTTTCCAGGTGTAGGGTTTGGAGGCGGCATGATCTTGCGCAACGACAACACGCCAGAAGAAACAAACTATGACGGCAAGAGAAATGCGCACCAAACGTCCAGGAAACATCGCGTTTTCCTTAATCGAGTTTTATGACGACTTTTTCTCCCGTGTAATGCACGGTGTGATCGGCCTTGGGAGTAAGTGAGAATTCGACCGGCTTGGTTTTCGAGACGAGCACAATTGCGAAAGTCCGCTCAGCGAGCATTTCTGGGAACGTTCCCTCATGCTTGCCGATAGTGAGGGTCTTTGAAGCGTTATCCCAATGAATCGGAATCCGCGCGAACATTCCCTTCTCGTAATTGTAGGTAAGCCCGTCGTCTTCATACAGCGTGAAGGCGCCATCGGCACCGTCATAGACGAACAGTGTGGTCGGGTCTAACTTTTTCTCAGTTGTGTACTGGATCGATGGACCAAAAGGAATGATCGATCCGGCGCGTGCGTAGATCGGGATCGAATCGTAAGCGGCTGGGGCATCGATTGTGCGGCCGCTTGCGCTGCCGCTTCCATCGCCCGCAAGAGAGCCGGTCCAGAAGTCGTACCAATTGCCTGCTGGCAGATAAACCGCCCGGCTGCGAGCCTTGTACGCGGTTACTGGACTGACCAGAAGCGCCGGGCCAAACATGTATTCATCGCTGATTTCACGCGCCTTCGCATCAGATGGAAAATCCAGCACCAGCGGACGCATCATCGTGCCGCCGTCATGAGTTACAGCTCCGGCTAAAGAGTAAATGTATGGCAGAAGAGCGTAGCGCAGGCGGTCGAACTTGAGCTGGGCTTCATAAGCGGGGCTGGATTCATCTCCGAGGAACCACATCTCGCGATTCGGAAACTCGCCGTGAACCCGGAGCAAGGGCGCGAAGGTTCCGAACTCAAACCAGCGCGCGTTTAATTCGCGCCATTCTTCCACATCTTCGGGCTTGGGGTTTTCGGTTGAGAAACGCGCAGGGACGGAGAAGCCGCCTACGTCCATTGTCCAATACGGAATCCCGGAGATCGAAAAACTGAGACCGGCGGGAATCTGCGCCCGCAGGGCAGTCCAGGTCGAAGAAGTGTCTCCCGACCAGGTGGCCGCGGCGTAGCGTTGCTGGCCGGTAAAGGCCGACCGCGTCAGGATGAACACGCGTTGATTGGGCTCGACTTCACGCTGGCCGTCGTATACGCCTTCGCTGTTCATCAGGGGATAGGCGTTCAACACACGCGCGCCCGTGCCCAGCGCCGTGGGATTCACGTGAGTGTGCTGGCCCTCGAGAGTTGGAGTCGGCGTGAGATCCGGCTCGGTCGCGTCCATCCACCAGGCATCGACGTGCTTGGAAAAAAGTTCGCGGTTTACAAGGGACCAGAAGAGTTTTCGCGCGTCAGGATTGAACGCGTCATAGAAAGTATAGGGATGCCCGATCCAATCGTGAAGGCCTTCCTTCAGGTTCAGCTCGTAAAGGAATCCGCGCGAGTGCATCGCCTCAAAATTGGCCGTGCCGGGATAGAACTTTCCCCACACGGAAATCATGAGCCGCGCATGCTTGTCGTGAATGGATCGAATCCATCCTTCAGGATCGGGGAATCGCGTGGGATCGAACTGGTGTGATCCCCACTCGTCTTCTTTCCAATAGAACCAATCCTGCACGATATTGTCGAAGGGAATGCCCCGAGAGCGGAATCCGTCAATTACATCCAGGCTCTCCTGGGCGGTCTTGTAGCGTTGGCGGCTTTGCCACAGTCCAAAGGCCCAGATCGGCATCATCGGCGCCACGCCGGTAATCTGGCGGTAGCCGGCAATGACACGGTCCAGCTGCGGACCGTAGACGAAGTAGTAATCCACGCCATCGCCCACTTCCGACCAGAGTGAAGCAGCGGACTGGGACGATGGCGTCTTCCAGGTAAGATTCATAGCAGTCAGTCCACCTTGATCCTTCGTCCACTCCAGGCGCACATGATAGTGGCGGTTGGCTTCGAGATGGATACGTGCCAGATCCTTCCAGGGGAGCCAGTTTTGCCGCCAGTGGTTCATATAGAGCTGGCCATCGATCCAGAGCTTGATGCCGTTGTTCGAAAACGCCTGGAAGAGATAGTCGCCAGTTGACAGCGCCACGAGTTCGCCCTCCCAGCAAACGCTCATGTCGCCATCGGGCAGATCAGGATGAATGATGCGGTTTGGGTTCGGCGTCTGATCGGGGATGTTGATGGCGATGTTTGGATCGGTTCGTTGCGCTATCAGCTTTTCGAAATGCGCTCCCGAATAGTAGGAGCCAGTCAGACCACCGGGTTTGCCGTCGACGCCCAGGAGCTGCGCCGGCGGAATTGACTCAAATGGGCGAAGATCGCCGAACCGCGTGAAGGAAGTGTTGTCCCAGAGAATGCCGTATCCGCGGCTGGAGGTGAGGAATGGAACGGCATCGGTTCCGTTGTGCTGCCAGAGATCGAGATCGTACCCTTTGATGTCGACAAGACCTAACTGGTTTTCGCCCAGGCCGTACAGAGACTCATCAGCGTTCGGTTCCCATTGCTGCTGGACATGAAACGTCTGCTCGCCCTGCACTTCCGCCGGCGTAATACCGCGGCCCCCGGTTTTCTCGGAGAGAATTGGCTTGCCCGCCGAGTCGAGAAAGCTCACCGCACCAGAGGCAAGGTCCACGCGGATCTTTAGCCTGGCAGTTGTGATTGTCGCCTGATGGGAATCGCTCTTCAACGTCCAGATCGACCACGCACTTGGTTCCCGTAGAACAGACAGACTCTTTCTCTCAAAGAAAGCCCGGTCTTTGGCAAAGGCGACGCGGACGATGTTGTCCCCGCGTAGACCAACTTTCACGAATCCATTGGGAACGGAAACAATGATGCCGTCCGACTGCTTTTCCGGAACAGCAGCATAAATCTGTGAATCCAGAGCGTAAACGGCTGCGCACAGCACAAGAATGCGGATGAACCGGTTCATGATCTCTCCTGGTGCAATGAAACATTTCCCTCAATAAGGTCTGTGGGCCTCGGTGAGACCCGGCCAAGTGTCGGTTCTGAAAGGAGCTGCCGGCAATCCAGCACCGTTGAACAGGGTTGCCGCTGGATTGGACTGCCAGGCGTAACGGACCTCTTTCGGATTCGGCACCGAAGAGGATGACACAACGACGGTATTGCCTTTGATGTGCGCATCCGCCCAATACCATTTGCGGTCGTCTCCGGCGATTTCGAATTCTTCCAACTTAGGCCCCTTCAAAAACAAACCGCCGTTTGTGTGCGCGAAGCGCAGACGGATCGAGCCCGGAAGCCGTTTGACCGAAACCAGTGTCGGACCCGAATAAACCACATGCTTGCCATAGTGTTTGGCCAGCGCGCAGAGCGCGAGGCGCTCCCCGACCGGGCGTTTGTCTTTGGGATGAATATTGTCGGGATCGCCGGTGTCGATCGTGACTGCCAGGCAGGAGTTGGGCACGCTGGCGGCTGTGAGCGCTTGGGACTCCCGCGTTTCCGCCCATGCGTCGTCGATGGGCGTCGCACTGCGATGTCCAAACTCCGGCAGGCTGACGATGTAGAACGGGAAATCGCCCTGCCCGAAGAGGTTTCGCCAATCCGCAATCATGACAGGGAGGATTTTGCGGTACTGGAATCCGCGTTCTGAGTTCTGCTCGCCCTGGTACCAGATCGCACCTGTGATGGAAAGGGGTGCGACGGGCGCGAGCATCCCCTGGTAAAGCACGGACGGCATCACCGGCCAATTCTCGTAGCCAATGGGCAAGGGATGGGGCGGACGGGCGTCGAGACTCAGCTGGCCTTTCCATTTGCCCGCCAGCAGAATATTAGTCTTGTCACCGAGTGTCAGGCGCAAATCTTCGGGTTTGCTGAGAAATCCTCCCTGTGGCTTTGTCTTCAAGACGCGAATAGCGACGAGGTTCCTTCCCGGCTTCAGCACACCATCATGGATGAAATAAACGCGTGGGTTTTCTACCCATGCGCTGGCGCCAACCTCCGTGCCGTTGATGTACGTCGTATCCATGCGCTCAATCGAGCCCAGGAACAACGTAGCGTGCCCGGGCGGGAGCGTATCCGGCAGAATGATCTCTCGGCGAAACCAGGCCACTGCGGGCGCGTCGGGCACACCCAATTCGGAGAACCCGCCGGGAATATCAACGGACTTCCACGCCGAATCGTCCAGATCCGGGGCAGCCCAGTTCCCCTTGACCCCGACGTCGTACTCGTCATACCAGTGCATGACGTAGTTTCCATATTCGGGCGCGCCGGCCGCGGCGAGTTTTTCGAGGTATGCCAATGGAACATCGAAATCCTTGAGCGGGCGCAGCGCCTCCGCGCTCGTCCACGCCTCGGCTGGAGTTCCGCCTAGTGCATCCACAACCAGACCGATCGGAACATGGATTTCTTGTTGGACCTTGCGCGCAAAATAATACGCAACCGCTGAGATGCGATCCGCCGTCTCGGGCGAGACCACTTTCCAGGTTCCCTCCACAACATCGGTATGGTGATAGGCAGGGTGAGCGGCAACGGTGAAGAAACGAATTTCGGGAAAATTGGCGGCCTTGACTTCCTCCTCGCCATCGCGTGCCCTGGGCAGACTCACCTGCATATTGGACTGGCCGCCGCAAAGCCAGACATCGCCTACGAGCACGTTGTGAAGTTCTACGGTTTGGCGGCCGCTGATCTTGACGGTGTAGGGACCGCCTGGCCGGGGCGGCTGAATCTGCACTTGCCAGCGGCGGTCGGCCGCGGCAACGGCGGAGGCGGTCTTGTCGGCAATCTCGACGCGGACCTGGTCGCCCGGATCGGACCACCCCCAGATGGTATTTGCCTTGCCGCGCTGCAGCACCATGTTGTCGCCGAAGATGGGGCTGACGAACGGGAGCGGCTTGACTGCGGCCTCAGGGGCGTTCTGGGCAAACGCGGCACAGTGAAGAGAAAGGAAGAGCCTGGCAAGGAGGACCCCACCAAGAGCGCGCCTATGAATCATGATTTGAGAACTCCGTTCAAACGATACACGATGGAACTGCTCGCACTCAGGATTTTCGTGTGACTTCGTCGCCTTGGTGTGAATGCAGGACACCATCCTATAACGAAGCGGCGATAACAACGAGCGACCGTCAGCGTTATTCGTTTTTTATTCGCCTTCGGCGGCCGGTTGTGGTAAATCTATATCCCATGAGAAAGGCGATCAATCACCTCAAGAAGTCAGATCCGGTATTGCGCGGCATCATTGAACGCATCGGACCGTGCCGCATGGAGTACGGCCCTGGGGAATTTCACAGTTTGGCTGAAGCCATTGTCTATCAGCAGTTGAATGGCAAGGCCGCGGTGACCATCTTCAAGCGCTTCGCAGCGCTGGCCGGCGAACCGCTGACGCCCGACGGAATTCTAAAGTTGAGCGATGAGCAACTCCGCAGCGTCGGCTTGTCGAAGCAGAAATCGGCATATCTGAAAGACCTGGCGGCAAAGACGCGCGACGGACTGCTGGATTTTGCCAAGCTGCCGGAGTTGCCGGACAACGAGGTCGTCAAGCACCTGACGCAGGTAAAGGGCATCGGCGTGTGGACGGCTCAGATGTTCCTGATGTTCACGTTGAGGCGCCCGAATGTGTTGCCGACGGGCGACTACGGCGTGCAGGCGGCGATCAAGAAACATTATCGGAAGCGCAAGTTGCCCAAGCCGCACGTCATGGAGAAGATCGCAAGACCCTGGGCGCCGTACCGCAGCATCGCCTGCTGGTATTTGTGGAAAAGTTTGGACGTGAAAACCCTTTAACCACAGAGGACACTGAGGAACATAGAGGAAGCTACTTTTCCCAGCCCCGACCGTCCACCATGCGCTGGATGCCGTCGCGGAGGTGGGCGACATGGAAATTGATCAGGAGGCCCACATTCCGGCCGCTGAGCCGGATGTATGAAAGGAGTTGGGCCTGATGAACTGGATTGATGGCTTCCACACACTTGATCTCGACGACAACCATGTCCTGGACAATTAGATCAATGCGGTAGCCCAATTCGATTCGTTCGCCGTCGTAGATCACTGGAAGAGCGACTTGTTGGGCCACGGCGAATCCCTGCTTGCTGAGTTCGTGGGCGAGGCAGGCCTCATATGCGCTTTCAAGCAGTCCGGGACCGAGCTGCGAGTGGACTTTCATTGCCGCGGAGACCACTGCGCCCGTGATTCGGTTGACCCGGGGAACGGAACCCGTTGCAGTCGCCGCCAAGGCAACGTCCTCCGAATCGTTTTTTATCACCCGAGAGTGGAACATGCTGTGACGCCCGAACATTCGACCGGTCGGCGGCTGTGGAAAACCTCAACCACAGAGGACACAAGGAATTCTGGCGTCCCTCTGTGAACCGCTGTGTTCTCTGTGGTTAAATGACTTGTCATGAGTGAGAGCAGAATTCGCGTGTTGGTCGCGAAGCCGGGGCTGGACGGGCATGATCGCGGGGCAAAGGTCATTGCGCGCGCGCTGCGTGATGCGGGCATGGAAGTCATCTATACCGGGCTGCGGCAGACGCCCGAGATGATCGTGAGTGCGGCACTGCAGGAGGACGTACAGGTGATCGGGCTGTCGATTCTTTCCGGGGCGCACAACGCCATTGTCCCGCGCGTGATGGACCTGCTCAAGCAGAACAAAATGGACGATGTAATCGTGCTGGTCGGCGGGATCATCCCGGATCAGGATGTTGATGGGCTCAAGAGAAGCGGCGTGGCCGCGATCTTTCAGCCGGGTACCGCGATGAACGAAATTGTGCAGTTTATTCGCAAGCATGTAAGGGAACCCGGCGTGCCTGCGTCCGGATGATGGTCGGTCACTCTACCTTGACCGTTTTCCCTACATTTTTCCCGACATTTCTAATTACCATTAGCCACTTCCCTTCCCGCGTTGCACGGCTCCGCCCGCGTGGTATACCGTAATCAGTTTGTCCCTTCCGCTATGGCCGAGCGCAACGACAGCCCTGTGACGAACTCGTCTGCACCTGGGAACGTGTTGATCACGAAGGTCGACCCGACTTCGGCGCGCTTCGAAGCGAACATGCGTTTTCTGGCCGATTTGATGTCGCAGGTGCGGAATGAAGAAGAAGCCATCCGCGAGGGCGGCGGGGCTAAAGCGATCGAGAGCCAGCACGGTAAGGGGCGGCGGACGGCGCGCGAGCGTATCGACCTGCTGATTGATCCCGGCACTTTCTTTGAATTAGGCGCGTATGCAGCGCATAGGATGTATGAGGAATGGGGCGGAGCTCCTGCCGCCGGGGTGGTCACGGGAATGGCGCGAGTTCACACGCGCTTGGCGATGGTCATTGCCAACGATGCGACCGTGAAGGCGGGCGCGTTCTTCCCGATGACCACCAAGAAGGTGATTCGGGCGCAGAACATCGCCATCGAGAACCGCATTCCAACGATATACCTGGTGGATTCGTCCGGAGTGTTTCTGCCGCTGCAGGAAGACGTGTTTCCAGATACCGACGATTTCGGGCGCGTGTTCCGCAACAATGCCGTGATGTCGGCGATGGGCATTCCGCAGATCGCCGCCATCATGGGCATGTGCGTGGCCGGCGGCGGATATCTGCCCGTGATGTGCGATCACCTACTGATGACGGATGGCAGCGGATTGTTCTTGGCCGGACCGGCGCTGGTGCAGGCGGCGATCGGCCAGAAAGTGTCGGCCGAAGAACTGGGCGGCGCAGCCATGCATTCGGCCATCAGCGGCACCATCGATTTCCGCGAACCGAACGATGAGGCTTGCATCGCGCGGATTCGCTCGATTGTCGAGAAATGGGGATACCGGCGGCTCTCTCCCAGGGATCGCAAGAAACCGATTGAACCGGCCTTGGCGGCGGAAGAAATTTATGGAATCTACGATTCGTCCCCCACGCGTCCCTACGACATGAAGGAAGTGCTGGCCCGGGTGCTCGATGGCAGCCGTTTCGACGAATACAAACCCGAGTATGGCAAAACGCTGATCTGCGGTTATGGCCGCATTGGCGGATTTGCGGTGGGGATTGTCGCCAATCAGAAGCTCCACGCCCAGCAGATCGACCACGAAGGCCACAAGCGAATCGAATTCGGAGGCGTGGTCTACACCGAGTCGGCGGAGAAAGCGGCGCGCTTCATCATGGACTGCAATCAAAACCTGATTCCGCTGATTTTCTTCCACGATGTGAACGGATTCATGGTTGGCCGCGACGCGGAGTGGAGTGGAATCATCAAAGCCGGCGCGAAGATGGTGAATGCGGTGTCGAATTCCGTGGTGCCGAAGATTACGGTAATCGTGGGAGGCTCGTTCGGCGCGGGGCATTATGCAATGTGCGGGAAAGCCTATGACCCGCGGTTCGTTTTTGCCTGGCCTACGGCGCGATACGCAGTGATGAGTGGCGATTCTGCAGCCGAAACGCTGGTCGAGATCAAGGTGAAGCAGCTTGAGCGCGACGGCAAGACGCTGAGCGAGGAAGAAAAGAAGGAACTGTACGAATCGGTAAAGCGCACTTACGACGAGCAGACTGATCCGCGCTATGGCGCAGCCCGGCTGTGGATCGACAAGATCATTGATCCGATCGAGACGCGGGACGCGATTACCGAAGCGCTGGAAGCGGCGGCGCTGAATCCGGAGGTACCGGAGTTCAAGGTGGGAGTGCTGCAAACGTAAGTCGACTTCTTTTGCCACGGATTTACGCGGATCGACACGGATAAATCAGGAACCTTCTGAAATTGGATCCGTGTGAATCCGTGAGAACCCTGGCCAGGTTGTAATGAAAGAAGCAGTCAAATTGATCGAGTGTCCGCGGGATGCCTGGCAGGGGCTGAAGGGGGTAATCCCTGCCGATCTGAAGGCCGACTATCTGAAAGCCTTGATCAACGCGGGGTTCAAGCACATTGACGCGGTCTCGTTCGTATCTCCGAAAGCCGTGCCACAGATGGCGGATTCGGAGGAGGTGCTGAAAGAACTCGACCCTCCGGATGATGTCGAGATCATCGGAATCGTGGTAAACGAGAAAGGCGCACAGCGGGCGATTCAGACGCAGGCGGTTTCGACGCTGGGGTTTCCCTATTCGATTTCGGAAACGTTTTTGCGTAAGAATCAGAACCAGTCGCCCGAAGGTGCCCTAGATGAGATCGAGAAAGTTCAGAAGCGAGCTGACGATGCCGGATTGAACGTCGCCGTCTACATCTCAATGGCGTTCGGCAATCCCTATGGCGACCCGTGGAGCGTCAACGAAGTGCTGGATGCCATCGACTTGCTCGAAGCTGAGGATCTGCACGTGATTTCACTGGCGGACACGGTGGGTTTGGCACAACCTCACGCGATCAATGATCTCGTGCGTGCTGTGCTGGAGAGGTACGACTACCTCGAGATTGGAGTGCATCTGCACAGCCGGCCAGAACAGGCTGCGGCGAAGATTCTAGCGGCGTATGACGCGGGTTGCAGGCGGTTCGATTCGGCGCTGGGAGGCCTGGGCGGGTGTCCCTTTGCGCAAGATGGTCTGGTTGGCAATATCCCGACGGAGAAGGTTACCGAGGCCCTCGGCATCCGGGGGGCCGAGTTGCCGCGCTTGAAACCGCTGGATGCGTTATTGAAGGCAACCACGGGTATCAGCGCGAGGTTTTCTCATTCGCACGCGGCGGATTAGCCTTGTCGCCGATTCGTACGGATTATCGCGGATGCATCAAACGCTTCCGGACTTGATCCGTGGGGATCAGTGAAATCCGTGGCCGGGTTTTGATATATGGCTTACAGCACGATCCAACTCGCTTACGACGGCGGCATTGCCGTCATCACACTGAATCGTCCAGACAAACGCAACGCCATTAGCTTTGGGCTGATTAACGAGTTACTGAGCGCCTTGGACGAAGTGGCGAAGTCGGAAGCGATCGTTCTGATTCTGACCGGCGCGGGCAAGGCTTTTTGCTCAGGCATAGACCTGGAGAATCTCAAGAGTCTGCTTGGGCGATCTGCCGAGCAGAATCTGGAAGATTCGCGAACGATGGTGCGGCTGTTTCGCTCGCTTTATGAGTTTCCCAAAGTCACGATTGCTGCGGTGAATGGATCTGCGATCGCAGGCGGGACAGGACTCGCATTGTTGTGCGACTTTACGCTGGCCGTCCCGGAAGCGAAGTTTGGCTACACTGAAGTGCGTATCGGGTTCGTGCCTGCGATTGTCTCGGCGTTTCTGTTGCGGCAGGTGGGCGAAAAGCGGGCGCGCGATCTGCTGTTGACGGGAAGGCTCTTCGGCG
>Ga0187784_10003436_pt1 | contig 12791 bp, 13 predicted proteins | sample 1015_SJ02_MP15_2_FD_132964 | JGI IMG/M metagenome (GOLD analysis project Ga0187784, IMG submission 132964) | Tropical peat soil microbial communities from peatlands in Department of Meta, Colombia - 1015_SJ02_MP15_20_MG | ecosystem: Environmental > Terrestrial > Soil > Wetlands > Peat | place... | reverse complement strand
TCGTCTCGACGCGCACACCCTCGGTGTTCATCCATGAACGCAAGCCGGTCCCGGCCGCCATCGTGCAGAACGCGCGCACGGAGGGCCGGACGTGAGCAAAGCACCGATCTTGACGGTCGAGCATCTGACCATGCGTTTCGGCGGGCTTTTGGCCGTGAACGATCTTTCGTTTTTTGCGCGTCGCGGCGAGATCACGACGCTGATCGGGCCGAACGGCGCCGGCAAGACCACGTTGTTCAACTGTATCACCGGCTTCTACAAGCCGACGGTCGGCAGATTGCGGCTCTCCCACCCCGACGGCGCCGTGTTCCTGCTCGAGCGGCTGGCTGGTTTCCGCATCGCGCAGCAGGCGCGCGTCGCACGCACGTTCCAGAACGTGCGGCTGTTCGCCGGCATGACGCTTCTGGAAAATCTTCTTGTCGCGCAGCACAATGTACTGATGCTTGCTTCCGGCTTCACCGTGCTCGGCATGTTTGGCTCGAGCACCTATGCCCACGCCGAGGCCGCTGCCATCGACAAGGCGCGCTATTGGCTTGATCGCGTCGGGCTCACCGCGCGCGCTGATGAGCCGGCCGGCGCCCTTCCCTACGGCGCACAACGCCGCCTTGAGATCGCCCGCGCTTTATGCACCGATCCCGTTCTGCTTTGTCTCGACGAGCCGGCCGCCGGCCTGAACAACCGTGAAAGCGCCGAGCTGAATGCGTTTTTGCGTACGATCCGCGACGAGCACGGAATCTCGATCCTTCTCATCGAGCACGACATGGGCGTCGTCATGGAGATTTCAGACCATATTGTCGTACTCGACTACGGCGTAAAAATCGCCGACGGCGCACCGCGTGACGTGCGCAGCGATCCCAAGGTCATTGCCGCCTATCTCGGAGTGGCCGACGAAGACGTGGAACAGGCCGAACGGGAGGCCGGACTGTGAGCGCGCTGCGCGAGCCGTTGCTCTCGCTGCGCGGCGTGAAGGCCTATTACGGCAATGTGATCGCGCTCAAGGGCGTCGATATCGACGTCCGCGAAGGCGAAATCGTCGCCTTGATCGGCGCAAACGGCGCCGGCAAATCGACACTGATGATGACGGTGTTCGGCAATCCGCGCGCGAAGGAGGGAGAAATCCGCTTCGCCGGCCGCGACATCACGGCGCTGCCGACGCACGAGATTGCGAAACTGCGCATCGCGCAATCGCCCGAGGGCCGGCGCATTTTCGCGCGCATGTCGGTGATGGAAAACCTGCAAATCGGCGCAACCGTCACCGATGCCGCGCATTTCGATGTCGATCTCGAACGCGTATTTGCGCTGTTCCCGCGGCTTCGCGACCGCAGGAATCAGCGCGGCGGTACCCTCTCCGGCGGCGAGCAGCAGATGCTGGCGATCGGCCGCGCGCTCATGAGCCGGCCGCGGCTCATTTTGCTTGACGAACCATCGCTCGGCTTGGCGCCGCTTCTGGTGCAGCAGATTTTCGCCGCGATCCGCGCACTCAACGAGCGGGATAAGCTCACTGTGTTTCTAGTGGAGCAGAACGCCTACCACGCGCTCAAGCTCGCGCACCGCGGCTACGTTCTGGTCAATGGCGAAGTCGCGCTGCACGGCAGTGGCAGCGACCTGCTGCACCGGCCGGAAATCCGCTCCGCCTATCTTGAGGGCGGCGCACGCTGATCGGGAGCCGGGGATGAGCGGCCCTTACACGGGCGAGAACGTTCTGCACGTTATCCTGGTGACCGGCGTCTTCGGTTGCGCCGCCGCCTGGCTTCTCGGTCGCGCCATCGCCCGCGCTTGGCGCCCGCCATGGCAAGTCGCGGGCGCAGCTCTCCTTCTAGCCGCCGCCGGGCGCTTTGTGCATTTTGCGCTGTTTGAGGGCGAACTCCTTTCGGCGCCGTCCTATGGGTGCGATGCCCTGATCTTTGTCGTCGTTGGGGTCTTGGCCTGGCGTACGACGCGCGTCACGCAGATGGTGCGGCAATATCCGTGGCTGTATGCCCGCAACGGCCCATTGAACTGGCGGAAACTTGGGCAGGAAACTGAGCCGTAACGGTGGTAACTTCTCGCATTGGGAACAGCTTCACTGCAAGGGGACGGTCATGAATAAATTACAGCTTGGTGCGCTTGCATTCCTCCTTGGCCTCGCCGGCGGTCCGGCCATGGCGCAGGACATCACGTTCGGCCTTGCCGGTCCGATGACCGGCCAATACGCCGCGATCGGGGTGCAATTCATCAATGGAGCGAGGCAAGCGATTGCCGACGTCAACGCGGCAGGCGGTGTGCTCGGACGCCAGCTCAAACCAGAGATCGGCGACGACGTCTGTGATCCCAAGCAAGCGCGCTCGGTCGCCGAGAAGTTCTCCGCCCAGCACGTCGCAGTCGTCATCGGCCACTATTGCTCGTCGTCCTCGATCCCGGCGTCGGATGCCTACCTTGACGGCGGCATTCTGGAAATCACGCCGGCCTCGACCAATCCCGTCTTCACCGATCGCGGCATGTGGAATGTCTTTCGCACCTGCGGTCGCGACGACCAGCAAGGCGCGATCGCCGGCGCTTACATTGCAAAGAATTTTAACGGCAAGAACATCGCCATCCTGCAGGACAAGTCGACATACGGCAAAGGGCTGGCGGACGAGATGAAGAAAGCGCTCAACAAGGCCGGCGTGAAGGAGAAAATGTACGAGGCCTATACGCAGGGCGACAAAGACTTCAACGCACTGGTCTCGAAGCTGAAGATGAACGCGATCGACGTGGTTTACGTGGGCGGCTATCACACCGAGGCCGGATTGATCCTGCGGCAAATGCGCGAACAGGGCTTGAGCAGCCAGATGATCTCAGGCGACGCCTTGGCCACCAATGAGTTCTGGTCCATTACCGGCGCGGCAGGCGAAGGCATGATGTTCACGTTCGGCGCCGACCCGCGCAAACGGCCGTCTGCGGCCGCAGTCGTGGCGCGTTTCAAGGACAAGGGCATCGATCCGGAGGGTTATACGCTCTACACCTATGCCGCTATCCAGATTTGGGCTGCCGCCGCCAACAAGGCAAAAACCCTCGACCCGAAGAAGGTCGCCGAAACCATCCATGGCAGCACCTGGGATACCGTGCTCGGGCCGATCAGCTATGACGCCAAGGGCGACATCACCACGGTCGATTACGTGTTCTATCGCTGGAACAGCAAAGGCACCTACGAGGAAACCGAAGATTCGTCGCGGAGTTGACGGCAGGCGCGCCCAATCATCCGATCTTCCCCAGCATTGGAAATGTTTCCAATAGCCAAAAGCTCGCCTGCGTGACCGCGCCGGTCAGGAAGGCGACGCCGGTCAGGACGAGAAGGCCGCCCATGGCCTTCTCGACCATGCCGAGATGGGCGCGGAAACGGGCGAGGAAAGCGGCAAACGGCTCGACCGCGAAAGCGGCGACGATGAAGGGAACGCCGAGGCCGAGCGAATAGACGGCAAGCATAGCGGCGCCCTTCGCGACCGTCGTTTCCGAAGCTGCCACCGCCAGGATGGCGGCAAGGATCGGACCGATGCACGGCGTCCAGCCGAGTGCGAAGGCAAGCCCCATCAAGTAGGCACCCCAGAGCCCGACCGGTTTGGCAACTTCAACGCGCTTTTGCCGCGTCAACAGCGCGATCGGTGTAAGCCCGAGAAAATGCAGACCCATGACGATGATCGCGACCCCCGCGAGGATGGCGAGTTCGCCCGAATAAGCGCGGAGCAGCGCGCCGACGACGCTGGCGCTGGCGCCGAGCGTCACAAACACCGTCGAGAAGCCGAGCACGAAAAGCAGCGCAGCGGCGATGGTTTCGCGACGCACCTGCGGCTCGGCCTCCGCGTCGGCAAAGCGCTCGAGTGAAGTGCCGGTGAGATAGACGAGATAAGGTGGCACCAGCGGCAGCACGCAAGGTGATAGAAAGCTCAGCATGCCCGCAGCCAGCGCGGCGGCAATGGTGACGTTCGCCATGGCGCACTCATGCCCGCCCGGCCTCGATTGCGCAAGCACCGCGGCGCTTCGCCCGCGATGATGTGATCGTTGACGATCGGCGCTAAATCGTCTCCGCTGTATCTGCGAGGAACATTTGCGCAATCTCATCACAGACGTGCCCGGGCTGCGGGTCGGCCATGCCGAGGATACCCGTCTTGGTTCCGGCACGACGGCGATCGTGTTCGACACCCCGGCCGTGGCCTCCATCGATCTGCGGGGCGGCGGGCCGGGCACGCGCGAAACCGCCCTGCTCGATCCGGCGCAGACGGTTGAGGGCATCGACGCGATTACGTTGTCGGGCGGATCGGCCTTCGGTCTCGACGCAGCCTCCGGTGTCCAAGCGTGGCTCAAGGAGCAAGGCCGCGGATTCGCAGTGCGCGACGTACGCGTGCCGATCGTGCCTGCGGCCATTTTGTTCGATCTCCTCGGCGCCGGCGACAAAACGTGGGGTCGCTTCCCGCCCTATCGCGAACTAGGCTATGCGGCTGCCGCCGCCGCCGCCGTCGATTTCGCGCTCGGCAGCTTCGGCGCCGGTACCGGTGCGACCACGGTGAATTTCAAGGGCGGTATCGGCTCGGCATCAGCGCGAACCGAAGACGGCCACGTCGTCGGCGCCATCGCCGCCGTCAACGCCACCGGCAGCGTCGTCATCGATCGCGGTCCGTGGTTCTGGGCGGCGCCTTTCGAACAGAACGACGAGTTCGGCGGGCGTGGGTGGCCCGCCTCTTTTTCCGCCGCTGCGCTCGAACCGATCACCAAGGCAGGCGCGCGTGAGAGTACGACGCTGGCTGTCGTGGCAACCGATGCGATCTTGACTAAGGCGCAAGCCAAGCGACTAGCCGTCATGGCGCAATCGGGCTTATCCCGCGCGATTTATCCTGTACACACCCCACTAGATGGCGACGTGCTGTTTGCCGCCTCAACCGGCCGCCGGTCGCTTGTCGACCCACCATTCGGCCTCGCCAAACTTGGCACGGTCGCCGCCAACGTTGTGGCGCGGGCGGTAGCACGCGGCGTTTTTGAGGCGCAGGCGTTGCCGCTCCCCGGCGCGCTGCCGAGCTGGCAGGATCAATTCGGCCGGTAACATAAGGCCATCCGGCTACTTGCACTCTCCGGATGAGGACCGTGGAAACCACAATCCGCATCTTTCCACTGTTGGTTCCCTGCTGCCGTTGACTCGTTCACCGATTGCGCCTTCACTTTCCTCGGAGCGGTGTCGGTTTGTAACGAGGGTACGATGCGGTTCGTGGTCATTGTCTTTGCCGCGCTGATGAGCTTGGGCCTTGGAGCCTTCGCGGTCGTCTCCGCGCAGAAGGCGACCGTTCCAACTTCTTCGACCGCGTCAAATGTACGCGTCGCTTCGCCAGCGCAGGACGTTCCCGCTGTTGCCGCGCGCGCGCCGGTGAAACAGCTAGCCGAAGCACAAGCCTCCGAAAGGTCCGTTGCGCCGTCTGCCGCGCCGCTGCGTGCAGCCGCCGAACCCGCATCCGCGACACGCGTCGCCCAAGCCACGCCTGCACAAGCCGCGCCTGCACAAAACACCGCTCCGCCAAATCGCCCCGCAACGAATGGAGCAGCGCCCTCCACCGGAGCCGGCATGCCGACGAACGCCATCCCCGCGTGCGATAAGCCTGGCGGCATAGGTCTGTCACGGATCGTCGAGATCGACACCACGGGCGGCCCCGGTTTCGGCTTCGAGCATTTCAAGCAGTACGACTTTCTCCGCGACAAGGAGATCGTGCTGACCTTCGACGACGGCCCCTGGCCCGAGAACACCGCAGCTGTACTCAAGGCTCTCGCGGACAATTGCCTCAAAGCGACGTTCTTTGAGATCGGCGAACACGCGATGTGGCATCCGGAAATCACCAAGCTGGTGGTCGAAGCCGGACACACGGTCGGCAGCCACACATGGTCGCACAAGGATCTAGCGCGGAATCCTTACGCGAGCGATCTCGAGCTGGCAAAGCAGGAAATCGAAATGGGCGTCAGCGCCGTCCATATGGCTGCGGGCGCGCCCACAGCGCCTTTCTTCCGCTTCCCGAGCCTGCAACACCCGCCCGCGCTCTTGAGCTATCTCGGCGAGCGCAACATCGCGATATTCTCGACCGACATCGACTCCTTTGATTTCAAGATGCACAAGCCGGAGCAGGTCATTCAATCGGTGATAAGCAAGCTGCAGAAACGCGGCAAGGGCATCATCCTGATGCATGATTTCCAGCGCGCGACCGCCGAGGCATTGCCGGAACTCCTGCGACAATTGAAAGCGGGCGGTTACAAGGTCGTCCACGTTGTGCCGCATCAGCCGGTGACGACACTGAGCAAGTACGATGAAATGGTCATGCGGCAGGACAAGCTGTCAGCAAACAACACGCGGCCCGAAGCCAGCGTCTTCCATACCATCGGCGAGTACGTGGGTTCTCCGCCTCCCGCAGGGGCGACGCGGGAGTGATGCGTAGAGCGCAAAGCCGCCGTTACGCGCTCATTTGCGTGAATCGATCCGCGCTGTAGGGTTTCGGATCGCAAAACGGCGTCGCGCCGGTCATCATCTCGGCGACAAGCCGGCCGGTCGCCGGACCGAGCGTCAGGCCCCAATGCGCGTGGCCGATGGCGAGCCACAAGCCGCGCCGCCCGGGTGCCCGCGAAATCACCGGTCGCGAGTCGGGAAAGCAAGGTCGCGCGCCCAACCAGGGTTGGGCCTCGACGGCTTCGCCGAGCGGAAACAGTGCGTGCGCCGCCGGCAACAGGCGATCGAACTGCACCGGCGTCGGTGCTGCGTCACGAGCGGCAAATTCGACGCCCGTGGTGATGCGGATACCCTGCTCCATCGGCGCCAGCACGTAGCCGTTCTCGACATCGAGCACCGGGCGGCCAAGCATCGCATTTCCCTGCGGGCGGTAATGGCGGTGATACCCCCGCTTGACGGCGAGCGGGAGCTTCACTCCAAGCGGCGCGAGCACGTCCGGCGTCCACGGACCCAGTGCAATCACGACATCGCCGGCATCGAGCGGCCCCGAAGCGGTGTCGACGCGCCAGTAGGGACTGGCGCGATGCAGCGTGCGTGCGTCGCCGCTGAGCGAAAGGCCGCCGAGGGCGGCAAAGCGCTTGACGTAAGCCCGCGTCAACGCCAGCGGATTGTTGACGCTCACCGCGCCCGTCCAGTGCACGGCGCGGCGGAAAACACCCTCTAACGCCGGTTCGAGCGCCCGCACGCCTTCGCGATCGAGCGGCACGTTGGCGATGCCCAAGCGAGCGGCAAGGTCAAGCTCGTCCGCCTGCGCCGCAAAGGCACTCTCGCTTCGGTAGAGCTTGAGCCAGCCGCGGCGGCTGAGATGGCGGGCCGCGCCCGCCTCGGCGGCGAGCAGCTCATGCTCGGCCACCGCATGCGCGAACAGCGGCCGCATCAATTGCGCGGTTTCGATCAATCGCGTCGGTTGCGATGCGGCGCGGAAAGCGGCAAGCCACGGCACAACGCGCGGCAGATGGGCGGCGTGATAATTGACGCCCGGCGAGCGTTTGAGCGCGATGCGGACAAGCTCCGCCCAGTTCGAGGGGAATGCCGGCGGAAATACGGTATTGCCCTCGATGATGCCGGCGTTGCCGTAGGAAGTTCCCTCCCCCGGCCCGCGCTGATCGACGAGCGCAACCGACATTCCGCGCTTGGCGAGATGTACCGCGATGGAGGTGCCGACGATGCCGGCTCCGAGCACGATGATATCGGTATGCGCCAAGGAAACCTCCGCTGCGGCTAATTAGGGCCTGCGAAGGCATTCCGCTAGATCGGAATATCGGAGATGATGCCGCGCGTTGCCGGCCTCCTCCCGGCATGTTAGGCGAACCGCAACGATCGGAGGATCCGTTGCAGCGCCCGCTCATCATCGCCCCGTCGATCCTCGCCGCCGACTTTGCCAAGCTGGGCGAGGAGGTCCGGGCGGTCGACGCCGCCGGCGCCGACTGGATCCACGTCGACGTCATGGACGGCCATTTCGTGCCCAACATCTCGATCGGGCCCGACGTGGTGAAGGCGCTGCGCGCGCACACCAAAAAGACGCTGGACGTGCACCTGATGATCGCCCCGTGCGATCCTTATCTCGAAGCCTTCGCCAAGGCCGGCGCCGATATCGTCACCGTACACGTGGAAGCAGGACCCCACATTCACCGCTCGCTGCAAGCGATCCGCGCGCTCGGCAAGAAGGCCGGCGTGACCATGAATCCGGGAACGCCGGCGGACGTGGTCGCGCCGGTCATCGACCTCGTCGACCTCATCCTGGTCATGTCGGTCAATCCGGGCTTCGGCGGGCAGACATTCATTCCCGGCGCCGTCGACAAGTTGCGCAAGCTGCATGCGCTCGCAGCCGGGCGGCCCATCGACATCGAGGTCGACGGCGGCATTACGCCGGCGGTTACGCCCGACGTGGTCCGCGCCGGCGCCAACGTGCTCGTCGCCGGCTCCGCCGTTCTTAAGGGCGGGGCGGCCGAATCCTACCGGAGAAACATTGCGGCGATCCGCCAAGCGGCGGCGCTCGCCCGCGGGGAGGCTGCTTGATGGGAATTCTGGCCGACGGCCAGTGGCGCGATGAAGAGCTTGCGCAGGAAACCGGCAAGGCCGGCAATTTCCAGCGCGTGGACAGCGCATTTCGTGACCGCATTACGGCTGACGGCTCGTCAGGCTTCAAAGCCGAAGCCGGCCGCTATCATCTCTACGTCGCCTACACCTGCCCGTGGGCGCACCGCACGCAAATCTTTCTTGTGCTCAAGAAGCTGCAAGGCGCCATCAGCCTGGCCTACGCCGTGCCTGGGCTGCGCGCACAAGGCTGGACGTTCGAGGACGCTCCGGCTTTTCCCGATTGCCCGCCGGATCGAGTCAACGGCTTTCACCATCTGCACCAAGCCTACACCGCGAGCAATCCGCACTATACCGGCAAGGTTACGGTGCCGACCCTGTGGGACAAGAAGACCGGGCGGATCGTCAACAACGAATCCTCCGAGATCATTCGCATGTTGAACTCGGAGTTCGCTGAGGTCGGCGCCGACCCCACCGATTACTATCCCAAACATCTGCGCGCCGAGATCGACCGCATCAACGCCGAGGTCTATGCCAACGTCAATAACGGCGTCTATCGCTGCGGTTTCGCGCGCTCGCAGGCCACCTATGAAGAAGCCTATGATGCGCTGTTCGCCACGCTCGACGACATCGAAGCACGCCTCGGGCGCCAGCGTTATCTCGTTGGAAATCAGATCACCGAAGCCGATTGGCGCTTGTTTCCGACGCTGGTGCGCTTCGACGTCGCTTATTTTTCGCTGTTCAAATGCAACCGCAATCGGATCGCGGACTATCCCAATCTCCTAAATTATATGCGCGAGCTTTATGCCGTGCCGGGCATCGCCGAGACGGTGAAGCCGCGCTATTACGTCATCGGCTATTACTCGATCACGCGCGTCAACCCGACCGGCATCATCCCGAAGGGCACGCCGGTCGACTACCGCAAGCCGCACGATCGCGCGCGTTTCGCCGCGTAGCACTAGGCGGTCGTGCCGCTGCGCTAACCCTGGCGGCTGCGGGCAGCAGCCTGTTGATACTCAATGCTGACCGACGACAATCGATCGCCGAAATGACGATCGAGCCAGCCGAGAAACGATGACAATAGTCGCGCTTCGTCGCCCCGCTCCGGCGACGTGATTGCGACCTCGACCGCCTCCGATGGTCCGGGCTCAAGGTTGACTGACCCCTTGTAACGGATATGCGTCCATCGCGCGGCGTTGCGCTTGCGCGCCCCTGCCCGCGAAAAGGTCCCGCGCCCGCTGCGGCGGATTTCGGCCTGTTTCTTGATCATGGCGCCGTAAAGGCGCATGCCGCGGCGAGGGATGATCTCAAGACATTTCATGGCTATCCCCATGATTCGCTGCCGGTAGGATAGCATCGCACAGCGCCGCACAATTGTTGAGTATGGCCCGATCTGCTACAGCGCAGGCTCACCGGCGAGGCGGCGATGATACCGCGTTACACAAGGCCCGAAATGGCGGCGATCTGGTCGCCGGAAACGCGCTTTCGCATCTGGTTCGAGATCGAGGCGCATGCCGCCGACGCCATGGCCGAGCTCGGGATCATTCCGAAGACCGCGGCGGCGAAAATCTGGGCCAAGGGCAAGAACGCCAAGTTCGATATCGCGCGCATCGACGAGATCGAGCGCGAAACCAAGCATGACGTCGTCGCCTTCCTCACGCATCTCGCCGAGATCGTCGGGCCGGAGGCGCGCTTCGTGCATCAGGGGATGACGTCTTCCGACGTGCTCGACACCTGCCTCAACGTGCAGCTCGTGCGCGCCGCCGACTTTCTCATCGCCGACGTGGAAAAACTCAACGCCGCGCTCGAGCGCCGCGCCCGCGAGCATAAATTCACGCCGACCATCGGCCGCTCGCACGGCATCCACGCCGAGCCGACGACATTCGGGCTCAAGCTCGCCTACGCCTATGCCGAATTCGACCGCGCCAAAGCGCGGCTGAAGGCGGCGCGCAACGAAGTCGCAACCTGCGCGATCTCGGGCGCGGTCGGCACGTTCGCGCAGGTCGATCCCCGGGTGGAAGCCCATGTGGCGCAAGCGATGGGACTTTCGGTCGAGCCGATCTCGACCCAAGTCATCCCACGCGACCGTCATGCCATGTACTTCGCCACGCTCGGCGTGGTCGCCGCCTCGATCGAGCGGCTGGCGACGGAAATCCGCCACCTGCAACGCACCGAGGTTTTGGAAGCGGAGGAGTATTTCTCCGAGGGCCAGAAAGGCTCCTCTGCCATGCCGCATAAACGCAACCCGGTGCTCTCGGAGAACCTGGTCGGGCTCGCGCGCATGGTGCGCGCCTATGTGACGCCCGCGCTCGAAAACGTCGCACTCTGGCACGAACGCGACATCTCGCACTCTTCGGTCGAACGCATGATCGGGCCCGACGCAACGGTCACTCTCGATTTCGCGCTCAACCGCCTGGCCGGTATCGTCGATAAGCTCATCATCTATCCGGACAACATGCGCAAAAACCTCGATCGTCTCGGCGGCCTCGTCCATTCGCAGCGCGTGCTGCTTGCGCTTACGCAAAAGGGAGCAACGCGCGAAGACGCCTATCGCCTGGTCCAGCGCAACGCCATGAAGGCTTGGCGCGGAGAAGGCGATTTTCTTGAGCTGCTCAAGGCTGACAAGGACGTGCGCAAGCACCTGAGCGAAGGCGAGCTTGCTGCCAATTTCGACCTCGATTTTCACTTCGCGCAGGTTGATGCCATCTTCCATCGCGTTTTTGGCCGCGCATAAAGCCCCTCAAGCCGAGGTGATTCGGCCCGCAATCGCTGCCATCGCATTTGTTTGCCCGACTCAGCGCACTGACGTAACGTCATACCGCTTTTCGCAGCAAATCTTATTTGGGAGAGAGCGATGGGCCGATTGGTACGCAAACCGCAGCCGGCCGGACGTGACGCGCAGATCGCCAAGCTCGAGGAGGCCTTGCAGTCCGGCAGTCCCGGGATTTTATCGGCGAACGCCGAGGCAGGCGACGGTTATCTCGAACGGATGGTGAAATACGTTCCGGCCGAGATCATTGCGTTTTCCATGGTGATCAACGCCATCCTCGACCAGGCGATGAAGTCAGGCGGAGCGAATGCCGCCATGGCCGGCATTCCCGTGCCCGTCGTCGCAGCCGGTGCTTTGGTGGTAGGCTGCCTGCTCACGCCGTTGTTTTGCTGGTACGTGCGCCGCGAAGGCGACGCCTGGACGGTCAATGCGGCGGTTTCAACTGTCGCCTTCCCGTTCTGGGCCTATCTGATGGGCGCGGTTGCCTTTGCCGATCACCACGACGGCAATCTCGCTGCGATTCTGGTGATGTCGTTTACGGTGGTCAGCGGGCTCGTGGCGCCGCGGCCGGACAACCCCAAGGCCGAAGAACAAGCGCAACCAGAACTCGCTCCGCGGGAGACGCCGCGTCTCGTCAACGCATTGGCGGGGTGAATTTCGCAAGGCAGTTCAGCCGCTTACGAGTGGGTCGCAGAAGCCGCAAACCCGCGAAGCCGCGATCGCGATTGCCGACACCCGATTCCTGGTGTTTTTCTCCGGCCGATGCGGACGCGGGAAACCATTCTGGTGTTCGATTCCGGCCTCGGCGGGCTCACCGTCTATCGCGAGATTGTCGCCGCGCGGCCGGATGCCGATTTCGTCTATGTCGCCGATGACGCCGCCTTCCCTTACGGGGCCATGGAGGAGACGGCTCTGGTCGCTCGCATCGTCCACCTCATGGGCGAATTGATCGCCGCGCACCGGCCGAGCCTCGTCGTCATCGCTTGCAACACCGCCTCGACCGTAGCGCTGCCCGCATTGCGCAAAAAATTCGCGGTGCCGTTCATCGGTACCGTACCGGCCATCAAGCCGGCCTGTGCGAATTCGGTGACCCGGCGCATTGCCGTGCTTGGAACCGAAGCAACCGTAAAACGCGAATACACCCGAGCGCTGATCCGCGACTATGCCGGGGATTGTCAGGTCACCTTGGTCGGTTCAAAAAAACTTGCCGCCTACGCCGAGGCGGAGCTTGCCGGCATGCCCGTGAGCGACGAGGCACTCTCCGCCGAGATCGCGCCTTGCTTCCGCGACAACGGCGCGCACACCGACACGGTGGTGCTTGCCTGCACCCATTATCCGCTGCTCATCGAACGGTTGCGGCGGCTTGCGCCCTGGCCGGTCAATTTCCTCGATCCGGCGCCCGCCATTGCGCGGCGCGTCGTCGAGCTTCTCGGTCCGGCGCCGTCTGCTGCACGTAGCGGCACAACCCGCGCGATCTTTACCACGGGCCAT
>Ga0187784_10003435_pt1 | contig 12792 bp, 10 predicted proteins | sample 1015_SJ02_MP15_2_FD_132964 | JGI IMG/M metagenome (GOLD analysis project Ga0187784, IMG submission 132964) | Tropical peat soil microbial communities from peatlands in Department of Meta, Colombia - 1015_SJ02_MP15_20_MG | ecosystem: Environmental > Terrestrial > Soil > Wetlands > Peat | place... | reverse complement strand
GCGACGGCCAGCGGCGCCTCGGCAGCTACAGCGACGCTGCTCTACTCCTTTAAGACCGGCACGAGCGACGGGCAACTTCCCTTTGCCGACGTGACCCTCGACAGCCAGGGCAATATTTATGGCGTGACCTCAGCCGGCGGCGCTGTGGACGCGGGCGTCGTCTACAAGGTCGCGCCCGACGGGACGGAGACGGTGCTGCACTCCTTCGTGGGCGGCGACAACGACGGGGCTTATCCCAGCAGCAACGTGCTCCTCGATCGCGCGGGCAATCTCTATGGCCTGACATTCTCTGGCGGCGGAACCGGATGTGGCGGCGGCGGATGCGGCACGGTGTACAAGCTCGCGCCGGACGGGAAGGTGACGCTACTGCACTCGTTCGCGGGCGATGGCGACGGCAACGGTCCCCAAGGCGACCTGCTCGCCGATGCGGCAGGCAATCTCTATGGCGCGGCAGCCATTGGCGGCGGCGACGCGACATGCGCGGTGCATGGCTTCGGCAAGGATTCGGGGTGCGGCACGCTGTTCAAGGTCGCGCCGGACGGCGCCTTCACGGTGCTTCACACTTTCGAGAACCCCTTGAAGCAGGGAGCGATTCCCCAAGGCTTCCTGATCGCCGACGCGCAGGGCAATCTCTACGGCGTGACGGAAACCAACGGCGAGACGACGCCATGCCCCGCAGGCGTCGCACAAAAAGGATGCGGTGTGGTGTTCAAGCTCTCAACGAGTGGAGCCTATTCGGTCCTTCACGCCTTCACGGGCGACAGCGACGGGGGTGTTCCCTATGGTGGGCCGATCGGCGACGCGCAGGGCGATCTCTACGGCGCGACGCTTGCGGGCGGCAATCTGGGGATCTGCGACTACACCGTCGGCGACGGCAAGGGATGCGGCGTCCTTTACAAGCTCACGCCAGGCGGGACCCTCACGACGCTGCACACCTTCACGGGCGGCGCCGACGGGGCTGCCCCCACGAGCAGGTTGACCGCCGACTGCAAGGGCAATCTCTATGGCACGGCCGAGTTTGGCGGCGACGACAAGGCGAAGGCGTGCGCCAACAGCTTCGGCGTCAACGGCTGCGGCACTGTGTTCAAGATCACGCCGGAGGGGATTTTTTCGGTGCTTCACACCTTCCAGGGCGCTCCCAAGGACGGGTCTCAGCCCATCTTCACCGGCGTGGTCGCCGACGGCGCAGGCAATCTCTATGGCGCGACCCCGGCGGGCGGCGCGAACGGAGTCGGCGCGGTCTACAAGCTGACCGACACCGGCTTCGCTACGACGGGGAAGGCGTGCTCATCGGCGCCGTGACACGGCGCGGGGAAGCTCCACCCCCTTCACTCGACCCCTGGACGACCAGCGGCCAGAACGGCGCGCCCGGAATAAGGGCGCGACGTTTGAGCTGACGGGCTCGGGCTTCGTCACGGGGAAAGGCGCGTGTCCATTGCGCCGCGACGAAGCCCGGGAAGCGACCAGCTTGCGCCGACGCTCGCGCGGCCGACGGGACTAAAAATTTTGAGAGACCCTGTCGTGTTTTGCCGGCGTCGCACGTCCTCTTCACAGGTAAGGCAATAACCGGGCGCGGCCCAATGCGTCGCGGATGAAAAACAAGGGGGAAATCAACATGCGACCATACGGCTTCACTCGCAAAACTCTGGTCCCGCTGGCCTCGGCGATGACGCTGGCTGCGGCGACGACCGTCGGCGCCTTGGCGGCGCCGAAAGAGACGGTGCTCTACTCCTTCAAAGCCGGCACGAGCGACGGGGCGTACCCGTCGCAGGACGTGATCCGCGACAGCCAGGGCAATATCTACGGCATGACGCAGGAGGGCGGCGCCTTGAATGCGGGCGTCGTCTACAAGGTCGCGCCCGACGGCACGGAGACGGTTCTGCACTCCTTCGTCGGCGGCGCCAACGACGGGTCTTCTCCCAATGGCGCCCCGCGCTCGACAAGCACGGCAACCTCTATGGCGCGACGATCTATGGCGGCGCGGCGAATTCGGGCGTGGTGTTCAAGCTCGCGCCGAACGGAAAGCTGACGCTGCTACACTCCTTTACGGGCAAAGACGACGGCGCCAATCCCCAAGGCGCGCTTCTTGTCGACGCCGCAGGCAATCTTTATGGCGCGGCGTCCTTGGGCGGCGAGTCGACATGTTCTATCAAGGGATTCCCGGCGGGTTCGGGATGCGGCACGCTGTGGAAGCTGGCGCCTGACGGAACCTTCACCGTGCTTCACACCTTTGAGAATCCCGACAAGGAGGGAGCGATTCCCCAAGGCTCCCTGAACGCCGACGCGCAGGGCAATCTCTATGGCGTGACGGAAATTAGCGGCGAGGCTAAGCAGTGTCTGGCGGATACGTTTGAAAACGGTTGCGGCACGGTGTTCAAGCTCACGTCAAGCGGCGTCTTTTCGGTGCTTCACACCTTCACGGGCGGCAGTGACGGGGGCATCCCCTATGGGGGCCTGACCGCCGATGCGCAAGGCAATCTCTATGGCTCGACGATCGGCGGCGGCAACGACAAGCTCTGCGTCGGCACCGGCGGCGATGATGGCAGGGGATGCGGCACGCTGTTCAAGCTCTCGCCGGAGGGGACCCTCACGACACTCTATACCTTCACGGGCGGCGCCGACGGGTCGTCGCCCACGAGTAGGCTGATCGGCGACTGCGACGGCAATCGCTATGGCACGGCAGATTTCGGCGGCGACGTCAAAGCGAAGGCGTGTGCCCAAAGCGACGGCGTCTCAGGATGCGGCGCCGTGTTCAAGCTCTCGGCGAGCGGAGCCTTTTCGGTGCTTTACACCTTCCAGGGCTCTCCCAAGGACGGGGCTGGTCCGATCTTCACCGGCGTGGTCGCCGACAGCGCGGGCAATCTCTATGGCGCGACTTCATCGGGCGGCGCGGACGGAGTCGGCACGGTATACAAGCTGACGGATACGGGCTTCGCTACGACGGGGAAGGCGTGCTCGTCGGCGCCGTGACGGCGCCGGGAAACTCCACCCGCTTCATGGCGGACCCCTGGACGGAGTGACGAGCGGCCAGAACGGCGCGCCCGGAAAACGGCGCGGCGTTCGACCTGACGAGCACGGGCGTCGTCACGGGGGAAGGGCGCGCGTTCATTGCGCCGCGACGGAACCGGGAAGCGACCAGCTTGCGCCGACGCTCGTGCGTTTCGGGGACCCTGCAAGAAATTTTCAAAGACCTGTCGCGTTCTGCCGGCGTCGCACGTCTTAGTTACAGGCGATGCAAGAAGCGGGCGCGGCCCGCGATGCGTTGCGGACAAAAAATCTAAGGGGGGAAATCAACATGCAATCATACGGCTTCACTCGAAAAACCCTGGTCCCGCTGGCCTCGGCACTCGCCCTGGTCGCGGCGACGGGCGACGGCGCCCTGGCGGCGCCGAAAGAGACCCTGCTCTACTCGTTTAAAAACGGCACGAGCGACGGGCAACTCCCCTTTCAAGATGTGACCCTCGACAGCCAGGGCAATGTCTATGGCATGACCCAAGCGGGCGGCGTGTTGAATTTGGGCGTCGTCTACAAGGTCGCGCCTGACGGGACGGAGACGGTGCTGCACTCCTTCGTGGGCGGCGCCAACGACGGGTCTTCTTCCAATGGCTCCCTGCTCCTCGATAAGCAAGGCAACCTCTATGGCACGACGGGCTTTGGCGGCGGAACGGGATGCGGCGGCGGCGGGTGCGGCGTGGTTTTCAAGCTCGCGCCGAACGGGAAGTTTACGCTCCTGCATTCCTTCAAGGGCGACGGCGACGGCTACTATCCCCAAGGCGCCCTGCTTGCCGACAAGGCAGGCAATCTCTATGGCGCGGCGGCCTTGGGCGGCGGCGACACGACATGCGAGGTGCATGGCGAGGGCAAGAATTCAGGATGCGGCACCGTGTTCAAGGTCGCGCCAGATGGGACCTTCACGGTGCTTCACACCTTCGAGCACCCCAACCAAGAGGGAACGATTCCCAATGGCTCCCTAATCGCCGACGCGCAGGGCAATCTCTATGGCACGACAGAAGTTAACGGTGCGGATACGCCATGCCCGGCAGATGTGTTCGAAAACGGATGCGGTGTGGTGTTCAAGCTCTCGTCGAGCGGGGCCTTTTCAGTGCTCCACGCCTTCACGGGCGGCAGTGACGGGGGTCTTCCCTATGGGGGCCTGTTCGCCGACGCGCTGGGCAATCTCTATGGTGCGACGATCGCGGGCGGCAATCTGGGGCTCTGCGACGCCACCGCTGGCGATGGGAAGGGATGCGGCACGCTGTACAAGCTCTCGCCGACAGGGACCCTCACGACGCTGCACACCTTCACGGGCGGGGCGGACGGGGCTGCCGCCACGAGCAGGTTGATCGCCGACTGCAAGGGCAATCTCTATGGCACGGCCGATTTTGGCGGCGACGACAAGGCGAAAGCGTGCGCCCAAAGCGACGGCATCCCTGGGTGTGGCACGGTGTTCAAGATCACGCCGGACGGGACTTTTTCCTTGCTTCACACCTTCGAGGGCGCTCCCAAGGACGGGGCTGGTCCCATCTTCACCGGCGTGGCCGCCGACAGCGCGGGCAATCTTTATGGCGCGACCTCAGGGGGCGGCGCGAACGGAGCCGGCGCCGTGTACAAGCTGACCGACACGGGCTTCGCCACGGGGACGGCCTGTTCGCCGTGACCGTCACGCCGGCCGGGAAACCTCCACATTTTTTGTCGACCTCCTTCCAGGAGAAAGCAAATGTCCACCGCCAAGACGCTCGAGTTCCCCGTCGCGGGGCTCATCCTCGTCTCCTCCGTATGTCTCTCCTTGCAGGCGGCGTCGGCGCAGACGCCGCCGAGCACGATTCCCGTGTTTCAAGAGCAGCCCGATTCCAGCGGCAAGATCGCCACCTACCAGCCGGGCGGCCCGACGACCACGTCATCCAACGCGTTCTTCCAAGTCTTGGGGACGAACGGACGCAGCTGCTTCACCTGCCATCAGCCGCAGAACGCGTGGAGCGTCAGCGCAGAGTCCGTTCAGGCCCGCTTCAACGCCACCTCGGGCGCGGACCCGATTTTCAGCCTGTTCGACGGCGCCACCTGTCCAAGCGACAGGGTCGCGACGCTTGCGGAAAAGCAAGCGGCTTATGCGCTTCTGACGAGCAGGGGACTGATCCGGGTCGGGCTGCCGCTGCCGCCCAACGCGCAGTTCGAAATAACGCATGTGGACGATCCATACGGCTGCTCGAACAATGCGTCCGTTGGACTGGCCGGCATATACTCCTTCTATCGGCGCCCGCTGCCCACGACCAACGCGCTCTTCCTCGTCGACTACCAGTGGGACGGACGCCAGCCCGACCTCAAGCACCAGGCGATCACGGCGGCTCTCACCCACGAGCAGGCCAAGACCGCGCCCACGGATGCGCAATTGAAGCAGATCGTCGATTTCGAGTCCGGCATCTACACTGCGCAGGATTTCGACGCCGACGCAGACTCTCTGACCGCCCTGTCCGCGACGGGCGGTCCGCGCGCCTTGTCGAAGCAGAAATTCCAGGAGACGGTCGAAGCCTTCGACCTCTATGCCGCGTGGGCGAATCTCACGGGAACGGACAAGGTGACGCAAGCGCGCCTGTCGGTCGCGCGTGGCGAACAGTTGTTCAACTCAAACTGCTCAACCTGTCACAACGTCCAGGATGCCGGCGATAATTTTGCTGGCGCGTTCTTCAATAACGGCGCCGCCGATGCGGGCAATATACTGCTGGACCTTTCCGGCTTGCCCGTATTCACAGTCAAATGCAAGCTGAACGGAGTGTCTACTCAGGTCACCGATCTGGGTCGAGCCATGATCTCGGGGCTGTGCGAAGACATCGGAGCATTCAAAGTCCATACTCTGCGGGGGCTGGCCGCGCGGGCGCCCTATTTCCACAACGGCGGCGCAGCTACTCTGGAGGATGCGGTGCGCCTCGAAAGCAGCCTGACGGACGCGGGCTTTACGGAGCAGGAAACGTTGGACGTGGTCAACTTTTTGAAGACGCTGTAAGTCGGACATTTCCTTTTGAACAGCTTGCATTCGCTGCGAGGGCGTCGCTGCGAGGGCGCTGATGACGAAATGGGATCGGCGGGCGTTCGGCGCCTGCCGATTCGATCGAGCCGAATGTCTCTTTTGGGTCATGAGCGGAAGTTCAAACCGACCCCGCGCCGAGCGGCGATTATTGCAGCCCTTCGAGATAGGCGGCGACAGCCGCCGTCTGCTCGCGCGTCAGCGCCTGCGCGATCGGCTGCATGAGGGCGGACGAGTCGGGCTTCGCCGGGTCTTGCCCGCGCTCCCTGCCCCAATTCGCAAGCGTCTGGCTCGTATACTCATGCAGCTGCCCCGCGAGGCGCGGCATGGCCCCCTCGCCCTTGGCCTCGGGCCCGTGACATGAGGCGCAGGCGGCGACCTGCCTGTCGGGGACGCCTTCCTCATAGATCTTCTTGCCCACGGAGACGAGGTCCTTGGCGGCGCCGCCGAGCGGCTTGGGGTTCAAGTCCCTGAAATGCGCAGCGATCGCCGAGAGCGTCGCCGGATTGAGCGCCTGCGCGACATTTTGCATCAGGGGATGCAGACGTCGACGCTCGATGAAGGCGCGCAGCTGCTCCTCCAAATATTCCGGCTGCTGGCCGGCGATGCGCGGCATCGTATAGGCGGCGCGAAAGCCCTGTCCCGCCAGGCCATGGCAAGTCTTGCAATAGGCGATTTTGGCGTCGAGCTGGGGTTTCGGCAGCGGCTCTGGCGGATGATCCTCGGCGAAGCACCGCGTCGCCGCCGCCGCGAAGAGCGCGGCGCCGAGCAGAACAGACAGGCGAAGGGCTTTCACGATGGAGCTCCCGAATTCGTCCGATGGCGTGAAATCGCAGCCGCCTATTTGAGGAAGCTCACATAAGACGCAAGCGCTTCGATGTCGGCGGCGCTGAGCTTGCTCGAGACGATCGGCATCGGATGCGCGGACGCGTCATAGCCTTTCGTCCACTGCTCGAGCCGCCCCTTGATGTAGGCGTAGGACATTCCCCCGAGGCGGGGGATGGCGTCGAAGCCTTCGCCTCTCGGCCCGTGGCAGACGATGCAGGAGACGACGTTGGCGTCGGGGACGCCTTGCTCGTATATGAGCTTCCCCGATTCGACCAGCGATCCGTCGCCGTCCTCGGCGGGCTGCGCCGGCAAGGCCGAATAATACTGCGCGAAGTCATGCGCCGCTTGCGGCGACAACCGCGCTGTCGCGCCCCACATATATTGCTTCGACGCCGGATTATCGCGAGCATGCTCGCGGAATTCCAGCAGCTCTTTCTCGATGTAGGACGCTCTCTGGCCCGCGATCCGGGGCGCAGCGCCGGAACCTTGCGCCGACGGGCCGTGACACCACGCGCAATTGCGAACGGGAAGCTGCTCCTGCGCCAGCGCCGGGGCTTCGGCCAGCGCGGCGACCGCCAAGAGCGTCAGTGCTGCGCGCTTGCGTTTCATGGTTCGAAGTCTCGCGCTGTCATCCCTGGGGCGAAGGGCGGTCATCTGAGATAGGCGAGGTAGGACGCGATGGCGGAGATTTGCGCCGGCGTGAGATTGTGCGTCGTCACCACCATGATCGCCGACGTGTCGTCTCTCTGGCCGCCTTGCCCGCGCTCCTTGCTCCAATAGGTCAGAGACTTGACCGTGTATGGATAGAGCTGCCCGGCGAGGCGCGGGATCTCTTCATGCCCCTTCGCGTCCGGACCGTGGCAGGCGGAGCAGGCGGCGACGTTGGACTCGGGCAGGCCCTGCTCGAAGATGGTGCGACCGAGGCCGATGTTCTCGCGCGGCGCGCCGCCGAGCGGCGGCGGATTGAGCTCGTGGAAATGCGTGGTCAGCGCGGCGAGCGTCGTCGGGGTCAGCACATGCGCCACGTTGAACATGACCGGATTGACGCGGCGGCGCTCGATGAAGGCGCGCAGCTGGTTCTCGATATATTTGGGCTGTTGTCCCGCGAGGCGCGGCATCGCGTAGTAGCCGCGATAGCCCTCCCCGGAGAGCCCGTGGCAAGTCTTGCAATATTCGACCTTCGCCTCGAAGCCCGGACGACCGCCGCGTTCCTCGGCGAGGCCCGCGGTCGTCGTAGCGAGCGCGAGGACCGCCGCTTGCAACGCCAATCCGAGACCGACGACTTTCATGATCCCCTCCGCCCCATTGCGCCCCGGACCTTCCTCAAAATGCGACCCATGAGTAGAGGAAGAGCGTGTTGTTGTCGGTCGCGGTGTGCGACCTCCAGCTGCTGCCGTTGAAATAGGTTCCCGCGCCGTCGAAATTGGCGGTCCCGCCGTAAAGCGACAGATAGTGGGTATAGGAGAGGCCGAGCTTGGCGTTGGCCCAGGGCCAGAGCTCGGGACCGCCCTTGCTGAAGGGCATGTACGCCGCATCGAAGATCAGGCCCTTGCCGTTGGGAAGACCGACCGCCGAGTTCCCGGGACTGATCAGCGCGTTGCCATAAAGCGTGTAGTCCGGCGACCCGTTGATCTGAAAATAAGCGATCGTGCCGCTGATCGTGCGATTCCAGACATAGCCCGCGCTCGCCTTGAAGCTCTTGAGGTAGTCGACGGGATTGGACGAGGCGTTGCCGGTCACGGGCGGCACGCCGAAGACGTTCACGACGCCGAGGGCGCTGATGGCTTGCGCCGCGATCCCCTGCGCATAGGTCCCCTGCAGATTCTGCATCTCGCTGATGCGGGTGACCTGCAGCGTCACCGCATGCTCGTCGTTGATCCACTGATATTGCGCGTCCCAGCCGATGTCGCGGTAGTGGTCGACTCCGTAGCCCATGACCCGGCCCGGAAGAACTTGCGGATAGAAGCCGAAGGCGCCGAGCATGAGCGAATGCTCGCCCCATCGCGGCTCGAAGGCGACGCGCCAATAGGGCGAGGCGCCCGTGAGCGAGCTGGAGGCGCAAGCGCTACTATAGGGCTGGTTCGGGGGATAATAGAGCGCCGCCCAGGCCGCGACGTTTTGCACATAGTCGGAATTGTTCGGGCAGGTCTGTCCGAGCGCGTTGAGCTCGCCCTTGGACAGATTTTGATAGGCGGCGGCTTCCAGATAAAGCATGTCGTTCAAAAAGACGTAGGCGCCCGTGCCGACCGAACGCCCGCCCCAACCGTTCTCGACCTGAGTCAACGGCGGAGAGAAAGCTGGCGCGATCGTGGAGGCCACATAGGGGAAGCCCCACGCGGGCGTCGTGTTCCACACGTCCTGAACGGTCGGACCGTTGTTGACGTCCAGTCCATAGAGGACGTCGAGCCGATCGAAAGTGTATGTGTCGGTGTAGCGGATGTCGGTATTGTCGAGATAGGTGTGCTGCGACGCCTTATCGTAGGTGCCTTGCGCCAGCGCTCCCACATTCCCGTAAATCTTGCCGCCGTAAAACAGGCTCGCCTGCTGCATGATGAAATTGTCGTTCACATGCGCGATCGGATAGCCGTCGGGATTGGTCGGAGGCGAGTCCTGCCGCACCTTCGTCTTGGTGAAGGTCGGCACGACCATGGCGGCGATCGGCGGCGCCTCGGTCGGCTCCATGCCGCCGGTGATCGTGTAGCCGTTGAGCTTGAACCGGCGACCGAGCGGCGTCAGCTCGGGAAAGGCGGTGTGGCAGGTCGCGCAAGGCTGGCCGGTCTGGCGCGCGAAGCTTGGCACAGCCTTGGCGGGAGTGGACAATCCAAACAGGGCGAGCGCCGCCGCCAAGCCGACAATCAGTCGACACAGGGTCTCGAGACTTCGAGAGCCCCTATCAGTCGAGACTTCGAGAGCTTTATCAGCGGAACTCGTTACGGCTTGTGATGCTACGACGATACTCGAACCGGCCATTCTGCTGGCGTCGACCGTCATGGCGTTCCTTTGGTTGCTCGCGCGCAACCGCCGCCGTCGCGCGGCTTTGCCCCAAGGCCCGGGTTCACCCCATCTTCACGCCATAACGCCCGAATCACTGCAATGCTAGCTCTGTCTGGACCACCGCGCCAGTATTTTTCCCGTCTCAAAATAAAGAGCATGAATTCGTCGCCGAGCCATCCGAGGAAAACGACAGGTATTCGACGGCTGCGCGGCGCCCCTTCGCCCTCGACCGGCGCGCGCCTGCTGGACAACGGGACGATCGGGATCGCCGCCGCTCTGCGCCCCGAAGCGAAAAAGCCGCCTATGCCGAAGACAGGCTGGCTCGCCGTCGCTCATGTCACGCCGCCGACGAGCTGGGGTTGACGGCCCCGTTTGGATGCGCCTAAGACCGCGTTAATCCTTCGAATCTGGCGAAGTCGGTCGTCGGTCCGCCGGGGGCTCGCAATGACCAAGGCCGGGCTCAGTCTCTTCACAGCGTCGCTCGTCAGGCGCCGCGCGGAACTCATGCAGTTTCTCGCGCGAAAGGTCGGCGTCCAAGAGGCGCAGGATCTTGCGCAAGAGGCGTTTTTGCGCGCTCTGAGCGAGAATGAGCGGGAAGAAGTCAGCAATCCGGCTGCGCTGTTGCAGCGGATCGCAGCCAATCTCGCACTGGATCATCTGCGCGCTCAAAACAGAAGCAAGCTGCGCTTCGTCGATGGCGAGGCGACGGACGAGATCGCTTCTCCAGAGCCCTCGGCCTTCGCGCGACTGGCGGCAAAAGAAGAGATGCAGCTGTTGCTCTCGGCGGTTCAGGAGCTGCCGCCGCGCTGCCGCGAAGTCTTCATCATGCGCCGCGTGGAGGATCTGCATCAGGAAGAGATCGCCCGCCGGCTCGGCATCTCCCGCAACATGGTCGAAAAACATCTGCGGGTTGCGCTCCGCCGCCTCCAGGGCGTAACTGAGCCATAAATTTCGAATTCGACCTCCTCATTCCCGAGGGGTCGCGCGTCATATGGGTATGCGGGAAATTCGACCGGCTTGCTGAGCGTCGGGCGAAGCGTGAGTTGGAATAGCCGATGCAGAAAGACCCCCCCGACCCATCGGCAGGCGAGCGGCGAGACGAGGCGGCGCGATGGTGGACGCGTCTCGACGGCGGCGCGCTCTCGCAGGCGGAATGGGCCGCGTTCCGGGCTTGGCTTGCGCGCGACGCGGCGAATGAGCGGGCCTTCGAGGCGGTATGCGAGCTCTGGGGCAAGCTGGAGGCGCTACGCGAGCCGCTGCGGCGCGCCCCATCTCCCCCAAGCCCCGCGCCCCGGCGTCGCTGGGCCATCGCAGCGGCGGCGGTCGGAGCCTCTTTCGCCCTCATCCTCGGCTTCGACGAATTGCGTCTGATCTGTTCGTCCGACTACCGCACCGGCGTCGGCGAACTCAAAACCCTCGCGCTCCCCGACGGATCGCATGCGCAGCTCAACGCCCGGTCGGCGCTCGCCTTGAGCTTCCGCGGCGGCGAACGCCGCGTCAATCTGCTCGCCGGCGAAGCCGTCTTCGAGGTCGCGGCAGACCCCGCGCGTCCCTTCGTCGTCGAGGCCGGGGGCGGGACGGTCACCGCGCGCGGGACAGCGTTCGATGTCGCGATCGAGGGCGCGCGCACCGTCGTCACCGTGACCGAGCGCAGCGTCGAAATCGAGCGCCGGGACCAGAAGCTCGTCGTATCGGCGGGACAGCAGACCGCCTTCGGCTCGGATTCTCCGGCGCTGCCGCCCTACGCCGTCGATGCGGACGAGGCGCTGGCCTGGCGCCGCGGCAGGCTGATCTTTCAGGATCAGGCGCTCGGGGATGTCGTCGCGGCGCTCGGACGCTACCATCACGGGGTCGTGCTCATCCCCGAACGCGAGCTCAGGGAGCGACGGATCAGCGGCGCCTTCGACGTGGGCCATGCGGCGGACGCGCTGCTTGCGCTCGAAAAGTCCTTAGACGTCCGCGCGCTGCACTTTTCCCCTTTACTGACAATCCTGTACCTGTGACAAAAATGTCACGCCGAACAATAGTTTTGTTTTCCGCATCCTCAAATCGCTGATTCGTTCGTCAGAAAGCCAACGGCGGCGGTGGCGCCGCGCGGCCCTAGGCGAGGCGGACCATGGCGACATCACGGCTTTTTCTGCGTATTGCGCGTTCGACGACGGCGCTGACGGGAATAGCCATGTCAATCGCCGCCTCGACCGCCATTGCTCTCGATTCCACCCCTGCGAAGGCCTATGCCGTGCCCGGCGGCTATTCGATCCCTGCGGGGTCGGTCGCCTCGGCGCTCAATCGGCTGGCCGATCTTAGCGGCGCTCAGCTCGTCTACGACGCGCGGCTCACGCGCCAAGTCCACACCCGAGGGGTCAGCGGCGAAGCGACGCTCGAAGGCGCGCTTAACGAGCTTCTGAAGGGGACGGGGCTGACCTATTCGATCCGCCCGACAGGAACCTCGGTCGCGATCGTCGTGGCTCAAAACAACGCCGGCGCGCAAAGCGACGCCGCCGTTCCGCGCGGCGCAACGGCGCTGCCGACGATCGAGGTCGGCGCGGCGAAGCCCACGCGCGGCGTGGGGACGCCGTCCGCCCAAGGCCAAGCCGGAGTGGCGACCACAGGAGCCGGCCAATCTGGCGGTGGAGGAGCGAAAGGAGGCGCGGGCGGCTATGGCGGCGCGGGCGCGGCGCAGGACCCCTACAACAAGAGCTACGTGCTGCAGAACACCTCGACCGGCACCAAGACCGACACGCCGGTCATGGACACGCCGCTCAACGTGCAGTCGGTCAGCCAACAGGTGCTGCAGGATCAGCAGGTCACCAATTTGGCTCAGGCGGTGCAGAACGTCAGCGGGGTTATCGTCGCTGCACCCGCCGCGGACGGAAACATCAGTGGAGCGGTGGGCAACGGAATCTTCCTGCGCGGATTTGAGACATCGAGTTATTTCCGCGACGGATTTC
>Ga0187784_10003434_pt1 | contig 12792 bp, 6 predicted proteins | sample 1015_SJ02_MP15_2_FD_132964 | JGI IMG/M metagenome (GOLD analysis project Ga0187784, IMG submission 132964) | Tropical peat soil microbial communities from peatlands in Department of Meta, Colombia - 1015_SJ02_MP15_20_MG | ecosystem: Environmental > Terrestrial > Soil > Wetlands > Peat | place... | reverse complement strand
TCGACAACCAACAATTCCGCGGCGGGTCTTAACTTGGCGAGTCCCTTCCAGGAAAACCTCAAAATGCAATCTCTTCTGGTCAGCCGCACGTTCTGGGACGACAAGGCCCGGTTCAGCTTTATGGACCGCCTGCAATGGCAACAGGAGCAGTTCTTGGGTCAACCCCTGGGGCAGTTCACGGACGCTTATGCCACCGCCCAACTCCAGATCACCCACACGCCGAAACTTTCCTCGAGTTACTTCTGCAATTTCACCCGAGTGTCCCAGAGCGGCGCGACCTCCTTAACGGGCACGGGGGGAACCGGCAGCAGCGTCAGTTTGGTTCAGATCCCTGCCGTCACTTCAGATACCTTTGGCGGTGGCGTGCAGTATCGGCTGACGCCCGATCTTAACCTTTTTGGACAATTTCAAGAGTACCACGTAACCGCAACACTATTGGCAGGGGAGGTGGAAACTGAGACCTCTTTGGCTGATTCGGTGGGTGGCGCCTCGTTTGGGAGGCGCTGGCGAGGCCTGGATTTGGAAGCTCGCTACTCCGGCGATTTACAGATCGGGGGCACCAACCTCGGGCACCACCCCACCACATTCTCTAACGACGTCGATGGAAGGGTTGCCTGGGGCGATCCCCGGCGGGTGCGCCTGATCGCTTCCGGGGTTGACTCGAGGTATAACCTCGTGGATGAACTTGGCGGATTCTCTACCAACCGCGCTCTGCGCCTACAAGCTGAAACTACGCGGCTCTTTGGCTGGCACCTTCAGGGAAACGCCGAGCGCGCTCGGGTGGAGTTCCTGAGCGCCAGCGGCGACATCAAATCCGACTCCACGAACTTCTCTGCTCAGATGCAGCAAAAACGGGTGGCCCTCAGTGCCGGTCGGCAGGCCTTAGCGGGGGTCGGCGCGCTGTTTCCCGCCCTCGTGAGCGCCGAGGAATGGCTGAGTGTTCCCTTGCCCTTGAACGAATTGGTCGCCACACCCCTGCTCAACCGGCTCTCTCGCACCGACACGGCGGGCCTCGTCCTCCGCGTGCGCAAGCAACTTGATGTGTCCGCCGATTACATGAATGAAAGGGACGTGCTTGCCCTCTCGCAACCGAAATTCCGCACGGCGGATGTCAGCGCTCGTTACCGGGTGGGCAAAGTGAGTGTCCAGGCGGGATTCGGAAACTACCGGATTGAGAACATCGCCATCCCCATCCGGACAGGCAACTTCCTGAACCGCTACTACGTGCGAGTGATGAGAGATTTCAAGATCCTTTGAGGTTCAACCTTGTCGCGCCTTAACCCAACTCGCTTGCCCCTGAAAATGAGCCGACCCCGGTCCTTCCCGCGCAAGCGGGAATCCCAAATCAGTTCACCGCCGAGACGCCGAGGCACAGAGAGATTACTAACCAGGGCCCTTCTCGGCGCCTCTGTGCCTCTGTGGTTAATTCTTTTCGCCTTCTGCCTTCTGGCTGTCCCGCTCGGACGGCTAATGGTGGCGGATAGTCCAAAGTCGGCCATCAAACCCATCGATTTGGGTGCGGTAGACTGGGTCGGCGAACTGCGGGGCGCCGCCGATGTCAAAGGAAAGCCATCCTGGGCCAAGCGGGTTTTGAAAGCGGTCATCGGGCTCGACGATCAGCAGAAAGCCATGCTCGCGCCCAACGGCGTCTGCGTGGACCCACAAGGCAGAATTCTGGTCGCCGATACCAAAGAACGGGTCCTACACGTATTTGACCCGGTGCGCCGGCGGTATCAGGAATTCCACCCCCCCGATTCCGATCCTTTTCTTGCGCCCATTGCCGTGGCCTGCGACGCGCAGGGGCAGATTTATGTCTCCGACGCTCTGCGCGCGCGCATCTTCCTTTTTACTTCTCAGGGCAAATACCTGCGGGCGCTGGGGGCAGTGGACCGCGAAGAAAGCATTTTCAAACGCTCCGCGGGAATCGCCGTGAATAGCCAGCGCGACCGCCTCTACGTTGTGGACACGCTAGCCATGCGCGTGGTGATCATGACGCTCGAGGGCAAGGTGGTCGGCCGCTTTGGCCAGCGCGGGACTGAACCCGGCGAGTTCAATTATCCGACCTACATCGCTGTCGCCCCCGACGGTTCGGTTTGGGTCACCGATTCGTTGAATTTCCGCGTCCAGCACTTTGACCCCGAAGGGAAGTTCCTGTCCGCTTTCGGAAATGCGGGCAGCGGGCCGGGCGATTTTGACAAGGCCAAGGGGATTGCCGTAGACGCGCAGGGGCGCGTTTACGTGGTCGAAGGACGGAACGACCGCGTGCAGGTCTACGATGCGGATGGGCGTTTAATGTTTGTCTTCGGCTCCACGGGAGCCGGTGCGGGAGAGTTTTTCCTCCCCACGGCTATCGCCTTGGACAGCCAAAACCAGATTTACGTTGCGGATGGGTTCAATCGCCGCGTGCAGATGTTTCGCTTGCGGCCGGAAGGCATTGCTCCAGGCGGAGGATAGTAATTGCGTAAGGCGAATTATATCGGGTGGCTGGTGCTCTGGGCGGCTATCGCCACACCGGGTTTCGGAGCTGGCGATGTAGGTGCTGTCCTGAACTCCAAGCACGACTTCCGGGCGGACTCCAAAGCCGCCATTCGCTCGGTTTCCGGTCGCGACGCCTGCGTTTTCTGTCACACGCCGCACAACGCGAATCCCGGGACCTATTTGTGGAACCAGAAGCTCTCGACGGCGCAGTTTCCGGCTTACTCGAGCACCACGCTTCAGTCCAATGTCACGCCCATTCAGCCGCAGGACGTCTCGAAGCTCTGCCTGAGTTGCCACGACGGAACGATTGCCCTGGGCGACACCGTCAATGATGGGCTGTTTCGATTTATGCAAGGCACCGCCTATACCCTTCCGGCGACTTCTGCTTCCAACCTGGCCGCGCACAGCGGATTCACAGACGACCATCCGTTTGGTTTTGTCCCAGCGCACAGCAGTGACATCAAGGTCCCGGCTGCCGCGAGCCCGGTCCGCCTGGACGGCGCCGGCAAAGTGCAGTGTACCAGTTGCCACGATCCTCACCAGGAAAACTTGGATCCCACGGTAGGGAAATTCCTGGTGGCTCGGAACGCTGAATCCGCGCTTTGCTTGACTTGCCACGTCCAAGCGGGCTGGGAGTACTCCGTGCACCGCATGCCGCCGGACCCGAACGAGGATGCCAAATATACTGCGGCGCAAGGCGCGCACACCGGGTACGCGGGAGTCGCGAAGAATGGCTGCGAAACTTGCCACCGCCCACACGCTCCGGCCACCGCCCAGAGATTGGTCAAGTATGTGGAATCGGCCACCTGCTACCAGTGCCACGATGGGAGCGTAACCTCGCTGAACATCAAGAGCGAATTCCTCGCTAAAACCTATCGGCACCCTGTCCAAATCACGGCCTCGGTTCACGATGCGTCCGAGAATCCACTTTCCTCTATGTATCCCCTTCCGGAAACGGCGAGTGGGACGCCACGCCACTCAGAGTGCGTAGACTGCCATAACCCCCACTTCGCCAACACGGCCTCGGCGCAGCCGCCCCTGCTGAATGGGGCGGTGCTGGGGGTGAAAGGGCAATCCGCCGCCAATACATATCTGCTCCAAAGCACCAACGAGTATGAAATCTGCTTCAAGTGTCACGGCGACAGCGCGAATAAGCCCCAATCCACTGATTACAGCACAGTGGGCGTGGGCTATGGGCGCAATCCACAGCGAATGTTCGAAGTAGGCAATCCCAACCGTTTCAACACGCGCCTGGAGTTCCAATTCAGCTCCTCCTATCATCCCGTGACACGCCCCCGCAACCTGGCCTCAGGCTTCGGCGGAGATGTGCCCAGCTTGCGCCAACAGCCGATCACGCCTGGTGGAGCGCAGATTACCACTCGCCAACTTTCGGGCGCCTGTTATATTTACTGTAGCGATTGCCATAACAACGACGCAGGGCGCAATTTGGGAACATCCGACGGCCCCAAGGGCCCGCACGGCTCGAACTTGCCGCACCTGCTTGAAAGGGCAAGTTCATTGGAACCGCCGCCGGCGACCCCCGGAGGTCCATCGACTGGCGTCTCCTATGCAATTACCAATTACGCTCTATGCGACAAGTGCCATGACGTGGAAGGGAGCATCCTCCGGGACCAAAGCTTCACCTATCATGGAATTCACGTCCGCACGGCCAATGCCGCGTGCTCCACATGCCATGCCCCTCACGCTTCACAAGGCCCCATGCTGATTGATTTTGACCGTACGATTGTCGGTCCTAGCAGCAGCGGCAGGCTCGAATACCTCCGCCTTGGCGCGCGCAACGGCACCTGCTACCTCACCTGCCATGGCAAGGACCACAACCCCGCCACTTATGGCCCTGGGGGTTCGCCAGGGAACCTATTGCCTACCGGGCCGCTTTCGGGACACAATCGTCAGGGCACGATTCGCCCTCGTTAATTTTTGAAGGGGAAGGTTGCATTTTGACACGCAGAAGCTTTCTTTCTCTATCGGCGCTGCTCGGCTCGGGCTTACAACCTGGGTTTCCAATTGTGGGATCAGCCCAAGGTTTATTCACCGCCAAACTCGGCATCATCACGGACGAGCTGACGGAGGACTTTGACAAGGCACTCGAATTTATCGCCGGCTATGCGCTCGCCTATTGCGAGGTGCGCGAACTCTGGCACAAAAACGTGATGAAGCTTTCCCAGGAGGAATTGGAGCGCGCCAAGCAATTGATCGAAAAGCATAACTTGAAAGTCTCGGAGATCGCTTCGCCGATTTTCAAATACCACTTGCCCGAAATGCCTTCTCTCCACCCCAATATGCCTGACACCTTCCGAGCCGCTGACTTGACGGATAAGGACACTGAGAATCTGCTTCAGCGCGTATTCAAGCTCGCCCCATTTTTCGGCACTTCCAAGGTTAGAATCTTCAGCTATTGGCGGGTGGAGGACCCGGAAAAGGCTTACCCCTACGTCCGCGAACGCCTGGCCAACGCGGCCGCGCTTGCCGCCCAGCACAATATCACTCTGCTCCTTGAAAATGAGAACGATTGCAATGTGGGGACGGGAAAAGAGCTGGGGCGGATGCTTCGGGACATCAATTCGCCGAACTTGCGTGGCATGTGGGACCCGTGCAACGCCGCTTACCTCGGCGAGGTTCCCTACCCCGACGGGTATCGCCAAGTCCGTGGACTCTTCCGGCACATGCACATCAAGGATGTAAAGAAGGACCCCACCACAGGACAGCTTCAGTACGTCCCTGTGGGCGAAGGTATGATTGATTTCAAGGGACAGCTCAAAGCCTTGCGCGACGACGGTTATGACGGGACGATGTCTTTGGAGACCGCCTACCTGCGCCCCGATGGGAATAAGGTGGAAAGCACCCGCGAGTGCCTGGAAGGATTGCTCCGGGTAATGAAATCGGTAGATGCGAAGGAGTAAGAATTCAGGAGTCAGGAGTCAGAAGTCAGAATGAAGTGTAAAGGTTAAAGGGTAAAGGATAAAGGCAACTTTCAGATTTTAACCTTTAGCCTTTACACTTCATTCTGGCTTCTGACTCCTGACTTCTGGCTTCTCTTTTGTCACTCGTCACTGTTTGTTGTCTGTTCTTGCTCGTCACTCGTCACTCGTCACTTGTCACTCGTCACTGTTCTTATGTTTTCGTCCCGTACCAATTGGCCACTCACTCCGAATCGGCTCGCGGGAGCAATCGAAGAGCTGCGGCGTAAGGGGCACCCTCTTCTTGACCTGACCGAATCGAACCCCACGCGCTGCGGGTTTGCTTTCGATAGCAAGGCCATCCTCGAGACGCTCGCAAATCCCCAAGCTCTTTCTTACGAGCCCGACCCTCGCGGCTTGCTCGTGGCGCGCCAGGCGGTGGCCAGCTACTACGCCGAGCGCGGGATCGCGCTCGATCCGGGACAGATCTTCCTTACCACCAGCACCAGCGAAGCTTATTCCTACGTTTTCCGCCTGCTCGCCGACTCGGGGGACACCGTCCTGGTGCCACAGCCCAGCTACCCTCTTTTTGACTACTTGGGGGGACTGAACGATGTTGGGGTTGTCGCATATCCCCTGATTTACGACCAAGGCTGGCAGATTGATTGCCCCACGCTGGCAAAGCGCCTGGGGGCACGCACGCGTGCCATCCTGGTAGTTCATCCCAACAATCCCACCGGGTCATTTGTTCGGCAGCGCGAGTTGGCTGAGCTTCTGGCCTTCTGCCGGCAGCACGACATGGCGCTGGTGGCCGACGAGGTCTTTGCGGACTATCCCTTGGTCGCGGATGCGCAGCGCGTCGTAAGCCACGCCGCAATCACGGAAGCGCTCACCCTCACGCTGAGCGGCCTTTCGAAAATTTCCGCCTTGCCGCAGATGAAGCTGGCTTGGCTGGTCCTGAACGGACCTCCGGAGCTTCTGCGGAGTGGCTTGGCGCGCATGGAGATCATCGCCGACACGTACCTCTCAGTGAGTGCGCCGCTGGCGCTGGCATTGCCAGGATTGCTCGAGACTCGCCGCGCGCTTCAGCCACAGATACTGTCACGCGTGACGTCCAATCTTGAGTTGCTCGATGCGCGACTCGCCTCGGGCCAGCCTGTAAGCCGGCTGGTGGTGGAAGGGGGATGGTATGCCATCTTGCGGCTTCCCTCGATTCGAACGGACGAAGAGTGGGCGATGGAACTTGCCTGCAAAGACGGTGTGCTCGTTCATCCCGGCCATTTCTTCGATTTCAGCTCAGAGGGGCATTTGGTGGTAAGCCTGCTGACCAAGCCGGAGGTTTTCGAAGAAGGGATAGGGAGAATCGTCACTCGCGTGGCTAACACCGCCTGAACGGCTTATTTGCGCTCGATTCGTTGCGCTCATGTATACTCCAGCCCTCTGTCGCCGCAGCAACAGAGGGTGACCCGCCGTCCCAATGCACCTCATCGGGAGGCGGGCCGGGTGAGGGGGTGCCTCGCTTTGTTTGGTATCATCTCGGGCGTGACAACGGGTTTACCCCGCCATTGGCGGCAAATTCGTTATGGGCGTACCGCAAGGGCAGCGGCGGACTATAACTGATGCGAAGCCTTACCCGGACAACGTGGCTTGCGAAAGGAAGTGACCCCTCACCCGTCCCACGACGGCTGGAGAAAGCGCCGTCGTGGGACACCCTCTCCCCAGGGAGAGGGCTGTGTTTCCGAGGTCGGCGCTACGTGAAAGGTCCCCTGCTCCTCACAGTCGTATTGGTTTGTTTCGCGCTGATTTCGACAGGGTGCCGCCGGCGGGCTGCCCCACCCCAGGCCTACGCCGCCTTCGTTGTCAACAAGCAGAGTTCGACGCTCGCCGAAGTTAATTTGGCGAAATTCCGCTTGGCCGCGACGGTGGCTGTGGCGGCCAGCCCTGAACGGGTGTTGGTGAGGCCGCAGCACGAGGAATTATGGGTGGTATCTGCCTCGGGCGAAATCAGCGTAGTGGATTTCCCCAGGCTGCGGGTGGTGAGGAAGCTTCGCATGGGGGAAGGCGCGCGTGACCTTGCCTTTTCATCCGAGGGGCGCCGGGCTTTCATCCTCGAGCCGGCAAAAGGGCAAATCGTTTTTATCGACGCGGAAAACTACCAGGAAACAACGCGCCTCAATCTGGGCACCTCACTCGCGGACCTTGCTTTGGCGCCCGACGGCAAGACGTTGGTGGCCTCTGCGGGCGGCGCGAACCGGCTCTTTTTTGTTAACGCAAACGATCAAAAGCTCCTCGGCTCGGTCGCAGTGGGCAAAGCTCCCGGTCCTATGGTTATCCTTCCCAATAGCTCCAAGGTCTTCGTTTGTGACACGGAAGAAGATGCCATATCCGCCGCAGACTTGACCACGCGACAACTCCTTGCCAACATCGAAATCGGCATTCGGCCCGGCGCCATGGTCCTCAAGCCGGACGGCGGAGAACTTTTTATCTTCGAGTACGATGGCACCAGCATGGTCATCGTGGACACTGACCAGGACAACGTGGAGCAGAACTATCCCACGGGCCATAGGCCGGTGGCGGGAGTGTTTCAGCGGGACCCGCTTGTCCTTTACATCGCCAACGCCGGTGACGGTTCGGTGATGGCCCTGGACGTACAGAACCGCATCCTGTTGGCGGCGGTCCACCTCGGAATCGAGCCCCGAGCCCTGGCGCTCACTCCCGACGAACGCTTTCTGGTGCTGGCGGACACCGCCGCCTCCACGCTGGCTGTGCTCAAGACAAACCCCGCCACACTGCTCACTACCCTCCCTGTTGGCGCTGACCCTGTAGACGTGGTGGTTCCCGGCTGGAAACTACAGTGACAAGTGACGAGCAAGTGATCGGGTGATCTGGAGATCGGGCGAACCGGTGAACGGCGGACCGGGTGAATTGGTACATGTGTAAATGGGTGATCGGTTGAACGCCCACGTAGCTTGTTCATCCGATCACCCGATCTCCAGATCACCCGATCTCCCGATTTCCCTACCAGCTAATGAGTTCATCCGCGGGTCTGAGAGATATCCAGCCCTCTTGAGGAATGACCTGGAGCGGCAGGGCGTTCGCCCAAATCGAAACTTGCAGGCGGATTTGTTGGTGTGGGTCAGATCCCAGCAGGCGGTAATCCAAGCGCAGCTCGAAGATGCGGTGGAAGGCAACCTGAATCTGGCCGTCGGCGGCTGGCGGAGGCGGCAGGGGCTCCTCGTCTCTCCACGAATTCAATCCGGCCAAGCCGCCGGGACCAATCGCGGCGTGGATACGAATGCGGCGGTTGTCCACCACATTCACTCGAACTTCAAATTCCGCATGCTCTTTGGGAAATGTCTCGGCCAGATCGAGGCGAAGAAAAAGGGCCTCAGGGCTGAACCCGTAGTAAAGCGCCTCCCAAGCCCTGGTGGCTCCGTGCATCGAGCCGGAGCGTGGGTCAGGCAGATAGAGGCCGGCGCCTAACCACTCGAAGTAGTTGGTAACGACGCCATCGATGCGCGGCTGGATAAGCCCCGTCGGCGGAACGCTAAAGGTTTTGACGCGCGGGCGCTTGATAGGTTCCGCCAGTTCGTCGCCGGGAAAACCTCCCAGCATTCTATAGATGTTACTGAGATGGGTGCGGAAAAGCAGATCGAACTCTTCGTCATTCGCACTAGAGTGTTCCGGACCGTACCACCAGCACCAATCACTGCCTTCCGCAACCCACAACTCCTGTTGTGCGAGCTGGGCGTTGTTTTTCTGGGCATTGCCGCTGTTTTGAGCATAGAAATCGCGCGTCTCCGAAAGCAGGTCCCAGGCGCGATTGTCCTCATCCGCTCCAATCCAGACATCAAAATTGGCGCCGATCCAGGACCCGGGATGCACGTGTGTCAATAGCCCTGGGTCGGTAACCTTCAAAGCCTCGGTGGCGGTCACCGCCTTCAATTCAGGGTCAGAAGCCACACGGCCATAGAAGCTCTTAAGGAATTTCCTGCCGTTTCCCGGGTAGTACTCCCAGGCGTTTTCGCCGTCCAGAATAACCGAAACCACCGCGGGTTTACCCCCGGTGCTGCGGCCTGCCGCTTTGATACGCTGGTGAAGATCAGCCGCCGCGGCCTGCGGATCCATGCGCGAGTAAACAAAGCCCACCAAGTCGGAAAGTTGGCGGTCGCGAAAAAGGATGGAGATCCGGCGCCCTTCGGATGAGAAAACGTGTGGCCGGTAGAGCTCAGAACCACCGTCCACGCTCCCGTCGCTGCGCCGGCCGAAACCCATCTGACGTGAGCGCCCCAGAACTCCTTCGTCTGTTGCCGCCCACTCGAAGCCCTCCTCGGCAGCCATTCGCAGGACCTCGTCCGACACGCTTCCCTCGCTGGGCCAGAGCCCGCGCGGCTTGCTGCCAAAAACTTCCTGATGGAGTGTTATCGCCGCGCGGAGTTGGTCGCGGGCATCCTCAGGGTGCCGAAAGTGGTGGCTCGGCAAACGGACCCCAGGGTGAGATTCCAGCGCAATATTGCTGTCGCAGAGGAGGGGAAGGATGGGATGGTAGAAAGGGGAAGTCGAAATCTCAATTTGGCCGCGCTCACTGGCCGCCCGGTAATCAATCAGAACTCGCTTGAATATCTCCACTTCCTTCAAGTGGAGCAAAGACTTATCGTCTTCGTCATAACCCCGTTCTTTCGCCGCCAGCTTCCTGATCTGGGGGTCGCCGTCAAGGTAGATTTCATCAAACCAAGCGAGCTGTGAAAGCGCTTGCAAATCGAGCAAGTCGTGGGGCGAGAAGAGCCGTCCAGCCGTAACGGGGTCGGTAGTTCGCGACTTGTCCCACAACTCACGGAAACGCGGATAACGGTTGAGCAGGTTTTCGTGGTTAAGCTGGAAAGCGCTTTCCAGGAGAAACCGACGGTCATCCCCCGTAAGTTTAGGGACAGGCTTGAAGGCAACCTCGTAGGCTGGCTCGCGGGCTGTCTCCTGCGCGTAGTCCTGGATTTGCATCACCAGCGAAGGAACCAGGTTGAAGGTCATGTGCATGGTGGGGAAATCGCGCAGCATTGCCACCATGCCGAAGTAATCCTTGAGGGCGTGCAGGCGCACCCAAGGCATGGTGTAGCGGCCCTGTGCCAAATCCTTGTAGAAGGGCTGGTGCATGTGCCAAAGCAGCATCAAATAGGTCTGGGGCATGGAATTAAGGAACAGTCCCTTTGCGGCGCTGAAATCGATGTGCTAGCATGAACGCAGGGCGGCATCCCGGTTTCCAATTCATGGTAAGGTTGCGCCCCGGCAAGAACTTATGCGGATACTGAGCCGCTATATCCTCAAAGAAATCTCTTCCCACTCGCTGCTGGGACTGCTCGTCTTCACTTTCGTAATCTTCATTCGACACTTGGGGCATCTGCTCGAGCTTATAGTGCGCCACAATCTGCCGCTCCCGGATGTAATGACGTTGTTCCTGCTGCCCGTTCCAGGCATCCTCGTGCTCACGGTTCCCATGGCCGTACTGGTGGGTACACTTATTGGTCTCAGCCGTATGGCAACGGACGGCGAGGTTATCGCTGTCCGAGCCTCGGGCATCGGGCTCTCCCAGTTCGTCCGGCCCGTACTGGTCTTCGCTTGCGCGGGGTGGGCGCTTACCATGTGCATGAGCCTGTTCCTCTCGCCCCAGGCAGCCCGGCAACTCGATCGCATGGAAGCAGGGCTAAAGGCCAGCCAGGTGTCGTATGAGATCCAGCCACGCGTTTTTATCGAGCAATTCCCCAATTTACTTCTTTACTTGCAAGATGTAACCGGATCTCGTTCCAGGTGGCGGGGCGTCTTCATTGCGGACACCACGCAGCGTGATCAAGTCAAGGTAACCTTAGCGGAAAGCGGGGTGCTTGTCAACGAAGCCGCCAACGACCGATTGGTCATTCACCTTGCCCAGGGCATGACGCACGAAATCGACCCGCAAAATTCCGCCCAATATTCAGTGGTGTCCTTCACCGATACGGACATCCCGGTGCCGCTCGAACAGGGGGCGACCGCCGGGAGCGAAAGTCAGCTCCCTCAACTTCTTTCGGTAGACCAATTGATGAAGCAGACGCGCAGCCCCCGCGAACGCCAAGCGGCGCTTGTGGAACTTCATTATCGCTTCGCTCTGCCTGTGGCAAGTTTGGTTCTGGCGCTGGTGGGAATATCACTGGGCCTCTCGACCCGCAAGGGCGGCAAGGCGGTGGGTCTGATCCTGACCATTTTGCTGGTCTTCCTCTACTACATCATCATGGCCTTCGGCCTCAGTTTCGCCAAGCAAGGCCGCCTTCCTCCCGTCATCGGGCTCTGGCTTGCCAACGTCATCTTCGCTGCCGCTGGGGTTTTGATGCTGGCGCAACTTCAAAGCCTGCGCTTGCGGCTCCAGTTCCTACAAGACTGGATGGACGATTTGGCGCAAAGGTGGCAAGCTCGCCGAGTGCGCAAGCGGCATGGACGATTCTCCGAGCCCCCCTTGAAGCCCCAAGCACCCGGAAGCCGAATCTTTCAGATCCTCGACGTCTACATTATCCAGAGCTGGTTCTTCTACTTTGTTATCCTTCTGGTTACCTTCACGGGCATTTACATTATTTTTGACTTTTTCCAGCTTCTCGGCGATATGGTCCGCAACCACGCTTCGGCAGGCGTCGTGCTGGAATATTATCGCTTCCTTCTCCCTCAAGTCATCTACTTGATGCTTCCGCTCAGCATCCTCGTAGCCACGCTCGTCAATTTTGGATTGCTCACCAAATCCAACCAGATAACCGCCATTAAAGCCGCGGGTGTGAGCCTTTACAGGATTTCCGTCCCCGTGCTCCTGGTAGCCTTTGTTCTAAGCGTAGGTATGTTCTTTCTTTCTGATGATTTGTTGCCGGAGAGCAACCAGCAGCAGGACGCGTTGCGCAATCAGATCAAGGGGAAACCTCCGCGTACCTTCTACCGCCCTGAACGACAGTGGATCTTTGGGCAATCGGATCGTATTTACAACTACAGGTTTTTTGACCCTGACAAGAACGTTTTCGCCGATCTCACTTGCTTCGAATTCGACCCTCAGTCTTTTCATCTTACCCGCCGGATATACGCTGCGCGCGCGTTCTGGGAACCGCCCGTCCGGGGATGGGTGCTCGAAAACGGTTGGGAACGCGACCTCGTGGGAGACCGGGTTGACAAATACATGCCCTTCTCCGTCGCCGTCTTCACCGAGATCACGGAGGAGCCCGCCTACTTTAAGAAGGAAGTGAGAACCTCCGAACAGATGAGCGCTCTCGAATTGCGGCGCTACATCGCCGGTCTAGGCCAGAGCGGTTTTGATGTCGTTCGCCTCTCCGTGCAGTTCTATCGGAAGTTTTCCTATCCCCTGATTGCCTTCGTCGTGACCTTGATTGGTATTCCC
>Ga0187784_10003433_pt1 | contig 12793 bp, 12 predicted proteins | sample 1015_SJ02_MP15_2_FD_132964 | JGI IMG/M metagenome (GOLD analysis project Ga0187784, IMG submission 132964) | Tropical peat soil microbial communities from peatlands in Department of Meta, Colombia - 1015_SJ02_MP15_20_MG | ecosystem: Environmental > Terrestrial > Soil > Wetlands > Peat | place... | reverse complement strand
CGGATAAAAACCGCACGCGACTACTCGGCGGATGTGGAAAGGTTAGCCGCGCCGGGATACCGTGTTCTCGGAGTTGCCGCGGGACCAGACGATGATTTGCGCTTTGTCGGGTTACTGGCGCTGGAAGATCCACCCAGAAATGACTCAAAGGAACTTATCGGCAGCCTGCACGATCTGGGAGTGCGCGTGATCATGATTACCGGCGATGCTTTACCCACAGCCCGCGCAGTGGCCAGCCGGGTTGGCATCGGGGGCCGTGCGGTCGAACCAAGAGCCCTCGAAAAAGAGGCCGCAGCCGAGGTGCTCCAGAGCGACGTTTTCGCAGGCGCATATCCGGAGGACAAATTTCACATAGTCCAGGCTCTGCAGCGAGCTGGCCTGGTCACGGGAATGACCTGAGACGGTGTGAACGACGCTCCCGCCTTGAAGCAAGCGGAAGTTGGAATCGCTGTAGCGAACGCCACAGACGTGGCGAAAGCCGCGGCCAGTCTCGTGCTTACCAATCCCGGCCTGACGGACATCCTCGCTGCAGTGAAAACGAGCCGCCGCATCTATCAGCGCATGCTCACCTACACCCTCAACAAAATCATCAAGACCGTTGAAATCGCCTTGTTGTTGAGTCTGGGTGTAATGCTCACCAGAAGCTTCGTTATTACCCCGCTGCTTATCGTTCTCCTGTTGTTCACCAATGACTTTGTGACGATGTCGATTGCCACCGACAGCGTGTCTTACTCGCCGCAGCCCGATCGCTGGCACATCCGTTGGCTCGTTATGGTTGGCCTGGCGCTTGGCAGTCTGATTCTGCTGTTCTCGTTCGGGATCTTTCTGGCCGCACGCTATTGGCTACAACTGCCCTTGCCCCAGTTGCAAACGCTGGTCTTCATCACCTTGGTTTTCAGCGGGCAGGGCACTGTTTATCTCGTTCGACAGCGCCAGCACTTCTGGATGTCAAGACCCGGCAAGTGGCTGGTTCTGAGCTCGGCCGCCGATATTGTGGCGGTGAGCATTCTTGCTTCCCGCGGCATACTGATGACGGCGATCCCTGCACAAGTGCTGTTCGGCGTGCTGATCGCTTGCGGCTGCTATCTCGCAGCTGTGGACTGTTTGAAAACCGGTCTTCTAAGAAAACTGCCGCAAGGGTTATGAGGGAACATCTTTTTTCCCCGACTTGCCAATTTGACGCAGGACGCTTGCTACGCTCATCGAGACCGGCCGCATCGGCGAGATCCCGTGCGAGAGCCTCACCATCGAAGGCTGGCTGTCTATGTGGCGGGCATATCCAAATCGTCAGCGGCAATGCTGGAAGCTGGAGTAGAAGTAATCGGTATCCTCCCGGGACAGCCCAAAGTTCGCGGCTGCGCTTACTGAAGGGAGTTGGGTCGACTCAGGCAGGCCGATACTCTGCTCACGCCGCGTGACTTGTCTCAGGCGCAGTCCCGAGCTTGGCCGCCATCCTGACTAGGTCAGCGAGGGAATTCGCCTTCATCTTTTGCATCACCTGTCCTCGGTGCGCTTTCACTGTGATCTCGCTGATGCCCAGTTCGCCGCCGATCTGTTTGTTTAACAAACCGGAAACTACCAACGCCATAACCTGCCGCTCGCGGGTGGTTAGGGACGCGTAACGCTTCTCAAGCGCCTGTTTCTCCACTTCGTGGGTCAGGGCTCGGAGGCTACGTTCAAGACCTTGCCTGACAGCATTCAACAACTCATCATCAGCGAACGGTTTCGTTAGGAACTCGACAGCGCCCGCCTTCATGGCCTGAACCGTTTTCGGTACATCGGCGTAGCCTGTGATGAAGATGATTGGCATCTCGGTCCGATCAACGCCAATGCGTTTCTACAACTCGAGACCGTTGAGTCCAGGGAGAGAGATATCGAGCACGAGACAACTCGGAACAACAGATTTGGGTCGATCAAGGAATTCTTGCGCGGACGCAAAGGTTTCCGCATGCCAGCCTGCGCTCCGGATCAGCAGTTCCAGCGACTCGCGTACAGAGACGTTGTCGTCAACGATGAATACGATGGGAGTGGCCGTCGACATTGATGATGCCCCCACTGCATGAGTAATAGTGGCACCTAGACTGATTGTTTTCCTCGAAACTTGGTATTCCTCGAAACTGCGTACGGAAACTGCATACGGAAAATCTCAGGTCTCTTGAAGCGCCGTGTTGAGGGCCGCGAGTAGCGCCTTATCACTGAATGGCTTGAGCAGAAATCCAGCTGCCCCCTGTTGGAGCGCTCGAGCACGAATCGTTTCATCCCTTTGAGCGGTGACGAATACGATCGGGATCTCGTGTCGACGACGCCTTAGCTCCTGGTGAAGTTCCGTGCCACTCATTCCGGGCATAGCGATGTCAAGGATCAGACACTTGGTCTCATTGACGCAATCCGACAAGAGAAACTCTTCCGCCGACGAAAAAACTCGCGCCGCAAAGCCGAACTCTCTCAGCAAGTCGGGTAGCGAATCGCGAACCGACTCATCGTCATCAACTACGGATAGCAGCGGACATTTGGGGGCGTTCGTTGTCCGATGGAACTCCATGACGAGACAATGCGCCACTCTACAAGGGCCGTCCATTGTACCTTGGTATTGGTTCTGTGCCGCCAACATGCGCCAGATCCGCATCACGCTGCATCCATCTCGCGATTAGTCCAGCGCAATCGAGGTTCGGTCTCCGCGAAAGCCTCAGGTCTACACGGGATAGCAAAGGAAAATGTGGCTCCCGGACCATCATTCGCTGTCGCCCACAGACTTCCGTGATGAGCCTCGATAATGGAGCGGCTTATGGAGAGCCCAATTCCCATCCCGTTGTTCTTGGTTGTGTAGAAAGCTTCAAAGAGCCGGTCTGCGGATTGTAGTGTGAATCCCACTCCCGAATCTTTCACGCTAAGACGTATCCGGTTCTCGTCCTCGCGTTCGGTTTTGATAAGTAACTCTCTCGGGCGGTCGTCAACTGTGCTCATTGCGTCCGAAGCGTTCCTTATGAAATTCAGGACAACCTGCTGAAGCTGGATACGATCGGCCGTAACGGGGGGCATATATGGACCCGGCCCGTGCTACAAGGACTGACGGTGAGATGGCGTGAGGAAAGACTGCGTGCATATATCCGGCCTCGAAGTTGAGGGTTATCACCCTCGGGCCCTGATGGAATCTGCGCTTGTCTGCCTTGAACAGGTCATCGGCCTTTGCCTCGGCCCAGCCCCCGCTGACAGGTTTTAGACAAGCCGGTCTCGCCGTTTATGCCATCACTCGAATCATCCTTGCAGTCCCGTAGGAACTCGTTGTCTGTGGCTATGCCGCACGGCGATAAGGTTCATCGCGCGCCAGCAGTGCCCAGATCACTCGTGCATTCTTGTTAGCCACTGCAACGCAGGTTTTAGCCGTACCCAACTTGCGCTGTTTCTGGGCGATCCACTGATTGCGGCTGTCGTTCTTGTTGGGGGCGCGATACACAACGATCTCGCGCCATGAATCAGCAACATTCGCAGGTAAGGGTCACCGCGCTTTGTGATCCCAGATAGCCGCTGCTTGTCGCCGCTGGAATGCTGCCGTGGCACCAGTCCGACCCAGGCTGCAAACTGTCGTCCGTTGCGGAAGACTCTTCCATCCGCAATCGCCGCCACCACTGCGGTTGCGATCACCGGGCCTACTCCTTCGACGGCAGCGATCTTCTGGCAGAGTGGGTTACTGCGGTGGATTTGGTGAATCCGTTCCTCCATCGCTGCAATGCGTTGTTCCAACCCGCACAGTTCTTCGTAGAGCAAAGCCAAGAGCTGTCGGCTAAATCCACTCAGCAGTGCGTTGTCCTCCTCGATGAGTTCGGGCAGCGCTTTGCGCACCTGGCTGAGATGAAGGGGAAGCACAATGCCGTACTCGGCAAGCAGACCGCGAATCTGGTTCCCCAGCTGCGTGCGGGAGCCGATCATGCGGCTCCGTATCCGGTGCAACGCTTGCAGGTCTTGCTGCTCGATGGACTTGTTAGGCACGAAGCGCATGTTCGGACGGCTGACCGCCTCGCAGATCGCCTCCGCATCGTTGGCATCGTTTTTCTGGGGCTTCAGATAGGGCTTGACGAACTGCGTAGCCACCATCCGAACCTCATGCCCCACGGCTCGCAGAACGCGAGCCCAGTAGTGAGCACCCTGTGTCGCTTCGATGCCGATCAAACACGGAGTCTGCTGCCGGAAGAACTCTGCCACTTGGGATCGACGAAGCCGTTTACAAAGAACTGTTTCACCGTGACGGTCAACACCGTGGACCTGAAACACATTCTTTGCAACGTCCAACCCGACTACTTTCATCTCGATGGCCATAGAACCCTCCTGCCTCGACGGTAGCAAACTGCCAATCGTCGGGCCGGGTCCATACCATCAGGTCATGTGCAAGCTCGTGGCGCAGAATCACCCGGTTTCGCTGTAGCTCACTCAGCGACAAAGAAGCGACTTCCCGGACAGCTTCATTGAGGTCCATCAATTCGGGGGAGAGATTCTTTTTGCTGTAAACCGTTCGTAGGCGTGTGATCACTTCAGAAGCCCGATTCCCATCGCGAATTGTTCGCCGGGCGGTTTCGCGGACGCCATCGATGTCGGGGGGATCGGCAGAGAGCATCCTCAGACACGTGCTGGCATTGGTGATAATGCCTGAAAGAGGCTGGTTGATTTCGTGGGCGATTGACGCCGTTAATACTCCGAGGCTTGTTATCCGTGCTACGTTTGCGAGTTCCGATCTAGCTTTGGCGAGAGCTTCTTCCGACACGCGGCGCGCCTTGACATCTTGAACCGCCGCGATGTGCTCCAGACTGACCGTCGCGGTCCGGGATCGCATCAGCGACTGCATGCAGACACTTTATCGAACGATCAGGCATCATCAAACGCCAGTGCCATTCAAAGGCGTTGCCCCAGCTTGGTTCCTGGTCGGTCATTCTCATTTTCTCGATCAAACTCATGTCTTCGGGATGGACTCTACTACGAATCATTTCTAACGTCACGGGCGCGCCGATTTCGAACTCGTAGATGCGATAGAGTTGTTCGGACCACTTGATTTCATCGGTCGCCACCTTCCAAGAAAAGCTGCCAGTTAGGCTGAGGCGTCGACCCTCTGCGAGAAAAGTCTCGCTTCGACGTAACTCTTCTTCTGCCCGTTTGCGTTCCGTGATGTCCTCGGAGAGGGCCATGATGAACCTTTGCACGCGCTCGGTACCCGGCACAAGAGGAACGTTGTTGCGCACCCACACCAGACTGCCATTGCTGCAGCGATACTGCTTCTCAATTTGAAATTGCCGGTCTTTTCCTGCCAGAAGCTCCTCAATCAGCATCCAATTATGATCGCGGTCTTTTTCCACAGTGACATCGAGAAAGCGAATTTGCTGCAATTCCTCCCCCGCGTATCCCAGCATCTTCTGGTACACGGGATTCGTCGCAATAAACCGGCCGTTCAGGTCAGTCGGCGCAACGCCGATGGCTGAGTTCTCAAACACAGATCGCCAGCGTTCCTCGCTCTGTGCAATTTGGGCGTGTGCCTCACGCAAGGCTTCCTCGTTCAACCGCAGTTTTTCTTCTTTCAGCTTGCGTGCGGCAATCTCCCTTCTCAGCTCTTGGTCAGTAGCGGCAAGCTCTGCGGTTCGTTCCGCGACCCGGCGATCGAGCTCGTTGGCAATCCTTTTCTGTTCGCTGAGGAGGCTTGCTTCCCGCAGCCCGATTGACGCCTGATTCGCGGCTACGCTGAGAAGCAGGCTCTCGGTTTGTCCAGGGAAATCTGCTCGATCAGAACCTACGAAGATCATGCCGATCTCACCTTTTATCCCCAGTGGGACGGGGAAGATTGAAACTTCTACCTTTCCGAGTAGGTCTCGCGCAGGCGGCGATCTGTGGCCATCCTCTCTAAGCCAGCCACTGAGCATCCCCTCGATTTCGTGCGATGACAATTTGAGTTTGGAAGAGTCAGCGACGCAGAGCATCTCCAGGGGTGGCGTAGCGACAGGTTCGTTCAGCCGTGCATAGATGAATTCCAGGCTGAGCATACGCAGGAGCGCTTCAAGCAAGATATGAACGATCTGCGATGGATCCCTGCCACTCCAAACCGCCGGCAAAGCAAGCAAGCCGACCAGATCGTTAATGCAGCGGTGAAGGCGCCTGATTTCCTGGGCTGAATCTTCGAGCTGGATTTCCATATCACGCCGCCACGTTCAAGCTGCTCCGGCGAGCTCGGTGTTCGCGAAATTCACGCAGGAACTCGTCTGGCGGCAAAAAGAATGAATTCCGTAGAAGGATGCGGCTGATAATGACCATCGGATGGTTCCGCATGATGTCAATCACTGCATCTCCTCAAATTTCCCGAGATGGTAGCTGCAGATGACCTCGTCGTCGTGGCGACGCCACACCTCATTTACGCGCGACTCGAACTCAATGACATCGTTGACATACGTTCGATCTTTCACCGCCCAGTCCATACGACAACAAATGCGACTGAGCGGAAATCCGTCCTTGAGGTTGCTGCTGGCAGCTGCTCGAATACCTCCAGCATTCGATCCTGCTCAAAGCGGCCATCCGGAAGGTATACGTCGGTGTTGGTGCGAAGCTCCAATTGTCCGCTCTGCTGCGCTGTTGCCGGGTTGACTCCTGCGGCTGCCAAGCGTTGCAGATGGTCGGCCTGCTGATCCGGATTAACGACGTGAATCGCCTTGTGGTCACAGACCAAGCGATCGTTTATGAACGGGAGCAGGACACGATACTCTCGATCGTCGCTATTGAAAAAGGCACAGGCGTGAGGTGTCTCATCGAGCAGGGGCCGGCAAAGGGAATCGGAACAGTGGCTCTCATCGTGTCCCCCAAAGAATTCGAATGGAGCCCGCCCAGTAGGACTAGAATGCATCAATTCAACCCGAATGTCCAACTGATACTTTGGTGTTGATCGATACGTTCGTCCAATAGATTCGTCCTCCCGCCTTCGGCTTAATCGCACCAGCGAGTTGTCCCAATACGCCTTCAACGTGAACAAGAGCGTGTAACTATCGTTGATGAAAGCGGGGTCCATCCCGTCCTGAGATGGACGCACGTGAGTAGGGAATGGTAAGCTTGCGGTCCGATATCAGGCCGGCTGTATAACGACACTCTTCCACGTGTCGCAATGTCAGGAACCGATGGCGTCTGCTGCGATCACCGCTGGTGTAACGGGCGGCACCGCGCTGGGCATAGCCCAACCGGTAGCCGCACCGCTTGCTCGCACCGCAATCTTCCTCGTGGTCACGCTAGAATCCTCCCCAGATAGTCACACTATCATTCGATCATTCTGCGGAGACTTGCCTGCATTGTTGCGTGCGGTCGGATTCCGTGATATTGAAGCGGGGCTTTCTTGTGTCCTCGCGTTTGGATCAGATGCTTGGGGCCGGGTCTTCGGATCGCCGCGGCCAGCAGAACTCCATCCCTTTCGTGAGATTCACGCCGCCGATCGACACGCCGTTGCTACGCCGGGCGACTTGCTGTTTCATATCCGGGCAAAGCGCTTCGATTTGTGTTTCGAGCTAGCGACGCAAATCATGGCGCGCATTGGCCGCGCCGTTTCGCCAGCCGACGAAGTACATGGATTCCGCTACTTCGACGACCGAGATCTCATCGGTTTCGTGGACGGAACGGAAAATCCCACGGGTCAGGCAGCGGTCGATGCGGTACTCGTCGGCGATGAGGACCCCGAATTTGCGGGTGGGAGTTATGTCATCGTGCAGAAATATCTTCATGACCTCGCCGCGTGGAACTCACTTTCTACAGAAGCGCAGGAGCGCATCATCGGCCGCACGAAACTGTCCGACATCGAATTGGGCGATTCCATCAAGCCGACCTCCGCCCATAACGCGCTGACCACGATCGTCGAGGATGGGAAGGAGATCAAGATTTTGCGAGATAACATGCCCTTCGGGCGAGCGGCTCAGGGCGAATTTGGCACGTATTTTATTGGCTACAGTCGTTCACCGAAGACGATTGAGCAAATGCTTGAGAACATGTTCATTGGTCGTCCGCCGGGCAATTACGACCGGCTGCTCGATTTCAGTCGTGCGGTCACAGGGAATTTGTTCTTCGCGCCCTCCGCGACGTTCCTGGAAAATGCCGCCGAGCAGCTTGCAAACTCGACCGAACCGGCCAAGGAATCTTCTCTGCCCGCGGGTAGGAGCAATGGTTCGCTCGGCATCGGTTCCCTTAAAGGAGAAATTTCAAATGAATAACCTGCATCGCGAGCTGGCTCCCATTTCCGACGCAGCCTGGGCGCAGATCGAGGAGGAAACATCGCGCACGTTTAAGCGCCATCTCGCAGGACGGCGGGTGGTCGACATGCATGGGCCGGCTGGTACGATCCTCTCTGCCATTGGTACTGGACATCTGGCGACGATTAAGTCACCGGGGGAGGGTATTCTCGCGCGTCAGCGTGAAGTAAAGGCATTGGTCGAACTGCGCGTTCCGTTCGATCTGAAACGCCAGGCAGTCGACGATGTCGAGCGCGGGGCGAATGACTCAGACTGGCAGCCTGCCAAGGATGCCGCGCGCAAACTCGCATTTGCTGAGGATGGTGCCATTTTTGAGGGCTATGCGGCCGCGGGAATCGCAGGGATCCGCCAGGGCACCAGCAATCCTACGATGACGCTGCCGGATTCCGTACGGGAATACCCGAATGTAATTGCGCAAGCAATTACCGCCTTGCGGCTGGCTGGGGTCAATGGCCCCTACGCTGCGCTTCTGGATGCGAACGTTTACACGGCGCTCGCTGAAAGCAGCGATGAAGGATACCCAGTGATAGAACACGTTAAGCGCTTAGTCGACGACAAAATCGTCTGGGCCCCCGGCATCCACGGAGCTTTTGTAATGACCACCCGTGGCGGCGATTTCGACCTGCAGATCGGCCAAGACGTCTCCATTGGATATTTGAGCCACGCCGACGACACTGTCAGCTTATACCTGCAAGAGTCGTTTACGTTCCTGCTCCTCACGACTGAGGCTGCGGTTGCGTTGGTTCGACGCGGAAAGTCACAGAAGAGCTGACGTGAGGTCTTGTGGAAGTCATCCACTCATTCAAAAACCGCGGCCAAGGCGGCGCTACTACCTTGGCCAAACCCAAACGATGCGCGGGCTCACGCAGCTACCCTTTCCGCGCCAACCAGCTTTAGAAGAGCCAGGGCTGTAGCGGTCGATGATGCAGGATTCTGTCCGGTAATGAGGGGGCCATCAAGCACCGATACCAAAGTCCAATGGCGCTCGACCGAGCTGTGCTGCATCTTGTGGAGCTACTCCTTTCATATTGTCAATGTAAAGGAGAACCACTGTGAGATGCAGGCTGCTTGGTAGCCGTATGCTTGGGTTTCAAAAGCAGCGCTATTGGATCTTGCGGGCGGATTGTGGCTGCCGATTTTTCTCGCATCGAGAGAACGCAGCTCCTTCACCCAATAGATCCAAGCGATTGGCAACTCGGGAACGGAACTTTCGGACTCAGCAACCCGAAGCAGTCAATGTCTGAAGCCTCCCTAATCCGAATTCTGGCGATCAATAGTGGATCGTCCAGCCTGAAGGTTGCGCTCTATGAAATAGGCAAGATCGAAAAGCTTCTGGTAGCGATCGAAGTTCGTCGTATCGGCATCCCGGCTGGAAGGATTCGAGCGTCCGATGCACGGGGCGAGACGTTATTCGATCGCGAGGTAAGACTCCCTGATCATGTTGCCGCGCTTAATACCGTGCTGAAATGGCTGCGCGGTGAGAATCACGAGATCGGCGCGGTGGGCCATCGCGTTGTCCACGGGGGCCCCCACTACAGCGGACCCCAGGTTATTACTGCGGGTGTCGTCTCTGCGCTGCGGGAACTCACGCCTATAGATCCGGACCATCTGCCGCAGGCGATTTCAGCTATCGAGGCAGTTAGACGAGAGCATCCGTCGCTAATCCAGGTGGCATGCTTCGACACCGCTTTTCACCGCCAGATGCCACGGGTTGCCCAGGTTTGTCCACTGCCCGCTCACTTCTATCAGGACGGGGTCTTGCGTTACGGTTTCCATGGACTCTCATACGAATACGTGATTTCGGAATTGCGACGGCTGGATGGCGAACTGGCGGATGGCCGCATCGTAATTGCGCACTTGGGAAACGGAGCGAGCATGGCCGCCCTTCATCAGGGCAAAAGTGTGGATACCAGCATGGGCTTCACACCCACGGCCGGCTTGTTGATGGGGACACGCTCGGGGGATATCGATCCGGGGGTTTTGCTCTACCTGATTGAGGAAAAAAGGATGAGCGCTAAGACGGTGAACCATCTCCTCAATAAGGATTCAGGACTGCTGGGAGTCTCGGGCATCAGCGAAGATATGCAAGATTTGCTCGAGCGTGCGAACAGCGACCCCCGGGCAGCTCTGGCAATTGAGCTGTTTTGTCTTCGAGCCAGGAAGTACCTCGGCGCTTATGCGGCCTTACTTGGCGGTCTGGACGCGGTGGTCTTCACGGCCGGCATTGGCGAGCATGCGCCAGAAGTGCGGGAACGTATCTGCTCGGGGCTGCAATTCATGGGAATTCGGCTAGACCCAGCTCGCAATCTGGAAACCGCGCCTGTGATTTCGGCAAAAAGCAGCCAAGTGAAAGTTCGCGTAATCAAAACCAACGAGGAACTGATGATTGCTCGCCACACAGCCAGACTCATGGCATCACAACGTAGTTAGCGGGAGATATCTATGCAGGCGAAAGCTTTGAAGACGACTGGACAACCCTCGAAGGAGCCACAAGCGGAACAAAGTGATTTCCATAGCGCGAGTGCCCGCACTTTGACGGAGCCGGACGAGGCGACAGCTTTCGAATTCGATGCTGGCCTTTCGAGTGCGGTGCAAAGAAAGAGATCAGCGTCGATTAAACCAATCCAGACCAAGGGACCGCTTTCGCCTGAGATGCTGGACAAAATGCATCGCTACTGGCAAGCCGCGAATTACTTGACAGTTGGCCAAATCTATTTATCAGAGAACCCGCTTCTACGGGAGCCGCTTCAGCCTGAACATATCAAACCGCGCCTGCTGGGACATTGGGGCACCTCGGCGGGACAGAATTTCATTTACGTTCACTTGAATCGGCTGATCGAGGAGCATGGTGCGGACATTATTTATATCTCGGGACCGGGGCATGGTGGCCCGTCCATGAACGCGCACTCATACCTAGAAGGGACTTACTCTGAGGTCCATCCGGAAATCACTCAGGACACAAACGGCATGCGTCTGTTCTTTCGCGAGTTCTCCACTCCGGGCGGCGTACCCAGCCACTGCGGCCCCCATGTGCCGAACTCGATCCATGAAGGAGGGGAACTTGGCTACTCTCTGGTGCATGCATTTGGCGCCGCTTTCGACAACCCTGAGCTGATCGTTGCGTGCGTAATCGGTGACGGTGAGGCCGAGACCTGTCCGCTCGAAGGCAGCTGGAAAGGTGTCAAGTTCCTTAATCCGAAGCGCGACGGTGCCGTACTGCCCATTCTTCACCTGAACGGGTACAAGATTTCCGGACCAACGGTCGAAGTGCGTACCACCGACGAAGAACTCACGGAGCTCTATCGAGGTCACGGCTACGTACCTCACTTTGTGGAAGGCGACGATCCGATTGCGGTACACCAGTGGTTTGCCCAGACCCTGGATGAATGCTATGCGGAGATCATGGGAATCCGGCGGAAAGCACGGCAGGAGGGACTAACGCAACGACCCGTTTGGCCGATGATTATTCTGCGCACTCCCAAAGGGTGGACAGGTCCGAAGGAAGTGGATGGTGTTCCGATCGAGGGCACGTTCCGCGCACATCAGGTTCCGCTGGCTAATGTAAGGGAGAATCCTGAACACCGGAAGCTGCTGGAAGCCTGGATGAAGAGCTATCAACCGGAGAAGCTGTTTGATCACGAAGGACAACTTGTTTCGGAGTTGGCATCGCTGGCACCTAATGAGGAACGTCGGATGGGTGCTAACCCGCACGTCAATGGTGGGCGCTTGCTCGATGCCCTCGATCTCCCGGATTTCACCAATTATGCGCTCGATGTACCCGGACCGGGACAGGTCGTGGCCGAGGCGCCTCGCAAGCTGGGTGAATTTCTGCGGGACATTATCAAAATGAATTCTAGGAATTTCCGCGTCTTTTGTCCGGACGAAACGAACTCCAACCGTCTTAATGCCATTTTCGAAGCCAGCGACCGCTGTAGTCTCGCCGAAATCATTCCGATCGATGACCATGTGAGCCCAGACGGGCGAGTCATGGAAGTGCTGAGCGAGCATTGCTGCGAAGGGTGGCTCGAAGGCTACCTGCTGACTGGGCGTCACGGCGTGTTTTCATCGTATGAGGCGTTCGCTCAGGTCGTAGATTCCATGGTGACCCAGCACGCCAAGTGGCTGGAGCAGTGCGAGGAGTTGCCCTGGCGCAAGCCGGTTGCGTCGTTAAATGTTTTCCTTACCAGTCATGTCTGGCGCAACGATCACAACGGCTTCAGCCATCAGGCACCGGGGTTCGTGGCCAACGCTCTCGCGCGACGTAGCGAAATCATCCGTATCTACTTTCCGCCGGACTCGAACTGCCTGCTGAGCGTAATGGACCACTGTCTGCGCAGTCGCAATTACGTCAACATCGTTACATGCGGGAAACAACCAGAGCTGCAATGGCTGAACATGGACGAAGCCGTGGCTCATTGCTCGCGAGGCGCGTCGAAGTGGGAGTTCTGTTCAAATGACGGCAACACGGACCCCGACGTAGTCCTGGCTTGCGCCGGCGATGTGCCTACCATCGAGACAGTCGCCACCTCCTGGCTCCT
>Ga0187784_10003432_pt1 | contig 12799 bp, 12 predicted proteins | sample 1015_SJ02_MP15_2_FD_132964 | JGI IMG/M metagenome (GOLD analysis project Ga0187784, IMG submission 132964) | Tropical peat soil microbial communities from peatlands in Department of Meta, Colombia - 1015_SJ02_MP15_20_MG | ecosystem: Environmental > Terrestrial > Soil > Wetlands > Peat | place... | reverse complement strand
GGCCTGCGCAAGATCGAAGTGTGGACCGCGCGTCACGGCGTCGCGCTCGCGGACTGGCCGACCGAGCCGGTCGACCCGTTCTTCAATGTGAACACGCCCGAGGATGTCGCGAGCGCGACGCGGCTGGCTCTGTCCTTCCCCTGAAGGGAGGGATCAGAGCAGCGCATAGGGCAGGAATCCGATCGTCTCGCCGACCGCGACCTCGGTGACGTCATCGCCAAGCTCGGCGAGGCCATCGGTTGCGGTCAGCGAGGAGATGACCCCGGCGCCGTCCTGCGGGTGCTTGTGCGCCTCGTAGGCGCCGTCTTGGCGCCGCGTCAACGCGACGCGCACATATTCGCGCCGGCCTTTCTTCTTGCGGTACGCGAAGCCCGCTTTCACCGGCAGCGCGATCAGCGGCTCGGGTGTGGCGCCGGCGAGGCGCAAGAGCAGCGGCCGCACCACGCGCGCGAAAGTCACGAACACCGCGACCGGATTGCCCGGCAGTCCGACGAATGCCGCCCCGCGCAGCACACCCATCGCGACCGGTCGTCCCGGCTTGATCGCGACGCGCCAGAACACGAGCGAGCCGGCCGTCCCGATCGCGTCCTTGACGTAGTCGGCTTCGCCGGTCGACACGCCGCCCGAGGTCAGCACCAGATCATGTTCGCTCGCTGCTGCGGCGAGCCGCGCGGCGAGTTTTGCGGGATCGTCGCGCAAGATCCCGAGATCGCTCACCGCGGCGTCGAGCCGCGCCAGCAGGCCGCGCAGCAACGCGCGGTTGGCATCGTAGAGCGCGGCAGCGGGCAGCGGCGCGCCGGGCTCGACGATCTCGTCGCCGGTCGAGAAGACCGCAACGCGCACGCGCCGCCGCACCGGCAGGTCCTGCAGTCCGAGCGCGGCCGCGAGACTGAGATCCTGCGGCTGCAGCCGCCGGCCCGCCGCGAGCGCGACCGCGCCGCGGGCGACGTCCTCGCCGGCAAGCCGCCGATTGGCGCCGCGCTTCAGTCCCCCCGGCACGATCACGGCGTCGCCTTCCGTGCGCACGTCCTCCTGCATGAACACCGTATCGGCGCCGGCCGGCATCGGCGCGCCGGTGAAGATGCGGATCGCCTCGCCGGGCGCGACCATGCGGTCCGCCGCGCGGCCCGCCATCAGCCGATCGACGACTGCAAGCTTCGTCTCGCCAGGCGTGAGATCGGCATGGCGCACCGCAAAGCCATCAACGGCTGAGTTGTCGAACGGCGGCAGGTCGATCGGCGCCATCACGTCGCGCGCGAGCACGCGCCCGTGGGCCTCCTTCAGGGCGACCATCTCGACTTCGGCGACCGGCGTCACGCGCTCGACGATCAGCCGCTCGACGTTCTCGATCGAGAGTAGCGGCCCGCCGAACGCGAAGCAGTCGTCGGTGAGCTGGGCCATCAGGCGCTCCGCACCCGCGCCACCACGGCGTCGAGCGGCGCGGCCTTCTCAATCAGGATATTCGCCACCGCCTCGACGTCATCGAGCGGCACGACCGGAAGCGGCGCGGTCAGCGGCGCATCGCTCGCGATCGCGACGATGTTCTGATCCTGCGGGTGCAGCAGCGGCTTGCCGACCGCCTTGCGGTAGACCTCGAGCTTCGGATGCGCCTGCGTCTTGAAGCCTTCGACCAGCACGAGATCGACCGGCGAGAGCTTTTCCAACAGCGCATCGAGCGCCCATTCGGGTTGCCCGCGCAGCTCGTGCATCAGTGCAAACCGGTTGGCCGAGGCGACCAGCACCTCGGTCGCGCCGGCCTGCCGGTGCGTATGCGAGTCCTTGCCCGGCTGATCGACGTCGAAGGCATGATGCGCGTGCTTCACGGTCGACACGCGCAAGCCGCGGGCGATGAGACGCGGGATCACGCGCGCCAGCAGCGTGGTCTTGCCCGCCCCGCTCCAGCCTGCGATGCCGATGACATCCATGGCGCAAGCTTATCAGACCGGCACCATGCCGAGCGCCGCGATCTGCGCGCGCACTTCCCGGTCGGTTAATGCCGCCAGGAATGCCGCGACCGGCGGACGCGCGCGGCGCGCCTCGACCAGCAGGAAGTCATAATGTTCCGGCGTGAGTTGCAGGAACCCGAGATCGTACATCGCGGCGACTGGCCGGATCGCGACGCCCCAGTCGGCGCGCCCCTGCGCGACCGCGGCCGCGACCGCGTTGTGCGAGCGCGGCTGGTTGCCATAGCCGGGAGGCCGCGCCGAACCGATGAGCTGGTCGATCAGGATGCGCGTGCCCGCGCCGGCGTTGCGGTTGACCATGATGCAATCGGGCTCGGCGAGCGCAGCCCGCACGGCGTCCTGCGCGCGCTTTCCCTCGAACCGCGCATCGCCCTTGCGGAACACGATGCCCTGCATGCGCTCCCAGCCGCGCACCAGCGACAGGCCGTCCTTGGCGTAGTGCACGTTGTAGCGCCCGGTCGCGGGATCCATCAGATGGATCGGCGCGAGGTCGCATTCGCCGCGCCGCGCCGCGGCGACGCCGCCCATGCTGCCGATCGCGATGGTACGCGCCGAGATCCCTTGCGCCGACAGCGCGGAGAGCACGGCGTCGAGCGCGACGCAGTGGCTGCCGGCGATGACCAGATCGGGCGCGCGCGCCGGGCCGATCAGCGTCACCTTCGCGGTCGTCTCGGGGGCGACCGCGCTGCGCAGCGCGTCCACCTCGAGAAAGCCGTCGGCCTGCGAGAAGGTCGTGACCGCGCCCGAGCCCTTGCCGATCGGGAACGCGACCGGCTGCGCGTCGCCGGCGACGAGCGCCACCAGCACGAACTCCTTGCGGCCGAGCTCGGAGGGAATGCGCACCGGCACCGTCGCGTCGCGCGTCACCGCCGCTTCGGGCGGCAGGCCGGCCTTGGCGCGGATCACCGGCGCCATAAAGGCATAGAAGGTGAAGATCGCCGAGGTCGGAAAGCCGGGCAGCACCACGACCGGCTTGCTTTGCGCCACCGCGAGGCAGAGCGGCTTGCCGGGCTTGAGCGCGACGCCGTGCACGACTACGCCCGGCGTGCCGAGCCGCGCGACGATGCGATGCGAAAGGTCGCCTGCGCCTTTCGAGGTGCCGCCCGACAGCACCACCATGTCGCATTGCGCGAGCGCTGCGCGCACGGCCGCGCCGAGCGCATCCTCGTCGTCCGGAAAGGCACCGAATGCCACCGGCTCGCCGCCGGCTTCGCGCACCGCCGCCGCGATGATCGCGCCGTTCGAGTCATAGACCGCGCCCGGCCGCAGCGGCGTGCCGACCGGGGCGAGCTCGTCGCCGGTCGAGAGCACCGCGACGCGCGGCCGCCGCACGACCTCGACCGCGCCAAACCCACACGCTGCCAGCATGCCGATCTCGCGCGAGGAGATGAGCGCGCCGCGCCGCAACAGGGTCTCGCCGCGCGCAATGTCGGAGCCCGCATAGGAGACAAACTGCCCGGCCGAAACCGCGCGGCGCAGATCGATCGCGGGCGCGGCCGCGTCGATCAGCTCGGTGCTCTCGACCATCACCACGGCGTCGGCGCCGCGCGGGATCATGCCGCCGGTCGCAATCGCAGTCGCGGTGCCCGGCAGAACCGTGAGCTTCGGTGCATGTCCGCACGCGAGCACCTCAGCATTCAGCGTGAGGCGGCGCGGAGTTGCGTCGCTCGCGCCGGTCGTGTCGGCGGCGCGCAGCGCGAAGCCATCGACATTGGCGCGGTCGAACGGCGGCACGTCGATCGGCGCTGCCACGTCGTGCGCCAGCACGCGGCCGAGCGCGTCCGCAAGGGCGACGCGCTCGCCGGCAAGCGGCGTGAGATCGAGATGGCGCGTAAAGCGCGCCTTCGCCTCCTCGGCCGATACGACCTCGAGGAACTGCTCCTGCCGCGCCGCGGCGCGCACCGCGTCGAGCAGCGCCACCTCGGGACGCGTGCGGCTTGCGTCATTCATGGGAAGGCCCGCATTTCGAGGCGCGTGCCGGCCGGATAGCCTTCGCTCTCCGGCGGCACCAGGACCCAACCGTCGGCGCGCGCGATCGCCTGCATCGGCCAATAGCCCGAGGCGAGCGGCTCGACACCATCGGGACCGCGGCATACCGGCACGACTTCGGCGAGGCCGACCGTCGAGGTGATCTTGCGCCTGAGCGCGACGGGCATGCCTGGAGATATAGGCGCGTCGGTCAGCCCGCGCAAAAGCGCCTCGCCGACGACGAGAAAGGCCGCGAGCGCCGCATCGAGCCGGGCCGGGAGAAGTAGGACTGGCTGCTTGCCGACGCCTCCCAGCGCCGAGGTCTCGCCGGGCGAGAGGCCAAACCCGTGAATGTCGACCTGCCCGGCCCTGGCGAGTTGCTCCACGCTATGATGATCACGGCCCGCCCCGGTTCCTCCAATCGCCACGATCGCGTCCGCATCCTCGGCCAAGGCCCGTTCGAGCGCGCGCACGAAGATCACATTCGCGCCATGTGATGCGACCGCCCGCGCGATCGCAAGCGCCGTTGGATCCGCCCCGACCGAGACGACCCGCACGCGCGGTTCACGCACCGCGACGCGCGACACGCCAACGGCCTGCAGCGCCGCGACATCGATCGCGCGCAGCTTGGCGCCCGGGTAGCGCAGCATCTGGCCGGCTCCGGCGTCGGCACCGGCTTCGAGCACGCCGTCGCCGACTGTGGCGCTCGCGTGCACCTCGGCGATGTCTCCACCGATCGTGACGGCGTCCAGCGGCAGCACGGCATCGGCACCGGACGGCAGCGCGTCACCGGCATCGACCCTGGCTGGCGCAGTGCTGAGGGGCACCGGCGCGTAAGGCCCCGCATCTTCAATCGCCGCGGCGCGCACCGCCCAGCCGTCGATGAGCGCGATGGGCGCCGCCGGCCAGGCTGCGGTGATACGCACAACCTGCGCCAGCACGCGACCTTCGGCCTCGGCGAGCGGCATTTCACGGGGTGCAACCGGGCGCGCCAGGGCGGCGACTCGCGCGAGCACATCGCCGATCGGCGTGAGGCTGGAGATGCGTTGCGCCTGCATGCGTCCTTTGTGGGCAGGCCATGCGTCGCCGGTCAAGCGAGCCCTTGACGTCGGCTCATAGGAAACGTCCATTGCGGAATGTCCGAGGTCACGCTCGACTTGCGCGGGCTGCGCTGCCCGCTGCCGGCCCTGAAAACCCGCAAGGCGCTGACCCGTCTTGCCGGCGGTGAGCTGCTCGTGGTCGAGTGCACCGATCCGCTGTCGACCCTCGACATCCCGAACCTGATCAACCAGACCGGTGACGTGCTCGAGGACCAGACGGTCGCGTCCGGCCTGTTCGTGTTCCGCATCAGAAAACGCGCATGATCGTGCGCAGAGCAGACGCCATCTAACCGCCCAAGGGCAATATCAAGGACATTCCGATGCCCCACCGCTGCGCGATCCTCGACGACTACCAGAACGTCGCCCTGAAGCTTGCCGACTGGTCGATCCCCGATGTCGAGGTGAAGGTATTCAACGAGCCGTTCCCCGACATCAAGGCCGCGCTCGCCGCGCTGAAGGGCTTCTCGATCATCTGCATGATGCGCGAGCGCACGCCGTTCCTCAAACCGACGCTGGAGCAACTGCCGAATCTTAAGCTCTTGCTGACCTCCGGTGCGCGCAACGCCTCGATCGATCTCGACACTGCGGCCGAACGCGGCGTCACGGTGTGCGGCACCGGCGCCGCCGGGCAACCGACCGCGGAGCTTGCGATCGGCATCATGCTCGAGCTCGCGCGCAAGATCGGCTACGAGAACAACCGCATGAAGCAGGGCGCGCCGTGGCAGTCGACGCTCGGCATCGAGCTCGCCGGCAAGACGCTCGGCCTGCTCGGCTTCGGCAAGCTCGGCTCCAAGGTCGGCGAGATCGGCAAGGCGATCGGCATGGAGCTGATCGCGTGGAGCGAGAACCTCACCGACGAGAAGGCCAAGGCCGGCGGCGCCGCGCGCGTCTCAAAGGAAGAACTCTTCCGGCAGTCCGATTTCCTGTCGGTGCACCTGGTGCTGAGCCCGCGCTCGCGCGGCCTCGTCACCGCCAAGGACCTCGCGCTGATGAAGCCGACAGCCTTCATCATCAACACCTCGCGCGGCCCGATCATCGACGAGGCTTCGCTGCTCGCGGTGCTCGGCCAGCGCAGGATCGCCGGCGCCGGGCTCGACACGTTCGACGTCGAGCCGCTGCCGGTCAATCACCCGCTGCGCAAGCTCGACAATGTCGTGCTGACCCCGCACCTCGGCTATGTCAGCCAGGAGGGCTACAAGGTCTACTACACCGACATGGTCGACAACATCAAAGCTTGGCTCGCCGGCAGCCCGAAGCGCGTGATCAAGAAGTGACGGCGAAGCCTTCACCCCTGCGCGAGGTGAAGCTGCAGGGACTGAGCGCGACTGGTCAACGAGGATAGTACCGCGCGAACTCTACGGGTCAGGAAGCTGGATATTCGCGCGAGCTGCCAGCAGGCGCAGGCGTTGTTTCAAGACCTCGCGTGCAGGCGGAATCGCCTCGGCATTCGGCGGCGGCATCAAGTCGACTCGGGCTGCCATTTGGCGCACCGAAAGGATTCCGGATCGGACGCCCTCGTGCAGCCAAGCTTGATCCTTATCACGCCACGCTACGACCTTTGCGAGCGCAACATCGTTCTCCTCCGGCACGAGGGCCACGACGCCGGGGCACTCGGCGCTCGTATATTCGAGCGCCCTGACGCGCCAGTCTTTCGGCATCTTGGCAGTCTCGGGTGATACGCCGTCTCCGTAGTAACCGAACTGATTATGAAATTGCGAGCCCTGTCCGATGTTGCCATCGATTAGCTCGGAGGCAAGTTCAACGTCGTCCGCGTCGGGTGCGTAGATATCGATCTCGGGGGTGTACATCATTTCAAGAGGAACATGCTTCAGACGTGCAATGACAGCGGCCGACCCGACGAGCACAAATTTTGTTTGCTTGGTCACCTCGGAAGCCGCGCGAAGAATATGATCGATACTCTTCTTCTGCATTCTCATGCGCGGGCTCCCTAGACGGTGACCGTTCCACCCTCGGTGCCTGCCCGCTTGATGATCTCCCGTCTGACTTCGTCTGGTAGCACGCAGAATACGGGCTGCGTATCTCGCAGGAGATTACCCCGAGGCGAGTCCTCCAGCAGATTCCGCACAATATCGACGACGTTATGCCTGAGCTGCTCCTGCCACATCGCGAAGTGTCGCGTTTGAGCAGGATCATTGCTCATGTAGCGGCGCGCGTAGGCAAGCCCGCTCTCAACGAGAGCAGGATCGTCGATCAGGCGCGCCGCGATCGCACGCGTCAGAGCGTAGCTGCGCCGTTCGTTCCGATCATAGAAACGCGTCTTTCTCGGAAGCGATTCGACAAACTGTTCGCCGAGCGTCAAGCACCTCTCTCCGCCCAAGAAATCGTGAATTTTGAAGTATAGGCGACATCGGCAATGCTGTCATCAAACGGCGGCCTATGAGGCCGCCTTCACCCTTGCGCAACAGCGGCCGACCAGGGTGAGGCCGCGTCGCTGATGCCGGTGCGCGATCCGTCCTTCTGCATCAGCAGGTTGGGGCAGGCGAAGTTCAGAGGCAGCACGCTGTGCTCGACAATGTCGAGCGGGCCCTCGGCTTCGAGCGCACGCAGGATTTCGGGCGCAAGGCGCCGATCGGCCGTCACCTTGTGCGGGTCGGAGACATCGATGCGCGGCTGATGCGCGGCCTCGCTGACCGACATGCCGAAGTCGGCGACGAACGACATCAGCTGCAGCACCGCCGCCATGATGCGGCGTCCGCCCGACGCGCCCGCAGCGATCCACGGGCCGGCGCCATCGCGCAGGATGATCGGGAACATGTTGGTGAGCGGCCGCTTGCCTCCCGCAATCGCGTTCGGCTTGCCCGGCACCGGATCGAACCACATCACGCCATTGTTCATCAGAATGCCGGTCTGCGGCAGCACCACGCGGCTTCCCATCGACGACAGCAAGGTCGTAGTCATCGCCACCATGGTGCCGTCGGCATCCGCGACCGTGATGTGGGTGGTGCAGCTCTCGGCCGCCTGCGGCTCGGCATCGCCGAGCGATTCGAGGCGCTGCGCATAGGCCGACTTGAGCGCGCGCGCGAGCGCCAGGTACCATGCGGCGTCGGGTGCCGCACCGAAGCGTGCGACAGCCATCTGCCGCAGCACATCGCACGCGGTCGGCGCCGCGGTGAGCGGCCCGGTCAGCTGCAGCGTGCGTCCGCGCCAGGAGAACTCGTTTGCCGCGAGCACGCGCGCACGGCAGCCGCGCAAATCCTCCGCCGAGACCACGCCGCCGAGCTCCTTCACATCGGCCGCGATCGCGGCGGCGATCTCGCCCTCATAGAAGTCGCGCCAGCCGGCGGCCGCGAGGTGCTCCAGCGTGTCGGGGAGCCGGCCCTGGCGGAAATAGGCGAGCGGCCCTTGATAAGGCGCGAGCGGCGGCAATCCGTCGCGCAGATAGATGCGCGCGCTTTCGGCATAGCGGCGCAGGATCGCGGCCGAGTTCGCGATCTTGAGCGTCGTATGCCAGTCCTGCGGCAGGCCGCGCTTCGCCAGCGCGATCGCGGGCTGCGCGATCTCCTTGAGCGGCAGCTTGCCCCAGCGCTGGTGCATCTCGGCATAGCCCGCGACCGCCGAGGGGATTACGAACGAGAGCGGCCCGTGGATGTTGGTGTCGCCCTCAACCTCCGGCCAGCCGAACAGGTCGGCCGCGACCTTGCCGGTGAGTTTGAAGCGCGCGGGATCGAGCCGTGCGGGCGCGGTCGGGCCGAAATCGACCGCGTCCGCACGCGCCTCGCGGGCGCGATGGATCAGCGCATGGCCGATCCCGCCGAGCCCCGAGTTCCACGGCTCGACCGAGGCGAGCGCCAGCGCGGTCGCGACCGCGGCGTCGATCGCATTGCCGCCGGCATCCAGCACCGCGACGCCGGCCTCGGCGGCGCTCTTGACCTGCGCGACCACGATGCCGCGCTTGCCGGAAGCCGCGGGCTTTTCGAGACGCCAATACTGGGTGGTGTGGGGCGAGGGCGTGAACTGCATGGCCCGCGATGATAGCCAGGAGCCGCCATGCCGCAAGTGCGCTTGGAGCATGGCCGGCGGCGGTGCTAGAGCATGATCCCGAAAAGTGGAGGCCGGTTTTCGGACAAAGATCATGCTCCACTAGGAAATTTGAATGCAGGATCAAACCGCGACCAAGCCCTTCGACCCCACCGCCTCGGGCTGGGAAGCCTACACCGATGACGGCTTCATCGGCCTGGTCGGCCCGTTCTGGCAGAAGTTCGACGGCGAGACGCCGCGGTTTGCCTTCCTGGTCGAGCCGAAGCACCACAACCGGCGCAACGTGCTGCAAGGCGGCATGCTGATGACCTTCGCGGATCGCTCGATGGGCATGACCTGCTGGCATGCGAACGGCAAGCGGCCGCAGGCGACCGTGCATCTCGACGTGCATTTCATCGATGCGGTGCAGATCGGCGAGTGGGTCGAGGCGCATTGCAAGGTCGTGCGCCGCACCCGCTCGCTCATTTTCATGAGCGCACAGCTGATGGTCGGCGATCGGGTGGTCGGCACCGCGAATGGGGTGTGGAAGACGCTCGGGGTCAACTGAGTGCCCCCGCGCCTTGTTAATCCATCCGCCATCGCTACCATCGCGGCAAACATCGAGGGATGACACACATGGACGGCGGCAGCGACGATCGTTACGTGAGGACGGGCATCTTCCTCGCGCCGTTTCATCCCCTCAACGAGAACCCGCTGCTCGCGCTCGAGCGCGACATGGATCTGCTGATCCATCTCGACAAGCTCAACTATCACGAGGCCTGGATCGGCGAGCATCATTCCGGCGGCTTCGAGATCATCAACTGCCCGGAAATGTTCATCGCAGCCGCGGCCGAGCGCACGCGCCACATCCGCCTCGGCACCGGCGTCGTCTCGCTGCCCTACCACAACCCGTTCACGCTGGCCGGCCGCATGCAGCAGCTCGACTACATGACGCGCGGGCGCGCGATGTTCGGCGTCGGCCCCGGCTCGCTCGTCTATGACGCCACCAAGATGGGGCTTGCGGCGGCAGACCAGCGCCGCAAGCTCGACGAGTCGCTCGACGTGATCATGGAGCTGATGCAGGGCCGCATGGTCACGCGCAAGACCGACTGGTTCGACCTGCGCGAGGCGCGGCTGCAGCTCAAAAGCTATTCGCAGCCGATGATGGAGATGGCGGTCGCCAATGCGCGCTCGCCGACCGGTGCGCTGCAGGCCGGCAAGCACGGCATCGGCATGCTCTCGCTCGGCGGCACGTCGGACGAGGCCTTGAAGGCGCATGCGACCAACTGGGGGGTCTACGAGGAGGCCGCGCGCAAGCATGGCAAGACCCCCGACCGGCGCAAATGGCGCGTCGTGACGCTCGCGCATGTTGCCGAGACGCGCGAGCAGGCGCGCGCCGACATGAAGTTCGGGCTGCACGAGTACCAGCGCTACTTCAGCGAGGTCGCCACTTTCCCGATCATCCCGCCGGACGTCACTGGTGATCCGGTCGAGTATCTCACCTCGATGGGGCTTGCCTGCATCGGCACGCCGGAGGACTGCATCCGCCACTTCGAGCGGCTGTGGAAAGGCTCGAGCGGCGGGCTCGGCGGCATCCTGCTGCTCGCGCACAACTGGGCGGACTGGGGAGCGACCCTGCGCAGCTACGAGCTGATGGCGCGCTACGTGCATCCGCACTTCCAGCGCAACACCAATGCGCTGCGGGTGTGGAGCTATGACGACGCCGCCGCCAAATACGCGACCGCCGGGCAGCAGATGAAGAGCGCCGTGCAGGCCGCGATCGACAAGTACCAGGCGAGCAAGGCGGGGTAGCAGGACGCCGCAGTCCGGTTGACAGGCCGTCCCCGTATCGGCCGATACTCGGGCGTGGACCACGACCGCCAATCGACCGTCAGCGAGCGCCCGGCCGACCTGCTGCTCGATGCCGCCGACGAAGTACGCCTGCGCCAGGACCTCGTCCTCACCGCGCTCGGCAAGCGGCCGGCCGATCGGTCGCTGCGGGTCGGGCGCCTGTTCGATGCGCACACGCGCAGCTGGGCGCAGGACCAGGAGATCGTCATCAAGGGCCGGCGCATCGCCTGGGTCGGTCCGGCCGGCGCCTATACGGGCACGGTCGCGGAGCGCGTCGAGCGGCCGCAGCTTGTGGCCGTCCCGGGTTTCGGCGAGGTGCACAAGCACATCGAGAGCACGCATCTCACGCCCGAATGGGAGGCCGCGCTGGTGCTGCCGCGCGGCAATACCTGGACTTGCGAGGCGAGCCACGAGTTCTCCAATGTCGACGGGGCGCACAATCTCGCCTTCTGGCTTGAGGCGCGCCGGCGCGGCTCGCCGCTGAAGATCTTCCCCCTGCCCGGCTCGGCGGTCCCGCCGACCGCCTATGAGTGGGGCGGCGGCTATTACGGCTTCGACGCGCAGCAGCAGTTTCTGCGCGAGAGCCTGATGGTCGCGGGCCTCGACGAGGTGATGGACTGGCCCGCGGTCTGGAACCCGGACAATCCCTCCTACGCGCGCCTGTGGGGCATGATCCAGGCGACCTTCGCGGCGCGCGGCGTGGTCGAGGGCCATGCCTCGGGCTTGCGCGATCTCCCGTCGATCAACGCCTTCGCGGCCGCAGGCCTTGCCTCCGACCACGAGGTGCAGACGCCGGAGGAGACCTGGGAGAAGCTTTCGCGCGGCCTGTTCGTCGAATTGCGCATCTACGCCATGGCCGACATCGTGCCCTGGCTGTTGCAGAAGGGCCTGCGCGACTGGTCACAGATCGCCTTCACCACCGACGACCGCAGCGCGAGCGATACCTTGCGGCTCGGCGCCATCGACCATAACGCGCGGCTCGCGATCGAGAACGGCCTCGATCCCGAGACCGCGATCCAGTGCGTCACGCTCAACCCGGCGCGCCACATGCGGCTCACCCCCTATGTCGGCAGCCTCGCACCGGGGCGCTTCGCCGACGTGGTGCTGCTGTCCGACGTGCCGCGCCTGACCATTGCGGAAGTCTGGGCCGACGGCGCCCAAGTCTCGCAGGGCACGCGCTACCTCGCTTCCGTGCCGACGATCGAGTGGCCCGCCTGGGCGACCAACACGGTGAACATCAAGCGGCGGCTGACCCGCGATGACTTCGTCATCAAGGCCGCGCCCGGACGCAACACGATGTCGGCCGCGGTGATCCGGCCGTTCCACTGGCACGACGAATTCTACACCTTCGAGCTACCGGTGCAGGATGGCGAGGTGCAGCGCGACGCGAGCAACGCGATCACGAAGTTTGCGATCGTCGACCGCTTCTCCGGCGAAGGGCGCACCGCGAAGATGTTCTGGAAGGGCTGCGGCCCGCGCACGCCGCGCACCGCGCTCGCCTGCTCGGTCGCGCACGACAAGCACAATGTCTGGGTGGTCGGCTCGTGCGACGACGCGATGGCGCAGGCCGTCAACGCGCTGATCGACCAGCAGGGCGGCTGGGCGCTGGTGCGCGAGGGCGCGCTCGTCGCGACCGTGCGCTACGAGATCGGCGGGCTGATGACCTGCCGACCGGCCGAGGCGCTCGATCAGGAAATGCAGGCGCTTTACGCGCAAGCGCGCAAGGTCGACTGGATGTACGAGCCGACCTTCCGGCCGCGCTGGTATCCCGGGTTCCCCGAGCGGCTGATGTTTGCGACGCTGACCTGCGCGCCCTGGACCTGGGTGCTGGTCGCGCCGTGCGAGCAGGCGCCGCAAGGTTTCCTGAACGTGCAGACCGGCAAGGTGCATCCGGTGGTGTGGTGAATAGCGGACCGCGGGTTGAGGATGTCACGGCGG
>Ga0187784_10003431_pt1 | contig 12801 bp, 6 predicted proteins | sample 1015_SJ02_MP15_2_FD_132964 | JGI IMG/M metagenome (GOLD analysis project Ga0187784, IMG submission 132964) | Tropical peat soil microbial communities from peatlands in Department of Meta, Colombia - 1015_SJ02_MP15_20_MG | ecosystem: Environmental > Terrestrial > Soil > Wetlands > Peat | place... | reverse complement strand
GGAGCAAGTGTAGACCTGGGGAGTGATTCCTGTCGCACGCTTGTAGCATTCGGCCACCTGGAGGGCGAATTCCGCAGCATTTTCCTGGCGCACGAGGTTGACGGTACATCCGCCGAAACCACCGCCCGTCATGCGTCCCCCGCAGAAGCCGGGCAGGTTTTCGGCAGCTTCGACCATGAGGTCGAGCTCGCTGCAGCTGACTTGGTAGAGGTCGCGGAGGCTGCGATGCGATTCGCGCATTAATTCCCCCACTCGGCCCAAGTCTCCATTGGCCAGGGCGCGTGCGGCCTCCGTAGTCCGCTGGTTCTCGCGGACAACGTGGCAGCAGCGTTTCCAGATCGTCTCGGGAAGATCGCGGGCATGCTGATCCAGCAATTCCGCTGAAACATCGCGCAGCGCTCGAATCGCGGGATCGTACTTCGCGAACCATCGCACCCCCTCTTCACACTCGGCGCGGCGCGTGTTGTAGGCGCCGGTCGCCAGGTCGTGCTTTACCATCGTGTTGCAGACCACGAGCCGAAGATCGGCAGGAATGGGAACGTATTTCCTCTCCAGCGAGCGGCAGTCGAGAAGGATGGCGTGCCCCGCTTTGCCCATGCAGGAAACGAACTGGTCCATGATCCCGACGCGCGCGCCGACAAATTCGTTCTCCGCCTTCCGGCAAAGCTGAGCAATTTCGGGCAGAGGCAATTGGGTATTGCCCAAGCTGAGCAGGGCCAGCGCAGAAGCTACTTCAATCGCGGCAGAGGAACTCAGTCCAGCACCGATCGGGACCTCGCCGTGCACCAGCAGGTTCGCGCCGCGGAGGATGCAACCTTGCTGCTGAAGAATCGTGGCCACGCCCAGTACGTAGTCGCACCAGCCTCCAGTGCGGCGGGGCGGCAAGTGGTCGAGGTCGAAATCGAACTCGCCGGCGAACTCCTCCGACCGGATCAGCAACTTGCGGTCCGGTCGTGCCGCAATTCCCACGTAAGTTGAAAATGCGACGGCGGCCGGCATGACGAAGCCGTCGTTGTAATCGGTGTGTTCGCCAATCAGGTTGACGCGGCCCGGCGCCCGGTAGATTCGCGGGCGAGCGCCAAACAGCCTGTCAAAGCGTTGGGTAAATTCGGATGCCTGCATCGGTGATCCTGTCCTCAAGACACGGCAAAACCGGCGCTGCCGAAGATCGCTGAACCGTCCGCGGCCCGCAGCGGGCACAGGATCTTATTATGCCTCAGGGTTTCGCCGGAACCGCAATCCGCTCCACATTGGAGTAAGCTGATTCGCCGTCTGCATTGGCGGCGCGGACGCGGTAGGCCAGATGCTGCCCCTTCTTCGCGCTTGAATCGACGTATTCCGTGGCGCCTAAGTTCAGCTTCGCCACCCGCTCCCAATGGCCGCGCGCTGTGCCATCTTCGATTCGCCGCTCCACCACGATCGAAGCGGGGTTACCGCCATGAATCTGCCAAGCGAGTTTCGGCGTACTGCCGCTGAGAGTAACATCCAGCGAGCTCGGCGCCTCGGGCAGAACGGGCCAGTCAAAGTAATCTTCATCGGTGATGGCCATAATGCTGTCTTTGATGGGGAGCGCTTCCACCGTATCCGACGTACCCGGTTTCCACTGCAAAGGTCTGATTTCACCCGACACGACATCCACCAGCACAGGGTGCTCGATCCCGGTATTCTTCAGCGACAACGTGGCAAACAGCGGCGGGAACGCATCGCCCGGAAGACTGTGCGCAGCCAACCAGTAGGCCACGATGGCTTTCCCGCTCCTGGAACGGAATCCATAACTCATGAAGGGAAACTCTGTTTTGCGGCGCAGTGCGGGAAGGTCTGGACCGGTCACCTCGATCACGGGATCAAACTTGGTGTCGGCAAAGAGCGCGTTTGTGTTTTCGAGCGCGTAAAACACTGGCCGCGGCGTGAAGTCGTAATCGTGATTGGTGAGGCCGTGGATGATGCCGAAATCGTCGTATTCGTTACCGTCCGTACCGGCCGTCAGGAGCCAGACAAACGTCTTCACGCCGGCGGCGTGGTTGTAGATCAGCCCGCGCGGAACGTACTTCGCCTGGACCGATTCATCGGAACCGATCCAGGACGGAATCGAGTTGAACTCATCATCGAAAAACGGAATGTCCGGCTTGATCCCCGGATAATGCGTGACCAGATCGCGCAGAGCCCGTGGCGATTCGGTCAGATAGGCGCCGTAGTCCATGCTTTCGGGGTTCAGGTTTTGTCCGTAGCCCGGATAGGTGTGGTAGGCATATACATCGATCCCCGAGGCGCACTTGCACTCGTCGAGCGCTTTCTGGGTGAACTCTCGCACGGGGTCTGCCTGACCACCGTAAAGAACTTTCGCCTGCGGATCCGCCTGATGCACCGTCGGGACGAAGGTGGCGAGCAGCCGGCCGTATTCTTCCCCATTGCCCCACGGATTCCAATACCCGATGTCTTGCTCATTCCACAAAGCCCAATAATGGATGCGGTCGTGGAAGTGCTTGACCATCCACTCCACATAGCGGTTAAACGCGGCCATCTGCTCGGGCGTTTTCGGCGGCCAGAACACGGAATACAGGCTGCGGTCATCATTATGAAAAGACCCGGTTTCCGGCACGCTCACGTCGGGCAACTTGCCGCTGATTGAGGTGTACATCACGTTGCCGTAAAGCAGTTGCACCTGGACGTTGATCCCGTTGTCGACGAGCGAGTCCACGTAGTCCTCCAGTTCCGGAGAACTCGCCATCACTCCCCGCTTCTGCTCGATCCAATCCCAACTTGTCCGGTCGGAACTGTTCTCATACTGGCCGATGCGAATCCATTTGAATCCGGCATCGAACATGCGCGTCCACCACCAGCGGTTCCACGGGAGATAGGGATCCCGCGGCAGGTCGGAGTTGATGCCGAATCCATCCTGAATCTGCGAGGAGCGCTTGGGAGGAACATGATCCGGGACGTGCTTCTGTCCCTGGCCTGACGATCTGCCTGGCATGAAGAACAAGATCGCGAACAAGGCAACCAACGACATCCGGGTACGAAGACTCCGCAAATCAGAGCTGTTCATGGCTTCGCCTCTGGTGACTCGAGCATCTCATTACACTGTGTTTCAGAAAAGCTTCGGGCTCGCAGCCTGTGGTGAAACCCGAATTCCGAAATGCGGCGCCGGAAGGCGCGTTGACAATAGCGCACCTGCGGCATTCCTGAAGGCGTGCCTTGATGAATCTCACTTCGACCACGGGCGCCAGAGGGCTCGTCCCCTCAGGCGCAGCCTCCGATCGAGCGCCTGACCGATGCTGCCAGATTCAGCGCGCGACCTTCTCGGCGGTGGCCTGCGACGCGTTGGCCGCGATCTCGCCCGCGTTGCGCTGGATCTTGCTGATGGCCGCGGCGATCTCGCGCATATCTTCTTCGTCGCCCAGCAGGGCGAACTGCGGAATCCACACCGTCTCCCACGCTGCCCGCTGCGTATGCGGGAATTTCTGCTTCAGGAACGCGTGGGTTTCAGCCGCCTGCGCCCCGTTCAGGCACTTGCGATACTCGCCGTTGCGGAAGCAATCGAGTTCATGCAGCGGCGGATAGCTGGCCTGCGTTGGAATGCCCTCGGCATTCAGGGCTGCAATGAAGTTCTCGGTGGTGATGCCGGCGAAGTGTTTGGCATCCACGTGGAAGATGTAAGCATACTGCCCGTTGCGGGTGCAGCGCGCATCGCACTTCTGGGGAGTGATTCCCGGGATTTCGCCGAGCAGCTTGTCGAGCAGGCGGCCATTCTGGTGGCGATAGCGCGTCTGCTCTTCCAGTCGGCTCAGTTGCACCGTGAGCACTGCGCCCTGCCATTCGCTCAGACGGTAGTTGGAGCCATAGATGAAATGGCTGTAGAACCACTCGCCCGGCATGCGCCCGCAGTCGTGGACCGAGCGGGCCTCGATTTCGAAGGCGTCGTTGTTGGAGATGATCATTCCGCCTTCGCCCGCCGTCATGAGTTTGCTGGCCTGGAAACTGAAGGTTGCAGCCGTGCCGAATGTGCCGATTTTTCGTCCTTTCCATTCGCTGCCGTGGGCATGGGCAGAGTCTTCGACAAGATGGATGCCGTTGCGCTTGCACAGTTCCTGCAGACGGTCCAGATCGGCGGGGTGCCCGCCCATGTGCACGGCTATGATGGCCTTGGTCCTGGGAGTAATGGCTGCTTCGGCAAGCGCAGGATCAATGCAGTGCGTCTCCGGATCAACATCCACCAGGACGGGCAGAGCATTGGCGAACAGAACGGCGCTGGCGGTCGCGACGAAAGTGAAGTTCGGGACGATGACTTCATCGCCGTGGTTGATGCCCAACGCGGCCATGGCCACTTCCAGGGCGGCGGTGCCGTTGGTGACGGCAATTCCGTGGCGCGCGCCGTGATAGGCGGCAAAGGCCTGCTCAAACTCCAGCGTTTTGGTTCCCGGAGTGCGCCACCACACACGGCTCTCCAGAACTTCGGTGAGCGCGCGGCGTTCCTTGTCGTCGTATTGCGGCCACACCGGAAACGGTTTGCGCTTCGCTTTACTTCCACCCAGCAGCGCCAGTACAGACATATATTTGCCCTCCTCAATGGGTACCAGCTATGACTATGAATTGAAAAATAAACTGAAAACTCGGCCCTTTGTAACCAGGCTCCGCAAGAGCAAAGGCAAGCTCACGAGACCCTGCCCGACCGTGGCCGTACTCATCGGCCGCGGTCCCAATTAATCAAAACAGCAGTTTCAAGCCCAATTGCATAATACGCGGATCGCGGGCGACCGTGGCGTAACCGAAACCGTCTACGCCCGTATTGTTGAAGAGTCCCGATGCGGTTGGAATTTGAAATTGGGCGTGGTTGAAGACGTTAAATGCTTCCGCCCGGAATTGCAGCTCCTTTGTCTCTGTGATCTTGGTGTTCTTCAGCAACGCAAGATCAAAGTTATTGATGCCAGGTCCGTTGAAAAACCGGCGCATCACGTTCCCAATCTGCCCCTCCGGCTCCTGAATGAAATAAGCTGGGTTGAAGTAGGGCAGCGGCGTTTCATCCGGTCCAGCAAGATTGCGTGGATTTTTGTCGACAAATAGCTTGCTGCCATTATCGGCGTAACTGGGCGCATCCACCGGGGCCAGGAATGTTCCGCTTAACGAGTTGTCGTCATTCTCGGTGAGTTGAACCGGCCGGCCGCTGGCGAAAGTCGTGATGCCCGATAATGCCCAGCCGCCCGTTAAGCCCCGGGACACCGCTCTATCTCCAGACCACCGGTCCAGAGGCAGGTGAATTGTGTAACTGGCCACGAAGATCTGTGGCACATCGTAGATGGACAGGGCCCGGCTCTGACGGGGGTTGTAGGGATTGGTGGCATCCAGCGTCCCTGAGCCGTTGTCCATCGACTTCGCCCAGGTGTAGCCGATCATGAATTCCGCGTACTTGTCGGTATGCTGCAAACTGTCCTGGAAAGAGTTGTAACTGGAATTCGCTACCGAATTCATGTAAGCGTTGCTGCCGAAATTGTCTGTACTTGGCGTGCCGAATCCAGTGACGAGGCGAGTGGTTGCGAACTTAGTCGCCCCGGAGAATCCCGGAACTGTTACTCCGGTTGCCAACTGGTACGGCGCAGATGTACCAGGATCTTCGCCAAATGGGCCGCAGGGAGTCTGCGGCTGCCCGCTAGTCGTCAATGCTAGGTTCGCCGGGTTGCTCAGAAACAGGCAGACCGCTTCGTTCCCCGGGTTCGACTCCACAAACGTGAGCAGCTTGTGGCCGACGGTTCCAACATAACTTAGGCTCAATACGGTCGCCCGGCCGAATTGCCGCTGCAGCGATAATTCGTAGTCCTGGGAATAGGGCAGGACATTCTTGGGGTTGAAGTAATTTCCGCCGGCAATCGGTTCCACCAGAGTCCAGGGAAAGCCGATATCGGGGTTTTTGGCGGATACATTGGGGGGCGGGAATGAAAAGGGAAAGTCGCTCGGTACCACATTACTGAGGGGCGGGGGTGGGGGCGGCGCCGTCCGATTGATGAAGGGAGAATTCAGCAATGGCAGTGAGGAGCTTTGATAGTAGAAACCGTAGGGGGCATCTCCGATTTCCTGCTCGGTATCGGCCTGCTGAATCGACTGATAGAACAGACCATAACCTAGACGAATGCTGGTGTTCCCGGGCCCGCCCAGAATCCTGGCCAGCAATCCTTCGCTTGCCTTGGGAGAGTATGCCAACCCGAACCGGGGTGCGAAGTTGCCGTATCGGGTGGGCGCCAGGGTGCGTGGCACGCCCGGATCACCCGGCACCACCAGTCCCGGCGGCGCGTCCGGGAAGAGTTGAGACTGCTCGCCCACGATCAGCGTTTCGATGTAGTTCTGCTTGTCGTACCAGGGCGTGCTGGCTTCCCAGCGCAAGCCATAGTTCAAAGTAAGAGTTGGCCGCACGCGCCAGCTATCCTGTCCATACAAGCCGTAATACTTGCTGCGCGTGTGCTCAATGTCGGGACTGCCTTGAATGAAGGAACTAGGAGCGCCAATCAGAAAATCGGCAAAATCGAGGCCCGTCTCTGAGCCGGTGAAGAAGAATTGCCCGTTCTCGGCGGTGAAACCGGTAAGGTCAATCTGATCGTAGTGGACGTCGGCGCCGAACTGGAAAGTGTGGGTGCCTACAATCCGCGTGAGGTTGTCAATGATTTGGAAGGTGTTGTTGTGCTGGTCAAATGTCGTGGAAGGAACACCGAAACTATAGGCGTTGAAATTTGTGTTGGGCACGCCCGCCAGGCTGGGGGAAATGTTGCCAATCCCACCCGTGGTATTCCAGGGCGTGTTGAACCCCAGCGAGGCCAGGGACACGCCCAGGCCCCCTTGCGGGTTGCCAATGAAATTGACATTCCGCAAATAGACAAGGCGAGCGTCGTTCACAGTGGAGGGGCTCACGGTTGTGGTCATGCCCAGGTTGATCATCTGCGACATGCCGTAAGTGACTGCGGTAAACCCGGGAATGTTTACGGATTGGTAGGGGTTCGCGACATTGTATTTGTCGATAAAGTAGTAGCCGAACAGCATGTTCTTGCCCAGGCTCGCGTCGACCCGGGCGCCAGCTTTGTTATCGGTCAGACTCTCGTTGAATGCCGAAGTGCTGAAAGTTGACAAGGCGCCGCTGCCACCATTGGGAGATGGAATATATTTCAGCATGTTGACGGCTACGGGATCCCAGGCTGTTTGTGGAATGTTGGCGTTGGGAAAAACGCACCCCGTTGTCGGGTCATTGCTTGTGCAGTTGCTCGTATAGGGAATCCCAACGCCGTTGCTGCCAATCGTTGCCGGATTTACCATTCCCGCGGTGTAGTAATATGGCTCCCCGGTGTTGACTGTGTAGCCCAGGCGCGATCCGAGGACATTGGCAAAGGGCGTACCGTCGACGGTCGTCGTGATTGGGTGGGGCGGGCTGGCATTGTCCAGGCCAGAAGCGAAGCTTGCCGCCTGATCCGACAGGTTGCCGGTCCGATCTGCCGTGGAGGGGACGGCATAGTATTGGGGGGCGCCTATGATTTGCCTAGTCCCCTGATAGTCCACAAAGAAAAAGAGCTTGTTCTTCTTGATCGGGCCGCCGAAGGTCCCGCCAAACTGGTTCTGCTTGAAGTCGCCGCGGCCGGTGAAGTAATTGGCGGCGTCGAAATCGGTGTTGCGCAGAAACTCGAACAGGCCGCCGTGAAAGTCGTTGCTTCCGGATTTGGTGACGACATTGATCTGGCCACCGCTGTAGTTGCCATATTCGGCATTGAAATTGTTGGTGATAATGCGAAACTCCGAAATGGCATCGAGATTGGGAACGATAGCGGCTCCGTTGTGCACGCCTTCTTCCGCATCGGCCCCATTCACCATGAACCCATTGGCTTCGGGACGGCCGCCGTTGATCGATTGCGTTCCGTTGCCCAGACTGCCCGAGACCGGCGCCTGTACCAGACCAGCGGCCGTATCGTCATCGGTATAGGGCGAAACTCCGGGCTGCAGGGCCAGCAGGTCGATATAGGAGCGGCCATTGAGTGGCACAGAAGTAATGGTCGTCCCCTCGATGACGTCGCCCATCTGGGTGCTTTGCGTTTCTACCTGCAGGGTGTTGCTTTTGACCGTAACCGTATCGGTGAGTTGGCCGAGTTGCAGCGCGATATCAATCTGGATCGCTGAATTAGCGTCGATCCGCACTCCGCTCTCAAGAAAAGGCCTGAATCCAGTCTGGGTGACGGCAACGTCGTAGGTGTCAACGTTGAGCGCGGGAAAACGATAAAATCCCTTACCGTCGGTGACGGTCGTGCTCCGCACCCCCGTGGATACGCTGGTGACGGACACGGTGACGCCTGCCATCACGGCGCCGCTGGGATCGCTGACCGTGCCTGAAATCGATCCGGTAATTCCCGCTCTGGCAGTGATTGCACTGAAGAGAACAACCGCAGCTATACTGAAATGCAAAACAGACTTCATACGCGAAGTCACAGCAGAAGCCTCCCTGGGTTTGAAGAAATGCAAAGGCGAAACCTGGTTTTCGATTAACGATCTGACGAACGCATGTATCGTTTTAATAAAACGCTGCATTAATTCGTTCAGATGTAGTATCATCCGAGGGTTGGGGGTTGTCAAGGAGCCATTTGCTTCCAGGGAGGGGATCTGGCTGGCTGCGAACCTTCAAGGAGAGTTCGGAAGGATCTTCTGAGGCATAATGCGGTGACGCAATTCGCGGCAAAACAGAGGCTATGGTAACCATTCGAGACGTAGCCAAGGAATGCAAGCTTTCGCCCACTACCGTCTCCATGGTCTTGAACCATGCTCCCTTGGCCAGCTACATTCCAGAAAAAACCAAGAAGCGCATCATCCAGGCTGCGGAGGAACTGGGCTACCAGCCCAATCCTTTCGCCCAGGCGCTGCGCAGCCGTAACAGCCACACCATCGGCGTGATGGTCCCCGACATCGCCGATCCTTACTGCGCTCAGATTCTGCGCGGAATTGAAAACAGCTTTTCGCGATCCACCTACCTTCCCTTCCTGGTGGATATCCAGAACAACCGCTCGCGCTTCAAGAAATATCTCAATGTTCTGCTGGCGCGGCGCGTCGAGGGCCTGATCATTCTTGCCAATTCGTTGTCTTTCGAGACGGAGCTTCTTACCGCCTTGGAAAGCCGGAAGCTTCCTTCGGTCATTCTGGGCCGCAAGCCTGAAGCCGATGCGCTCAGTTGGGTCGCGACCGACAACGAAGCCGGTACAGAGCAAGCCCTCGGGCATCTCTATGGGTTAGGGCACCGCAAGATAGCGTTTGTGCGTGGGCCGAAGATGATTGTTGATAGCCATCACCAATGGGCGGGAATTTGCTCGTTCGCCCGGGCTGCAGGTTTGGAACTGGATCAAAGGCTGGTCACGACCCTGAGTGATCCTTTCTCCAGTTACGAAGGGGGCTATGAATGCACCGAGGCCTTGCTTGCTCTCAAGCTTCCCTTCACGGCTCTGGTGGCCTTCGATGATATGACTGCGTTCGGTTGCATCCGGGCGCTCATCGGTGCGGGCCGGATGGTCCCCCAGGATTGTTCGGTCATAGGATTTGACGATATTCCCGCCGCGGCTTTCTACAATCCAGCCCTGACCAGCGTCCGCGAACACATGGAAACGCTGGCGTCCATGGGGGCCGAGATTCTGATGGATGCTATTCGTGCCCACCGGAAGAATATGCCGGTCAGTCCCGTTCACCGGAAGGTCAAGCCGGAATTGATGGTCAGGGAGTCAACCGCGCCGCCGCGCGCGTCCCGCTAACCGCCGATCCTGCACAGTTGCTGTGTGGCTCGGCTTATCCGGCCGATTTCACTTCGCCCCCGAAGCCACCCGCAGGTGCGCAAGGAAAGCTTGCTGGTCCAGATCGGTACCATTCATCGGGAAGGTCGCCGCCAGCTGGAAGACGGCGTCATCCAATGCCGTACCGTGCTGCCATTCCGCCAGCAGGCCTTGTCGAAACAATGCTCGGAGTTGACTGTGGCGCAGCCACACGGCTGGCAGGTTCGCACTCGGACTGCAGGCACGCGCCATGGAATCAAGTGTGACTAACCCGTCCTTACCGCAATAGCGCTTGGCCCTCTCCACGCAAAGCTCGTGAAGGCATTTGAGATCGTGCTCGTCCACCGGTGGGATGACCGCACCCGCTTCTGCCGCTTGAATGAAAGCTCGGAAAGATTGCAGTTGTTCGCTTGCCATTTGTCAAAATTATAGAACTAAAGCCCCAAGATTGATTACCGCCCAGCCGAGCGAGACGCATGGCAGTAACCATCAAGAAATCGGTAATGGATCGCAGTCAGTGGCAGGCCATAATTGGCAGAGTTTTGTCGGTTCCATAAGTCCCAGTCAGGAGAACCTCGAGGCAGACGTCCATTCTGCCGGCGCCGGTTTAGAATCGAGACCATGAGGGTGCCACGTTCCCCGTGCCTGGTCGTTGCGGTATGCGCAGCATGGTTCCTCACGGTGTCTGGCACATCGGCTCAAAATACACCGGCGGCCAGCGCCGCCCCCGCGAATCCGGCATCCATCCAGTTGCACTCGTACCTTGAGGAAGCCGCGGTGGCGATGCATCGAGGCGATCTTGCGTCCGCCGCCGGGCTGCTTCGACGCGCTCTCGTCCTCGATCCCAATTCGCTGGCAGCCCTGAACAACCTGGGGATAGTTCTTGCGCGTCAGGGTAAACCGGCGGAGGCAATTCCTTTTTACCAGCAGGCGCTGAAGGTCCGTCCTGGAGACCCGACGACGGAACGCAACCTCGCGGTTGCTTACTTCAAGACCCAGCGTTACCGGTCCGCTTGGACTCTGCTGCAGCCCATGGCGGTGACTTACCCAAGCGATTTTCAGATTCTGGATCTGGCGGGCTTGACCTTGTTTGCTCTGGACCGTTACCCCGAGGCAGCTCAGTACCTTGAGCGAGCCAACCAAGCCGACCCGTCTGACCTGGAGACGCTCGACATGCTGGGCAAGGCCTACCTGCGCATGAAGAACTACAAAGCTCTTCCCAGCGTCTTTGACCGGATTATAAAGATCAATCCGAACTCGGCCGCCGCTCACGTCATGATGGGCACGGCATACGACAAAATGTCTGACCAACCGAATGCCATCAAGGAGTATCAGGCCGCAGAAGCGGCGGATCCTCATTTCGTGGGCGTGCATTCCGGGCTGGGCTACCTTTACTGGCGGCAGGGCGAAACGGAACTGGCGGAGAAAGAGGTTCGAGAGGAGCTGCGGCGTTTCCCCAATGATCCGGTCGCGAACTGCATCCTCGGGCAAATCCTGCTGAACAACTCGCAACTCGAAGAAGCGGGAGCACACTTTCGCGCGGCGCTGAAGGCCAATTCTCGCTATGAAGAAGCTCTGCTCGGTCTGGGCCAGACCGAGATCGCGCTCAACCACCCCGACGCGGCCCTCGTGCCACTCCGCAAGGCCGTTCAGATTGCTCCTAACCACGCCGAGGCCCACTTCGTTCTGGGCACGGCCTTGCGGCAGTCCGGGCATGCTGAGGAGGGGAAACGAGAGCAAAAGATCTCCGTATCTCTCCAGGAAAAACAGGCCGCCGCGAGCAAGAATACCCAGGAACAGTGAGGCTTATCACGTTTTTATCACGGCACCCCGTCTTAAGGCCGCAAATCTCAGTCTGAAACAATCTTCATGGTCCAAGTAAACCATTGAAAACAAATTGGCGGAAGCGAGTCAGAGTCGAACTGACCGAGGCCTAGTAGACTAAACCCCCGCCGGTTTTGAAGACCGGGACGATCACCGGACCGCATGCGCTTCCGCATTTATGCGTTGCTTTGCGCTGACAACTTGCGAGTCGCCGGACGCGCCCAGTCTACACCCTGCATTTGTCTGCCGGTTTGCCGCCCTTGACCGCCATATTGAATCCTGAGGCGGCAGACATCTCCCCACCGTGGCTTCGCCAAGCGCGTTACTCCGTCCGCAGTGCCTTCATCGGTTCGATGCTGGCAGCGCGGCGCGCGGGGAGAAATCCCGCAATCAGGGCAGACAGCGCCAGCCCCAGCGCAGCGATGGCAAAGACCGCCCAGCTAAAGGTCTGCACTCCATCGAGCCTGTTCGTCAGCACGTGACCGGCAGCCACGGTCAGCGGGATCCCGATGATAAGCCCGACAGCGGATTGCAGAGCCACCGTCCGCATCACCATGCCCAAGACTCTTGCCCGGTCCGCTCCCAACGCTATGCGAATGCCGATCTCGCTGGTGCGCCGTTCGATTCCATAGGAAGTCACACCATACAGGCCGACATTCGCCAGCGTGAACGCGAGCAGACCGAAGATGGTCATGAGTTGCGCGATCATCTGCTGTTGATCCAGGTGGTTCTGCACCTGCCGGGCGAAAGGAAAAATTTCTATCACTGGCAGGTCAGGATTGATCCGGCCCAGCACGCGGCGTACTTGCTTCTCCAGGTCCGGAATAGAAACGGAGGTGTGCAGGATGATGTTGCTCATGTACATGGACCGTTGCTCACTGTTGATTTGTTGCGATGCAGCGTGAAAGTACATAGGAAACGGGTGGGCTTCGGGGGACCAGTAGTTGGTGTTTTCGGTCACTCCGACAATCTCAAGCGTGCCAGCGTATTTCGGTCCGCCCTGGCCGATGTGACGGCCGAGCGGGTTCCTGCCATCGAAGTAGCGTTTCACGAATTCTTCATTCACCAATGCGACCGGCTGAGTCGTAGCCGTGTCCTGCTCGGTGATGGGGCGCCCTTGCAAAATCCTGGTTCCAATCGCATTGAAATAGTTCGGCCCTACGCGCAGGAACGAAGAGTCCTGCCCTTCCGGCCGGCCTTCGAT
>Ga0187784_10003430_pt1 | contig 12802 bp, 10 predicted proteins | sample 1015_SJ02_MP15_2_FD_132964 | JGI IMG/M metagenome (GOLD analysis project Ga0187784, IMG submission 132964) | Tropical peat soil microbial communities from peatlands in Department of Meta, Colombia - 1015_SJ02_MP15_20_MG | ecosystem: Environmental > Terrestrial > Soil > Wetlands > Peat | place... | reverse complement strand
GGCCGTTTGGCGGTGGTGGCCCCTTTGGTGGTGGTGGCTTCGGCGGTGGCCACGGCGGCTTTGGTGGCGGTGGCGGCGGCTTTGGAGGCGGTGGCGGCGGTGGCCACGGCGGCGGTGGCGGGGGACACAGGTAGCCATCGGCTGAAGGCCGGGTGTCGCTGAGTGTTGCAACATTGTTAACGCATGCCTGCTTGCGCTTACCACGCTCACGGCCACGCGGGTAGGGTCAAGCGATCGGGGCAGGCCGAAAACCCGCGCCGCTCCGTTTCCCAGGATCAGAATTTCATAGCGCCCAGCTAATCTCGGATAAGAGAGCCCGCACGCTGCTGTGGCAACAAATGCGGGTTGAATAAGTAGAAATGTGTATTGCCGACACACTTGTCGGGTCGACACAGCAAACTGCCGAAGGGACTTTAGCGGTGGTGGGCATTGTGCTCGGCGTCTCGATGGCGCCAACGAAGGTCCGCATGGTGCTGGTCGAAGGTGAAAGCGCGGACGGGGCCGCTGTCGACCAGGAAACTTTCGACGTCGACGGGGACGCTTACGGATCTGGAGCGCGCTCCGCTGCGCCTGCTCAGGTGATCTCGGCGATCCTGGGCACTCGTGAAGGCGCAACCGAGGCTGGTTACCAGCTCCTGTCGACCGGAGTGACCTGGACCGATCACGTCGAGGCCGCGATGCTGCGCGACGCCCTGATCGCCCACAAGATCGAGAACGTCATGCTGGTTTCGGCCTTCATGGCCGCGGCCGCGCTGACTCAAGCCGTCGGCGACGCCACTGACTATGCGCATACCGCGCTGCTGTTCGTCGAGCCGTACACCGCGACCTTGGCTGTGGTCGACACCGCTGACGGCTCGATCTCCGAGGTACGCAGGAGGGTTCTTGCCGACGACGAGGACCAAGCGGTAGCCGAGCTTGCCGACATGGTCTCCGGTGCCGAAGCGCTCGAAGCCCGCCCGGACGGTGTACTCGTCATCGGTTCCGGCGTAGATATTCCGCTGATCATGCCGGCGTTGGAGGCCGCGACTTCGCTGGAGTTGTCCGTCCCCGACGAGCCGGAGATGGCCCTGGCGCGGGGTGCGGCGCTGGCGTCAGCGAACGCGCCGTTGTTCGCGTCGTCCACCGCCGCGCTGGCCTACGCGCTGGATCCGGGCACGGGAGAGGTCGACCCGCTAGCCCTGGCCGGCCAGTTCCCCGGACTACTACCCGGATACCTGCCTGAATACCGAGCCGTTTCCGAGCCTGCCGGCGAAGCCAAGAAAGGCGAAGCCAACGTCGCCTACAGCGCCGTCCCGGACGAGGATGCCGATGCCCAGACCGCGATCGGTCTCGATGAGAGCGCGCAGCGCCGCAAGTCTTTACTGCTGGTCGGCAGCACACTCGCGGTGATCTTCATCACCGCCGTCGTGGCGCTGGAAGTTGCGCTGGCCATGGGCATTCGCCCGACGGTCGCGCTGCGGCCCAGCCCCAACGAAAACATCGTCGTCCCCACCCAGCCTGCGCCATCGCCACCGCCTCAGGCGCAGCCGAAAGTCCAATTGCCCACCCCGGTGGCCGTCCCCCATCCGATGAACCCCCCGGCTGTAGCTCCGGCCCCCGTGGCTCCGCCGGTGCCCGCCCCGGTGGTGGTGCCGCCCCTGCTCGTTCCTGCCCCCCGCGTGCCGGTTATCCGGCCTCCCGGGCCCGCGCCGGAAATCCGTGGTCCCTTCGGCGGCGGACATGGTTTCGGTGGTTTCGGCGGTGGGCATGGTTTCGGTGGTGGGCATGGTTTCGGTGGTGGCCACGGTTTCCGTGGTTTCGGGGGCGGGCATGGTTTCGGTGGTTTCGGCCACAGGTAGGTTCCTTGGCTGTGATTTCCGTCGAGCCCCTGAGGGCGGGCGCGCGTAAAGTCGCGTATTACGGGAACCCAATATCGTCTCGAGCCGCTGTGTGTTGCGACTGATCGCCACCGGCTGATAAACGACCTGGGAGGAGTTTTGGACACCGTACTGGGCGTGTCGATGGCACCGACGGCAGTCCGGATGGTGCTGGTCGAAGGCCAAAACGGCGATGGCGCGACCGTCGACGAAGACAATTTCGACGTTCCGGCCGATGACGAGGCGGCAACGATCACTGCGGCCGACCAGGTAGTCTCGGCGATCTTGGGGACACGCGAGGGGGCCGCCGAGGGTGGCTACCAACTGGCGTCGACCGGAGTCACCTTCACCGATCCCACCGAGGCGTCCGCGCTGCAGGACGCGCTGGCGAACCACAAGGTCGAGAATGTGATGTTGGTCTCGGCCTTCCTGGCTGCGGCTGCACTGGCTCAAGCGGTTGGAAACCAGACCAACTATGCCCATACGGCGCTGTTGTACATCGAGCCCGACACCGCGACTCTGGCAGTGGTCGACAGCGCAGACGGATCGATCACCGACGTTCGCCGGCTGGCCCTCCCCGAGGATGACGAGGCGGCGGTAGCCCAGCTGGCCGCGATGGTTTCCGATGCTGAGGCGCTGGACACGCGTCCGGACGGCGTGTTCGTCGTCGGCGCCGGCATCGACATCCCGATGATCAAGTCTGCGCTGGAGGCGGCAACCGCGCTCCCGTTGTCGGCGCCTGAGGAGCCCGACACCGCGCTGGCCCGGGGAGCGGCGCTGGCGTCGGCGAATGCGCCGCTGTTCGTGTCATCTACGGCGGCGCTGGCCTACGCGCAGGATCCAGGCACCGGTGCCATCAACCCGTTCGCAGTGGCGCCAGGGTACTTCGAAGCTCCGGCCGGCGCCGGCGAGAACGCTCTGGCCTACAGCGCTGTCGCCGACGATATGGACGGCGCCTATAGCGGCGAGTACACCGCCGCGACCGCGCTCGCCGACGCAGGCTATCGCGACCACAGGCCGTTCAGGTTGGTCGGCAGCGTGCTGGCAGGGGTTTTCATCGTCGGTGTGGTGGCCCTAGTTGTCTCACTGGCGGTCGCCATCCGGCCGACGGCCGGTGTCCGGCCCGAGCCCGGTCACAACGTCGTCGCTCCCACCCAACCTGCGCCGGCACCTGCGGCTCCCGCTCCGGCTCCCCAGGCACCGGCGCCCGCCCCGGCCCCCCAGGCACCGGCGCCGGCTCCTGTTCCTGAAGCACCGGCACCTGCGCCTGTTCCGGTGCCGGTGGCTCCGCCGCCCGCTCCTGCGCCGCTGCCGGTGGCTCCGGCGCCCATCCCAGTGCCCATTCCGCTGCCAATACCGGGCATCGGCGGCCCGCCCGGCGGTGGAGAAGGGCCTCATGGCGGTGGCGGATTCCCCGGGTTCCCCGGCGGCGGGGGCCACGGTGGCTTCGGCGGAGGCCACGGCGGGGGTCACCACTAGGCCTTTCGCGGCCACCTGTCATCTCCCGTTTGCCTCCCGCTCAGCGGCGCGATGCAGTTAGCTCATCGCGGCCACCTACACCGGTGGTATGCGATGCACCGTCTTCGGCACCGGTTACCTGGGTGCCACCCACGCCGCAGGGATGGCGGAACTGGGACACGACGTCGTCGGCGTCGATATAGACGCGGGCAAAGTCGCCAAGCTGGCCGGCGGTGACATCCCCTTCTACGAGCCCGGCCTGCGAAAGTTGTTGACCGACAATCTCGCTGCTGGGCGAGTGCAGTTCACCACCGACTACGAGATGGCGGCCGAGTTCGCCGACGTTCACTTTCTGGGTGTGGGCACGCCGCAAAAGAAGGGCGAATACGGCGCCGACCTGTGCCACGTCCATGCCGTCATCGATGCGTTGGTGCCCCGACTGAGCAGGCAATCGGTGCTCATTGGCAAGTCGACGGTCCCGGTGGGCACCGCAGCCGAGCTGAACCAACGGGCGGCCGCGCTGGCGCCGCGCGGGGTTGACGTCGAAATCGCCTGGAATCCGGAGTTTCTGCGCGAGGGCTACGCCGTCCACGACACCTTGCATCCGGATCGCATCGTGCTCGGAATCCAACGGGGTTCGACGCGCGCCGAGGCGGCGGTTCGCGAGTTGTACGGTCCGCTGCTGGACGCGGGCGTGCCGTTCCTGGTCACAGACCTGCAGACCGCCGAGCTGGTCAAGGTTTCCGCCAATGCCTTTCTGGCGACCAAGATTTCATTCATCAACGCCATCTCCGAGGTGTGCGAGGCCGCGGGTGCCGACGTCAGCGTGCTGGCCGACGCGCTTGGATACGACCCGCGGATCGGACGCCAATTCCTCAACGCCGGTTTGGGTTTCGGTGGCGGTTGCCTACCCAAGGACATCCGGGCGTTCATGGCCCGCGCCGGCGAACTGGGAGCCAACCAGGCGCTGACATTCCTGCGCGAGGTGGACAGCATCAACATGCGCCGTCGCACCCGGATGGTCGAACTGGCCACCACCGCGTGCGGCGGCTCGCTGCTGGGCGCCAACATCGCCGTACTGGGTGCGGCGTTCAAACCCGAATCCGACGATGTGCGTGACTCGCCCGCGCTCAATGTCGCCGGCCAGCTCCAGCTGAACGGGGCTGCGGTCAACGTGTACGACCCGAAGGCGTTGGACAACGCGCAGCGCCTGTTCCCGACGCTGAACTATGCGGTCTCGGTCGAAGAGGCCTGCGAGCGCGCGGATGCGGTGCTGGTGCTTACCGAGTGGCGGCAGTTCATCGACCTGGACCCCGACGACTTGGCCGACCGGGTGCGGGCCCGGGTCATCGTCGACGGCCGCAACTGCCTTGATGTTGCCCGCTGGCAGCAGGCGGGCTGGCAGGTGTTCCGGCTGGGCGCGCCGCGGCCTTAGCAATCTCGCCGCGGCATTGCGGTGTGAGTTTTCGTGCGCAGCCAACGCCTGAGCGCCCCCTTACCAGTGGCGCGGTCGGCGGGAACCGGGGCGGGCGACAGGTCGCATTCACCGAGATCGAACTCGGAGAAAAACGCCTTGATCGACAGCACACCGGCCGGGTCTCCGCTCGTTCCGTCCAGGTTGAGACTCCACGCTTCGAACAGCTGCTGGGGGCTGATGCTCGGCTCGGTGCTGTCGCTGCCAGGCGTTCGGCTGCTCATCGTCGTCTCCTGTCTAAATGGCGGCCTCCGGCGGGGATTACCGAGATGTTCGTCGGACCCGCCCGGTGCGTTACCGTGCGGCGGTGGTGTGCTCCCGTGATCGTCGGCCGTGGCGATGCGCCGGGCGAATGGCATCATAGCCGCGTGGACTACTTCACGGCATTCCTGGCAGAGAACCGCGCCTTTTCGGAACTGTTCCGCGATGTTGACGACTCCACGCCGGTACCGACCTGCCCGGGCTGGAGCCTTAAGCAACTGTTCCGCCACGTCGGACGCGGTGACCGCTGGGCGGCGCAGATCGTGCGCGACCGACTCGACCACTTCCTGGACCCACGCACCGTCGAGGGCGGCAAGCCGCCAGCAGATCCCGCCGACGCGCTGTCCTGGTTGCGGGCCGGGGCTCAGCAGCTGGTTGACGCGGTGCAGGTGGCGGGTGCGGAAACACCGGTGTGGACTTTCCTCGGGACGCGCCCGGCGAAGTGGTGGATCCGGCGCCGACTGCACGAGGTGGCGGTGCACCGGGCCGACGCCGCCATCGCAGTCGGAGGCGAATTCAGGCTCGCGCCCGGCGTAGCTGCCGACGGGATCACCGAATGGCTCGAACGAGTCGCGATACAGGCCGGAAACGAAGGGTCCCCACTGCCGCTCGAGGATGGCGACACCCTGCACCTGCACGCCACCGACCCCGGGCTCGGCGAAGCCGGCGAATGGACGGTCGCCGTCGACCAGGGTCGAATCACCTGGTCACACGAGCACGGCAAGGGCACCACGGCGCTGCGGGGCGGCGCCACCGAGCTGCTGCTGGCGATACTGCGCCGGGTGCCGCTCGCCGATACGGGTATCGAGCTGTTCGGCGACGATGCCGTGTGGCAAAACTGGCTGGACCGTACCCCCCTCTAGCCACAAGCGCGCACGGTAACTTGCAGATCATGACCACATCGGAGATCGCCACCGTTCTGGCGTGGCACGACGCCCTCAACGCTTCCGACCTGGACACCTTGGTGGCCTTGTCCAGCGATGACATCGACATCGGCGACGCGCACGGCGCCGCGCAGGGCCATGAGGCGCTGCGTAGCTGGGCCGCTTCGGTGAACGGGACGGCAGAGCCCGGCCGCATGTACGTGCACGACGGCGTGGTGGTCGTCGAACAAAAAATCAGTAACCCGGACAACCCCGGGGCTGTCACAAATGCCGCCTCAGCCTTTCGGGTGGTCCACGACCACGTCACCTCGGTGTTCCGGCACGAGGACTTGGCGTCGGCGCTGGCAGCCACCGAATTGACCGACGACGACTTGGTCAATTAGGGCCGATTGAGGTACTAGGAGCCACTCTTGCGCGGAATCATCTTGGCCGGCGGCTCAGGCACCCGCCTGCATCCGATCACCCTGGGCATCAGCAAGCAGTTGCTGCCGGTCTACGACAAGCCGATGGTCTACTATCCGCTGTCCACGCTGATGATGGCCGGAATCCGCGACATCCTGGTGATCACCACCCCACACGACGCGGCCGGCTTTCAGCGACTCCTTGGCGACGGCGCGCAATTCGGCATCAACCTCAGCTACGTGACGCAGGATCAACCCGAGGGTCTGGCGCAGGCGTTCGTCCTCGGCGCCGGCCACATCGGCAATGATTCGGTGGCTTTGGTGTTGGGGGACAACATCTTCTATGGCCCGGGCCTTGGTACCAACCTGAATCGCTTCCGATCTATCGACGGCGGCGCCATTTTCGCTTATTGGGTGGCTAACCCGTCGGCTTACGGTGTCGTGGAATTCAGCGACGACGGCATAGCGCTGTCACTGGAGGAGAAACCCGCTACGCCGAAGTCTCAGTACGCGGTACCGGGTTTGTACTTCTACGACAATGAGGTGATCGAGATCGCCAGGGGCCTCAAGAAATCGGCGCGCAGCGAGTACGAGATCACCGAGGTCAACCAGATCTACCTCAACCGCGGCCGGCTGTCGGTCGAGGTACTGGCCCGCGGGACGGCATGGCTGGACACGGGCACGTTCGACTCGCTGCTAGACGCCGCCGATTACGTCCGCACCCTGGAACGGCGGCAGGGCCTGAAGGTCGGTGTTCCCGAGGAAGTCGCCTGGCGGCAGGGCTGGATCGACGACGAGCATTTGGCAGCGTGCGCACAGGCTCTGGTCAAGTCGGGTTATGGGGACTACTTGCTGGAGCTGTTGGAACGGCGGAGATGATTTCGGCGGGTTTGGCCAGCACCGCGGCGATCGCCGTCGTCAAGGGCACTGAGAGCGCCAGCGCGATGCCGCCCACCGCTGAGCGGACCAGCTCGATGGCCACGCTTTCGCTGGTCAGCACGTCACCCAGCGATCGATTGGCAACGCTGAACAGCAACAGCAACGGGAGCGAACTGCCGGCGTAAGCCAGCACCAGCGTGTACACCGTACTGGCGATGTGGTCGCGGCCCACCCGGATGGCGCCCAGAAAAATGGCCCGCCGCGAACTGTTATCGCCGAGATGGGCCAGCTCGAACACCGTCGAGGCCTGTGTCACGGTTACATCGTTGAGCACACCCAACGACCCGATGATGAAGCCGGCGAGCAGTAGCCCGCTGATCGGCACATTGCCCAGGTACGCGCTGACCGTGGCGTTCTGTTCGTCTGACAGCCCGGTCAGATGCGCCAGTTGTATTGCCGCCCAAGATAATCCCGCGGCCAGCAGCAAAGCGGACAAAGTGCCCAGCAGGGCGGCGCTGGTCCGCAGGTTGACTCCGTGCGCGAGATAGATGACCGCGTAGAGGATTGCCGCCGACGCCACCAGCGCCACCGGGATCGCGGGGGCGCCGTCGCGCAACGCGGGCAGCAAGAACACCACCAGCACCAGAAATGCGACAACGATGCCGAACAGCGCGAGCAACCCGCGCCAGCGGGCCACGGCGACGATCACCACCGCGAACGCGATGGCCAGTCCGGCCAACGGCCAGCCCCGTTCGAAGTCGTAAAACGTGTAGCTGGTGGCACCTTGATTGTCGACCTGCCGGACGAGCCGGATGTGATCTCCCGCCGCGAATTGGGGCTGGCCCGGGCCGGGGGAGAACTCCAGCAAGGTGTTGGCCCCGGCGTTCGGTCCGGAGTCGATCGCGACCAGCGTTTGTACACACCGTCCGGTGCCCGGTGTTCCGGGCAGGGGAGCGGTGGTAAGCACCTGACTGGCCGACGGGCTGCCGCACTGGCCCAGTCCGCTGGACAGCACGTGCCCGGCCTGCGTGCTTACCGCCCCACCGGTCGCGTTCTGAAACGGCATCGGGATGTCGACGTGCTGCCTGCTCGGCCAAAGCCATACCGCACCGGCGATCACGGCCACACCGATCGCGATCAGCAGCCCGACAACGATCCTGGCCGGCACCGGATTGAGCGGGGACGGGCCTGACGACAAGCTGTGCGAGTGTGAATGCGCCACCCCCTCCACGGTAGAGGCCCGCTTACTGGCGATAGCTGACCAGGAAGTTGCCCAGCCGTTCGATCGCGGCCGCCAGGTCGCGGGCCCACGGCAGCGTCACGATGCGCAAATGATCCGGTGCCGGCCAATTGAAGCCGGTGCCCTGGGTGACCAGGATCTTCTCCGACAACAGCAGGTCGAGGACGAGCTGCTCATCGTCGGCGACGTCGTAAATCTCGGGGTCCAGCCGGGGAAATGCATACAGCGCGCCCTCGGGTTTGACGCACGACACCCCCGGGATCTCGTTGAGTTTCTCCCAGGCGACGTCGCGCTGCTCTAGCAGCCGACCACCGGGAAGAACCAGGTCTTCGATGCTCTGGTGACCGCCGAGGGCGACCTGAATGCCGTACTGTGCCGGGACATTCGGGCACAGCCGCATGTTCGCCAGCAGGTTGATGCCCTCGATGAAGCTTTCGGCGTGATCCTTGGGTCCGGTGATCGCCAGCCAGCCGGCCCGGTAGCCGGCGACCCGATAGGCCTTGGACAGGCCGTTGAAGGTCAGGCACAACATGTCGGGAGCCAGCGTGGCCACGTTGATGTGGTTGGCGTCGTCGTAGAGGATTTTGTCGTAGATCTCATCGGCTAGCAGCAGCAGCTGATGCTTACGGGCCAGATCGACCATCTGGGTGAGAACTTCGCGGCTGTAGACCGCGCCGGTGGGGTTGTTCGGGTTGATCACGACCAGCGCCTTGGTGCGCTCGGTGATCTTGGACTCCAGGTCGGCGATGTCTGGCTGCCAGCCCTGGGTCTCGTCGCACAGGTAATGCACGGGTGTGCCTCCCGCCAGGGAGGTGGACGCCGTCCACAGCGGGTAGTCCGGCGACGGGATCAACACCTGGTCGCCGTTGTCGAGCAGGGCTTGCAGCGTCATCGTGATCAGCTCGGAGACGCCATTGCCCAGATAGACGTCCTCGACGTCGAATTGGGGGAAGCCCTCGACCAACTCGTATCGGGTGACCACCGCACGGCGAGCCGACAGGATGCCCTGCGAGTCGGAATACCCCTGGGCGTACGGCAGCGCCTGGATGATGTCGCGCATGATCACGTCGGGCGCCTCGAATCCGAACGGCGCCGGGTTGCCGATATTGAGCTTGAGGATGCGGTGCCCCTCGGCTTCCAGCCGCGCGGCATGCTGGTGCACCGGGCCGCGGATTTCGTACAGAACGTCCTGAAGTTTGGATGACTGCGCGAAGACACGCTGCCGGTGATGACCGGGGGTGTGCACGGGCAGCTGGTGAGTAGTCACGTCACCTATGGTGCCATTACTGTCCACTGAAATTTGCTGACTGGCGGCAAATCCTCAGGTCAGCGCTTGCCCGGCGGGCGCGCACCGCGCGCGATGCCCAGCCCCTTGGCGGGTGGCGCTGACGGAGCCTCGTCGCCGTCGGGTCGCTGTGACGGCTCCGGTTCCGCCTTCGACTCCGCCTCGGCTGCCGGTTGCTGCTGGGCAGGCTGGGCCTCCGGGGCCGTGGGCGCTGCTTTCTTGGCGCCGGGCCGCTTGGCGCCGGCGGCGATACCCAGACCCTTGGCAGGCGTGGCGGGAGCTTTGGCTTCGGCGGCCTCGGTGGCTGGCCCGGCGGCTGGGGCCGCGGCTTTCTTGGCGCCTGGTTTCTTGGCGGCACCGGCGATACCCAAACCGGTGACCGCCTTGGTGGCCTTCTCTGGCGCCGCAGCCGCGGGCTCCTCTGACTTAGCCGGTGCCTCTGCCGGTGTGCTTGGTGCGGCGGCCTTGGGCGCGGCCATGGCCGCCGCTTTGGCGGCCGTCCCCTTCGCCGGCAGCGTCGCCTTGTCGCGATCAAGAGACCCGAGCAGCACCTGGGCGACGTCGAGCACCTCGACGCCGGTGCGACCGGCCTCTTCGGATCGGTCGTTGACACCGTCGGTGACCATCACCCGGCAGAACGGGCACGCGGTGGCGACGGTGGCGGCCCCGGTGGCCAGCGCCTCGTCGACGCGTTCGTGGTTGATCCGCTTGCCGATGTGCTCTTCCATCCACATGCGCGCACCGCCGGCGCCGCAGCAGAAGCTGCGCTCGGCGTGGCGTGGCATTTCGGTGAGGTTGGCTCCCGCGGCCCCGATCAACTCTCGCGGCGCCTCGTAGACCTTGTTGTGGCGTCCCAGGTAGCAGGGGTCGTGGTAGGTGATGTCTTGTGAAACCGGGCTCACCGGCACCAGTTTGTTGTCGCGGACCAACCGGTTGAGCAGCTGGGTGTGGTGCAACACCGTGTAGTTGGAGCCCAGCTGGCGGTATTCCTTACCCAGGGTGTTGAAGCAGTGCGGGCAGGTGACGACGATCTTGCGGTCGACGGTCTCCACGCCCTCGAACACCCCGTCCAGGGTCTCGACGGCCTGCTGGGCCAGCTGCTGGAACAGGAACTCGTTGCCCGACCGGCGCGCGGAGTCGCCGTTGCAGCTTTCCCCGGCGCCCAACACCAGGTACTTCACCCCGGCAATGGCCAGCAGTTCGGCGACAGCTTTGGTGGTCTTCTTGGCCCTGTCGTCATAGGCGCCGGCGCAGCCCACCCAGAAGAGGTACTCGTAGCCGTCGAAGCTGTCGACGTCCTGGCCGTAGACGGGGACGTCGAAATCCACCTCGTCGATCCAGTTAGTCCGGTCGGAGGCGTTCTGCCCCCACGGGTTTCCCTTGGTTTCCAGGTTCTTGAACAGCACCGACAGTTCGGAGGGGAATTCCGACTCCATCATCACCTGGTAGCGGCGCATATCAACAATGTGGTCGATGTGTTCGATGTCGACCGGGCACTGTTCGACGCAGGCGCCGCAGGTCACACACGACCACAGCACGTCGGGGTCGATCACCCCGCCCTGCTCGGCTGTGCCGACCAGGGGGCGGGTGGCCTGCTCGGGCCCGTGCCCGGGAACCCGGCCGAATCCGGACTCCGGCACATGGTGGCCCTCTTCCTTGGCCGTCTCGAGGTCGAGACCCTCGAGCGGCTCTACATACTTCTCGCCCAGGATGTAGGGCGCCTTGGCCAGCCAGTGATCGCGCAAGTCCATGATGACGAGCTTGGGCGAGAGCGGTTTGCCGGTGTTCCAGGCCGGGCACTGCGACTGGCAGCGCCCGCACTCGGTGCAGGTGGCGAAGTCGAGCATGCCCTTCCAGCTGAAGTCCTCGATCTTGCCGCGGCCGAACCGGGCGTCGTCGGGCGGGTTTTCGAAGTCGATCGGCTTGCCGTCGTATTCGATCGGCATCAGCGGGCCGAGTCCGTCTGGCAGCCGCTTGAAGATGACGTTGATGGGCGCCGAGAAGATGTGCAGGTGCTTGGAGTGCAGCACGATGATCAGGAACGCCAGCATCACCGCGATGTGCAACAGCAGCGCTGTCGTTTCGATGATCTCGTTGGCCGGCCGGCCGAGCGGCCGCAGGATCGCGCCGAACAGCTGCGACAGGAACGCCGCTTTGCCGTAGGGCAGCGTGCCGTTGTTGACCGCGGACCCGCGCACCAGCACATAGGTCCAGATGACGTTGAAGATCATGAACAGCACGAGCCAGGCGCCGCCGGTATGCGAGCCGTAGAACCGTGACGTGCGGCCGATCTCACGCGGGTTCCGCAACAAGCGGATGATCGCGAACGTGGTGATACCGAGGAAAACGGCCATCGCGAAGAAATCCTGCAGGAAGCCCAGCGCCTCCCACCGGCCGATGATCGGAATGTGGAAGTTGGGCTGGAACAACAACCCGTAGGCCTCGATGTAGACCGTGAGCAGGATGAAGAATCCCCACATGGTGAAGAAGTGCGCCAGGCCCGGTATCGACCATTTCAGCAGGCGGCGCTGCCCGAAGACTTCGGTGATCTCCGTCCAGACCCGCCGGCCCGGGTCGTCGGTGTGACCGGGCGCCGGTTGACCGGACGTGACCATCGTGAACAGCCACAGAACTCGCCGTGCGGCAAATGCGAGCATGACCACCGTCATGCCCATGCCAACTGTCAGCCTGACGAGCATCTGCGTGGTCACCGAAGGTCTCTCCCATGCATAGTTAGTTCAGCCTGCGCTTTGTTTGCCTGCTCAGCCCTGCTCATAGTCGCATCTCCGCGGGTTTCGACGCGAGAAAGGCTGCCCTAACTCACCGTTGGTGGGTGCCGCATTAGTACCCGCGCACCGCTCCAAAAAAACAGACGACGGGTGCGGTCCGCCGCGTCAGCGCTGGAATGGAGATTCAAACCGTGGGAACAGCGGTCTTTCGCGCGTTGTCGTCGGTGCCGCGGTCGTGGTCGCCTGCGATGTCGTGGTCGGCTGGCTCGTCGTGGTGGGCTGGGTGGAGGTGGTCGGCGGGGTGGTGGTCGTGGTGGTCGGCGCCGGGGTGGTCG
>Ga0187784_10003429_pt1 | contig 12802 bp, 10 predicted proteins | sample 1015_SJ02_MP15_2_FD_132964 | JGI IMG/M metagenome (GOLD analysis project Ga0187784, IMG submission 132964) | Tropical peat soil microbial communities from peatlands in Department of Meta, Colombia - 1015_SJ02_MP15_20_MG | ecosystem: Environmental > Terrestrial > Soil > Wetlands > Peat | place... | reverse complement strand
GTTAAAACTGAGTTGTTAGAAAAACGTAACTATGTTCTCTCTGACCAGTGTGCGGTGGAGCGTAAAACTGTCAACGACTTTGTTTACACCCTTTCGCGGCGGTACCTTTGTGAGCAGCTTTTCAAGCTTAAAGAGGTTTATCCCAAATCGCTCCTCATTCTTGAGGCTTACTTGCCGATAATCTACAAGTACAGCAATATTCAGCCTAGTGCAATTTGGGGCGCGATGTTTAATCTAGCCAAAAACGGAATTTCGCTGATAAACACATCGTCATTTAAAGAGACTATTGATTTCCTTTGTGTAGCGGCTCGGCAGGAGCAAATTGTTGAGAAAAGGAGCCCAGTTGTGCATGCGTTCAAAAAATGTGAGACATTATCGGATGCTCAAGTGTATTTTGTTGCTAGTTTGCCTAATATTGGACGAGAAAAAGCAACGGCCATACTGGATTCTTATCAGACTCCGATAAACGCGTTAATTAACGTGGATGATTGGTCGAAGGCTGTGAATGGTCTAGGTCCCGTGATAACTAACAAGGTGAAAGAGGTTTTAAGCACACCCTACAAAGACAAGGCATGCGAGGAAACTTAGCCGTCGGGTTTCAGTTTGATTCAGTTTCCTATTTTTCGTTTCGAGTTTTTATCGTTGAATTGTTGAATTGTCTAATTGTTAACTGTTAAAGCAGAAATCCTTCATTGCGAAAAGATTAAAGGCAAAAAGAGCGATTGATATTGTGAAGGTAAAAATTATGGATAAAGCAAAGTTTGCATTAACGATGCTTTCTGTAGCGATCATAGTTGTTCCCATAGCGGTTGCTGGTTACATTTACAGGGGCAACTTGGAGGGTTTGGTTCTTCCTTCCCAATTCAGGAACATGATTAACGGAGCCTTAAGCGGATCGAAGAATCCCTCTTCATTAGCTAACCTGCAGCTGCCTCAGGCCATAGGGTCACCGCAGTACGACCCAACCACTGGCACCTTTAATGATCCATTCAACGTTACGAATCCGCTGACTACTCAAATTCAACTCAACCAGTTTTCAGCCGACGTGGTCTCTTCGAACGGCACTTATTTAGGCAACGTGGCGATTCAACCGCTTACCATAGCCCCAGGTGCAAGCGCAATAGCCAATGTGACTGGAGATTTAGATCAGAACACAATAAACCAGCTTGCTAACGGCGGCAACCTTAATGTTTCACTCGCAAATGTAACTGTGAACATCGGAGGAGTCACCGTGCACCTTAGCCAAATAAGCAACATAGGGTCACTTCCAACAGGGTGAACTTGATGGCTCGGATAATAAACTGGGTTGCTCTTGCCGCTGGAATCATGTTGTTACTAATGGTGGTCGTTTCCATTTTCTACCCTTGGTGGCAACTAACGATTGGTCAAGACCTCATAAAAGTTAACGCTTCCCCCATCTACACGAATTTCGGCGTGTTCGGCGACCAATTTACTATACCCATAATCCTGGTGATAAACATCATAACCATACTGACATTCCTCGCCTGTGGGGCAGTGATGCTGATTTACTCAATAGTTCCCACAAAACCTTACGCTAAACAGCTGCTCGGCTTCTCGTATCGAAAGCCCCTGTACTCAGTGGTTATTTTCGCGGTTGTCTTAGTAGGAGTTGTACTAGCCGCTAACCATTTCGGCGTAAACGTCCCACTTAACGGTTCATCAACAGTCACAGTGCCTGCAAGCTGGATGATGGGCGTTTCCATCAGCGCTCCGATCTCAGCAAGCTTCGAATTTTCCTTCTACATCGCAGTAGTAGCCGCCGCATTATGCCTAGCTGCAAGACTGTATCACAGCCACTTTACTAAACCCTCGACCACGCCTGAAACAGCACCGCCGACGCCCAGCACTGCGACAATCAGTGTGCCAGCGTGACGTCTATTTCTTTTCCGCAACAAGTTTGTGGTGACCGTTAAAGTTTAAAGGCTAAGCCAGCATTATTCTATGAACCCCAGCAAAAACCCAAGCCAACTTAAAAAGGGGGCTGTCGGCTAGCTTGGTCTAGGCTTGTAGCCTCGGGCGTTATAGACGAGAGTTCAAATCTCTCCAGCCCCATTCAAGGTTCTGAACCGTTTCGGATTCAAGTACAATTGTTTTCGTATTTCGACACGGTTCTCGTAATGACTTTCTGAATATTGCTTATGTACAGTTCGACGCAACATGAATTTTGATTAGGTGACAAATTGTCAATACTAGCTCCTGAAAAAGCAAGTTCCAAATGAGGTTTGGCAGAGGCTACAGACAATATTCTTGAAGCGCGCGCGGCTAAAGTTGGAGTCCAACAAGTCAGTATGTCGGTAATTGTTCCTACCTACAATGAAGCAAAAAACCTTCCAGAACTTGTTAATAGATTAGAAACGTCATTGAAGTCTGTAAAGTTTGAAGTAGTCGTGGTTGACGACAACAGTCCTGATGGCACCGCGGACGTTGCAGATAAACTTAACGAAAAATACACTAACCTAAAAATACTTAGGCGCACTGGCAAACTGGGATTAAGTTCCGCAGTTGTAGAAGGATTTAGCAAAACAGTTCCCGAATCACAATGCCTTGCTGTAATGGATGCTGACATGCAGCATCCTCCAGAACTTCTTGCACAGATGCTTAACAAGATTCAAGAGGGATGCGATGTTGTAGTTGCATCACGATATGTTGCGGGAGGTAGCGCGGCTGGCCTTAACGCTTTCAGGCTGATAATTTCCATATGTGCAACAACAATAGCGCATATCATTATGCCAAAAACTCGAGTTTTGAAGGATGTGATGTCTGGGTTCTTCATGGTCAAGCGGACCGTGGTGGAGTGCGCAAGTCTTGATCCGATAGGCTACAAGATTCTTTTTGAAATTTTGGCTAAAGGTAACTATCAAATTGTTTCTGAGGTCCCATACATTTTTGAGCCGAGAAAAAATGGTGACAGCAATCTAAATTTCAAAGAGATATGGAATTTCTTAATTCAAGTCAGGAGACTGATGGCGCACAATGGGGACGTTTTATATGAAAATTGCAATGGTAACATCCACATTTCTACCTGACTACATAGGAGGAAGAGAAAATCACGTTTACTATCTATCGAAAGAACTAATTAGTGCAGGGTTCAAAGTCTGTATCTTCACAAACAATCCAAGAGGAATTACCCAGTTCGAAAAATATGATGGAGTTCCGATTTGCCGTTTTCCTTTCTATTCTTTGAAGTTTGCTTCAAATCAAGAGAATATTCCGTACAGAGTTACAAACCCCCACAACTTCTTAAAACGTCTGCGAAGCTATTCACCTGACGTGGTGCACGCTCATGATTATCGGCACTTCACATCAGATTTGAGCGCTATCTACTGTGAAACCAATAAAAAACCATTAGTACTGACCGTTCATGGGTTCTATTATAACGTTGGTCAATTGTTCAATATCTTCCTAATGGCTTACGACAAGATACTTGGAGGGTTTTCCTTGAATACAGCCGATAAAATCATTTGCGTTTCCAATATGCTGGCTGAGCAGCAAGCCCTTTCAAATTTTAGAGACAAGATTGTAATTATTCCGAATGGCGTTTCTGATAACAACACAAAATTTAGCTGCGAAGATTACAATAATTTCAAAGAAAAATATGGTATCCGCGGCAAAATGATTCTGGGAGTCGGTCGTTTAAGCTACCAGAAGGGATTTAAGTACTTAATAAATGCTTATAAGGCTATTTTTAAAGCCAGCAACGAGTATCAGTTGTGCATTGTTGGTCCCGAAGGCGGTTGCGGAAAAGAACTTCGAACGTTGGCGGGAGATAATAATTCAATAGTTTTCACTGGACCAATAACCAACAGAGACCTCAAACTCGCCTACTCTTCCGCTGATCTTTTCGTTTTATCTTCATTATTAGAAGGTTGTCCATTAGCTTTGCTGGAAGCCATGAGCTTCGGAAAACCGATTGTCGCAACGTCCGTTGGTCTAATTCCTGAAGTTATTCAAAATCGAATAAATGGTCTCCTTGTACCGCCTGGTGATTCAGAGTGTTTGGCAAAAACTGCTCAAGAAGTTTTATCTGACGACCGTTTAGCCAAGAGAATTGGGGCAAATGCCAAGGCAAGTGCAACAAAGCTTTGGAAGGAATTTTTTCACCAAACAAAGGGGATTTACGATTCAATTGCTTGATTGAGCGAAAAAGATGGTAAACCGAAACATAGCTATAGCCAGTGCGGCATTAAGGGGAGCTTTCTGGAGAGTGAACCTCTCAGTGACCAATCGCTGCAATTCTCGGTGCGTCACATGTAATATTTGGAAAAACACGGCAAAGGACAAGTTATCAGCCGCCAATTATGAATCACTATTTCTAGGCTTAGGTCCAAGGCTGCGTTGGCTTCACGTGACTGGCGGAGAACCGTTTCTCAGGTCTGACTTGCGAGAAATCTTAGAATCTGCTTTAGAACTTTGTCCAAATCTTTGCGTGGTGGACTTTGCTACGAATGGCTTTTTGTCTAATGACATTGCCAAAGTAATAACTGCGCTAATTCAGGAAAGACCTAAAGTTCTTTTTGCAGTTGGAATATCTATAGATGGTCGTCTAGACATCCATGAGTATATTCGAAACGTAAAGGGGTGCTGGGAAAAAGCAAAACGAACCTTCGACCAGCTCGGAAAACTTTCCCGAGTGCATAGCAATTTGCAAATTCATGTAAACTTCACGGTTAGTCCATGGAATATCGGAGAAATCTCCCAGTTTTGCTCCAAATTCCCCAATTTGTCTCCTGTTTCCTTGTCTGTCTATTGTTTGGGGCATTCCTTCAAGAATTCTTCAGATTATGGTCCTGGAGCAGACTTTTACAAGGGTGCAAAATCTGATATCGCATGGTTTCTTCAACATGGACAAGAAACCAGCTGGGTAAAGAAGCTGTTTTTGAGGTTGGCCTTAACCTATTTGGATGACATTTCTAAGCCAGTTCTACCCTGCGAGGCAGTTGCAGCCTCTTGTTTCATAGATCCTCAGGGCGATGTTTTTCCCTGCACTTTGCTTGAGTATCGCTTGGGTAACATTCTGGAGGATCCGAAGCTTACCTGCTTAAATGGCGCAAACGCGAAGGAGCTAAGACTGAAAATAAAAACCGGGCTATGTAACTGTAGGAGTGGTTGCGAATGCTGGTCTTCAATCTTAAGGCATACACCTAAGGCTATTTTGAAAGCTTACGGTACGAAAATCCCAAAACATGAGGGTTGTCAAATATGAAAATTCAATTAATTAACAGTCCCCAACTGACTCGGCAGAATGGTGGCGGCATCACGTCGGTATACCCTCCGCTTGGAATACTGTACTTAGCATCATTCGTTCGTCAATATCAACGTGACATCATCTGGAAGATATCTGATGGAGCATTGGAAGGTTACGATAAAATAATAGATGATATTAGCAGTTTTCAGCCGGACATTCTTGGCATTTCTTTCACGACTCCCTTCGCAACTGGAGCATATAAGGTTGCGAACTTGGTAAAGGAACAATGGCCTAAAACGGTAGTGGTGTGCGGCGGACCACATCCAAGTGCGATGCCTGATGAAGCACTTAGGCGAAGTAAAGCGGACATTGTTGTCAAGGGAGAAGGAGAGCAATCAATGCTTGACATTGTTAACAAGTATACTCAAGGGAAATTTGATGACTTAAAAGGAAAGATAGTCTGTAGCGCTTCCATTAAGGACTTGGATACAATACCTTTCCCCGCGCGTGACCTTGTTGACCTAAAGAAGTATACGGGATATCATCTTAGGGAAAGGTCACCCGAGACTTCGCTGTTGTCAAGCCGTGGTTGCGCCTACAATTGTTGGCATTGCTCCAATCCCGTATGGCGTATTGAGCAGTCACCTGTAAGAACTCCGAGATGTCGAATGCGCTCGCCTCGGAACTATGTGGATGAAGTCCAATTCTTGTATGAAAAGTACGGGATACGTGAGTTCTTCGATGAATGTGATGAGTTCAATATAAATCTGAAGTGGAGCTCTCAGGTTTGCGATGAACTCCTGAAACGAAAAATCGATATTCGATGGAAAGTTCAACTGCGCGCAGGACACATAACTGAAGAACTTGTAGCGAAAATGGCGAAGAGCGGCTGCTGGCTAGCGTTTGTTGGTATTGAAAGCGGAAATCAAGAAACGCTTGACGGAATTCACAAGATAGTTTCGATTGAAGACATTGAAAAGACTTGCTATCTGCTGAAGAAGCACGGAATCAAGGTTTTCGGGCTTTTCATGACTTTCAATGTATGGGAAAAAAATGGCAAACTTCGTTATGAAGGAGTCAACGAATCGCTAAGCACTATGCGATACGCAAAGACGATGACGAAACGAAAGCTCTTGGATTACCTCTCATGGACGATCACTACTCCTTTCCCAGCTTCACCGCTCTGGGATACTTGCATGAAATACAAGTTAATCCCTGAAACCAGACTCGGCAAATGGGAACTCTGGGACACCAACTGGAATCTCGTGATGAACTTGCCTGACATAACAGAAAAAGACTGGATCAAGATACGTTACGAAGGTCTCAGGCTTCAAGCGGGTAGCGGGTTGAGGAACATTAAAGAGCTAAACAGCAAAACCCTCAAACTGTTCATTGCACGGGGCACCAAGATGGTCGAACTCTGGATACGAAAACATTGAAAACGCTAAAAACAAAATCAAAAATAATCAGAAAACGTGCTTGGGGTGTAAGGAAATCATTACCAAATCTAACGAAAAACATGCGGTGATTAATAATAATGTAGTTCTCGACATATTGATCATTGGGGTATTTGCTTCTGTTGTTTGCTTCATGAACTTAGCGTCTTATCCTAGGTGGTATGCGGACGAAGGCACAAATATGGTACTATGCTTAAATCTTCTTCAGGGACATCTAGGGTATCAAACGTGGGGCCCAAATTTTTTTCCTCCGCTATTTGATTTTCTCATTGGTTTGTCGCTGAAGCTCTTGGGTATTAACTACTTTGCTGCGAGGCTTCCGAGCGCGATAATGGGTGTGATCTCTTCAATTTTGATGTATTTCATCGGTAGAAGACTTTATAACAGATTTATCGGAGTATCAGCAGCTCTTGTATTATCCATCGCCGGCTCGTACATAAATAGAATGGCTCTCTCATACACGGCAATTGAGTTTTTCTTTTTGCTCTGCGTGTTCTTTTACCTTAGATTGTCCGACACTGGAGGAAAAAAATGGAGCTACCTTATTGGTGCATGTGCAGGCCTAGCTTTGCTTTCCTCTTATATGGGAATCGTAGTTTTTATCTTCGTTTTTTTCCAATCGCTAATAGATAAGAGCTTACAGAAAATCAAGTATGCTTTAATCACGTTCTCGGCTCTGTTTCTTGTTTATCCTCTACTAGGTGTTATCTTCAGCTGGAAATGGTTCATTTTCGATGTACTTTTTCAGGCATCAAGGAGCATGGATCCTCAAAATCTGCTTTATGTGATTACATTGGATGCTCCCTTCAATAGGCAGGGCTTTCTTCCACCTTTTTATTGGACTCTCATAGGTTTCGCAGCTTGTTTCTATGTAATAGCAAGGAAAAATACCGAAGATAATCCCTGGAGTAACAAGTTAATCTCCACCATGCTTTTTTCTGTTTTAACCGTTTTCGTTTTGTCTACTTCTCTTTGGTGGTCCAGCTTAATAGTTATTTATCCTGTTTACTGTTTAGCCATTTCCATTTTAATATTTGACATTTATCGGAACAGGGCTTCTTTTGTGGAAGTGCTATTAATTTCAATTGTATTGTTACCCTCACTGTTAATTAATGCAAGCATAAATTATCCATTTCTGGCAAGCTATTCCATATTCTATTATGCCGTAATAATTTTTGTTTTTCTGGCTTACCTCGCAAATGAAAAAATACTTCCTACAGGTTTCTTGAGAAGGTTCAAGACGCTCAATCGGGGTAACATTCAGGCAAAAGCCCTTTTCATAATCGTAGTTTTGATATTTAGCGGACTTGTAGCCTTCGTAGATTTTCCGAACCTTAGATCAAATGCCACAAGTGACCAAGTCGCGGTTGTCAACTACATTAATTCCCATACTGTCAAAACCGACATGGTTGCAGCGAATCCCGATATTGCTTCGCTGTTCTCTTGCATAGGCATAGATTATGCGCAAGTTGCTTTTTACACAATTAAGCAGCCTATATTCTTATATGACAATGTTGGAGTAATGATTTCTCGTTTCAGTATGAACGTTAGCTTAAACAATATGAAGTATATAATTTTCGATTCAAGCTGGCAAGGAGCAACTAGTAATGCACAAGGTGTTTGGGTCGGGAAAAACATGACTGAGTCAGTTGAATCAAGTTGGTGGAATGTATTTGACGTTGGCGATTTTTCGGTATACCTTAATCCTCGAGATATTTCACCAAGCGACCTGAACTTGATCTCTGGATGGAACGATACTTTATTCAATGAAGGCTGGAGTTTGGCTTATTATAATGGTACATCTCCCAGTAATGTAACTTCGAACGGAACTAGTGGCTTGTTTGCTGCCAACACTTCAGCCGTTGTATTGCCTGATTACTACGCTTTCTGGGAAAAAGACATCGGCAACATCTCTCTCACAGAATATCCATCCCTCATAATTCAGTATAAGGTCAATAATCCCTATGTCCAGATTGTTGTGAAAATGCTAGATGCGCAAGGCAACGAAGTTGGTGGTTGGTTCACAGATTCTTCTCCATCAATAGATAACAAAATTTCAATTTATACGCCTACCACAACGTCAGTATCGACTATTATTGTTGGAATGGACAATTTCGGTGACACAAATTCTCAATATATTTTATCTATCGATATGATTGGCTTTTACAGTGTTTCTATCAAATAAACGATGTTAGCGCGCCGCGCGACAAGGCTGCAGACGAAAACTTTGATTATGACGCAGGTTTTTTTCTCTGTCCTTCCATCTAAACACTAACACTCCTAAAAATCGCTGTGCTAAAACTTGCGATTCTAACACTCACTATTCAAACGACTGCAACTTAACATTCAAACTTAACTCAGCTTTTCTAATTACCACTTATAATTAATCCCTTGCCTCATCTCTCTATTACAATTACAACTATAGAAAAAACGCACGCATGCACGCTGAGATTAGCTATATGTTGAATAGAAAACAAATAGGTCAAAAGAATTTTACTGAATAGTCTAGCGCGTATTCTTAGCCTATTAATTTTGTCATCAAGGGAATGGACCTAAATTTTTCAACAAAAGTGTTATCGGCGAATTATCGGCGAATTAGGTTTAGAACCTTTGGGTTCAAGGATCTCCAGCCCAACCAAAAATGCTTGAATTGCCTCCGAGAAACTAAGAGTCTGGAAAATTATGTTTTGGAATACTATTTTTAGTGAATGTTTTTAATTATTAACTCGACGAATTGTTCTGCCCATTTAACTGCTTGTTAAGCTTCGCTTAGCGAGATAACCTCCATTTCCTCGTGGGACTATTCGATGCCGCTTCTTTCTCATGCCATTCATCATTAAAACCGTTCGGCTACCAGTTTCTGCCCCAAGCATTTGTTAGAACCTGAACAAATTCCGACTGACCTTCAGAAGCTGCCTATAACTACTACGAAAACTAAACTCTTCATGAAAAAGCACTGTTTCGTGTTGAAAAAATGCGCGGCTTAATCCCTACTAAACCATGTTGAATCATATCTGCAGCCTAATAGAGGCATATAGAGGCCAAGGGTAGGCTTATGCAGAAACAAACATATAGGCTGCCCGCCTCTTGTTAGACCTCAGGTATACCCTAATTTTTAAACGGAAAAGCACAACAAAAATCCCCTTCCCTACTATTTACATCCAACACGCATTGGGAAAAAACAGCAGCACCTCAAATTACACAAAACAAAGCGCAAAGCCAAGCATATATTTTAGAGCATTTCAGGAAAAGATTTTTGCGGATCTATAAAACGCCTAACAATGCTGCTACTACAACAGCTATCGAAACTGCGGCAACCAGAAACATCAGTCCTTTTGATTTGAAGAATGAGTTTGTTGCTTCTTCGCCTTCTTGGAGTTCATATTCTTTTATTTCTTTTGTTTTGGAGTTTATCTGAACTTTAGCCGTTAGTTTTTGAAACATCATCTCAACTACGTATAGTTCTCCATCAAGCGAGGCTTTCATTGGCAACCAGCTTCCCTTGTACCCTAACCTTTTCAGAAAGTCAGCTGCCATGGTTGTTGCATTTTCAGCGTCGAACCGTGGAGCCTCTGCTATTTCAGTGGACATGAATCTTCAATCTTCTATAGAGAAATTGACGTTGTAGCATTTTTAGGATTTATGAAACCAAAAACCATATCTCAAATCAACAAGGCAGCCGCGTTGGAACAAAACTATCGTTTTAATGTTTTTGCTAAAAAGAAAAAGGTAGTTTAGGGCGACGGTTGGCTTGACAGTTGCGGTTGAGTTCCATTAAACGGGTCTGTTTGGTTTAAAAGGTTGTTTTCGAGATTTTTTAGTGGGGCAAGTTGTGGGATGTTGTTTGTGTTAAGAGTCTGTTCCATTGTACTTACGGCATAGCTGACAACTGTGCAGGATAGCACTATAGCTGCCGTTACTAAAAGCAAAGTAGCTACTGCTGTCTCCAAAGCTTTCTCCTCCTTCCTCGAACCTATGTTGCTGAAAATTGTTTAATAGTTTGTTCTTTTGTCAGATTATTGTTACTTCGGTAATATGACGAGAATAGCAAATAACACCCGTTCAAATAATTTGTTATGCTTTTTACTGCTCAACTATTTCAAGCAAGCTCAGACACTTTTTCTCTTTTAATCCTCTATTTGCTTGGCGCTTGCTTTTCTGCAGTTGGCGCATCAGAAGCCGCAGGAGTTGCCGTTGGTGGCGTTTCAGGTTTTTCTGGTGGCAACTGGTTTTGGGGTGTGCTTGATAATATTTGTATTTTTTCTGCCATTGGGTGCAGAAGATCAGGCGGTGGATATGGCGTGTTTAGGTTAGATGACAGAATGTATATCGCGTTGAAAACGTGCTGGTAGATAGTGAAGAGGATTTGGGGAATTTTTGTTTTAGGATTAACTTCCAATTTTTTCTTGATGTCATCTGCTTTGCCCATCAGAGTTACTGTGCCTGCAGTGCTGTATTTTACAACGTTCGGCTTTGTTGAAATCGCCAAGGCGAAGTTGAGTGTTACTTCGTTAGTGCCTTTTTTCTGTTCTTCCAGCTTTGCGTTAACATCAAAAAACAGTTCTTCTTTTGAGAGGTATTCGCCAGTTCGTTCAGCCTGTAAACTATTAAGAGTGATGGAAACTATGACTCCTGAGACAGAATACTGTGGGTTTACGGCTGATTCCTCTGCTACATCATTGCTGTGATTTTAATATTTAACTTTGTTTGTAGCCAGCATGCTGACCACTCTTGCCGACGATAAGTTTCGGTTTTATGGTTGGTCGGAACTATAAAATGCTGGCACAGAAAGCTCCGTTACAAACTTGAAGGCTTCATCTCCTTTAGCGTTTGTTTTTGGTTTTAACACGATTTTTTTTGGGATGTCTTCTTCAATATAAACTATGTAGTTAACGGTTGTTCCTAGCCCTAGGCGAGCAAGTTGCTGCACTGTTGTCTTAAACTTCTCGTTTTCCTGAATTTTTTTATTTATTTTTTCAATTGCCTCAAAAAGGATTTCTGTTTGTCCCTGCTCCGTGAATGAAATTGCAATATCGCCTGATTGAACCCAGGATGAGGTTTCTTCTTTTCCTTTGGCTCCCTTTTTGCCTTTATCCGCCGGTTCTGCAGGTTTCTTTGATTGGTTGCGCAGGGTTTTTTGGAGGGCTGTTGATTTTTGATACCATTCTTCGTTTTTATGGGCGCTTTCAAAGTCTCTCAGCAACGTGCCGAGCCATTGGCTGTAATCTTCAAATAATGCTCGGTACTGTAGAGTTTGGTTTGCTAGAAATTCCGTTATGTCTTTTAGTGACGTGAATGTGCGAATTTCTGTTCCCGTTATTTCACTTCCTTTTGCATATTTTCCTCGAAGATTTGGCTTTGAATGTATTAAGTACCATCAGTTTTGGATAATAGGATTTGTCCATTGCAGAAATTACATACTTTTCAGCAGAAAAAAGGGGTCTGTTGGCTGATGAAAGAGGCTCATGCGTCCTTGAGGGCGAGATAAGCGTGTAAAACAGTTGAGCCACCCCCCTATTTCTTTCAAACCGTTCAAGCACTTACTTAAACGATCCAACATTTACCTATAGCTCAACCTGTTCACTTTCCACTTATGTGGCCTTTTCCGCATGAACCTCTTCCGAGGTTTGGCTCTTCTGGTGGGAAAGCCCCTTGTTTTCTATATCGTCTTATACGTATAAAAGTATTATGTATTACTATACACTACGCCTAAACAGTAACAACTCTCAGCATTCAGCGATTTCTGGCTGTGTCGTAGGCTTTCGCTACAGCTTCGCTTGTAAGGACACCGACAACTTTCGTTGGCGATTCTTTGTCGACTACAGGCAATAGGTCGATTTTCTCTTTAGTCATGGCTTTGTATGCTTCAAATACTGGTTCGTTCAGATTGGTTGAAACGTTTTTCAGGGGCATTTGTTCAACCTTGATGTTGCCGCGTTGCCCTTGTGGAACCTTGATTATTTCGTTCCAAACAATTACGCCTTGGAAGACGCCTTCTTTCTCGACAAGTGCATCATGGTAACGGTTCTTGAACATGACTTCTAGGGCTTCAGCAAGGGTTTGGTCTGGATGAACCGTTCCCACCTCTGATTGCATAACATCTTTAACCTGGACACTTGCCAGCGTCGTGGAAACTATC
>Ga0187784_10003428_pt1 | contig 12809 bp, 5 predicted proteins | sample 1015_SJ02_MP15_2_FD_132964 | JGI IMG/M metagenome (GOLD analysis project Ga0187784, IMG submission 132964) | Tropical peat soil microbial communities from peatlands in Department of Meta, Colombia - 1015_SJ02_MP15_20_MG | ecosystem: Environmental > Terrestrial > Soil > Wetlands > Peat | place... | reverse complement strand
CGGGGAGGCGGCGACGGTCGAGCAATTCGTGCAGTGCTTCGCCGACGCAAGCAAGCGCGACATGACGCAGTTCATGCGCTGGTACGCGCAAGCCGGGACGCCGGAAATTACGGTCGCGCCGCAGTACGATCCGCGCGGTAAGACCTATCGGCTCGACATCACGCAGACGGTGCCGCCGACGCCCGGCCAGCCGACCAAGGAGCCGATGGTCATTCCGCTCTCCCTCGGGCTGGTCGGCAAGAACGGCGGCGATCTGCCGCTCCTGCTCGACGGCCGCCCGCTCGAGCGCGGCGTGCTCGAATTGACGCGGCCGAGCCACAGTTTCGTCTTCACCGAAGTTGCCGAGCGGCCGGTGCCGTCGCTCAATCGCGGCTTTTCCGCGCCGATCAAACTTGTGGCGCCGATCGAGTCCGACGATCTGCGTTTTCTTGCTGCACACGATGTCGATCAGTTCAACCGCTGGCAGGCGGTCCAGACCCTGGCGATGACGCTGCTCAAGACCAATGTCGCCGCATTGCATTGCGGCGATCGGCTGAGCGAAGACGAGGGCTTGATGGCTGCGCTCGGCGCCATCCTCAACGATGCCAAGCTCGAACCGGCTTTCATCGCGCTGACGCTGTCGCCGCCGAGCGAAGCCGACATCGCACGCGAGATCGGCCGCGATGTCGACCCCGATGCGGTCTTTGCGGCGCGACGCCAATTGCGCGCGGCGATCGGCGCGCGCCACGGCGCGGCGCTGGCCGCGACTTACCGGGGGATGATCACGCTCGGGCCGTACCGGCCGGACGCGCAAAGCGTCGGCCGCCGCGCGCTCAAGAACGCCTGCCTCGATCTGTTGGCTATCACCGGCAAGGACGAAGCCATCGCGCGCGCCTACGCCCAATACCAAGGCGCCGACAATATGACGGACCGCATGGCGGCGCTGGAGACGCTGGCGCAGCACGACCGCCCGGAGCGGCGCACGGCGTTCGATGATTTTTACACGCGCTATGCCGACGATCCCTTGATCATCGACAAGTGGCTCGCGCTGCAGGCGACGATCCCGGAGCCGGCGACGCTCGACCGGGTCCGCGCCTTGACCGGGCATCAAGCCTTTTCGCTCGCCAATCCCAACCGCATCAGGGCGCTGATCGGTTCGTTTGCTCAGGCCAACCATACCCAATTCAATCGCAGCGACGGCGCCGGTTATGATTTCGTCGCCGACTTCGTGCTCGCGCTCGACCCGAAGAATCCGCAGGTCGCGGCGCGGCTGATGGGTGCGTTCCGCTCCTGGCGGGCGCTGGAAGACAAGCGCCGCACCAGTGCCGGAACCGCATTGCGCCGCGTCGCGGCGGCGCCGGCGCTGTCACCCGAGGTGGCCGACATCGTTGCGCGCACGCTCGCGGACGCTTGAACGGCGCGGCGCCGGCCGAGGCGCTGCCGCGCCCCGTCTCGCAGCGCCACAGCGTCGCGACAAAATGCAAGGCCGTCATCTACAGCGTTGATTTGACTCGCGATTGCGATTTTGCCGCCTGGCCGAATGCAATATTGCGCCGGGCGCCGTGTTCTTCGCGGTGCAAAACGGCTTGGGGACATTTGTTAAAAATTTATTGACTCGAGAGTCGCCGGACTCTCGACAAATCGATTCGCGTCGATTCAAATGAAGGTGATTCGGAGAGATGCGGCACACACTCTCCCCGGTGTCGGGTACAGGGCAGGACAATCCGAACGGAGGCAGGCGATGGCGCGCGCCGACACGGCGAGTGCGTCTCTACGTTCCGATTCGATCAAGGGGCTGGCGCAGTCGATCGCCAAACCGGCATACCGGCGGCTGCTCACCGCCGAGCCGCTGCTGCGCCGCGCCGTGCCGGTTCTCATCGTCGCTTTCATGGTCACGATATGCGTCGGCGCAGCGGTGCAGGTTCTCGAACATCGCCGCCAGGTCGTGCTCGACGCGACGCAGACGATCGAGGCGATTGCCGATCATTTCGCCGTCATGCTCGACCGTCCGCTGCGTGACGGCGCAACACATCTGCCGCGCACCTCCGAGGCGTTGCAGCAGGCTCTGCCGCCGTGGGCGGCGGGCGCCGGCCGCCGCATTCTGATCGCCGACGGCGACGGCGCGATTGTCGCCGGCGCGCCGCCGGAGCCGCAACTCCTTGGCCGCCAGATTCTCGACGTGCTTGGTTCGTCGCAACCGCTCACCACGTTCGGCGCGGCCGCCGGCACCATGGAAATCGCGCTGGCGGACGGCGAGACCGCATTCGCCACGGTGCGTGCCTTGCGCAGTCCCGTAGGCCTGCTTGCCGTCATCCAGGGCCGCACCGATGCGCTCGCCAATTGGCGCTCGACCACCGCGCTCACCATCACTTTGTCGGCGACGACCGGTTTCGTGGTCCTGATTCTCGGCTTCGCCTTCCACTGGCAGGCGACGCGCGCGCGCGAGGCCGACATCATCCACGATACCGTGCGTAGCCGCGTCGACACCGCCCTCAATCGCGGGCGCTGCGGACTTTGGGACTGGGATTTGGCGCGCGGCCGCGTGTTCTGGTCGCATTCGATGTACGACATTCTCGGCCTGCCGCAGAAAGACGACCTGCTCACATTTGGCGAGGTCAACGCGCTGATCCACAAAGGCGATATCGATCTCTACGAGCTGGCGACCCAGCTCGCCGATGCCAAGGCGGCCTCGATCGATCATGCCTTTCGCATGCGCCACGCCGACGGCCGCTGGCTGTGGTTGCGGGTTCGCTGCGAACTGACCTGCCAGGACGGCGATGCGGGCCTCCACGTCATCGGCATTGCGGTCGACATCACCGAGCAGAAGAGCCTGGTCGAGCGCACCACGGCGGCCGACTTGCGGCTGCGCGACGCTATCGAGACAATTCCCGAAGCCTTCGTGCTGTGGGACGCCGACAACCGGCTGGTGCTGTGCAATTCGAATTTCCAGGAACTGCACCATCTGCCCGACGAGGCGGTTGCGGCGGGCACGTCCTATGAAACGATCGTTGCTGCCGGGCGCAAACCGATCATCCGCACCGCCGTTGCCAACGGCATCGAGCCGCGCGGCGCGCGCACTTTCGAGGCGCAGCTCGACGACGGCCGCTGGATGCACATCAGCGAGCGCCGCACCAAGGACGGCGGCTATGTTTCGGTCGGAACCGATATCACCAAACTCAAGCAACACGAGCAGAAGCTGGTCGAAGGCGAGAAGCGCCAGATGGCCACCATCGCCGATTTGCGCAAATCCCAGCAGGCGCTCGAGCTGCAGACCGGCGAGCTGGCCGATCTCGCGGAAAAATACGCCGAGGAAAAGACCCGCGCCGAGGAAGCCAGCCAGGCCAAGTCGAAGTTCCTGGCCAATATGAGCCATGAGCTGCGCACGCCGCTCAACGCCATCATCGGCTTTTCCGAAATCATGGAGTCGGCGATGTTCGGGCCGCTCGGCGCCGAGAAGTACACGGAATATTCCCGCGACATCCGCGAAAGCGGCGAGTATCTGCTCGACGTCATCAACGACATTCTCGATATGTCGAAGATCGAAGCCGGCGGCATTCAATTGGCTCCGGAAGCGGTCGCGCTCGACCCGGTGCTCGCCGACTGCCTGCGGGTGGTGTCGGCGCGCGCCGGCGAAAAGCACCTTAAGCTGAGCTCGCAAGTCGAGCCGGATATCCATCTCACCGCCGACCGCCGCGCCATCAAGCAGATCGCGCTCAACCTTTTGTCCAACGCCGTGAAGTTCACCCCGGAGGGTGGCGCGGTGACGCTGCGCGGGCACCAGCGGGCCGGCATGGTGACGATTGCGATCGCCGACAACGGCATCGGCATTCCGCGCGACGCGCTGCGTAAGCTTGGGCGGCCGTTCGAGCAGGTCGAAAGTCAGCTGACCAAGCGGCACCAGGGCTCCGGGCTCGGTCTTGCAATCGCGAAATCGCTCATCCAGTTGCACGGCGGCGCCATGCGCATCCGCTCGACGCTCGGGCGGGGAACCATGGTGGTTGTCCGCCTGCCGCTGCAGGCGACGACGACGCCGGTCGAAAAGGCGGCATAGCAGGACGGTCCTCATTCGCGCCTGGCGTTTAACCGGGCGCGCCGCCCAGTATCCGCGCAAAGCACGCGCGTACCTGGCGCTGCGTCTCCACAACATGCGCCTGCAACGCGGGAAAATCCGGCAGATCGGCTGCGCGCGCCAGAAGACCGAGCACGCCGGCGCTTGCGGTTTTCGGGTCGAAGGCGGAGGTGAGGCAGAGCCTCAGGATTTGCGTGAGATCGTGAAATAGCCGCACCGCAGGGCGAAGCACCGCGGCATCTTCGGCATTGAGTACGCTAAGGCGAGAGGCTTTCTCCAAGACCCGCGCCGTCGACGTATCCAAAATCTCCGGCAACGTCGCGGCGTGAACGAGCTGCAGGTATTGGGCGATGAACTCGACGTCGACCAGCGCGCCGGCCGCGTATTTCAGATCCCAAGGATCGGTGTCGGCCTTCTCTTTGGCGATCGCTGCACGCATTTCAACGATGTCGTCGGCGGTGCGGCGCGCATCCCGCCTGCTGCAAAGCACGTCGCGGATTGCCGTCTCGATTTGCGCCGAAAATGCCGACGAAGCGGCGACCACACGCGCGCGCGTCAGTGCCATGTGCTCCCAGGTCCACGCCTCCTGCTTTTGATATTGCGTGAATCTGCCGATTTGCGTGGCCAGCGGACCGGAGCGCCCGGATGGCCGCAGCCGCATGTCGACGTGATAGAGCCGACCGTAATTGGTCTGCACCGTAAGCGCATTGATCAGGCGTTGGGTGAAGCGGGCAAAATACTGCGCTCCGTAAAGCGGCTGCCCGCCGTCCGAGTTCGGCGCTTCAGCGTCGAAATCGTAGATCACGATCAGATCGAGGTCCGAGCTTGCAGTCATTTCGCGGGCGCCGAGCCGGCCGAGCGCGACAATGGCGCTCTCGCCCGAGCGCATGCGGCCGTGCCGCACGGCGAAATCGGCTTCCACCCGGCGATGCACCGCGCGCAACAGCGTGTCGGCAAGGCGGGCAAAAATTTCGCCAGCCTGCTCGGCGGAAATCGAGCCGGAGAGAATTCGCGCTCCGATCAGGAACATATGTTCCTGGCCGAACAGGCGCACAGCATCGAGCCAGGCTTCGTAACCGCGCGCCTCTTCAAGCGCGTGCGCAAGCTCCGCCTGCAGCTGCGTCTCGTGCGGCAGCGCAACGAAGAAACGCGGATCGACCAGCGGATCGATGAAATGCGGGTTCTGCGCCAAAATATCGGCGAGCCGTGGCGCTGTCCCGAGGATCAACGCGATAAAGCGGATCAGTTCCGGATTTTGCCGTAACAACGAGAAAAAGCGCCCGCCCGCCCGCAGTCCGGCAAGGAAACGGTCGAAGGCGACAAAAGCTGCATCGGGGTTCTCCGCGCGCGCAAACTGGTCGACGATCACCGGAACAAGATCGGCGAGATTGGCGCGCGCCTGTTCGCCGCGCAGCGCACGATGACCGCCGGCCTGCCAAATGCGTACCGCCTCAGCGAGCGTCTGCGGCTGGCGAAAACCCATCGCCGTCAGGCGCTCAAGCGTTTCGCGCTCGCCTTCGCCGGTAAACGCCAGATGCAGCTGTCGCGCCAGAAATTCCGGCGCGCGCTCGAACAATCGCACATAGTGCCGTTCGACCTTGCGTAAGTGCGTCAACAGCGCCGCGGCAAAATCGTCGCGGCCGGCAAAACCGAGGAAGCGGGCGAACAGATCGAGCGCCGCAGTTTCGACCGGCAACGTATGGATTTGTTCATCGGCCATCATTTGCAGCCGATGCTCGACTTGGCGCAAAAATTCGTATGCCGCCGTAAGCTCGTCGCGGGCCGCTTCGTCGATCCAGCCTGCCGCAGCAAGCCTCGCCAGCATGGCCACGGTGCCGCGACCCTGTAATTCCGCGTGCCGACCGCCGGCGATGAGCTGCTGGGCCTGCACGAAGAACTCGATCTCGCGGATGCCGCCGCGGCCGAGCTTGATGTTGTGGCCTTCGACCGCGATCTCGCCGTGTCCGCGGTAGGCGTGAATCTGCCGCTTCATATCGTGAATATCGGCAATAGCGCCGTAATCCAGGTACTTGCGCCAAACGAACGGAGCGAGATCGCGAATGAAACGTCTTCCGGCCGCAAGGTCGCCGGCAGCCGGCCGCGCCTTGATCAAGGCCGCGCGCTCCCAGTTCTGGCCGCGGCTTTCGTAATAGTCGAGCGCGGCTTGTGTCGACATCGCGATTTGGGTCGACGACGGATCCGGGCGAAGTCTCAGATCGACGCGAAACACATAACCATCCGCAGTGCGCTGCTGCAGGAGTTTGACGAGTTCGCGCGTCAGCTTGACATAGAACGGAGCGGGCTCGACGTCGGGCGCCGCCTGGCCGGCCGCATCGAAAAAAACCATCAGGTCGATGTCGCTCGAGAAATTCAGCTCTCCGCCGCCGAGTTTGCCCATGGCGAGCACGACATAACCGCAATAGGCTTCCGGGTTACGTCGATCGGACGCAACGAGCTCTTTGCGGCGGACGGCGGCGCGAATGAGAAAGCGCACGGCGGCACCGAGCGCGACATCGGCAAAATCGGTGAGTGCCGCAGTGACGCGTTCGAGCGGCCAGACCCCGCCGATATCGGCGAGCGCGACCAACAGCGCGGCTTCCGCCTTGGCGCGGCGAAGCACGCGCAGGACGTCGGCCTGGCTGCGCGCCGTTGCGGCCGTATTTTTTGTCGCGTCAAGAAGCGCAGCCAGCGCGGCGTTCGGATCGGCCTTGAGCAAGCGAACGGCGCGCGGCGGGTCGGCTTCGATGAGATCGCGAAGATAGGGTGCCGCCTCGGCAATGCCGCCCAGCACCGCCGCCAGTTCCGGAGACGTCTCGACCAAGGTTTTCAGCGCCTTGCCCGCGGCGCTTTTCTTCAGGCCCGCCAGCCACGTGGCGGCGCGCTCGGTGGGCACCGGCAACCTGCCGCCGAGCCGGCGGATCAGTGCCGCTTCCTCACTTTTTTGGCGCTTGCGCCCCGGCCGCCCTGCAACCGTGGACCGGCTCATCCCGCCCCCGCCGGACCCGCACGCGGCAGGGCCAGTGTGCTGCGCAGGCCGGGATGATTGTCCTCCAGCTTCAACTCGCCGCCGTGCAGGCGGGCCACCGCAGAGGCCAGGCTTAGGCCCAGTCCCAGTCCGGGCTCCGAGCGGCTGTGGTCGAGGCGTACGAAACGCTCCACCACGCGGCTGCGATCGCTTTCCGGAATGCCCGGCCCGCGATCCGCCACGCTGAGCGTGATACGGTCGCCCTCATTGCCGGCGCTGACCACGACCTCGGCCGGCACCCCGTTGGCACAGCCGTCCGGGCCGGCATATTTGATGGCGTTGTCGATCAGATTGGCCAATGCCTGGCTTACCAGCTCACGATTGCCGCGTACCGGCGCCGCCGCGGGCGCTTCGACTTTGAGCGCGATGCCCTTCTCGTCGGCGAGCGGTTCGTAAAGTTCGCCGACGCCGCGGGCTATCTCGGCGGCGTCGAATTCGGTCATGTTGTCGCGCGCCTGCCCGGCTTCGGCGCGCGCGATCATCAACAGCGCGTCGAAGGTGCGAATGAGTTCGTCTGACTCGCTAATCGTCGTTTCCAGCGCGGCGCGATAATCGGCATCGCCCTGGGGATGGCGCAGCGTTTGCTCGCATCGATTGCGCAGCCTGGTCAGCGGCGTCTTGAGATCGTGCGCAATATTATCGGACACCTCCTTGAGACCTCGCATCAGCGCCTCGATGCGTTCGAGCATGGCGTTGAGGTGATCGGCGAGACGATCGAGTTCGTCGCCGGTGCCCGCAACCGGCAACCGGCCGGCAAGATCGCCGCGCATGATGGTTTGCGCGGTGGCGGTCATGGCGTCGATGCGCTGAAGCACGCGCCGGCTGACGAAGAATCCGCCGATCACCCCGAGCACGATGACAAGCGCCAATGACCATTGTCCGGCATTGGCAATAATGTCGTAGAGCCGCTCGCGTTCCTCGAGATCGCGCCCGACCAACAGATGGAACCCGCCGGGAAGCTGCACGACCCGCACCAACGCGCGATGATCGCTGCCCTCCGGCGCTTCGAGCCGCCGGTAATCCGTCTCCAGCCAGCCGGGATGATCGAGCACGCCGGGCTCCAGCGAACCGACATTGCCGGCCAGCCCCTCTCCGCTCGGCGTCGTCACCAGATAGAGGCTCGACCCCGGCCGCCGCGAGCGCAGATCGACGACGATCACCAGGCGCCTGATGCCGCCCTGCGCATATTGCTCGGACAGTCCGTTGATCTCGCCGTTGACGGTCGAGGTGATCTGTTCGGTGATCAGGCGACGCGTGTTGAGCGCGAAATAACCGAGTAGCGACGCCGCAAACAAAACGAAGATCGCGAGATACACCAGCGTCAGCTTGAACGCCGTGGTGCGGAGGAGTTTACCGAGCGCGGTCACGTCGTTCTCTCGGCTTGCCCGCCGATTTCGCTGTCGGCGAAGTCGTCTTCCCAGAATTCCAGCGCGCCGCGCCTGCCGCTCTCGAGATTGGTCGCCTCCGTTCGCCGCAACTCGACCCGCCGGATTTTTCCGGAAATGGTCTTGGGCAGTTCGGCGAATTCCAGTCGCCGCACCCGCTTAAACGGCGCGAGCGCGGTGCGGCAATGGCGAAAGATCGACAGCGCGGTGTCGCGATCGGGCTTGCTGCCGGGGGTGAGCGCCAAAAACGCCTTCGGCACGGCCAGCCGCATCGGGTCGGGCGACGGCACGACGGCGGCCTCCGCCACCGCCGGATGCTCGATCAAGACGCTCTCCAGCTCGAACGGGCTGATCCGGTAGTCGGAGGATTTGAACACGTCGTCGGCGCGGCCGACATAGGTCAGATAACCCTCGCCGTCGATCGCGGCGACGTCGCCGGTGCGATAAAGGCGATCGCCATGAGCGCGTATCCCGCCGTCGTCGCCCTGATAGCCCTGCATCAAACCGGTCGGCCGCGGCTCCAGCACGAGGCAGATTTCGCCCTCGCGCGCCGCCGCGTCATTGGCATCCAAGAGCGCGATCCGATAACCGGGCAGCGGTCGGCCCATCGAGCCGGCTTTGACTTTCTGCGCCGGCGTATTGCCGACCAGCGCGGTCGTCTCGGTCTGGCCATAACCGTCGCGAATGGCGATACCCCATGCCGCTTTCACCCGCTCGATGACCTCGGGATTGAGCGGTTCGCCGGCGCTGACGAGCTCCTTGATGCGCACCGGCCATGCCGAAAGGTCCTCCTGAATCAGCATCCGCCATACCGTCGGCGGCGCGCAAAAGGTGGTGACCCCGCAGCGTGCGATGGCGTCAAGCAGACCTCGCGCATTGAAGCGGCGTTGATTGACGATGAACACGGCGGCCTGTGCGTTCCACGGCGAAAAGAAGCAGCTCCAGGCGTGCTTGGCCCAGCCCGGCGACGATATATTCAGATGCACGTCTCCCGGCCGCAGCCCAAGCCAGTACATGGTGGAAAGGTGGCCGACGGGATAGCTCTGGTGGCTATGCAATACGAGTTTCGGCCGCGCCGTGGTGCCGGACGTGAAGTAGAGCAGCACCGGATCGTCCGGGCGCGTTTCACCGTCCGGCGCGAATTGCGCGGATGCCCGGTAGGCGTCCTCGAACGGCACCCAGCCGGGCGCCGCCCCGCCGACGACGATGCGGGTATAATCGCCGGGCAGATCGGCGAACTTGGTGGCGGCATCGGCGCCGGCGATGACGTGCCGCACTCTGCCCCGTGCGAAGCGGTCGGCGAGATCGTTGCGGGTCAATAGCGTGGTCGCCGGCACGATTACCGCGCCGAGCTTCATTGCCGCCAGCATGCATTCCCAGAGCGGAACGACGTTGCCGAGCATGACCAGGATACGGTCGCCGCGACGGCCGCCGAGCGCGCGCAGCGCATTGGCGACCTGGTTCGAGCGTTCGCTCAGACTCGCGAACGAAAGCTTGGTTTCGCCGGCGTCCTCGTCGACCAGCCAAAGCGCGGGATTGGCGTTGTCGCGCGCCATGACGTCGAAATAATCGAGCGCCCAGTTGAAGCGATCGAGCTTCGGCCAGCGAAAATCGCGATAGGCGGTCGAATAGTCTTGGCGATGGCGGAGCAGGAAATCACGGGCGGCGAGGAACGGCGCCGCGTTACTCGAAGTCATGGCGATCTCCCATCCGGCCTCGTAAAATTCAATGCCGCGGCAGCTAGCGGGCCCCGTCGCGGATCATGTAGCCGGCCCCGCGAACGGTGTGCAGGAGCGGCTGCGCAAATCCTTTGTCGATTTTAGATCGCAAACGCGAAATGTGCACGTCGATCACGTTGGTCTGCGGATCGAAATGATAATCCCAGACGTTCTCCAGGAGCATGGTGCGGGTCACCACCTGGCCGGCGTGCCGCATCAAATACTCCAGCAGGCGGAATTCACGCGGCTGGAGCTGGACCTCCTGCCCGGCGCGGCTGACCTGGTGTGACAGCCGGTTGAGCTCAAGATCGCCGACCCGATACACGGTTTCCTCGCCGCGGCTGCCGCGCCGGCGCGCCAGCGCCTCGACCCGGGCCAGCAATTCGGAAAACGCGTAGGGCTTGGCGAGGTAATCGTCGCCGCCGCTGCGCAGCCCTTTGACGCGATCGTCGACTTGGCCGAGCGCCGAGAGGATCAACACCGGCGTCTCCACCGACTTGCCGCGCAAGGCGGCGATCACGGAGAGGCCGTCGCGCTTCGGCAGCATACGATCGACGATCAATACGTCGTATTCGCCGTCGAGCGCGAGCTGAAGGCCTTCCTCGCCGTCGCCAGCCTGATCGGCGACGTGTCCGACCTCGCGGAATGCTTTGACCAGATAATCCGCCGCGTCGCGGTCATCCTCGATAATAAGAAGACGCATGATCTAATTGCCGCACATACGAAGCGCTTGCCCGCCCCGGTTAATATAGGTACTCGCCGGCGCCGGGCCGGCTTAAGCCATACCATCACGACTTCAGAGGCGCCACGCATGGTCTGCGGCCGGCGAGCAGACGATGAGGGGGTGGCGAGCGGCTGCCCGCCACCCCCTCCCACAACTCCACCCCGGCGGGGGCGACGGGTGCCGGGAAGGAGAGTCGGTGTCACGGCGGGGACGGGTCTTGCGACCCGTCCCCAGGGTACGCCCGCCAGCGGGGGCGACGGATGCCGGCGGATCGCCCCTTTTCCTCAAGGCGCGCGGTCCCGATTGGGTCGGAACCTGCTCCTCGCATTTCCGTTCCCGCCTGAGCTTTTGCGAAAGCCGCTTGCGCGGCCTTCGCGCTCAACGCCTCAGGCGTTGCCGAGCGGCAGCGCGACAAACTTCGTGCCGTCGCTCGACTTAACGCGGAACAAAACCGTGTGCTTGCCGGCCGATTTGGCATCGGCGAGGCTCTTGCGAACGTCGGCGGGGGTCGACACCGGGCTGCCGCCGACGTCGAGAATGACGTCGCCGACCTGGAAGCCGTGGTCGGCGGCGACGCCGCCGTCTGCGACCGCAGTCACGACCACCCCTTTGCCGCCCGAGCCCGAAACCTGGCTGCCGGGAGCGAGCGTCAGGCCGAGTTTCGGCACGTCGCTTTCGGAACCTTGATCATTCGGCTCGTTTGACGCCTGCTTGTCGTTGGGCAAGGTGCCAAGCGTCAGCGTCAGCGTCTTTTGCTCGCCCTGGTGAGTCAGGCCGAGCTTAACGGTGGTACCCGGCGTCATGGTGCCGATCTTGCGCGCCAAGTCGCGGGCGTCCTTGACCGGCTGGTCGTTGACCGAGGTGATGACGTCGCCGCTGACGATGCCGGCCTTCGCCGCCGGGCTGTCCTTCTGCGGCTCGGAAACCAGCGCGCCGGCGGCCTGCTTGAGACCCATGCTGTCGGCGAGGTCGGCCGTGACCGTTTGGATCTGCACGCCGATCCAGCCGCGGGTCACGGTACCCTTGTCGCGCAGCTGCGCGATCACGCTTTTCACCGTGTCGGCCGGAATGGCAAAGGCGATGCCCACTGAGCCGCCGGACGGCGAGAAGATCGCCGTATTGACGCCGATGACGTTGCCGTCGACGTCGAAGGTCGGCCCGCCGGAATTGCCTTTGTTCACCGGCGCATCGATCTGGATGAAATCGTCGTAGGGGCCGGCGCCGATATCGCGGCCGCGGGCCGAGACGATGCCGGCGGTGACGGTGCCGCCAAGCCCGAACGGATTGCCGACCGCGAGCACCCAATCGCCGACGCGCGGGCTGGAATCCGCCAGCCTGACATAGGGGAAATCCTTGCCGTCGATTTTGATCAAGGCGAGATCGGTACGGGGGTCGGTGCCGATGACCTTGGCGCTATAGGTCTTGCCGTCGTCCGTGGTGACCTGAACGTTTTCGGCGTTTTGCACCACGTGATTGTTGGTCACCGCATAGCCGTCGCTCGAGATGAAGAAACCAGAACCTTGGCCGGTGATGATTTCATGCCCATTCGGCATTTTCGGCATGCCGAACTGCCGGAAGAATTTTTCGAACGGCGAACCGGGCGGGAAAGGAAGATCGCCGTCGTTGCTGGAATTTGTTTCGGCAGGACGATCGATCTTCACGCGCACCGATATGACCGCCGGCTTTACTTTCTCGACAATGTCGGCGAAGCCCACCGGCTTTTGCGGGAGCTGTTGCACCTTCTCGGTCAAATTCTGCGCTTGGGCCGCGCCGACAAATGGACTTCCCAGAGGCGGCGAGAACACGAATGCCGCCGCACCGATTGCAGCGACCGTCGTCGCCAGAAGCGCAAGACGCCGCGCCGACGCCATGCCGTGCGCTTGCCGAGAACTGCCGTTCATTACCGTCT
>Ga0187784_10003427_pt1 | contig 12809 bp, 8 predicted proteins | sample 1015_SJ02_MP15_2_FD_132964 | JGI IMG/M metagenome (GOLD analysis project Ga0187784, IMG submission 132964) | Tropical peat soil microbial communities from peatlands in Department of Meta, Colombia - 1015_SJ02_MP15_20_MG | ecosystem: Environmental > Terrestrial > Soil > Wetlands > Peat | place... | reverse complement strand
TATACCTTTCACGGTTTTTCTTTACCTTGGTTGATTCTTCCGACTAGTATCTGAAGTTTGCTCTCATGTCCTTCTGGTCTATCTTCCGGCGCGAATTGCCCCCCACCTTGCATCTGGCGCTGCCTTTGATATTGGCGGAAATCGGGTGGATGAGCATGGTCATCGTGGACACGATGATGGTGGGGCGCTTGCCGTACAGCGCGGAAGCAATTGGGGCTGTGAGCATCAGCTCAAGCTTGTTCATTGTGTTTGCGTTTTTCGGCGAAGGATTGCTGATTGGGCTGGACACGCTGGTGTCGCAGGCGTTTGGCGCAGGACAGCGCGAGGACTGCCACCGGTCGTTGATCAACGGGATCTATTTGAGCTTTGCGATCGCGCCGTTTCTGGCAATTCCGGTGTGGATCTTGCCGCATTACTACGAACGATTTGGAGTGACGCATCCCGTGGCGGTGCTTGCCGCGCCATACATGCGGACGCTGTCGGCAGGGTTGGTGCCGCTGCTGCTATACTTCGCGGTGAGACGAACGCTGCAGGGCATGAACATGGTGCGGCCCATCGCGTTTGCGTTGATCACCGCAAACATCGTGAACTTTTGCGGAAACTATATCCTGGTTTACGGGAAGTTGGGCGCGCATGCCTATGGGGTGAGCGGATCAGGAATCGCCACATGTATCTCGCGGGGATACTTGGCGGTGGTGCTGGTAGCGTATTTGTTGTGGTACGACACGCGGCACAAGACGGAACTGCTGAAAACGCCGGTGCAGCCAAATTTGAACCGCATCCGGCAGTTGGTGGGTTTGGGATTCCCTGCGGCGTTGCAGCAAACGGCGGAAGTAAGCGTATTCGCGCTGGTGGCGTCGTTGATCGCGCGACTTGGCGCGGTGGCCCAAGCCGGGCACCAGATTGCGCTGAACACTGTCGCGTTCACGTACATGGTGCCGTTGGGACTGGCGTCAGCCGCCGCGGTGCGCGTGGGGCAGGCGTTAGGCCGGGGCGACCCTGAGGGAGCGCGCAATGCGGGGAATACCGCCATCGTACTGGGGGCGTCGTTCATGTCCATGATGAGCCTGGTGCTGCTGGTGTTGCCACGCTACATCGCCAGGATTTATACCACCGACGCAACGGTGATTCGCGCGGCGGTCACGCTGCTAGCAGCCGGGGCGGCATTCCAGCTGTTCGATGGAATACAGACGGTAGCTACAGGCGCGCTGCGCGGCACCGGCGATACGCGGACGCCGATGCTCTGTCACTTCTCTTCCTACTGGCTAATCGGATTACCGCTGGGGAGTTATTTGTGCTTCGGGCGGCATTGGGGCGCACTGGGATTGTGGGTGGGACTGAGCCTATCGCTGATTCTGATCGGGATTTTGTTGCTGATTTTTTGGAGGCGGCGAGTACGCAGGATTGTCCGCGCGGGTACGTGGGAACCTGTGGATACGGCAGTGTGAGGCTACTACCGGTTTGCCAGCCTCGGGCATCTAACGAATGGCACAGTACAATCGCGGCACACTGCCGCGCATCCCAGCGCCTACGGGTCCCGGCTTTTTGTTACAATGATTTGACGGAGTTGTTTGCTCTCTATGGATATCTTGATCGGTCTGATCGTTCTCGGAATCATCATCCTGGTTCACGAATGGGGACATTTCATCGTCGCGCGGAGGTTCGGCGTACGCGTGGACGTATTCTCGATTGGATTCGGACCGCGCTTGTTCGGGATCAAGCGTGGCGATACGGATTGGCGATTCAGCGCGCTACCGCTGGGCGGGTACGTGCGCATGGCCGGGCAAGATATCACCGATGTGGATTCTGGAGACCAGAAGCCGACGGGTGCACCGGATGAATTGCTTTCCAAACCACGCTGGCAGCGGGCGCTGATTTCTTTTGCCGGGCCGATGGTGAACCTGCTTTTTCCGCTGGTGCTGTTGGGCGGGTATTACCTGGCGGTAGGAGTGCCCAACGACAACGCGCTTTCGCGGCCGGTGGTGGTGGCGGGACTTCCCTCCTCGCAGGCGGATATGCTCTCCGGACTAAAAGTGGGCGACAAGATTCTGTCGATCAACGGCGTTAAGAACCCGACCTGGGAACAGGCCCAGGCCATTTCGATGCAAGAGCCACCGGGCAGCACGCTGAAACTCCAGGTCGCCAATGATGGCAACAAGCGGGAAGTACATGTGCCCGCCAGCAACAATCCGTACGCGCGCACGTTCGGGTATTCACCTATTCCTCCGGTGATCGGCGAAGTGGCTTTGGGCACGCCGGCGGATCGCGCCGGGTTGAAGCCTGGCGATCTGGTCACAGCGGTGGACGGGAGGAAGATCGAATTTTGGGATCAGTTCGTGGATCTAGTTCGTAATTCCGGAGGCAAAACGCTGCAGCTGCAGGTAGAGCGCAAGGGGCAGCAAGTACCCGTATCTGTGACTCCGCAGAAAGGAATCACCGACGGAGCGGAGAACTATTACCAAATCGGGATTCAGCGAGAGTTTGCGCTCGCCTATCAGCATGTTGGACCGATTCAGGCGCTCAAGGCGTCGGGGCTACAAACTGCGTCGTTGGTGACCCAGACGGTCGATATCGTAGGTAAGCTTCTGAGCGGACGCGTTTCGGTAAAACAACTTCAGAGTGTCGTCGGAATCTCGCGGACGGCTGGGCAGGCAGTGTCGCAAGGTTCTTACGCGATCATCGGATTCATGGCGTTGATCAGCGTGAACCTGGGAATTCTGAACCTGTTGCCCATCCCCATTCTGGACGGCGGGCACATCGTGCTGTTGGCGGTCGAAGGAATCCGGCGACGGGACTTCAGCATGGCATTCAAAGAACGCATCATCCAGGTCGGCTTGGTGTTCCTGTTAGTGCTGATTGTGTATGTGACCTACAACGACGTGGCGCGCATGCTGATTCATCACTCGTAATCTCCATTGACACTTTTCGGTAGAACACAGGCGTGATGAAAACCGCGCGTGCGGACCTGTGCGTAGCAAGGACAAAAAGATTTCCTCAGGGTTAGCGCGCGCCCGGTAGTTGAGGTACAAAGAAGCACTCCGGTAGGATAGGATACAAACGACCGGGGGCCTGGTGCAGGGGTTCAGCAATTCCTTTTTGGGCGACCCGTAGCTAAAGACAGTTCGACAGCCGATGTGAGGCCGGCTGTTCACGGCCACGACGCGAGCGTCCACCAATTCCAACGGAATGGAAAAACGATCCTAAAATCGACAGGGCGGGTCTTACCTTAATGGCTAGAGAGATGGATACGGAGGCTGGGAACGCCGGCCAAGCCCGGAATTTGAGAGGTGCCGCAGTGGGCAGCGCAGGCGGAGGCAGCATGCAGGCGCCATTGGCGGAACGGGAACCTGTGGAACATATGATTCACCGGGACCGGCGGGTGGATCACTACGCGTGGATGAGGGATAAGAACGACCCCCGAGTCAAAGCGTATCTGGAAGCCGAGAACGTCTATACCGACGCACAGATGAGAGGCACGGAAGCGCTACAAGACAAGCTGTATCAGGAAATGTTGGGCAGGATTTTGCAGACAGACCTAAGCGTGCCGTACCGGCTGCGCGGCTACGAGTATTACACCAAGACCGAGGAGGGCAAACAGTATCCGATTTACTGCCGCAGGAAGACCAGGAGCGGCCCAGCAAGCGCAGAAGGGGCGAGTGCGCAAAGCGAAGATCAGCTGATGGAGGAGTTGCGCCGGCAAGTGCGGCAGGGGTTTGGACTGGGCTCGCAGAAAAAGGTGGAGGAAAGAACGAACGAGGACTCCACGATCGCGCAGGACGCCACGAGCGGAGAGCCCGCGGCTCTGCCGGCTGAGCCACAGGAGGAAGTGTTGCTGGACCTGAATCTCTTGGCGGCCGGTCACACCTTCCTGGGCTTGGGGATTTTTGAGGTGAGCGACGATAACCGGTATTTGGCCTATGCCACCGACACGACCGGATATCGGCAATATGTCTTGCAGGTCAAGGATCTGCAGCGCGGCGACTTGCTTCCGCTGCGAGCGGAGCGCGTCACCAGCGCGGCTTGGGCCATGGACAACCGGACATTGTTCTATGTGACTGAGGATGAAATTACCAAGCGATCGAATCAGTTGTGGAGGCACGAATTTCCGTTGGAAGAGTCGACGAGTGAGCAGGAAAGCTCATCGCTCGATTCAGCTGAAATGGCAGACGCTGTGGTGCCCGCGGAGGAACGTGGCGAGGGCTCTCGCCGGGCAACTGCCAGGGAGGACCAGCCAGGCTCAACTGCCCAGGGCGTCTCCCTGAAAATGAACGCGGAGGCTGAAACAGGGATTGCGAATTCCAAAGATGAACTGATTTACGAAGAGACCGACCAACGCTTCCGAATGGATGTGGAGCGGAGCCGCAGCGGCGCTTACGTTTTTCTGGTGATCAATTCGCATACGACCAGCGAGGTGCGGTATTTGCGCGCGGATTTGCCGTTCAGCGCGCTACAAGTAGTGGCGGATCGCCAGGACGAACACGAGTACTACGTAGACCACCATCCGGGGAATGCGCAGGACACGGCGGGCGGAGTCTTTTTCATTCGAACCAACAGTGGAGGACGAACGTACCGGTTAGTGACGGCGCCGGTGAGGGACCCCGGACGGGCGCAATGGCATGAGGTGATCCGGAATCGCCCAGGGGTGATGTTCTCGGGGCTGGAGGTATTTCGAACGCATTTGGTGCTGACGGAACGTGAGGATGGCCTGCCGCATTTGCGGATTGTGGATTTGACGCGCGAGACCCGCACGGCGCTGGCGGCCTCGTATAGGCTGACGTTTGCCGAACCGGCCTATCAAGTGATGGTGGGCGCCAATCCCGAATTCGACGCGGATGCCGCGCGCTTCCAGTATGAGTCCATGGTGACGCCGCGGTCGGTATACGACTACGAAGTGACAACGGGGCAATGGATCTTGCGCAAGCAGCAGCCGGTACTGGGGGATTTTGATGCGGGGAACTATGTGAGCGAGCGGCTGCACGCCAGGGCGCCGGACGGCGCATCCATCCCGATCTCATTGGTGCGCCGTAAAGACACGATACGCGATGGGGACGCGCCCTTGCTGCTGTATGGATATGGGAGCTACGGATTTTCCCTGCCGGTGACGTTCAGTTCGAACCGCTTGAGTTTGCTGGACCGCGGAATCATATACGCGATCGCCCATGTTCGCGGCGGGGGCGAACTAGGAAAGCCCTGGCACGATGCCGGGCGGATGCACAACAAGATGAACACCTTCACCGATTTCACCGCGTGCGCGCATTTCCTGGTGGCGAAGCGCTACACATCTCCGGAACGTTTGGTGATTGAGGGAGGCAGCGCGGGTGGATTGCTGATGGGCGCAGTGACCAATATGGCTCCGGAGAAAGTCCATTTGGTAGTGAGCCATGTGCCGTTCGTGGACGTGTTGAATACCATGCTGGACGCTACGTTGCCGCTGACCGTGGGTGAATACGAAGAGTGGGGCAATCCCGAGGTGGAGGAAGACTATTTCTACATGAAGCGGTACTGCCCGTACACCAATGTGGAGAGGACGTCGTATCCGCGGATGCTGGTGAAGACGGCTTGGAATGATAGCCAAGTGATGTATTGGGAAGCGGCGAAATATGTGGCGAAGCTGCGCTCCATGAAGACTGACGGGAACGTGTTACTGCTGAAGACGAATATGGGCGCGGGGCACGGCGGAGCCAGCGGACGCTACGATTTGCTGCGCGAGATTGCATTTGATTATGCGTTCATGTTGAAGGAACTGGGTTTGGATGGCTCGGCGAAGGAAGAAAATGCCTGACCCAACAAGCGGAGCGGGGCTCAGGGCATGGAATATTGATGCGCGCTCATGACTGAAGCGACCACACCGTTGATGCAGCAGTACAACGCCGTGAAGGGGCGGTATCCGCACGCGCTGCTGCTGTTTCGCCTGGGCGATTTTTACGAACTGTTCTATGAGGACGCCATCATTGCGGCGCGTGAGTTGCGGATCACGCTTACGTCGCGAAACAGGGAAAAGGGCCAGCCCATCCCCATGTGCGGCGTGCCCTATCACGCCGCGGACAGCTACATCGCGCGACTGATACGCGCGGGATTCAAAGTCGCCATTTGCGAGCAGGTGGAGCAGCCCGGCCCGGGGAAGAAACTGGTGCGCCGGGAAGTGTCGCGCGTGATTACGCCGGGAACCGCGACCGATGTAGCGGTACTGGACGCGCGAGAAAACAACTTCCTGGCCGCGGTGGCACAGGAAACAGCGGGGCGAGCGAGCCGCCCGGGACCAGGCGGCCAGGTGATTGGATTGGCGCTGGTGGACTTGTCCACGGGAGAGTTTTTGGCCACGGAGTTCCGCGGCGATCGGGCCGAGGAAGACTTGCGCGACGAATTGCAATTGTTGCGGCCACGAGAAACCTTGTTGGCTCGACCGCAACAATTGTTTGAGACCGCCAAAAACACGCTGCTTGACGGCGCCGGGGGAGTGGAGACTCGGCTGGAGGATTGGATTTTCCAGCGGGATTATGCGGAACGAATTTTGCACGAGCAGTTTGGCGTGGCCGAACTGACCGGATTTGGTCTGGATGAACACGTTGCGGCGATGTGCGCGGCCGGCGCGGTAGTGCATTACCTACGCGAAAACGCTGCGCGCGGTGATGATGGCCCCAGCGTGGAAGCGCTGCAGCACCTGGACCGCATCCGGTATTACCAGCAGCAGGATACGCTGGTGCTGGACCCGGTGTCGGTACGCAACCTGGAACTGCTGACGCCGATTTTCACCGAAGAAGCCAGGGCCAGCGGTCCCACGACCTTGATTGCGGCGCTGGATAGCACAGTGACGGGAATGGGCGCGCGGCTGTTGCGCTCGTGGATGTTGCGGCCGCTGGTCGATGAAGATGCCATCGAGGCGCGCTTGGACGCCGTAGCTTATCTGCTGAAGCAAACCGTGGTGCGGGGAGAGATTCGGAAGGAGTTGCGGGGTATCCAAGACCTCGAGAGATTGACCAGCCGGATCACTTTGGGACAGGCCATGCCGCGGGAGTTGGTGGCGCTGCGCAAGTCGTTGGCGCAGTTGCCGGTGATCCGCGAGTTTACCGTCGATAGTACCGGAGGAAAAGGCGCGCCACGAGCGGGCGGCGATCAGCAATCAGGAAAGCCAGAAGAGTATGGACCAGCAAATGCGCAGCCCGCCGCAGGTTTATTAGCGCAATTGCACGACGAGATTGATGAGCTGGCCGATGTGCGGGAATTGTTAGAGAAGGCGATTGCTGACGAGCCACCCGCGGTGTCCACGGAGCCGGGGGTCATTCGCTCCGGCTATTCGGCGGAATTGGATGAGTTGCGCAGTTTGAGCCAAGGCAGCAAGCAGATTATTGCCGCGATGGAGGAGCGAGAGCGAAAAAGAACGGGGATTGCATCTCTGAAAATTCGCTACAACCAGGTGTTCGGTTATTACATTGAGATTTCCAAGCCGAACCTGCATTTAGCTCCAGCCGACTACGAGCGAAAACAGACCCTGGTGAATGCCGAACGGTTTACTTCGCCAGAGTTGAAAGAGTATGAGCGCAAGATTCTGGCCGCGGACGAACGGATTGCGGAAATCGAACGGCAGTTGTACGTGGACGTGCGCTCGAGTATTGCAGCCAAGGCTGCTCGACTGAGGAGGACAGCCACGGCGATCGCCAAGCTGGATGTACTGGCAGCGTTTGCGAAATTGGCAGCGGATCGCAACTATGTGCGGCCGGAGTTTGGCCACACCGGCGAGCTTTTGATCATTGGCGGACGGCACCCAGTGATCGAGGAATTGTTGCGGCAGAAAGGCGAGCGCTTTGTGCCGAATGATTTGTGTTTCGAGCCGGGGCGGCAGCAGTTGTTGCTGATTACCGGACCGAATATGGGTGGGAAGTCCACGTATCTGCGGCAAACGGCGCTGATGGTGCTGATGGCGCAAATGGGCTGTTACGTGGCGGCGCGGCAGGCCAAATTGCCGATTACCGACCGGATTTTCACGCGGATTGGGGCCAGCGACAACTTGGCGCGGGGGCGCTCCACGTTTTTGGTGGAAATGAGTGAGGTAGCGGGCATTCTGAATCACGCCACGCCGTCAAGCCTGGTGCTGCTGGATGAAGTGGGACGCGGAACAGCTACGTTCGACGGATTGTCGATCGCCTGGGCGGTGGTGGAACACCTGCAGAAGCACACTCGCGCAAGGACGCTATTCGCCACGCATTACCACGAATTGACGGAGTTGGCGGAACTGTTGCCGACGGTGAAAAACGTCCATGTAAGCGTGAAAGAAACGCCCAGCGAGATTATTTTTCTGCGCAAAGTGGAACCAGGAAGCGCGGACAAGAGTTACGGAATCGAAGTGGCGCGGTTAGCCGGTTTGCCGCGCAGCGTGATCGAACGAGCGCGCGAAGTGTTGAAGCGGCATGAGCAAAGCGAGCATGAATTGAGTGAGACGCTGACACCGGGCGCGGTTCAAGGACCGAATGGCAACGGAACTCAGCCAATGATGTTCACGGCGTTGGACCGGGCGGTGATTGAACGGTTGAAATCGGCTAATCTGGATGAATTGAAACCAATAGAAGCGTTGAACTTGCTGGCAGAGTTGAAGCGGCAAGTCGGGAATTAGAGTGGCTGCTCTTAGAAGGAATTTGCAGCTTCGAGCCGCAAACTGAGAGAAACCAGTCCGCAGAGAAATCACTGAACCCCGAGAGTAAGACCGACGCACTGCTTTTTCGAGCGACCTCGCCGAGAACTCCGCAACGCCAAAAGCTGCAAGATAGGAACACATGAAGAAGTGAGAATGAATGGGTTGCGTACAGGTGTGTTAGAACGAGGGCATGGGCAAAAAGGCGCTGCGGGTAATCGGGTTAATGAGTGGCACGTCGGCGGATGGAATTGATGTTGCGCTGGCAGAGGTGAGCGGGGCGCCACCGGCATTGCAAACAACGTTGGTGGCACATACGACGTTGCCGATGAGCGGGGCAGTGCGAAAGGAAATACTGCGCGTGGCCGAAGGCGGAAGCTGCACGGCCGCGGATATAGGTCAGTTGAATTTCAGGGTAGGCGAGGAGTTCGCGGCAGCAGCAAGCGCCGGATGCAGAAAATTCGGGTTGAAGTTGCAGCAGGTACAGTTGATTGGCAGCCACGGGCAAACGATCTTTCACTCCGGCGCGGCAGTTCCCTTCCTTGGCAAGAAAACGGCGTCCACCTTGCAGATTGGCGAGCCAGCCATAATTGCGGCACGCACCGGAATTCCTACAGTGGCCGATTTCCGCGTGGCGGATATGGCCGTGGGTGGACAGGGCGCACCCTTGGTGCCCTATGTGGATTGGCTGCTGTTGCGGGACGAACGAGTTGGAAGAGTCGCGCTGAATCTGGGAGGAATTGGCAACGTCACGGTGTTACCAGCCGGTGAAAGAAACCCGGCGAAGGTGATCGCCTTTGACACAGGCCCAGGGAACATGATCATTGACGCACTGGTGGCACATTTTAGTGGAGGCCGGGTACGCTACGACAAAGACGCGCGGATGGCGCGCCGAGGGCAATGTGTCAATTCCCTGCTCCAGGAATTGCTGCGCGATCCCTACTTACGATTGAAACCGCCCAAATCGACGGGACGTGAGCATTACGGCAAGGAATTTGTGCGGACATTACTAGGAAAAGCTCGGAGATTGCATGCACGGTCACAGGATTTAGTGCGCACGGCCACGGTGTTTACAGCGTTGAGTGTGGTTGACGCGTTGCACCGGTACGTGTTGCCGCAGGTGAAGATTGGAGAGGTGATTGTGTCGGGAGGCGGGGCAAAGAATCCGTTGATCATCGCGCAGTTGGCGGCGGCGCTGGCGCCCATCAAAGTGCTGCGTTCGTCAGAAGTGGGTATAGACGAAGACGCCAAGGAAGCGTACGCCTTTGCCTTGTTGGCGTATGAAGCCTGGAATCGAAGAACCGGGAATTTGCCGTCCGCGACAGGAGCGAGCCGGGAAATGGTGTTGGGGAAAATTTGTTGGCCGTAACTGGATACTAGATAACAGATATAGGGTAGGCAGTCTGGAGAACGGATTCTTTCCGTAGCATGACGAAGCTCAAAAAATTATTCATCGCTGGGACGAGCATCATCACCATTCTCGGGTGTGGCTGCGCTCAGAAGAGGCGTGCGCCAGGGGATGTGGTGTTTGTTATCGATTCGAACCCGGCGAACCTGGATCCGCGGTATGCCACGGATGGAGTATCGCAACGGATTGACCGGCTGATCTTCAACGGCCTGGTGGTGCGAGACACGCAGATGATTCTGCATGGGGACCTGGCGGAATCGTGGGAAACGCCGGATGCCCGGACGTACGTGTTCCATTTGAATCGCGGGATTCGGTTTCACGATGGACGGCCGCTGACTTCGCGCGACGTGAAGGAAACGATTGCGTACATGATGGAGCCGGCGAACCGCTCTCCGAAACGTGGGTCGTTCAACATGATCGCGTCGATAGAGACACCGGATGCGTGGACGGTGGTGTTCCATCTGAGCGAACCATACGCATCATTCTTGTGGAATTTGGAGCGGAGCGCGGTGGGGATCGTGCCAGCGGGTTCGGGCCGAGATTTCTCGGAAAAGCCAGTGGGCACGGGCGAGTTCCGGTTTGTGAGTCAGGCGCAAGATGACGCGGTCGTGCTCGAACGGAGCCCAAGGAACGAAGTGGCGAGTGATGAGCGGCCCTTCGCGCCGGACGCTCCGGGCCAGCGAGGGACAAAGCCCGAAGAGCAAGGAGCTGCGAATGGACAGCAACTATCGGACATCCGATACCGGGGTGGAGCGGAAAAAAGCGTACAGGCAAGCGCACCAGCAGTCGAGCGGGTCACGTTTCGTGTCGTTCCCGATGCGATTGTGCGGGCGTTGGAATTGCGCAAGGGTTCAGCGGACGTGGAGATGAGTTCGCTTTCGCCGGACATGGTGCCGGTGCTGGCAAAGCAACCCCAATTGCAGGTCACCGAGGAGCCGGGGACCAACTTCGCATATTTGGGCATGAATCTGGAGGATCCAGCGCTGGCGAGGAAAGAAGTGCGGCAGGCGCTGGCTTATGGCACCGACCGGGCTTCCCTGGTGAAATATTTGTTGCGCAATGAAGCGCGCCTGGCGAGCGGGATTCTGCCGCCAAATCATTGGGCCTACGAGGGAGATGTGCGAAAGTACGGATACGATCCGGACCAGGCCGAACGGTTGCTGGACACGGCAGGCTTGCCACGCGGGGCCGATGGCACACGCATGCATTTGGTGCTGAAGGTGTCCACACAGGAGCAGGCGCGCTTGCTCGGGGCGGCTTTGCAGGAGCAATGGAAAAAGATCGGGGTAGCGCTAGAGGTGCGGCCACTAGAGGCGGCCACGCTGTTTTCGGACCTGGACAAGGGTAATTTTCAGCTGAGCTATTCCATCTGGATTGGGGCCAACAACGATCCAGACATTTTTGACTTGGTGTTTTCCTCGAAGAAATTCCCGCCGACTGGGAAGAATCGCGGGCACTACCACAATGCTTCGGTCGACACGTTAATTGAGGAAATTCGGGGCGAGATGGACCGAGAAAAGCGCAAGGCGTTGTGCAGCCAGGTGCAGAAAATTTTGGCGGAAGAGTTGCCCTACGTGCCACTGTGGTATGTGGATCAGGTGAGTGTGCACCGTAAGAATTTGGCGGTGTGGCTAACGCCGACGGGCGATTTTGATTTCCTGGAAGGCACGCCTGCAAGCGGTAGCGGTGATCGGTGATCAGTCGTCGGTCAGGAGCGGTCCCGCAGACGAACAGTCCCTGTTCCGCAGAGTCTTTTCGGAACAACAGAGGATGAGGTTTGGGGGATGCTACGCCGGAACAGCGTCGTCGCCTTCCAAAGCTTCGCGAATCTGCTCGGTGGGCACCGCGCCGTCGCGGCCAATGCACCAGTGATCGCCGCGCAGCTCGACGATGGTGGAGGGCAGAGTGCTGGAGGCGCCGCCATCGACGATGAGGGGGATGCGGTCGCCAAGCTGATGAAATACTTCTTGACCGCTCTCGCAAGTGGGCGAGCCGGAAAGATTGGCGCTGGTGCCGGTGAGGGGAACGCCCAGTTCCGCAATAAGATCATTGACGATTCTGTGTTTGGGCCAACGCAGCGCCACCCGGCGAGTGTTGCCGGTCACTTTCAGCGGAAGACGATTTGAGGCATCGACGACGATGGTGAGCGGGCCAGGCCAGCAGGCTTGCGCCAAACGATAGAAATTATCGGGGAGATCCTTGGCGAGCACCTGCGCGTAAATCAGCGAATTAATCAGAATGGGTAAGGCGCGATGCTCGGGGCGTCCTTTGACGCGAAAAATCTCCTCGATGGCGGCCAGATTGACGGGATCGGCAGCCAGGGCATACAGCGTGTCGGTGGGCACAGCGATCACGAAACCGCGATTCAGCCAGCCTGCGGCGTAGCGAATCATGCGTGGATCCGGATTCGCGCAACTGACCTTCAGTATCTCAGCAGACAAACGCGTGCTCCCACCCTGTTCTGGAGCGACGACCAGTCAAAATTCATCTGACGGGCAAAGTATCATACGTGAAGGTGAGGCGCAATGCGGGAAGCAGCAACCCGTGTTCCGTGTCTCCGGTCAAGGGACGCCGGCGCGCGTGGCCAGTGGGTCCGGAATTTGGTAGGCTCGCGGCAGGTGAGCTTATGCATCGCGGAAGAACGAGCAAAGACCGAGCAGTTGGGGATGGCGAGCGCGGCGCTGGTGGTCTACTAACTAGCCGTGATAATCGGTGGTTGAAGGAATTTCGAGTAGCGCTGCGTGGTGGCGTACCGACGGCCAGCGGCGCAGTCGG